>Ga0193724_1000318_pt1 | contig 11493 bp, 7 predicted proteins | sample H2a1metaG_FD_146005 | JGI IMG/M metagenome (GOLD analysis project Ga0193724, IMG submission 146005) | Soil microbial communities from a riparian zone of the East river system, Colorado, United States - H2a1 | ecosystem: Environmental > Terrestrial > Soil > Riparian zone | place: USA: East River... | reverse complement strand
CAAACCCGGCGGTGGTGGCGGTGGCCAGGGTGGTGGCGGCCAGGGCGGCGGTGGTGGCGGTGGACGCCCACCGGGCGGAGGTGGACAAGGTGGTGGCGGTGGTGGTGGTGGTAAGCCCGGTGGTGGTGGACAAGGTGGTGGTGGTGGCGGTGGTAAACCCGGCGGTGGTGGGCCGGGCGGTGGTGGCGGTGGAATGGGAGGAGGCGGTGGTGGTGGTGGTCGCCCGCCCGGAGGCGGTGGCGGCGGCCGTTAACTATTCCCATTTCGGCGGGGCGTCGCAGTCGCGCGGCGCCCCGCTTTTTTATTGATGCACTATCCTGCCGCCGTTCTCTGGTCGCTGCCGTGGATCATTCCACCGGTAGCGACATTCTTCCGGCTGAGAAATTCGCGCTCACTCGACGGCGAGAGCGACATCCCACCCGATAATCCACCGCTCGTATCGGTAATCGTTCCCGCGCGCAACGAAGCTCACAACATCGCGCGCTGCGTGAAGTCCATCCTCTCTACGACGTACCCGAACCTCGAGCTCATCGTCGTCGACGACAGCTCGGCGGATGGAACCGCACAGATCGCGCGCGATGCAGCGGAGCGTGATCCGCGCGCACGATTCATTGCGTCGCCGCCGCTGCCAGACGGATGGTTCGGCAAGCAGTGGGCGTGCGTGACCGGAGCAAAGGTCGCGCGCGGCAGCGTCCTCCAGTTCACCGACGCCGACACCGTGCACGCGCCAGATCTCGTGACGCGTTCGATGAACGCCATGCGTCGCACACGATCACAGCTCTTCTCCGTCGCGGGCCGCCAGGAGCTGGGCGGCTTCTGGGAGAAGGTGATACAGCCGCAGATCTTCTCGATCCTTGCGACCCGGTACGGCGGAACCGAGTCGATCACGCAGGCGACGAACGTGCGCGACAAGATTGCGAATGGCCAATGCTTCTTCGTCACGCACGACAGCTACAACGCGGTTGGCGGGCACGCCAGCGTGCGCGCCTCGGTAGCAGAGGACATGATGCTGGCCCAGCATTTCTTTGCCGCGCGGAAGCGAGTTGTGGTCATGCTCGGCGTCGATCAGCTGTCGACGCGCATGTACGGATCGCTCGGAGAGATCATCCGTGGCTGGCAGAAAAATGTCTTTGCCGGCGGCCTGGATTCGGTGCCGTTTGGAAAAGTGGGAAAGACGATCTTCCCGCTCTTCCTGCTGATGCCGCCACTGATGGAGCTGCTGCCAGTATTGGCTCTGGCACTTGTCGCAGCGGGACTGACTGCGGGTGGCACGCTGCTCGTGTGGGCTGCGATCTCGGCGTCGGCTACACTTCTCTGGTGGATCCTTGTCTACGTCACAGTTCGCGAAAATCCGCTCTATGCAGTGGCTTATCCCCTCGGCGCGCTCGTCCTCCTCTACATCTTTCTCACGGCCGTGATCCGCGGGCGGCGCGTCACCTGGAAGGGACGGACATATATCTCGCAGTGAGCGGGCCGGTGGATCTGGAAACTCGCGCATGGCTGGCCCCGTACGGATGCGAACAGCCGCTATCAATCACATAGGAGATTCAAATGGGCCCAGGTGACCTCGGGATATTCATCGCGCTCATTGGAGTCGTCTCGGGCGTCTGTGTTCTCGCCGGTGCGTTTGCCGGCGCCTACTTCTTCGGCAAGAGCAGGGCGCAGAGAGAAACGCTCCTCACCGGCAGGGATCCTGAGATCATGGCGCGATTGGCTCGCGTGGAGCAGATCGTCGAATCCACGGCAATCGAGATCGAGCGCATCAGCGAAGGGCAGCGATACACCACCAAGCTGCTGTCGGAGAAGAAAGCGTTCGAGTCCTAATGGACCGCAGCGAAGCAATGATTCGGGCGACATAGCCACCAAACGATGTAAGACGGACATCGCGCTCCGGTTACGCTCGATGCGTGCAAAGTCTCGAGCGTGCTCTTGGACTTCTTCGGCATGCGCAATCGATCGAAGGCGCAGCCTCGATTCTTAGGGAGCTGGGGTTCAACGAGCCGCTGCTTCCACTCGACAGCAAGGCGCGCTCCACGCTGAAGCTACCCAAGAATATCCGCAACGCCGGTATTACTTCCGGAACCGATTGCCTCCGCGCTCTCGTCCTCGAGCTGAATGGCGCTTCGGATTTCCGGCAGACCGTCGGTGCGACCGCAAAGGCTCTCTCCAATACTGCCCCGCAGTTTCTGTGGATCGTTTGCGCGTTCCAGTCCCAGGCAGGCGACACTGCTGTTACCGCCTCCCGCCTCCCTCCTCCCTCCTCCCGCTTCGGCGAGCTCGCCATCGCATGTTGGAGCTCGACACGGTCGGGAGTCCGCGTCGTTTCACTCCTATGCCGAGGCGACAAGCTCTATAAGAGCGATGCGGAGACTCTCTGCGCGCTGTGCGCGGTAATTGGCGAATCGGCGCTCGTTACACACTCGCGCTGGCTCGATGTTCTCGGACGGGAGGCAATCACCCGGAGATTCTTCGCCGCCCTTCAGGCGGTCGTCGCGGAGCTCGCCGATTCGCTGAGCGGACGCGTGTCGCGGGTAGAGCGCGATGAGCTCGCGCTGCTCTACATCTCCCGCCTCATCTTCCTCTCCTTTCTCGAGACCAGGGGATGGTTGAATGGCGATTTCTGCTTTTTGAGCAACGGATACTCGCGCTGCATTGGCGCGCGAGGCCGATACCAGCAGAAAGTGCTGGAGCCTCTCTTTTTCGGAACGCTCAATACGCCCGTACGCGCACGATCGGACCGCACCAGACAGTTCGGGCGAGTTCCATTCCTCAATGGAGGACTCTTCGCCCGATCGCATCTCGAGAAGCAACGGCGTGCCAGCGTGTTCGCCGACGACGCATTCGGCAACGCCTACGGATCCCTTCTCTCGCACTATCGCTTCAGTGGCCGCGAAGACTCGGCCGATTGGTCCGAGGCGTCCATCGACCCCGAGATCCTCGGCAAGACGTTCGAGGCGCTCATGGCGGCACCGGATCGGAAGACCAGCGGTGCGTTCTACACACCCCAGCTTCTGGTCGAGGACGTCACGACACACGCGCTCGATTCTCTCCTCGACTCCAGGAATCCCATTGAAGCACTTCGCGAGATCAAAGTCCTCGATCCCGCGTGCGGATCTGGCGCGTTCCTCGTCCACACCCTCGAGCGGATCGCCGCGCTTCGGAAGGAGAATGGCGAGCCCGGCTCCAACGCCGAAATCCGGCGCCGCGTGCTGACCTCGTCGATCTTTGGCGTGGACCTGAATCCGATGGCCGTCTGGCTTTGCGAGCTGCGCCTCTGGCTGTCGATCGTGATCGAGAGCGATGAAACCGATCCGATGCGCATCGCCCCCCTTCCCAATCTGGATCGCCACATTCGCGTCGGCGATTCACTTGCTGGCGGGGCGTTCGATGTCCGCGATGCTCCTGGCAGCGGAAGAAAGGTCGTCAGCCTGCGCGCGCGTTATAGCAGGGCCGTCGGAGCAAGGAAGCGCACCCTTGCGCGTGCTCTCGATCGGCTGGAGCGCACGGCCGCGATCGAGGTCCTCGAACGGGAGCGCGTCAGATTGAGCGCAGATCGTCGGGAACTTCTCATCGCTGTTCGTACGAGAGACTTGTTCGGCGACCGTCACGCTCCGAGTCCCGACGTCAATTCCCGTCTGACTTGGATCCGCGCCCGCCTCAAGGAGAATGCGCGGCGAACAAATGCTCTCCGGTCAGGTGCCGCGCTTCCTTTCTCGTTTGCCGCGCACTTCTCCGATGTCGCCGCCGCCGGCGGCTTCAGCGTGATCGTCGGCAATCCGCCGTGGGTGCGTGTCCATCACATCGCCCCAGCCACGCGCGCGCGACTCCAGCGGGATTTTGCAGTCTACCGGAACGCCGCCTGGGAACGTGGGGCCGAGATCGCCGGCGCAGGGCGTGGCTTCGCTGCGCAGATCGACCTGGCTGCTCTTTTCGTCGAGCGATCGGCCGACTTGCTCAGCCCGGGAGGCACGATGGCGCTTCTGCTGCCGACCAAGCTGTGGCGATCCCTCGCGGGAGGAGGAGTTCGACAACTTCTCCTCGACCGCGCGGAAATCGTTGCCCTACTGGATCTGGCCGAATCGCATTCGCAGTTCGACGCGGCGGTCTATCCATCCCTGGTCGTCGCTCGTCGCCCAGCGGATCTCCGAAATGCTAAGGATACCGGCGCCGGGATGGAGGACCTCGGAGCAGTCACCAGCTCGCGGGCTCCTGTACGCGTCACGGTTCGCAAGACCGACGGTACGACCCGTTGGACCTGTGCGCGCGAGACGCTGCCCCTCGACGACACCCCAGGGAGCCCCTGGATTCTCCTTCCTCCGCCCGCACGCCGCGCCTTCGATCGAGTCGCGCGGGCGGGCGTCCCATTCTACAAGAGCGATTTCGGTCGCCCGCTGCTTGGCGTCAAAACGGGATGCAACAACGCCTTCATCGTGCGCGTCGAGGGGTTGGACGGAGACGTCGCACATGTATCGGCTGGGCCGCGCACCGGACTGATCGAGCGCGATATGCTTCGGCCGCTCATTCGCGGCGAGACGCTGAGTAAATGGGCTCTGACCGGACCGCGTGAATACCTGGTGTGGCCGCACGACGATCGCGGTCAACCCAGACGATCGCTCCCTCCACTCACGCGCCAATGGCTGCTCCCATCACAAGACGCGTTGAGCGCCCGAACCGACCTGCACGGACGGTTCCCCTGGTGGTCGGTGTTCCGCACCGAAGGCGCCGCTAACACCCTCCCTCGCGTCGTCTCTGCCGATTTCGGATTGACCCCTCGTGCGATTGTCCTCGAGGCACGCGAGCCCCACATCGCACTCAACAGCTGCTATGTCGTGAGTTGCGCTAACTCGAACGATGCGTATGCTCTCGCCACGATACTCAATAGCTCGCTCGCTGCAGCCTGGCTCAACTCTGTCGCCGAACCCGCTCGCGGGGGCTATCGGCGCTACCTCGGCTGGACACTCTCGCTCCTTCCGATTCCCGCGGACTGGCCTCGAGCTCGCGCACTACTCGCGCCAATCGGCGAACGAGCGATGCGGGGCGATGTCGGTGCCGATCAGGAAATCCTCAACGCGGTGTTGGGCGCGTACCAACTGGATCGCGCCCACGTGCAGCATCTCCTCAACTGGACGGTCGACTGCGATTAGAATCCGCCACCGCGGTGCGCTCTCTGATCGCCCGACTCGTCCTCGCCGAATCTCCGGCGCAGGCAAAGGTCGGTTCCATCTTCCTGCAACCTCACCAGATCTCCGCCGTCACACGACTGCAAGCATCTCTGGATCAATTCGGCGGCGCGCTGCTCTGTGACGAGGTGGGGATGGGTAAGACCTACGTCGCGACAGCAATTGCTCAGCGCTACTCCGACTGTCTTGTGGTCGCGCCGGCATCACTCACCTCGATGTGGCGCGACGCACTCACGGTAACGCGAACTACAGCGCGAATACTCACGTTCGAGGCGTTGAGTCGCGCTGACACGGATCGGTTTTGCGGCCGAGGTCAGCGGTTTGAAGAGGAACGCATCGGGCGTGACCACGGAGCCGATAAGGGCCACGATCTGATCGTGGTCGACGAAGCGCACCACGTGAGGAACCCGGGAACCAACCGATTCTTCGCGCTGGCGTCGCTCGCGCGAGGCGCGCGTGTTCTGCTCCTGAGCGCGACACCAGTTCACAACAGGCGTGCGGATCTCGTGGCGCTCTTGTCGCTATTCCTTGGATCCAGGGCGCACACCATGACCTCCGCCGAGCTCGCGCTCTGTGTCGTGCGCCGCGAACAGGATCAGCTACAGGGGACGCTGGGCATTCCCGAAGTTTTGCCCGCCGTTCATCATCAACTCTCAGATGACCGGCTGGTAGTCGAAGCGCTGATGAATCTGCCGCCGCCGCTCCCCGTCAGGGATGGTGGACTCGGCGGTGTCCTCATCGGTCGCGGCCTGGTGCATCAGTGGGCGTCCAGCGACGCCGCGCTCCACGAAGCTGTTAGAAGGCGCATCGCGCGAGCGACAGCGATGTGCGCATCGCTCGAGGCAGGCACCTATCCAACTGAGCGGGAGCTGGAGACCTGGACCTACGGCGATGGCGCGCTGCAACTGGGATTCCCGGAATTGCTGTCCACGTTCACCGCCAATCACGCCGATCTGCTCGCTGCTGTTCGTGTGCACCTGGTCGCATTGGAGTCATTTCACGCCCGTTTCGCGACAAACAACGCGGTCGACGCCGAGCGCGCTCAAATCATCGCCCAAATCAGAAGCTCGCGACCAGGCGCGAAGATCGTCGCTTTTGCGCAGTACTCCGAGACCGTGTCGATCCTGTTTCGCGAGTTGGCGCATGCGGGCCGAGTGGCGATGCTCACATCACACGGCGCGAGAGTAGCCGGGGGCGCATTGACGCGAAATGAAGCAATCGGCCGCTTCGCGCCGCACGCTAATCACTATCCCGCGCCCGGGCCCGCCGAGTCCATTGAACTTCTGCTCACCACCGACTTGCTGAGCGAGGGCGTGAATCTCCAGGACGCTCAGGTGGTGGTTCACCTCGACCTGCCATGGACGCCCGCGCGCATGGAGCAGCGAGTCGGACGCGTAGCCAGAATGGGGTCACGGCACAAACACGTCGATGTTCACTTGCTGCGTCCGCCGAGGAGCGCCAAGGCAGTACTCGGCAGTGATATGATCGTGCGACGCAAATGGTCAGTTGCCCGGACCGCCGTGGGAACCAGCACGCCGAATCCGTTGCCGGAGCAGGCAGACTCCGTAACGCAGCAGGCAGACTCCGTAACGCAACGAGGCGATTCGAGCGAAATCGACGGTGGGGCGTCTGAGAGCGAGAGCCCGGCCGTCAAGACTGAGCGCCTCCGTTCCATTCTTCGGAGCTGGTTAATACGAGAATCAGTCGTGCCGTCAGAATCTCCTGGCAATCAATCGACTGACGATCGCGACGATGCCGTGATTGTTGCTACTGTGCGCTCGCCCCATTCTGGCTTCGTTGCCTCGGTTTCGCTAAACGCAGAACCGCGACTGATAGTTTGCATCGCGGGAGAAGTGTCCGCGGACCTCGATGATCAGATCGCGGTATGCTCGACCTCGTCAACGGACGAAGTACCAACAGATCCCGCGGCCGCCGAGCGCGCCGCCAAGGCAATACTGACCTGGTGCGCGCAACAATCGGCGTCTGCGGCGGCAGGCGTCGGAGCGTCGAGCGCCGTTCGCCGGAAAGAGATCACGAAGCGCATCGATTCGGCAATTCAACGCGTCCCACCGCATCTGCGTTCGGCGCGATCTGACATCGCCGCTCGCGCCAGACGAGTCGCAACGACACAACAGTGCGCGGCTATCGAGATGGAGCTCGCGTCGCTCTTGAATTCGGATCTCCCGGCCGACGAATGGCTGAACGCGATCGCCACACTCGAGTCAGCAAGCACGAGCCCTTCACAAATCGGCGCTCCCACCCAGCGTCCGAAGATTCAGGCGCTCCTGCTCCTGCGAGCGCCGGAATCCTGAATGACTTCCGATCAGACCGCTTCGATCTCGGTCGCCGCGCGCTCGAGGATCTCCTTGATCTTCCTGATCTGCTCCGGCGTCCGCGTCGAGCTCTTCGATGCGTAGATCGCCTTGCCGACGTCCTTGAACCCGCGATGCACTTCCATCATCGGCTCTCCGAAAATGTTCTGCGCGAAGTCGGCGATTCGCGAGAAGATGTCGTCGATCAACGGCTGGTTCTCGGCGAGATGCGCTCGGCCCTCGTCGGTGATCTCGTAGATCTTCTTGCCGCTCTCCTCCGGCCTCGCTCGCGCGTACCCCAGGTCCTCGAGCATCGTCAAAGTCGGATACACCGTCCCCGGACTCGGCGAATACATCCCGCCGAAACGCTCCTCGATCTCCTTGATGATCTCGTACCCGTGACGCGGCTTCTCGTCGAGGAGACGAAGAATCACGAACTTGAGATGACCCTGATCGAACATCCTCCCGCCGCCGAACGGCCCGCCACGCGATTTGCCCCGACCTCCCCAAAACGTCCCGGCGTCGAATCCAAAATTCTCCGGCCGCATGCCGAACGCCCAGGCAAACCCCTGCCCGCAATTTCTCTGATGCATATCAGTAATTCCCCTTAGTCCACATCGGACCCATCGGGCCAGTTAAGCGCCACTCAGCGCCTATGATAGTACTGGCGATATATCTTAGCGGCTGCAAGCTATATCTGGCGATATATCGGCGCAAGACCTTTCGCGCCCTCCCGAAATGCAAAGCCAATGTCAAAGTGGGTCTGTGGCCCTCCACTTGCCCCCGTTGTAAGACTCGGGACAGCATGAGAAAACCCGAGTAATCGTTGGCAGCCCTTCTCTTCAGCGATCCATTAGTCGAGCATGATGGATAAGTCTTACAGCCTCGCATTGGTCGTTCTCTCCGTCGTAGTCGCCACGCTCGGCGGTTACGTTGCCGTCGAGATCGCGCAACGCGCTCGCGCTTCCGGGATTCGCCACCGCATCCTCTGGACTTGTCTCGGCGCGCTCGCCATGGGACTCGGGATTTGGAGCATGCACTTCGTCGGCATGCTGGCTTTGACACTGCCCGTCCCCATCTGGTACGACGCCCTCTTCACGTTCGGCTCGGTCGTCGCCGCCGTGATCGGATGCGCGATCGCGTTTACGATCTTCAATCGCCTCATCGTGGGCAGCTGGCTCCTCGCCCTAGCCAGCGTACTCATGGGAGCCGCGATCGCCGGCATGCACTACCTGGGCATGGCCGGAATGCGAATGGGTGCCAACACCATCTATGATCCGGTCATCGTCGGCATCTCCATCGGCATTGTCGTCGGAGTTTCCTTCCTGGCCCTCGCGCTGACGCGGAATCTCCTCCAAACCGGCGCCACACGGGGACCGCTGCTCAAGAAACTGGGAGCCTCGCTTGCCTTTGCGTTCGCCGTCGCCGGAATGCACTACACGGGCATGGCCGCCGCGCATTTCACGCCCGGACCCGCCGGTTGGAAACCAACTGGATATCTCCTTCCAGGGACGTACCACCTCGGGCTATGGGTCGCCATCAGCAGCATAGTCCTGCTGGCAATCGTCCTCGCGGTCACTCGCTTCGTGCGCTGGACGAGCGCGACCAAAAGCAGGTTCGAGAATCTGCTCGATCTGTCGCCGCAGGTTGTGTGGTTCGGGCAACCCGATGGTCAGATCTCCTACTGCAATCCGTACTGGTACCAGTACACCGGTCTCTCCGAACGAGAGACAGTTGGTTACGGCTGGGCCGACGCAATTCACCCCGACGAGCGCAAGCAAGTCGTCGAGACCGTGCAATCGGCGCTGCAGCAGGGCAAGGATTACGAGGTCGAGTTCCGCCTACGCAAAAACGACGGAAGCCACTGCTGGTTTCTGGCGCGCGGACGAACCGGTCACGATGCAACTGGTGAAGTCGACGCGTGGCTCGGCATCGCCGTGGACATTGAAGAACGAAAAAGGGCGGAAGAGGAAGCATGGGCGGCGAGCCAGGCAAAGTCGGAGTTTCTCGCCAGCATGAGCCACGAGCTTCGCACCCCACTCAACGCCATCGGCGGATACGCCGAGCTGTTGGCACTCGGCATTCGCGGCTCGCTGAATGCTGACCAGGCGCAGGATATCGCGCGCATCAGGCGCAGCCAGCAGCATCTGCTCACGCTCATCAATGATGTTCTCAATTTCGCCAAGGTCGATGCCGGTCAGACCGAATACCGCATTACCGCGGTGCCCGTCGTCGAAGCGCTTCGCGATACGGAGTCGATGATCGCTCCGCAGGTACTGGCGAAGGGGCTTCACTACTCGTTCAAGGGCGGCGACAAATCGGCGTCCGTCCTCGCCGATCCCGAGAAGCTCCAGCAGATCGTGCTCAACCTCCTCGGCAACGCCGTGAAGTTCACGGAGTCGGGCGGCAGCATCACGCTTTCGACGGCGACCGTTGGCAATTGCATTCAGATTCGCGTCGCCGACACGGGCCCCGGAATTTCAGCCGAAAAACTCGACCGCATTTTCGATCCGTTCGTCCAGGCCGAGCGTCGGCTCAATCAGCCGGTTCAGGGCGTGGGACTTGGATTGGCGATCAGCCAGGATCTCGCGCAAGCGATGGGAGGGAAGGTCACTGTCGAGAGCGAGGTCGGCAGAGGATCGACTTTTACGCTCGAGCTCCCGCGCGCACCTCGTATGGATCCGACCGACGTACCGAACAAGATCCTAGCCGACAGCTCGCTTCATGAAGGATCTCATTCCGAGAGTCCAGAAGATGCCAGTAACCAGAATGAGCGCGAGTATCACGACGCCTAGGGGCATGTGCGGCGCCGCCGGAGTGAGCGCCGCCCTCATCCCCTCCGCAACGTAAACGAGCGGATTGATCAGCACTGCGTACTTCATGACTGGCACCGCGCTCAACCCCTGCCACGGATAATAGGCGCACCCAAAAAAAATCATGGGCGCCAGTATCACGCCGAACATGAGACCGATCTGCTGCGGCTGGATCGCAGTGCCAAGAAACAATCCGAGTGACGAAAATGCGGCGGCGCCAAGCACCGTAATGAACAGCACGGTCCCGAAGTGACCGAAGCTCAGATTCGGAATCGGCCCCATGATCAATCGCGCCACCGGCAGCACGAAGAGCGCCGAAACGATTCCCTGCAAAACGCCGGACACGATTTTCTCCGCGGCCACCATCCAGATCGGAACCGGCGCCAGCAATCGGTCCTCGATCTCCTTCGTCCACCCGAAGTCCTGCACCATCGGCAGCGCAACCGATTGGATGCTCGAGAATGTGAGACTGATAGCCAGCACTCCCGGCAATAGCGCCGTCGTGTACCCGCGCCCCATAAACCCCATCTTCGGCAGCAGATAGCCGAACACAATCACGAACATCAGTGGCTGCATGGTTGTGCGCAGCAGGAAAAATGGAAGCTCCCGACGAGCGACCCGCATGTCGCGCCGCAGCAGCGCCATGAAAATCGACCAGGCTGGCACCTCCACCCGCGGGGCGGCCATCACCGCAGCGGTCATACGAGCTTCCTTCCCGTGAGCGACACGAACAGCGTCTCGAGACTCGGCTGCAGCAGGTGGATGTCCGTTACCGTCCGACCAGCCGACTCCGCCGCCTCGATCAGAGCTGGCAGAATCTGACCACCACGGCTGCTGTGCGCGCGCAGTACTCCCTCGGTCGCTTCCACTCTGCTGACTCCGGCTATCGTCTCGGCGATATCCGCTGCCGGATGCGCGTCGCCGTCCAGCACCAGTTCGATCAGCGTTCCACCCGGCGCTTTTGCCTTGAGCGCGCGCGGAGTATCGAGCGCGAGCAGTTTTCCGCGATCGATGATCGCCAGCCGGTCGCAGAGACGATCCGCCTCGTCCATGTAGTGCGTCGTCATCACTATCGTGCGACCGCGTCTGTGCAGGTCGCGTAGAATGTCCCAGAGATCGAGCCGAGCCTGTGGATCGAGCCCAACTGTCGGCTCGTCGAGAAAGAGGATGTCGGGCTCGATCTCTGGG
>Ga0193724_1000317_pt1 | contig 11506 bp, 5 predicted proteins | sample H2a1metaG_FD_146005 | JGI IMG/M metagenome (GOLD analysis project Ga0193724, IMG submission 146005) | Soil microbial communities from a riparian zone of the East river system, Colorado, United States - H2a1 | ecosystem: Environmental > Terrestrial > Soil > Riparian zone | place: USA: East River... | reverse complement strand
TTCTCAAAAGATTTTACTGCTAATATACCAGATATTAATAAACGTGAGTTTTATATCTTGTTTACTTTAGTGTTATTTACTGTTATATTAGGTATATATCCTTCTCCTATATTAGATGGTTTACACTATTCAGTATCTTCTTTAATATACGGTGCTTAAATTTTTAATTAATAGCTTTGTTCATAAAACCAACCTATATAATTTATATCTTTAACTAGATAATTGCATATAAAATTCTTAGTAATAAGAAAGTGTAAAATAAATAAAAAAAAAAATAAAAAATGCCACAATTAGTGCCTTTTTACTTTATAAATCAGGTAATCTTTGCTTTTTTTTTACTTATAATAATGATATATATGTTTTCTAAATACATTTTACCTAGATTTATTCGTTTATTCTTAACTCGTATATTTATTACAAAAATATAGAAACATAGTTTTACAATTTTTGTAATAAAAAATTGTAAATACAATACAATACAATACATATTTAAATAAAAATACTAATTAAATTTATATTTATAATGCATAGTCATAGGTTTATTTTCACAGAAAATTCAAGCCCTCTAGATCAATTTGAGATAAGAAATTTACTAAGCATAGAAGCTCCTGTTTTAGCTAATATACAAATATCTTTAAGTAATATAGGGTTATATTTAATAATAGGAACTATTTTAATCTTATCTTTAAATTTATTAGCAATTAATTATAATAAAATTGTCAGTGATAGATGATCAATAAGTCAAGAATCAATATATGCCACTATACATAGTATAGTAATAAACCAAATTAACTCAAGAAATGGACAATTTTATTTTCCTTTTATTTATACTTTATTCATTTTTATTTTAATTAATAATTTAATAGGATTGGTTCCTTATAGTTTTGCGTCTACTAGTCATTTTATTTTAACATTTGCTCTTAGTTTCACTATAGTATTAGGTGCAACAATCTTAGGTTTTCAGAAACATGGTTTAGAATTCTTCTCATTGTTAGTACCAGCAGGTTGTCCTTTAGGATTATTACCTGTATTAGTTATGATAGAATTTATCTCATATTTAGCTAGAAACATATCATTGGGACTTAGATTAGCGGCTAATATTCTTTCTGGACACATGTTATTAAACATTTTAGCAGGTTTTACATATAATATTATGACTTCAGGTATTATATTTTTATTTTTAGGCCTAATACCATTAGCTTTTATAATAGCTTTTTCTGGACTTGAGTTAGGTATTGCATTTATACAAGCTCAAGTTTTTGTAGTATTAACAAGTAGTTATATTAAAGATGGTTTAGATTTACATTAATAAGATAACCTTTTAAATTAATTATAATATATTAAATCATGTGATATTAAAAGTGTAAATAGTATAATATCTTATACTATAGGAAAGTCCGGTATTTGTTATATTAATATACATATTATAATGAGTGTTAGAACAAAAGTTTTGGTATAATAAAGAAAATAATATTTATATATAAACATCAAATATATAACTACTATAATAAGTATAATAATAGTTGTATTATTTAGCATAGTATAATATAGTATAGTAAAATATAATTGCGAACTAACAAGCCTATATTAAATATTTTTTTAGGTTAATGGCTTTTACAATAATCGGCTTAAATATATCCAGCCTTAATATTTGTAAAATAAAAAATTTTTTTACAAATATATAATAGTAGTGGTGAAAAACACTTCTTACATTTTTAGTTATTTAATACTTAAAGCATTAGATAACTAATGTATTTAGTTATTGTTTCCCACTGATAATATATATACAAAAAATATATTTTTCTTGAGTTTGATGATGGCTCTGAATGAACGCTATTCAAGTACTTGACACATGCTAATTGAACGTTTAATTTAAATTAAATTTAAGTATAAATACAATTTTTATTAAAAGTGGTGTACAGGTGAGTATATGATATTTTGGCTACCTAAAAGTAAGGAAATAAAATTCCTTATAGTAAAAAGGAAGAGATAAATAAATCTTCTGCTTTTAGATGACAATAAATATCTCGGATAAGTAGTAGTTAAGGTAATGGCTTAACTAGCTAAAAATTCCGTAATCGAGACTGAGAGGTCGATCGATCACATTGGGTCTGAAAAAACCCCAATACGTATAGTACAGCAGTGAGGAATATTGGTCAATGGCCTAACGGCTGAACCAGTAACTTGAAAGAATGTATAGCAATTGCTAATTAGATTTGACAAGATCAAGTTTGATATCGGCTAAGCCGAATAAAATTCTAGATAAAAAATTGATTATGACAATTTTCTATCTATGTGTCTTGACCAAATTACGTGCCAGCAGTCGCGGTAATACGTAGAAGACTAGTGTTATTCATCTTTATTAGGTTTAAAGGGTACCTAGACGGTATTATTAGCCCAAATAAGGGTACGATATTACTAGAGTTTTGGAAGAGAAGGGGAGTATTTATGGAGTAGGGATGAAATTTTTTGATACCATAAGGACTTATAATGGCGAAAGCAACCTTCTATACAATAACTGACGTTGAGGGACGAAGGCTTGAGTAGCAAACAGGATTAGATACCCTAGTAGTTCAAGCAGAAAACTATGAATGCCATAAATAAGGTTTAATCTTGTTTATAAATGAAAGTGTAAGCATTTCACCTTAAGAGTAATGCGGCAACGCAGGAACTGAAATCATTAGACCGTTTCTGAAACCAGTAGTGAAGTATGTTATTTAATTCGATGATCCTCGAAAAACCTTACCACAATTTGAATATTATCTTACTATTACTAGTTAATAAAGATATTACAAGTGTTGCACGGCTGTCTTCAGTTAATGTCGTGAGATTTTGGTTAGTTCCATAAAATTAACGTAAACCCTTGCCCTATTTATATATATATATTATTATTATAGGGCTGTTCACCATCACATTGGATATGATAACAGGGATCAAGACAAGTCATCATGGCCTAAATATTGTGGGCTATAGACGTGCCACATATTCCTAGACAAGTAGATGCAAAAATGCGAATTAAAGCTAATCTATAAAAATAGGATATAATATTAATTGTAGTCTGAAACTCGATTGCATGAATAAGGAATTACTAGTAATCGTGAGTCACCACATCACGGTGAATTTAATCTCAGATGGGTACTAACCACTCGTCAGGCGCCGAAAGAAGTATGTGCAATAAGTTTGATGAATCATTCTTCTATTATTATAGGTAATAAGATTTATATATTAGAGTGATAAATCTTCGTATGCATGACTTTAATTAGTGTTAAGTCGAAATACGGTTCATGTAGGGGAACTTGCATGGGAATAATTATAATAAACAATATATAAGTATATATAAATATATACACAGTCTATTTTGGAGTATTATATTATATATATAATTCTGGTTCAAATCCAGATATAGGCTTATAAATAATAAGTATATTGTTTAAATATTAATTTATATAACTAATAATAAGGACAATTTTTTTTTATACATATATTTTTAGATATAGGTTAAACTAACTTATATAAGTTTATTATATATGTTATATATTATAGAATATATAATATATATTCTATATAGGTTTTATATAAAAGGAAACTACTATTATAGGTAAGATGGGTTGAGCTGTAAACTCAATAGTAATATACTTTTAAGAGTTCGAATCTCTTGTTTCCTATACATAATATAATTATATAATATTATATTATAGTGTATTATTAATAAATATATTATAGCCTTTATAGCTCAATGGTAGAGCGAAATACTGTTAATATTTTTATAGATGTTCAATTCATCTTAAGGGCTTGTAGATTAGATTAAAATCTACTATAAAAAATATGAATATTAGGCGTGTTAGCTTAATGGGTTAAGCATTGTGCTACGGACACAAATAATATAAGTTCGAGTCTTATACACGTTTTATATAGTATTTTATGTTTAATAACTATATTCTCTTTATATCTATTTATAGGTATATGTAATTAAATATTATTTTTATTGATTTTTCTTATTGAAAATATAAATGAGATAGAGCTTTTTGTATTGTGTAATATGAATAGTATTTTTATACTAAATGAAAGTTTTACTAATGGTTATAGGGTTGAAGTATTAGATATAATATCAATAGTTTCTATAATGTCAGGTATATTTGTTATTATTAGTAAAAATCCTATAGTATCTGTATTATTCTTAATAGGTTTATTCTTAAGTATATCAAGTTATTTAATTATATTAGGTATAAATTTTATAGGTTTATCCTATTTGTTAGTTTATGTGGGTGCTGTATCTATATTATTTATATTTATATTAATGTTAATTAATATAAGAATAAGTGAATTATATAGTGAAACTAGCAATAGTATTCCTTTGGCAATAATAATAACTATTGCTTTCAATTATCCTATATATCAAACATTACCTTATAGTATTATAACTCTTAATGATTATATTATTAAATATGATAATAAATTAAATAACTATTTTTATAATAGTTATACTGATATATATAATAAAATATATTACCTAAATAACAACGATATTCAAAATAATGAAATATTATTCGTTACAGGTAAAATATGGGATGGTAACCTTGTAGAAACTGGACATATTAATAGTATAGGTAATATAATGTATACTAGTTATAGTATATGGCTTATATTAACTTCTATAATATTATTATTAGCAATGGTAGGTGCTATAATTATAACAATAAAACAAAAAAAAAAATATATAAGTATATATTAAAGGTTTAAAAATATTATTTTAGGTTTATATGAACTATATAATTTATATATATTATAATTAATTATACAAAGAAATTAGCTTAATTGGTAGAGCGACTGTTTTACACATAGTAGGTTGAGTGTTCAAATCACTTGTTTCTTAAATAATCTAAAAATAGGATTATTATAAAATTATATACCTTTAGGTATGAAAAAAAAATAATTAGTAATTAATTAATTAATTAATAGCTATAATAATTAAAAAATAATAAAAAAAAATAATATAAATACATGACAAATTTAATCAGGAGTAATTTTCAAGGTCATCCTTTTCATTTAGTATCTCCATCGCCTTGACCCGTATATACTTGTATATCATTATTAACTTTAACTACTAGTGGTGTATTATCAATGCACAGTTTTATTAATGCAAAATACTTTTTAATATTAGCCTTTATATTAGTTGTATCTTCAATGTCATTTTGATTTAGAGATGTAATAAGTGAAGCAACATACTTAGGTAATCATACTTTAGCAGTACAAAGGGGATTAAATATGGGAGTTGCTTTATTTATAGTATCGGAAGCTTTGTTTTTCTTAGCAATATTTTGAGCATTTTTTCATAGTGCTTTATCACCAACTATTGAATTAGGTGCCCAATGACCTCCTATGGGTATAGAAGCAATTAACCCTTTTGAATTACCTTTACTTAATACAGTTATATTATTATCAAGTGGTGTTACAGTTACGTATGCTCATCATTCTTTAATACAAGGAAATAGAAAAGGATCCTTGTATGGTTTGGTGGCTACAGTGATTTTAGCAATAATATTTACTATGTTACAAGGTATAGAGTATACTGTTTCTTCTTTTACAATAACAGATGGGGCTTTTGGGTCTTGTTTTTACTTCGGTACGGGTTTCCATGGCCTGCATGTTATGATTGGTACAGCCTTTTTAGGAGTAGGCTTATGAAGAGTATTAGCTTATCATTTAACTAACATGCATCACTTAGGGTTAGAGTCAGGGATACTATATTGACACTTTGTTGATGTGGTCTGACTTTTTTTATTCATCTCAATATATTATTGAGGTTCTTAATATGCATGTAATATAATTATATTATATTATATTATATTAATTAATAATACAAAAAAAATTTTTTAGCTTAATTGGTAGATTTTGTTTATATAATATATTATATAAACAAAGAGACCTTTGCTTAACAGGTAAAGTATATGACTTTTAATCATTCAATACGAGTTCGAGTCTCGTAGGTCTTAATTATATAAACGATTATATATTAATGGTAAATAACTCGCCTTCCAAGCGATGTATGTCAGTTCAAGTCTGACTAATCGTAATTATAGAATATCGTCTCTTTTTATACTTTTAATTTTAAACCATATGAAATATACATAAACAAATAGTTTAATTATTTATGTCCAGATGATAAAAAGTATATTATTGAATACTATAAAAAAAATATATTTAAATAATATAAGGAAAATTAATTTGCATTTACTATCCCCATATCATTAATTAAAAAAAAATAACTGTATTTATGTGGAAAATTAGAATAAAAAAATTATATATATATATAGGGTTAATAACTTAATTGGAAAAGGGTTTTCTTGTCACGAAAACAGATGTCAGTTCAAAGCTGATTTAACCCGATAGTATTAGAAATAGGTTTTATTGGTATGTTAAAATAAAAAAGAAGAATATTTATATATTCTATAGGTTAAATTTAGGGGAATTTAATTGCCACTTTTTAATGATATAAACAATATAACATAAAATGAATGTCATAAATAATAATAAAATATTTATTTATAACTTTATATATATTTCACGCTTTTTATTTATATATTTAATTAATATAATATATAAATATATTAGTATTAATTATACTTTACTCATCCTATTTTATGTAATTATGATTAATTAACTCTTTGAGAGCAGTATAAATTAAAGTAAGCAAAAAATGCATTAACTACTTTACAATAAGAATACTCGAATAAAGCAAAATATATATTTACCTTTAATTTAGATAAATGAAATGAAGCTTTTTATAAATGTAAACGTTATAGCGATTTATTAAAAAAAGAATAAAAAGGGCAAAAGAAAAATATGACCATAAAATTCATGAATTTTATGTTAAAGAAATGTATGTACAAGCTAAAGCTAAAACTAAAGCTAAACGTTATCTAATTAAAGCTCAATAATCTGAATATATTATATAGAAAATACAATATAATTATGTATTAACCATTAGAAAATATCTTGTTCATATAATTTAAAGTATTTCTTATGGCCTTATTTTTATTCGTAAGGCTATAAATAAAAGGAAAAGTTACTATAGGTAAAGTGAGTCGTTTGCTAAACGCCGTGTGAAAGCACTTGAGAGTTCGAATCTCTTCTTTTCCGAATAAGAGTATAGTTTAATAGGTAAAGCGGAAAGCTTCAAACTTTCGTTTCTCTGTTCAAGTCGGAGTACTCTTGTATTATAAAATATATCTTATATATAAAATAAAGTGTATTCTTGATAAGGATATGTTCAGTGTTCAATTCACTGAGGAATTAGGTATAACTAAAAATTAGATACAAAAACTATAAAGAGAATTGACCGAGTGGTTTAAGGTGGTTATCTTGAAAATAACTATGGGTTAACTCCATCATGGGTTCGAATCCCATATTTTCTGATTTAGTTAAAATTGAATTTTATAAGTCCGAATTTAATTAGTCATAATCCATCTAGGATTTTAAATATTTTATTTTTATATATAAGAAAAATAATATTTTAAAATAATGAAAAACAATATAAATAATACTTCAAAGGACAACATAGGAATAATTACTATTGTTACATATACTAATGTTGACATGAATATATGTCGTATATATAAATAAAATTATAAAAAATCTGGTATATATCGTTGAAATAATTTAATAACAAAAAAAAATTATGTGAGTTCTTCCATATTTTTAAGTAATAAATTCAATAATTACTATTATTTAGCTTATCTTAATAAAAAGATAGAAAAAATATCAAGTACTATTTATAATGCATTATTAAAATAGGGTTACTAAAATTTTAATTTATACATTATTAAGTATTGTGAATTAAATATATTAGTTTAAAGAGAACAATATTATATTGATTACTTCAAACCAGAGTATAATATTCTAAAGGTAGCTAATTCACGTTTAGGTAGTAAACAATCAGAAGCAACAAAAATTAAAATAAGTATTAATAATAAAGGTAAACATAATAATGTATTTTTTAATACATACATATTAAACAAGAAAAAAGAGAGGACTTAGTTTTAAATCAATAATTAGAACCAATGATAAACCTAAAACTATTAGTATATAAACTATATTAAAACAATCTTTAATAAGTAAGGGTGTATCTGAAAAAAAAATTTTTATTATTAAAAAAAGCTTGTGAAATAATTTCCAACAATTACAAATACTGCAAAATATTTTGGTATAAGCAATAAAACTGTTTCGAGATATTTAAATAGGAATAAATCTTATAATGGTTATACTTTAATATCTTATTTTAAAGATAATTAATATAAATAACATAATCAGGTTAGGGTAGGATTGGTAATACGCTCCCTTTGGGTGGGAGAGCTTCTCTGTTCGAGTCAGAGTAACCTGACAGGAGATTCTCAGTTCGATTTTGAGTAATCAGAAATCTGAGTGACCCGATATTTAAAAAAAGTATATTAATACTAATATTTAATAGTAATGCGAATGATATAGAAATAAGGTCATTATACTACTTGTATGGTAGTATAGACAAGTATATAAAGAAACTATTATGGATACCTTGCTATATATTAAAGAGAATATTGATTATTTTGTGTTTGTAACAAAAAGGGATAACACATGTACTCTTAGATAAATTAAATAATAAACGAAGTGAATTGAAATATCTTAGTAACTTCAGGAAAATAAATCAAACGAGATTCTATGATTAATGTGAATAAAAATAGAATAGCCTAAAGTAAAAAAAAGATAAATTGTCTTAATTTAATTAATTTAAAAAGTAAAATGGGTTGTAAACCTGTTTGAATGAAATAATTTATATTAATAAATTATTAGGGGAACCTTCCTCTAAGGCTAAATATAATATATAAGCGACAGCGTATAGTACTGTGAAGGTAGGTTTTAAATAGTAGTTTTATAAGCAGCTCAAGCAAAGTTTAAATAAATAGTAAGAGCGTACCTTTTGCATAATGGGTCAGCGAGTTAATGTTAGATGCGAGCATATTAATAATATATGCCTAGATAAACCAATTGTAAATTAATGATTTAGTATCTAAAATTAGACCCGAAGCCTAGTGATCTTACTACAGTCAGGGTTATAAAAGCCCGAACGGTTTATCGTTGTAAAGATATCCGATGAACTGTGGTAAGTTAGTGAAAGACAATACTGACTAGGATAGCTGGTTTTCTGCGAAATCTATATAAGTAGGTAATTTAAATTACATCATAGCAGGTACAGAACTGTGATCTCAGGCAATTTTATTTATATCTTTTAAAATATAAATTTCTTGCATATATCGGGGAATCATAAAGATTTTATCGGTGAGTATTTGCACTCGGAAGGGCAATGATGGATCTTAAATAATCGGACATAGTACGCTAAGGTTGTATGTCTAAAGGGAAACAGCCCAGAACAAAAGTTAAGGTTCCAAAATTATTGTTAAGTGAAAATAAGGAAGTTTATATCATATACGGCTAGAAAATAGGCTTAGAAGCGGCCATTTTTTAAAGACCTCGTAACAGAGCACTAGTTTAGTAAATAATTTTTATTTACATTGATAATAGCACCGAAAATTTAACGGATCTAAACAATATACCGATACTTTGTCCATATTTATTAATAATAATAGTATATTATGTATAATAACACTTTTATATATTATAAATAATGGGGTAGTGGAACGTTGGGTAAATCTTAGATTTTTTCTTTAAAAGATTGGTTATTAGATAACCCAAGTGATAATGCTGACATGAGTAACGAAAAAGGGGATGTATATCAAACTAATTTAATTAATTAATTAATTAAATAAAACTAAGGAACGCAATTTCCTTAAGTATAATTGGTATAATTAAAATATCCCCTCGCCTAAAGCTTATGGTTTTATTAAAGTAACGGCCTCTAAGTTTATAAACCTAAAGGATTAAACGATGAGAAAATCTTGTCTACAAAGTAACAACCTTTAGAATTTAAAGTAATAAAGGTTCTGGAAAAACAGTAATAAGTCTTTTTTTTTGCTACAATAAACTAAAGAGATGAGTGGTGCTAAAAGATGACAAAATAACCGTACCTAAAAACTAACACTAGTAAGCAAGTAGAGAATACGAAGGCGTTTGAGTGAACAATCATTAAGGAACTCGGCAAACTAACTACCGTAACTTCGGGATAAGGAGAGCCATTATTATTGATTAATATCAGGTAAATAATAGGAAGCATAGAATAGTGTTGTACGACTGTTTAATTAAAACAAAGCACTTTGCAATAAGATAATAAATCAAAGTATTGAGTGTGATTTCTGCCCAATGTCGGCTGGTTAACGAATTTACTAGGTTGATTAAGATAAATCTGGTTTTAAAGGAAACCCCGATCAATGGCGGCCTTACCTATGAGGGTTGGCTTTTATGGGCCCTCTTTAAATTTAGCTATATGCTGGGATATTTGCTAACAATATATAATATTTTATAAATAAAATATTTGAAAATTTTTTAATAATAATAATAATGAAAGTAAAATTAGATTTGAATCAGCAGGAAAGAATAAATAAATTAGTTCAGGTCGATAACTATAAATTTTGATTAGGTGGTTTCATAGAAGGTAAAGGAGCTTTAGTAATTTCAATAGTAAAAAATGAGAAAGTTTCTCATGGTATAGTATTACAGCCGGAATTTAATGTAGCCCTACATGAAACTGGAATCAATATTCTTTATTCTTATAAATCTTTGTTCAATAACTTAGGTACTGTACATAAGGAATCCGGATCTGATGAAGTATTAGTTTATACTATTAAAGGTACTCAAAACATGAAGGAATATATAATACCTTTCTTTGAAAAGTATATAGTAGAATATTCTTATAAATTTAGATCAGAAGTATTTCAAGATTTCTGTAATATAATAACTAAGTTGGATTCTAATGAGAAAAAGACAATTAAAAAGGAAGAACTTATTGAATTAATAAAAAAAGTTTATACTATGAGTTCTGATGTAAATGAAGAATCAAGAACTTTAGATAAAGTAATAAAGATTATTGAGAAAAGAGATGGTGAATATATTAAGTAAAGTAAAGTGTATTACGAATAATAGATTAGTGAATCCTAATTAAATTATTTATCGGTTTATTTATTATCCTCAGAGGCCATACGCTAAACGATTTATTTGCTTGTTATTTTTTAATTTATAATGTATTAAATAAGAAGTAATAAGCAGTAATTATCTCTAATTATAAAAGACTGATTTGAATATATTCAAATCGGAGATAATTAAGTTAATTATTAAGTCAATTAACTTTTAAATTGATGATATGGTCCAAGATTATCTTTAATATATTTAAATATTAAAATAATCTAGCCTAAGGTAGCGGAATACCCTGGCCGTTAAATGCGGTCTTGCATGAATGATTTAACGATACAACAGCTGTCTCAATGATTGGCTCAGTGAAATTGGAATAACTGTGCAGATACAGTTTACCTCTAGTTAGACGAGAAGACCCTATGCAGCTTTACTGTTATTAGTTATTGGA
>Ga0193724_1000316_pt1 | contig 11584 bp, 18 predicted proteins | sample H2a1metaG_FD_146005 | JGI IMG/M metagenome (GOLD analysis project Ga0193724, IMG submission 146005) | Soil microbial communities from a riparian zone of the East river system, Colorado, United States - H2a1 | ecosystem: Environmental > Terrestrial > Soil > Riparian zone | place: USA: East River... | reverse complement strand
TCTGAAAGATATCTGGTCAGGTTACACGAGAACTGCAGGCTGATGAAACCGATGAGTTACCATTAGCTCGCGAAGCAACGTAGAAGTGTTGGCCGGAGGGATGCCATACTACTGAGCAATCGTGTGCAAACTCAGGTCTGTTGTACAGTCGAGGTTTGATGTTGCTGACGGGAAGGGCGGAGAGACTTACTCAGTATCGTTCACAACTGGGATGATGCCGTCGATTGTATGAACGAGTTTTGGCTCATCTCCAGATACATCCCATACAATAATTTTTCCGTCGGAACCGCAGGTCGTCTTGTAAAAAAGTAAGAGGCAGGAAATGTGCAACAAATGGCACGCACGAGTAATGATCCAAAGGGGTGCCAGTTTACCCTCCTGACACCCTTCGTGTGCCCTTCCAGCAAGCAAACCTTGCTAGTGTCTTCAACCTCGACAATTCTGACTACCAACTCCCTAAATAAAATGTGAGTGAAGGATGGTTGTATCCGAAATTTTCACAAGAGCATACGCGGAAGTAACAGCAACTTTCTTCCCCTTTGGATCGATAGCAAGGCACTCCACAGGGATTCCAGCGGCCCCAGGGACTGTACCGGTTAATTCAGGCTTACACTTGACATAACGTCTAATTTGGGTATCCACGCCGCCCGCAAACCAGTAGTCATTCTGTTAAGACTGTGAGAAGAAATAGTCGACACGTTGAGGGAAACAACTAACCCCAGATGTAATCGAAATGATAGGTTCGTCAGATTCAGCAGCCACATGCGGTTCTTGGTTTGTACCGATTGAAGTATCCCAGAGGCGTACAATGCAATCCGAGCCGCCAGTGTAGGCAACGCTGGTAGGGTCAGTATGAGCGCGACTTTTGTTCTTGTTGCGAAGAAAAGAATAACTTACGAGCCATCAGAGGAGAAGGCAAGACAGGTGCGACCAGGTCCATGAGACAGGTTACTGATAACGGTCGACATGACAGGACGTTCAGAGTCAAGCGCACGATCAAAAGTTGCGTGGTCACACGTCCAAGCATCCTGTGACAGACGCGTATGCGTTACATGGTTTTCTGTTGCCCAACTACCGGTACGCTCGTATTCGACATGACACGAAACCCTACTGTTTCTATTTTTTGTCACTGGCGCTGAGGTAGCGAGTCTACACGAAATCACTGTCCCTGGTCAGGCCAAGGTAAACCATTCCGTCGATGTGAAATTTGACTTGTTGACCAATTCTTTTTGGGGAACACTGCCAGAGCTTCACTTGGCAGCGGTGTGTGTGCTAGGAGTACGCAGTCAGAGATTTCTGAAAAGGATGTTCTTCAGCGGTTGTTATTGCCGCCGTCGGACCTGTATTTGACAATTGTAGACTGTGACAATGAGTCGTGACAACTGGTCACAAGTCAAAGGTTTGTTTGTAATTATTTGGTGATCGTTCATTGACAAGTTTGGTTTTGGAGTTCTCTGCCTCACGGAAACCTCGAGGCAAAGCTTGGAGCTTGAACATTATATTATCATTATCTCAACCAGCGCCTTCATAATCCTACAAAATCTACTACCCAAATAATCTACTCCACACTTTGACTCCCTTTTATATTCGGCTTTCTTACGCCAACTCTTTGCCAAGATGACGATGCCACCCACGAACGAGGTACTGAAGCCGATTCTCCTGCGTTCGTCTACACCAGGTGTGTTGCATTGTCTTGCTCAAGATCACTTCTTACCAACAGTTCGTTCTTTGATGTAGGCTCGAATGAGAAAGGTGGTTTCCTTTATGGTTTCAACTACTGTCAACCTTTCTCATGTCATTCCTAGTCTTGAAGTACCTCGAGAGTATGAAACGCTCTGAACTCGATAGTTCCATGCTCAATGATGACGTCAATCGTGCTCCGACTCCCAAGTCTGACCGCAAACTATTGGAACAGTCGCTTCTGGCTCCGTCTCCAAAGAGAGGTAGAGCGGCTCAACAACTCGAAGAACTTGCCAACAGCGATGTCAGGTCCAGGAATGGCAAGCCAATGACGAATGGTGAAGACGTGGAAGAGGACTTTGACGGAGGTTCAAATGTACAAGACGGTCGGCGGTCTGACGCCGGGGACATCATACTTCCCATAGTATGTCTCACGCCTCATCCGGCCATATCACAACACCTTATCTTCTCGTAGCGTGAACCCGGCCCTGATGATCCACCAGGCCCCCGTTACGAATCCTTCGACTCTGGCCCATCCTTCGGTAACTTGGGCCCCCTTCCCGCCGAGTCATTCAATTGGCAGGTAAGTTGTTACCCATCATTCTCACCACTCTTTCATTGATCACGTTGTGCAGCCCTGGCGTTCGAATCACTCCGGGCATCCAACTCAACAGGTCTTTTCAATTCCCTTCCTGGCTGTCATCGACTGGCTAACCTGAATGCAGGCACCGTTGAACTTGAATGGTTTAAATGGGTCTGCGACGGGGCCGCTCCCTTCTAATGTTCCTCTCCCTGACTCACTTGCCTCCCCAAGAGCAACATCTACAAAGGTCACTCTTGAACGACCTTCAAGTCCGTCCAAAACAAAAGGTCGAGGATCGGACAACGAAGATTGTATGGGACCCGGTCCTACAGTATGTACAAATATCATTTGTACGTCATTTTCAGGTGTCTAACATGTTTCCCAAGTCTCCAAAGGCTAGAAGTAGGGCGAGCAAAGTAGGTGATGCTGAAAGACCATTCTCCCCTCTATCTGCAAAGTCAAGGACGACTGGGAAAACTCCCGGTACTGCGTACCCACCATTACCTACTAGCCTGACAGGCGACACCTATTTCGAGAACATCGCCTCACCCAAGTCCAAAGCACTCTCTAAGGTGCCTTCGATTTCCCCTTCAGATTCACCCTCACAAATGAAACCACACAAGTCCATCTCGCGAAGCCCCCCTCTCAGCCCAGTCAAATCTGGGCATACTCCTTCTGAGCGCGACGGCGGAGCCGATCTCTCGCGCAACAATTCTAGACAGATCCCACTTAGTCCTACAGGTAATTCCCTCATTTGTTCCCATTATGTACTAATAGCTGAAACATGACCAGCCCGGTCACAAGGTCTTGGTTCAGTATTGTCGGGTCATAATTCCCATCAGGTGCGACAGTTCTCGCCTTACAGGCATGCGGCAACGCACGAAGACCTGCTTCATGCGGTAATACGCGGTCGGGCTGTGGCACTCCCGGAAGCAAACGGCAACGGCAAGGAGCCCTCGGTTCACGCGAACGGAAAGCCTCCCAGTGTTACCTCCCATCCAAAATCGCCTTCTGCCATGTCCGCGCCGAAAATCGCCAGCGTTCATTCTCGTCCGCCTACCCAAGCTGACGTGGACGCCACGCCTACGCCCTCGCGTCCACACTCTCCAGCCGAGTTGAACCAGGAGGAGGAGCGTATAGTGCAGGACACTCTGGCGGCGAGGACACCCCGGACTTCTTACTACGCAGGGTCTACCTTGGAAGCAGACGTCGTCAATTCACGCTTCCATGACATGGATTTATGCATCTTGTTGCATCAAGAAAATGATCCAGCGGTTCACGAGGTGGTCAAGAGAGCTCTTCGCAAAGCCATCCATCAGAGAATGAAGAAATTGGGCATGAAGCATGACCGTGACGTAAGTGATGTATACTATTGTATCCGTGGAACTGGTGGTTCACGAGGACGCACTCTCCAGTCAATTAAACAATACAGGAAGTCGCACCACGACCACGATCCTAGTGTCCACATTCACCCAAATTACTCGCCGTCGATCACTGAGGTTCGAGCTGTAACAATATCTTATGTTGACAATTCCAAGCTAACTTCTTTCTCAGGAAACGCCTGAATGGGCCAAGGACATTCTTGATACTATGGCTCGCATGCAACAGCACATTGAAGGTCTCGTGCCAAAAATCGACGACCTCAGAGGCTCACGTTCCATTGGTGGTGAGGGCTCCAGATACAACGGCCGTACTTTCCACTCTAGTGAAGTCGACCAGTACGGCCAAACACCTATGACTCAAACGGTGAACATTCACACTCAGCCAACTGGTACAGTTGCTGAGTCCATGTTCCAACAACCTGAAACTGAGGTAGTGCTCGACACCAACGAGGATGGAGGCGAAGATGGGGAATTCGACGATGTTGATGAAGAACAAGAACATGACCGTGGATTTTCGGAACCTCGACGTCCAACGACGGATGGCGAGACCCGAACACATGGTCCAATGAGTGACTTTGAAGTTGACGGTCGTGATGACTCTCCTGGCCAACAATACTTGGAAGAGGAGCTGTACAAACTGAGGCAGAAGCCCCATGGGAGCCAATCTGCGCTTTCTCATCGGACTTGGGAACTCGCAAGGGACGATGACCCAGATGACTATGACGAAGGAGAGGATGAGGAAGACGATCATGCTCATCATCCTGAGGAAGGCGTCCCTACCATTCCTGACACCAATGGTGGAGGCTATGCGGACCGTCGGCCCTCTTCACCACCTCTTCCCCCGCTTCCTGAAGAAACCGGGCGAGACGTGGTCGCTACGCCACAGCAGCAGATGTGGCACTCTGGTGACTACAGCAACGAATCACCACCTCTTCCGCCTTGGCAACGCATCCACCAACGTCTTCTCAGCTGGGCTATCATCTGGCCAATGACGGAGCTAGACACCGCCTTGAACAGCACGACCCGTGGTCACCAAGTTGACGAAGTTGCGTTAAGCATTTGGTCAACGCAAACATACAAACGTTACGTGCGGGCCCGTATGACGGACAGCCCTCAGGGCGTAGTCGATCGTTTGTTTGTGCCACCTAATGTGGCAGATGCCATAAGTAATGCCGTGTTTAACGGGCGGCATGGGGACGCGTGTGGGATGCTCCGTGATTTATGGAGTCCTTTTGGCCTCGAAGGCATGCCCCGACTCTTGGTCGTCCTCGCCAAGCACCGGTCGGATGCAAACCATTGGGTAGTCCACAGGTGGGTATTCTAGTCGAGCTCCGACAACAATGCTTTCTAACCAGGCATTTCAGATTCTCCCTGCCAGACGGGGCTCTGACCACCTATGATTCATATCCAGGGCACACACTCCCAGATGGTCGGGTGAGTGAACCACTGCCTTTTGGTTGCTTCTTGAGCTTATAGATATCGTTCAGCCACTTGGTTGGTGGTTTGCCATCCGCGTTGCATGGCCCAACGCAATATACCCGAGCCCTGATCATCTCATGCAAAAGGTAGTCCGCCTCCATCGGCCTATGCAGCTGGGTATCGACAACTCTGTCGCTGCTTCCGGCATATGGCGGAATATTCTCATGGGCTCACGCGCAGAGCGGAGCCTCGACCTGGAGCGACTCCGCGATCTTATCAACACTGAGGTACGGAACCTGCGCCAGCGGAAGAACATGGGTAAACTGTCCATCGGATCACCAAGGCCAACTTGGGAGGATATGAATTGAGTGACCACTCATTCGATCGCATGGGCTTCCATGTAGATAATCTCGTGCTTTCACTTTTTCTCTGTGTGTTGTATTGATTCGCTTCTCGGACTTGTCGAGCTACTGACAGTTCTAGATGCTGTAGTATCCTTGCTTTTTTTGTTTATCAAAGTTTCGGAAGGTGTTTTATGGGTTGCTGATCTGTTGTTTTACTAAACCGCGCCTACGATTTGCGATACCTCCTCTCCCTTGATTAACTTGTTGTTTATGTGTACTTACTGTTCGGAATATACAAATATCTTTGCACTCGTTTGAAAATGGGAAAGGTGCAAACGCGAGACGCTGCGAAACTGGAGTGCCATCAACATCTTGTTGCACGAATATGTAAGCGCAGACTAACGCCATGAGCTCAAGAGGATTTGAGATATCTCTGGAGGTACTATATTGTGCGCATAACTTCGGTCAATCCATCAATAGGTTCCTCTGGGACCTGGGGATGAGGAACATTGTTTCCTGCATTGTCTACCACGAACAAGATAACTTTTATAATAACCACTGGGAATGACACTAGGTAGTAAAGACATACTGGTTGAATACACGGTTTGCATTTGACGATCAAGTGCTGCTCGTACCTCCGCATTGTGGAATTTGACAGCACCTTTCTGCATTTTGTGCTTGCCTGCGTGCTTCGCGGAAATACGACTCTTGTCCAGGGATGATTTTGACCGTTTACCGCCCTTTGCCATGGAGTGGGGACCAGTCTGCACTGTGCACTGAGAATGTTAAAACTTTTCAATATTTTGAACCCCCGCTTGACACTCAGATCTCGATATTCGTCGTCGACGAGCCAAGAACGACGTCCGAGACCGCGTAGTAACGACATGGCAGACACGCCAACGTTGAGTGTGACAATGTTAGGCGCTGGTCAAGAGGTCGGACGGTCTTGCTGCGTTCTACAATACAGGGGCAAGACCATCGTATGCGATACGGGAGTTCATCCTGCTTATAGCGGAATGGCCTCACTTCCATTCGTCGACGAGTTAGACTGGAGCACTGTTGATGCTATCCTGGTTACACAGTAAGCATCGAAAATGTGTTATTAACGCGTTCATTTATCGCCAAACCGTGCAGTTTTCATCTTGACCATGCCGCAGCCTTGACATACATTATGGAAAAGGTGAATGTCGACTTCTCATTGCGACAAACTCATGTTCGTTAATCCCTCGTTCAGACCAACTTCAGAGACGGAAAAGGCAAAGTTTACATGACGCATCCCACCAAAGCAGTTCACAAGTTCATGATGCAAGACTATGTTCGTATGAGGTACAAGTATTCACGTACTACATGATACATTGTTGGTTAATATTCCACAATTGTAGTTCTTCGTCTGCAGATGCTCTTTTCTCGCCTTTGGACATGACGATGTCACTTTCATCAATTATCCCAGTGTCTGCACATCAACTTATAACACCATGTCCTGGCGTCTCTTTCACACCTTATCACGCCGGACATGTCCTAGGGGCGTGCATGTTCATGATCGACATCGCAGGCCTCAAAATTCTGTACACGGGCGATTACTCTCGTGAAGAAGACCGTCACCTTGTGAAAGCCGAAGTGCCCCCCGTTCGGCCTGACGTTCTCATTGTAGAAAGTACTTATGGCGTTCAAAGTCACGATAATAGGGAAGAAAAAGAACTACGTTTCACAAACCTTGTTCATGCGATTATCCGACGAGGCGGACACGTTCTCTTGCCTGCGTTTGCCCTCGGTCGAGCTCAAGAGTTGCTGCTTATCTTGGATGAATATTGGAAAAAACATCCCGACCTCCACAATGTTCCCATATATTATGCTTCCAGTCTTGCCCGCAAGTGTATGGCTATCTACCAAACCTACATACATACAATGAACTCTAATATCCGGTCGAGATTTGCCAAACGAGACAACCCCTTTGTTTTCAAGTGAGTGAATATATCCATTGACCACCTAACCATTCCTGACTTCCCCCCAACAGGCATATCTCAAATCTAGCGCAGCCGCGCGGTTGGGAGAAAAAAATTGCGGAAGGCCCTCCTTGTGTTGTTCTTGCTAGTCCAGGATTTATGCAAACTGGTCCAAGTCGAGAGTTATTTGAGCTTTGGGCGCCGGACTCCCGAAACGGTCTTATTGTGACTGGTTACTCGATTGAAGGTACTTTGGCTAGGGTGAGTGATAACCGGCTCGTTTCCCGAGATGGATACGTACGACATTTTATATCATTTGTAAATAACACAAATCAATTGACATTGATTTCATTCACTCGTCTGCCTGGTTTTAGTTTTCGCAAGCTGTTCACTGTCCATATTTCATACAATCGAACTCACCTGTTTTCTCGATATATTCAGGATATTCTAAATGAGCCGGAGGAATTCACATCTTTAAAGGGTACGACTATCCCCAGGAAAATTTCCGTGGATTACATCTCCTTCAGTGCTCATGTCGACTACTCTCAAAATTCGGAATTCATCGAGCAAGTCAAGGCACAGCATGTGGTAAGTTCCATGTAATCCCTATTTCATTTATTTCTCAATGTGAATACGAAGGTTCTTGTTCACGGAGAACAAACGGCAATGGGTCGCTTGCGAGCCGCGATGACATCCAGGTATAAAGATAGGGACGAAGACGTTAAAATACACACACCTCGAAATTTGGAGACTTTGAACCTCTCTTTTCGAGGAGAGCGTGTTGCTAAGGTGAGTGTTCTTGCCGTTCACACCCTTCTTAACTAATAACGTCGTCTCAAATAGGCTATCGGGACACTGGCGGACAAGCCTGTTCAGGCGAACGACGTTATATCAGGTTTACTGGTTGCTAAAGACTATTCCTACACCCTCTTGGATCCACGAGACCTGAGAGATTTTGCCGGACTGTCAACATGTACCGTTACACAACGTCAGAAGATTGTCCTCGGTGTCGGCTGGGACCTGGTGCGGTGGCATCTCGAAGGGATGTTTGGAAGTGTGGAGGATGGAATAGACAAAGATGGTGTACGAACTATGAAGGTGCTTCAGAGTTCCTTTTTCTATTCCTGCAAACTACGTTAATTCCCTTTGATAGGTCATGGGTGCTGTTGATGTCAAACTCACTGAGGAACACGAACTTACACTGGAATGGGACTCGAGCGGTAGCAATGACATGATCGCTGATTCAACATTGGCTCTTCTCACTGGCATCGACATCAGCCCCGCTTCCGTCAAATGTATGTGATCAACTTGACGCATGAAAAGCTGAATTTAGCCATTCGATAGTGACATCGAATCCTCATTCACATCCTCATGCGCATCCACATGCTGATCTACATGGGGAACAGTTTGATATTACGAGAATCCAGAGGCTGGCGATGTTCCTAGAGGCCCACTTCGGTGAAGTCGAGTTGCATATGCCAGAAGAACAGGAAGAACCAGAACAAGGCGAAGACAGCCATGAACCCTCCCTTTTGGTCCACCTCGATGAATCAGACGCCCTCGTCAATATTGTGTCCTTGGTATTCTCGGGACTTCTCCCTCAACACTGAATAGTCCCACACTGACTGCTCTCCTTTTCAGACAGTCACAAGCACCAACGAGGCGCTCAAAAAGCGTGTGGAAGCGGTATTGGACATGGCTGTCACGACTGTCAGCTCTTTGTCCGAATCATTTACGTCTGCTGTGCCAATATCCAGCGAGGAATCCACCCTTAGCAAGGGCAATGGGGATCTGGTAGATGCACTAATGGTCGAGCTACCTCAACAAGACAAATTTTCAAGTAGCTTAGTTGGTGACCATGCTCTGCAAGCCGACGTGAAAGTCCCAGCGAACAACCAGGGGATTTTAGCCACCGATTCGGCACGGGGAATTGGCCAACAAGGCGAAGACGGAAGTGAAGAGTCTGACTGCGACGGGATTCTGGAGGTACATGATTGAGATTTATGCTATCACATAAAAGTTTTTCGACCTAGTTGTCCTCACAAGGTTGACGGGCTACCTCTCCCTTATTTTAATTAATTGCGATTGAGTCTGAATACATAGATCTGGTGCTTTCCATGGCCACGCAGAATAGTTGAACACATAACGAATCGACTGCAAAAGTAATAACCAGACTTGTCCTTCATACAACAGTAAGAACACTACACCCCAAAGCTCGCCACCAATGACAACCCATCGACACCGAACCTACATTATCGGTGGTCGCGAGAGGAAAATAGAGGAAATTGATCACGGATGGGAAATTCGTCTGCGACGAGTGCGGGGTCTTCGGTGACGTGCAGTAAGGCTTCGCGCTGTTTGCTCGCGACTGTTACATGTCTTACAGGACGCTGCGGAGTGGGTGACTGTGGTTGCAGATAACACAGGAGTGACAGTAGCTGAAGAGGTGGGCACTGAATGATGAGTATGTGCGATCGACGTAACAGACTGCGCGGAAGTATGAGCAGAAAATATTCCAGACGTTCCATTGCTGCCACCAGGGCAGAACGTAATGTGTAAGTTAACCTAGAATGGGGTCATTATAGCGTGACATGATTGAGGACGGCTCCCGTACGTTATTGGATTCGCAAGCAACCTGCACTTGATTGTCATTGGGACCAAAAAATGCAGTCTTACAATTTGGAGAGGCGCCTACAGAACGAAGATGATTATCAATGCTGGCAATTGGGAAAGGAACTTACAAATTGCTCCTCGCCCATCACACCCTCCATAATAGCTACAATTTAGAAGAACAATCTCAGTTCCAGTAAAAGTAAAATGTCCAGTCATGGTACCTAAACTCAGTGGGAACATTGAAGGCGTGACTATTACGAGTATTGAGCACCCAAGAAGAACATTAATGCGCTGGAACCTACGGGGGGATCAAAGATAGATCGGTGCTCGAACCACAACCTGGGCAGGTCGGATTTCCTAGAGTTATTTCCACCAGCAGACATCCTTCCCCGTTAAATTGACAAGCTCCTTCAAAACCAGATTGGTTCATAACATGTCAGAGCAGATGTGAATGCGGAGGTGGATGTTCCTAACCCGTCTGGAGATAGCTAAATTTCGTGATCTCACATAAGACCGAAAGTCCCCGGGAGCATGCACAAGTCACATACGCAATTGCAGAAGATAGTGCACCGCTGGCAGTGTAAGCAGATCCTCTAGTGAGAACGTCATTCCCTTTGATGAGAATTGGCTGCCCCGGACAATGAGCAATGCGACATTAGGAATGCGGAGAACCTCACAGTTCCGTATCCACACCTAAGCGGCGTTGTGAATAGGAAATGAGTGGCCTATACAGGTACACGACAAGGAATGCTCACTTGTTGTCGAAACTGATAGTGTGTGTCTCCGGATTTGCTTGCACGCCAACAGCGAGGAAAAATCCCAGGACAAACTTGAGGCCAGTACCGGTAAGGAGTGCCATTGTGATACCCATTGGGGTCTGAGGCGACCGCTAGACGTTATGGGTCACCAGTGAGGGATTTATACCTAGGACCTAGGACCCGGTACCATGTCGGCCAAGACTCTCTAAGACCGTTCCAAAGCAACTCCGAGTCGCAAGGCTGGTGGCGTCTTGCTCTGCCCATCTTTTTGCTGAAGGAAATGAGGTTCTTGATCTTTAAGAGCACTCATGACGCAACGACTGCCTTTATTGAAGCTGTAAAATCGGGTTATGTCCGCTACTCGCCTCAACTTCGATTTCTTGATTGTTTAGGTTCTGCACGTTCTGAACCGCCCAAAAAACTTTTCTCTCGGCCATTTCAGTTATCGTTATATCGGATGATCTGACAACGCTGTGTACCTCTCCGCGGTCGTCGTTCAGCATCTGTTATCTTTACGATATGGAAGGACATACGTAGTACTCAGTAGATCAACTTCTTTTCCTTTGGCATGAGCTTTTTTTCCGGTGTCTTCCATGAAGGTTGTGCAAGCTCCGGACAATGTGAGTAAAGCCGATCTGGTTTTGCATGGTACACAACAAGAACCAACCTACACGTCAGCCCAACGATATTTGTGTTCATTCCTCAACACTCACCGCTCAGTGCTCAGCTGTTGCGCCATGCATTGCACGCGGAGAACGAGGGAACCATGTACTCACGTCAATCAAGTATCAATTGGGCATCCACGCTGCGCGGAGAGCCGACTGCCCGGTACGCTATGATGCAAAAGTGATCGAATGGTTTG
>Ga0193724_1000315_pt1 | contig 11624 bp, 7 predicted proteins | sample H2a1metaG_FD_146005 | JGI IMG/M metagenome (GOLD analysis project Ga0193724, IMG submission 146005) | Soil microbial communities from a riparian zone of the East river system, Colorado, United States - H2a1 | ecosystem: Environmental > Terrestrial > Soil > Riparian zone | place: USA: East River... | reverse complement strand
AGAACCGGAGCTTTGCGCAGAATGGAAGCAGTACGTCGAACCTGAACTACGGCGCCTGTTTCAGAGCGCAACCGAAACCGTGGCTGCCGATTTGGAACAACTAAATGGCAATGAAAAAAGCCTGGCGAATCGTACCCTGCATATTCCCGCCAAACACACCGACGCCTGGCTGAACGCACTCAATCAGGCGAGGCTGGTCATCGCCGCAAAAAATAACTTTACCGAACTCGAATTAAGCGACCATTTTCGCTCACCCATCGGATCGCGCAGGGACCTGAGCCTGTTCCAGATAAACTTCTACGGTTTTCTTCAGGAATTTATCCTGCGCGAGCTGGATGGTTGAGCGACCAGGGCTCACAACTACGCTTCCTTCCGCGTGCGCACCATCGCCATGAGTCGGTCTTTGATTGTGCCGGAGGCTTTTGCCGGACGCAGACTCAGCGCAAATGCTTCGTGTAAACCGTAACATTCGCCGATGTAGTCTTCGGCCTTTTTCCCAAATTTCTTGCGTGCTTTTTCGAATTCCTCCACCTCTTCCGGCTCCAATGCGCCAATGACGTAGAGCCGTGACTGGTTCTGGAATTCCTTAAAGTTCACCTTTCAGCTCCTTGAGGCCGTCATAGATTTTTTTAAGTCCAAGTTCAAGCCTAGTCTTCACCGTTCCCAAGGGTGTATTCGTTTTCGCGGCGATTTCGCGCTGGCTCATACCACGAAAAAATGCGAGGTCGATAGCCTCTTGTTGGGCTGGCGGGAGGCCGGTGATCACTTTCCGAATGAGGTCACGCGTGTCACTGAGCACGATCTCCTCTTGGGTGGCATTATGTGCCCAGGCATCAGGCTGTTGTTCAGTTTCATTTTGCAGACGCTCTTCTGCCCGCGCATACGCCTGCTTTTTCCGCAACCCGTCAATCGCCCGTCGACGGGCCAATGTCACCATCCAGCCGAGCGGTTTGCCCTTTTGGGAAGAGAAGTTTTTCGCCTGGTTCCAAATCTCCATGAAGATCTCTTGCAAGAGATCGTCGGCCTCGGCTTCGTTGTGAATCACTCGCAAAATGAGCGCCTTCAAAATGCCGTTGTACCGATCGTAGAGCTGAGAGAGCGCATCGGGGTCCTCCGCTTGGATCGCCTTCATTAATTCCAAGTCACTCGGAGCTCCGGGCTCGACTTGCGGGACGACGGAGACGGCCGGCGCGCCCGATTTCGCGAGGCGCGCGCGTTTCCTTGGATTGCCGCGCGCAGGAGAAATGAGTTTGGATCGTCCCATGAGAGTTTAAGAACTTGCAATAAATCAATCAGCGGAGCCCGCGTGGACTCGCCATTACTCTCTTAAACTGCACAGACAACTTCGTCCACGGGTTTCCAACCGTGATAAAAGACGCATGATTCGCGCCGAACAATTGTTCAACCGATGATTGCGCATTGCGTCTTGTGCGTCAAAACTTAAACGCATGGCGCAAAGGGAGACTGAAACGAGCGTGGATCCGTTGTGGTACAAAGACGCAATCATCTACGAGATGCACGTCAAGACGTTTTGCGACAGCGACGGCGACGGGATGGGCGACTTCCGCGGACTGATCGAGAAACTGGATTATCTTCAGGAACTGGGGATCACCGCCATCTGGCTCCTGCCGTTTTATCCGTCACCGCTACGGGATGACGGATATGACATCGCCGATTACTTCGACGTCAATCCGAATTTCGGCACCCTCGATGATTTCCGCGCATTCCTTGATGCGGCGCATACGCGAAATCTGCGCGTCATCACGGAGCTGGTCATCAATCACACTTCAGACCAAAACCCGTGGTTTCAAAAATCCCGGCGCGCGGTAGCTGCAGCCGGGGTCGGTGACCTCAGCAGCGATCAATCAACATCACGAGCAACAGGCGCCCGCATCTCCAGCAACGATCTCGCCTACAAAGACTTCTATGTGTGGAGTGACACCCCGGAAAAATACAAGGATTCGCGAATCATTTTTAAGGATTTCGAAACCTCGAACTGGGCATGGGACCCTGTGGCAAAAGCTTATTACTGGCATCGTTTTTATTCGCACCAGCCTGACCTGAATTTTGATAACCCAGCGGTGCACGATGCCGTGGAAAAAGTCTGCGATTTCTGGCTCGGTCTAGGCGTAGACGGACTTCGTCTTGATGCTGTCCCGTACCTTTACGAACGAGAAAACACGAGCTGCGAGAATCTGCCAGAAACGCATCAATATCTCCGCAAGCTACGCGCCCACATCGACGCGAAATTTCCAAATCGCATGCTGCTTTCGGAGGCGAACCAATGGCCGGAAGATGCAGCCGCTTACTTCGGCAACGGCGACGAATCGCACATGAATTTTCACTTTCCGCTAATGCCGCGCATGTTCATGGCGCTGCAGATGGAGGACCGCTTTCCAATCATCGACATCCTGGATCAGACTCCGTCGATTCCCGAGCAGTGTCAGTGGGCGATGTTTCTGCGCAACCATGACGAGCTAACCCTGGAAATGGTCACCGACGAGGAGCGCGACTACATGTACCGAGTTTACGCTACCGATCCGCACGCTCGCATTAATCTTGGGATTCGCCGGCGCCTTGCGCCATTGCTCGTAAACAGCCGCCGCAAAATCGAGTTGCTCAACATTCTGCTGTTCTCAATGCCTGGTACTCCGATCATTTATTACGGAGACGAGATCGGCATGGGCGACAATTTTTATCTTGGCGATCGCAACGGTTGCCGGACCCCAATGCAGTGGAGCCCCGACCGCAACGCCGGATTTTCCAGAGCAAATCCGCAGCAGCTTTATCTGCCGATTACGATCGACCCGGAGTATCACTACGAAGCCATCAACGTGGAAAATCAGCAGAAAAATCTCTCCTCGTTGCTCTGGTGGACACGCCGAGTCATCGCCATGCGGAAAAATTTCAAGGCGTTTTCGCGGGGCTCGCTTGAATTTCTTTATCCAGACAATCCCAAGGTTCTCGCCTTTCTTCGCCGTTACGAGGACGAAATCATTCTGGTGGTAGTGAATCTCTCGCGCTTTGCCCAATCGGTGGAACTGGACCTTTCACGCTTCTCTGGCTACGTGCCGATGGAAGTGTTTAGCCGCAATCTGTTTCGGCCAGTTAGAAAATCCCGTTACGTCATTACGCTCGGTCCACACGCGCATTATTGGTTCGCCCTGCACGCGCCGACCGACGGACGCCGTGCGCCAAGAAAGAGAGCTGTGCCAGTAATCAATGCGCCGATGGAGCTAGAGACGCTGCTGGCCAATAGCCAACGCGCTGCCATCGAAGGCGAAATTTTGCCTCGGTACCTTCAGAGCTGTCGCTGGTTCGGTTCAAAGGCGCGGACTTTTCGCAATCTGAGAGTCGTTGAGCGGGCTTCGATCTCGGAGGATGCCGATGGCGCCCAACTTTGGTTTGTCGAAGTCAGTTATTTGGATGGACCAACGGAAACTTATGCGCTGCCGGTCAAGATCGCTTCTGGAGACTCTGCGCGCTCAATTTCTCAAGCCGCACCGCACGCGATTATTGCCCGTTTTGAAGGCACTGAAGAAAATTTTCTGTTTGATGCCATCTGGGATCCGAAGTGTCGCTCACAATTCCTTACAGCGATCGTTCGTGGCGAGAAAATGAAAGCGCGAGCCGGCGAACTTGTCGGCACAGTTGCCAAAACGATCGAACCAGATCAGCCGGTCAGCTTCGAGAATTCTGAGGTTTTGGGTGCAGAGCAGAGCAATTCTTCGATGCTCTTTGATAACAAATTTTTCCTTAAGCTTTATCGCAAGCTCGAGGACGGCATCAATCCAGATGTTGAAATAACTCGATTTCTCACAGAGCACACCAAGTTCCCAAATGTGCCGGCGTTTGTCGGCGCGATCGAATACCGCCAGCCAAAAGCGGAACCGACTGTTGTTTGTCTGCTGCAGCGCGCCGTTGCCAGCGAAGCCGATGTTTGGACGCTCGCTTTAGACGCAGTCGGCCGCTATTACGAGCGTGTACTGGGCCGCAAAGCGGATCTTCAGAATGAAACGACGCCACCCGGCGCGTTGCTCGATGAGCTGATCGGCGGCGTGCATCCTGAGAAAACAAATTTGCTAGGACAACGCACCGGTGAGTTACATCTCGCGCTCGCCTCGAATTCCGATGATCCGGCGTTCCGACCGGAGCCATTCAATGCGATGGCCCAACGCTCCGTTTATCAAAACATGCGGGCGTCGCTGCGGCGCACGTTTACTCTTTTGGAAAAGAAAATATGCGACCTTCCGGCAGCTTTCCGCGACGAAGCCAAGGAAGTGCTCGGGGCGGAACAAGAGATACTGGCGCGCGAAAAACGGCTGCTCGATCGTCGCACCAATGCCGCCAAAATCCGGATTCATGGCGACTATCATCTTGGTCAGTTGCTTTACACCGGAAAAGACGTCGTCATTTTGGATTTCGAAGGCGAACCTGCGCGACCGCTTAACGAACGCAAACTGAAACGCTCCGCGCTACGCGATGTCGCAGGCATGATGCGATCGTTCCAATACGCCGCCTACAGCGCGCTGTGGCAACCAGCCATGCGCAAAGAAGATGTGCCATTTTTGGAGCGCTGGGCCGATCTCTGGTATCGTCACATGGGCAGCGTCTTTCTGCAGAGCTATTTGAAGACAATCGGCACTGCCATCTTCATTCCGCAAAACAGCGAAGACCTCCAAATCATGCTCGAAGCCTATTTGCTGGACAAAGCAGTTTACGAAATTGGCTACGAGTTGAACAATCGGCCTGGCTGGGTCTTGATTCCGGTCCGCGGCATCAAGCACATTTTGAAGTCCGCGTGAGCCCATTTCTGAGCGGCGATAGACGCGAAAGAAAATAGCCCAGCCTTTATAAGGCTGGGCGGTTTGTTAACGAGGTCGAGGCCTTCATCGATGACTCAGCGTTAAGACGCTGGACTATTACCAGGAAATGATACTAAACACTTGCAGCAATTGAGTCTGCGTTTATAAGCACATTGAGGTGCTGAAATGAATTTTATGAAACAATATCTCGAAGAAATCGACAATGACATTGCGGAGAAACATCTGTTGAAACATCCGTTTTATCTCGCGTGGACGCGTGGCGAATTGAGCAAAGAAGCGCTCACGGATTACGCGCAACAGTACTATCATCACGTCGCAGCGTTTCCGACGTATCTATCGGCGGTGCATGCGCACTGCGATCATCAGGCCACGCGGAAACAATTGCTCAACAACTTGATCGATGAAGAAGCTGGCTCCCCGAATCATCCCGAGCTTTGGAAGAAATTTGCGGATGGTCTCGGCGTCGAAGACGCCGACCGGGCGCAAACCGAGAAGCAACCGGAGACGAAAAACTTGATCAACACATTCCGTTCGGTTTGTGGGCAGCGATCGACTGCGGAAGGCCTCGCGGCACTTTACGCGTACGAGAGCCAAATTCCGCCGATCTGTGAATCCAAAATCGATGGACTGAAGAAGCATTATGGATTCACCAAACCCGAGCATTATGAGTATTTCACTGTCCACATCGGAGCAGACCGCGAGCATTCCGCTGCCGAGCGTGAAATGCTGAGCCGTCACCTGGACGCCCATAATTTCGAATCAGTGAAAGTCTCGGTGAACCGCGTTCTCGACGCGCTTTGGGATATGCTCTCAGGCGTTTGCCGCCGTCACGCCATCGCGTGTTGATTGATGCGGCCTGGGGTGCTTGACACAAGCACCGCTACAACTTTACCGCGGACGCAGGACGAGGAACGAGCGCATCCGACCACGACACACTGACAAGACCTGCGGCTTGCTGGGATCAAGTGAGGCAACGATCCTGTTGTAATCCGCAACCGACGTGACCGGTTGTTGATTGACTTCCTCGATCACATCGCCTTTTCGCAATTCCGCGACGCCACTGTCAGGATCGATGCCGTTGACCACAACCCCTCGCACATTGGCAGGCAGATCGAGTTGCTGCGCTGTTTCTGGAGTCAGCTCTTCCACGTGAATTGACGCGAGAGATCCGCCGGCGGCCTCTTGATCGTTCGGTTTCCCAGGGCGTTGCGGCTGTGGCTCTGGCTGGTTTCGTCGAGGCGTGACGCCCGAACTTTGATAATCAATCGGTTGCTCTTTAATCTGCGTTTTCACCTTAAGCGGTTTTCCATTACGCAGAACTTCCAAGTCCACTTGTTTATTCAAGGGAGTCTGGGCCACGAAGGTCCGCAGCGCCTCGAAATTCTTTACGTCACGTCCGTCGAATTTGTGGATGACATCACCGGGCTGAACGCCTGCTAGGGCTGCGGGCGATCCAGGCGTCACGCCCGCGACCGCCACGCCGTCCGTATCAGAGTTGGTTTCATCGGGTTGTAATGCCCGAGTCTGGATCCCGAGATAACCGCGAATGATTCGCCCCTGCTTTAACAGGCTTTCCAGCGCGGTGCGGACTGTATTTGATGGAATGGCAAAACCGATTCCCTGCGAACCGCCCGTCGTCGAGGCGATCGCCGTGTTGATCCCAATCACTTCGCCGCTGAGGTTGATCAGCGGCCCGCCACTGTTTCCCGGATTGATCGCAGCATTGGTCTGAATCAGATCTCCAAAGAAATCGGTCCGGTTCGGTCGCCCTTTCGAGCTGATGATTCCGTCTGTCACCGTTTCTTCGAATCCAAATGGGTTGCCGATGGCCAGAACAAAGTCCCCCGGCTGCACCATGTCCGAATCAGCAAGCTTAAGCGGTTTGACGTTCGGATCGTCAATCTTGAGCACAGCCAGATCAACCTCTGAATCCGCGCCGACTAACCGCGCCTTCTTGGTCTGCCCATCGCTCAATTGCACCTCAATCTGATCGACCTGGTTTCCTTCTCTATCGGTCACCACGTGACTGTTTGTGATGATATGGCCTTCGTTTGTTACGATCACACCCGAGCCGAGCGAGTTTTGCACGAGGGTCTCGTCCCGCGGACTACGAAATTGCCGCCGGTTACGGAAGAAAAACTCGAATGGATCAAGCTCGTTTTGACGCTGGACAGCAACCTTCGTTGACGTTTTCACGGCCACAACTGACGGGATCACGCTTTTGACGAGTGCGCGCCGCTCCCGGTTCAACGCCTCCAGCGACGGGACTTGTTTTGGGTCCACGCTGGGATTCGACGCCAGCGTGTACTTTTCCGGCTTTCGGCCGGAAGCTAGATTCAGTCCGCCATGCTTCAGGCGGTAGTCGTAAAGCAGAGAAATTCCCGCGCTCACCAGCAGGACAAAGAGCAAAAATTTCGCAAAGTTTTTCATTAGCTAACGTTAGAAAAGGTTCGTCCCTGTTGTTCGACAATTAAACGCCGGAAACGTTGATTCTCAGGCAATTCCAAACGCGGGTCCCTCTCCAAAATCGACACCGCGGCTGCGCGCGCGCGCAGCATCAAATGCGCATCGGTCCTTAAGTTACCGACTTTAAGCGCAGGCAGCCCGCTCTGGGCCGTGCCGAGCAGATCGCCCGGCCCGCGCAATTCCCAGTCTGCTTCTGCCACTTTGAAGCCGTCACTTGTCCTTTCTAAAACGGCAAGTTTTTCCGAAGCCTCTTTCACCTTGGCCGAGGTAAGCAAAATGCAATACGACTTGTGCTCTCCGCGGCCAATTCGTCCCCGAAGCTGATGCAGCTGCGCGAGGCCAAAACGCTCTGCGTTTTCAATGAGCATCACCGTCGCGTTGGGAACATCTACACCGACCTCAAGCACGGTGGTGCTGATCAACGTGTTCGTGTCGCCGCGGCGAAAACGTTCCATGATCTCTTGTTTCTCCGGCGCCGGAATTCGACCGTGAAGCAGATCGCAGCGGAACGGACGCAAACGTTCCCGCCACAAATCGTACTCGGCCGCGGCGGCTTTGGCATCGAGCTTTTCACTTTCATCGATCAACGGATAAATCACATAAACCTGGCGACCGGCCTCCAACTGTGTTCGCAAAAAGGCAAGTACCTCGCCGAGCTTCGACCCATCGCGCACAGCCGTAACGATTTTCCCACGGTTCCGAGGCATCTCATCAATCGTCGAGACATCGAGGTCGCCATAAATAGTCATCGTTAACGTCCGCGGGATCGGGGTAGCCGTCATCACCAGTACATCGGGCGCCGGTTCGCGCGCGCTCAATTGGGCGCGTTGCGTAACTCCGAATTTATGCTGCTCATCAATCACAACGAGTCCGAGGTTTGAAAATGAAACTTTGTCATACAGCAACGCATGAGTGCCGATAACAATTTGTGGTTGGTTCGTTGTGATGAGCCTTTCGTTTGGGAAGTACTGGCTGCCGCCCTGTCGTTCGATTGCACGCGGTCGTGTGTCCGGCAGGCTGCCGGACACCACAGGCTGGCAGCCTGTGCTCCCCGGATCTCTTTCGCGTCGGGATTCCTGCACGCCTTCAAACAATGGCAATGGCCCACTTTCCTCCTGCCGAGCGGCGGTTCGCAGCGCCATGCGTACGCCGAGCGGCTCCAGCCAGCGACGCAAGACATCATAATGTTGCTCCGCCAGAATTTGCGTAGGCGCCATGAACGCGGCCTGATAGCCGCTCTCGAGGGCAAGTAGCATTGCTGCGATGGCGACAACGGTTTTTCCCGAGCCCACATCGCCCTGCAACAAACGATTCATTGGATGATTCGCTGCCAGGTCGTGGCGGATTTCACCGATCACTTTGGATTGCGCAGCAGTTAGCTCAAAGGGTAACGACTTGAGAAACCTATCGAGCAGCGCGCCGGCCCCGCAGTGCTTCTCACCTCGCCGGGTTGAGGCATCAGCGCGTCGCGATGCAATGAGCATTTGCATCATGAAGAACTCAGTGAGCACTAGATGTTCCCGCGCGGCGTCACGCGCTTCCCAGCTGTCCGGGAAATGGATCGCGCGAATCGCTTCGGGTCTCTCCCCACGAACAAGATTGCTTGGTGCCAATGTTTCCAATCCGGCAGAGGCCGATGGAAGTTCGTTCAACAGTCTGTAAATCATGCTGCGCAAGACGCGCTGTGAAAGGCCTTCTGTTGCGGGGTAGATCGGCGTGATTCTGCGGAAATGGATCGAGATTTCTTCGTCATTCTCAATCACCTCGAACTCCGGATGGTCCATGCAAATTCGCGTTCCGCGCAGCCGCGGCTTACCAAAGACTACCATGCGTTGACCGGTGGCGATCATCTTCTGCACGTAATGCAGATTGAACCATCGGCACACAAGCGGCTCGCTCAGAGCGTTTGGGTCCGATTCTTGCAACGTGGCTTCGAAAATTTTCTTCCAACCGCCGAAGCGCCGCAGCGACGTCTTGATCACCTCTCCGCAAAGACAAATCGGAACATCACTCTCTTCGCGCGGAAACTTCGGAAATTCCGTCCGGTCTTCATGGCGCCGCGGAAAATGCGTAAGTAAATCTTCGACCGTTTCCACGCCGAGACGTCGCAACGCGAGAAGTTTTGGGCGTGCGATCCAATTCAATCCCTCAAGTTTTTCTGAAACGTCGATCATGTCACGCTTTCACGGCCCGTCATTCCGAGCGGAGTCGAGGAATCCCGTGGCATTACCCTATGCTCGCACAAAGGGATCCTTCGACTCCGCTTCACTCCGCTCAGGATGACAACGCGGCGTAACATAACTTGATCTCCAATTTACCGCTTCAAGATTGCTCCGCACTCCGCATCGCCTCGATCTGCATGGCCACCAGGGTCTCGCCCTCATATTCGTCCGCGCGAATCCGAAATGCGATGTCCCACGGTGTTGGCGGCAATTGGTTTGCCACACCGTCAAAATATACCGCGCGGCGATGGCGATCGCCCTGACGCAGACGAAAGATGAGATGTTTATCGTTCACTACCCGAGGCGGGGCCACAGGCTCGACCTTCCGCGCGAGGAAACGCGGCTGGGGATTTCCATTTCCAAATGGCTGCAACATTTCGTGCCACCGCAGAAAACTTAGATCGATCTCCGTGAACGCCAGCTCATGGTCCAGTCGCACGCAAGGTTGAAGAGCTTCTTCGGGAAGAAGTTCACGCGCAGCTTTTCGAAATCCTTCAGCAAAAACATCGAAATTTTCTTCGTGCAGCGCAAGACCCGCCGCCATTTCGTGCCCGCCGAATTTGTCCAGCCTCTCTGCGCAGCAGCTCAAAGCTTCCACCAGGTTCAAGCCTTCAATGCTTCGTCCGCTTCCCTTACCGATTCCGTTCTCGTCGAAGCCGATCACGATGGTTGGTCGATGATACCTTCGAGCGATCCGCGATGCTACAATGCCAAGTACCCCCGGATGCCAGCCGGGCGCTCCAACCACGATGGCCGCGTCGCGCGCCACTTCGAGCCGATCCTCTATCTTTTTTATCGCCGCATCGAAAATTTGTTTTTCCACTTCCTGGCGCTCGCGATTCTGCTGGTCGAGCTCGGCTGCGAGCATTGTTGCCTCGCCGTCATCGTGAGTAAGTAACAGGCGCAAAGATTTTTCAGCCGTGCTCAAACGCCCTGCAGCGTTCAATCGCGGGCCAAGCCGGTAACCTATGTCCTCAGGCAAAATTGGCGGACGCACCCCGGCAACCTGCATTAATTTTCTCAGCCCGATACGTGAGGTCTGCGCGATCTCGATCCCGCCGCGCTGCACCAGAATGCGATTTTCGCCACAAAGCGGTACGATGTCCGCCACTGTGCCGAGCGCCACAAGGTCGAGCTTTGATTTCAAATCGAACTCAGGCAGTGGCCGTGTTTTCAGCAATGCGTGGCAAAGCTTGAAGACAATGCCCACACTGCAGAGATATTCGAAGACGGAGTCGCTTGTTTTCGGGTTTACGATCGCAACGCAGTCGGGCAATGCAGACTTCGGCTCATGATGATCGAGCACGATCACGTCCACTCCGCGTTTGCGCAGGTCAGCGATCTCTTTTAGCGATGAGGTCCCGCAATCGATAGCAATCAGCAGTTGGGGTTGATGTTGTCCGAGACAACGTTCGACGCTTTCGGGACTCAAGCCGTAGCCCTCCTCCATGCGGAACGGTAAAAACAATTCCGGAGCACCACCGTATGCGCGCAACGTTTCCGCAAGCAATGCCACCGATGTCACGCCATCCACATCGTAATCACCAAAGAGCACGATGCGTTCCCGTCGATCTAAGGCCGCGAGAAGCCGAGAAACAGCCGGATGCATTTGGGGCAGTAAAAATGGATCGTTCAGCGAGCTTAGGCGTGGCTGCAGAAACGCGTTCACCTCTTCGGCGTCACGAAACCCCTTTCGTGAAAGTAACCGCGCGATGCACTCCGAACCGCAAATTTCGCTCCACGAAATTCCCGATTTTCCAAGTGCCTGCTCACCGGCGAAATTGCCCTCAACGCGGCTTTGTCGCGTAAAGCCCCCCTGCACCTTCGGATCCGTTGAGTCACCTTCTACGCGGCTTTGCACCGATCAGTTTATTTGCAGAAAATTTTCTGACAAGATGCGATGAATTACCCGCAACTACCTGGCGATCAGACTCGACAAAGAGCGATTTTCACTGCAAAGAGCCCCATGATTAGAACGATACCGCTTTTCGTAGTGGGTGTCGCATTACTCACCGCCGCGGGTTGCTCAACCAGCGGACCAAGCGGTTCGACCACGCAGTCTACAGCTGTTCAGAGAGATTACGAACGATTGTCGGGCACGTGGCAACTA
>Ga0193724_1000313_pt1 | contig 11672 bp, 14 predicted proteins | sample H2a1metaG_FD_146005 | JGI IMG/M metagenome (GOLD analysis project Ga0193724, IMG submission 146005) | Soil microbial communities from a riparian zone of the East river system, Colorado, United States - H2a1 | ecosystem: Environmental > Terrestrial > Soil > Riparian zone | place: USA: East River... | reverse complement strand
GAGCGCACTTTCACCAGGAGCTCCTCTTTGATCTCTCGTCCTTCGGTTATCACCCTTTGCGTTTCGATGCGGTAGCCTGCCGGCACCAGGTCGGTGCCTTCTCTGACCTGTGCAATTAGCCGATCGTTCTCGGGATGGACAAGGCGGAATTCCAGCTTCGCTACCTGGGCCAATTGCTGCCGCGCAGCCGCGATCTGCTCCGGATCGAGTCCGGGAATTTGCACAAGAATCCGGTCGGCACCTTGTGGCGTAATCACCGGTTCGCTCACGCCGAACTGATCGACGCGCTTCCGAATCACCTCGACTGCCTGATCGAGAGTATCGGCGCTGATCGAACGTTCACCGTCCGGGCTGAGCCGAATCAGGAAGGATGTGCCGCCTTGCAGATCAAGACCGAGCCGGATGGTTTTGTCCGGTGGATAGAGCGTCGTTAGGCAAAACGCGACCAGCAAGACGGTGAGGATCGTCCCCAGGATGCGTTTGAGGCGGCCGCGACTTGTCGCGAAGTACCAGCCGAAGAGAGCAAGCAAGGAAATGCCTGCTAAAAAAGTAAATCCAGGAGTCATAAATAGGTAAGAGCTGAAAGGGTTTAGATCCAGCAGCCTGTTGTCAGATCGCGGATCGTTGGCGTGCCACGTGATACGCGCGTTGTCGCAAACGACTAACGTCGCAGACCGGCGAACCGGTGAAGACGGCGACTCAGCGCCGACAAGCGGAAGCTAGCTCTAAACCGGCGGGGCGCGTTCGCGAAGCGTGAGGCTTCCGCGAGTAATGGCTGAAGGAATTCCTGTCGCGCAAAGCGAGCGCGCAGAGAAGTTGATGCGGCGCAACGAAACGTCACCGGCAGAATAGAAAAGCTGACCTGGTTGTTGCGCACTGCCCTTTCGAATACAGACCTTCGTCGGAGTCTTAGCGAGAACGCAGAAATTAATTTTCCCCTTGTGATTAAATTGCTCCTGATGGTGCTGAAGGGCGGTTATGGAACCATGTAGAGTCTGCAGACTCGGCGAGCAGAAGGATGCGAGCGCAATGAGGCCGAAGGCGCTCACGACTGCTCTAATTGTCCGGTTCGCCTCGATAGCTTCGCTCACATCCATTCCATACGGTTTAATGTTTTCGGACGCAAATCGCTTTATCCAGCTGGATCGAGATGCGGTCGATCATGTTGTACGGCAATTCGCGGCGGGTGCTGATACCGCGTCACATCCGCCGATTGCATGACTCCGACGCCGTGGATATGATCGCGCTCGTGTCCGTCCACCGTAATGGAAAACGCCCGAGAGATTTTAGCGCCTTCATTCGCGCCGAGCTTTCTTTGTTCGTCGGTCTCGGAACGGCAGCAATCTTCTTGGGAACCGGAAGTCGGCTGGTTGAAATAATCGCGCATCCGGTCGCGCTGATGGTTGTCTTCCTCTGGCTTTTTGCTGTTATCCTTTGGTCCGCGGTGTCCGTGGCCCGGCATGCTGACTGCCTTGCGATCAAGTGGGGCGAGCCTTACGGGACTCTAGTACTAACGCTATCCGCAATCACCATCGAGGTGGTGATGATTTCTACGGCGATGTTGCATGGCGAAAATAATCCTACGCTTGGGCGGGACGCAATCTTTGCTGTCGTCATGATTGCGCTCAACGGGTTCGTTGGTCTGTCCCTGCTAATTGGCGGATTACGCCATCGCGAGCAGTATTACAACCTGCAAGGCGTCAATTCCTATCTGAACGTCATCATGACGCTAGCGGTGCTCGGTTTGGTTCTGCCAAACTTTACTACCACAACGGGAGGCCCAACATTTTCTACCGAACAGCAAATCTTTTTCATTGTAGTGACGCTATTTCTTTATGCGATTTTTCTCCTGATTCAGACGATGCGGCATCGCGGCTATTTCACGGAATCGGAGCAGGCAGGTCTGGCTGCAAGTACAGATCATCATTCACTGCACGTCCAATCAACTGCTTTTCATGCATCGATGTTGCTTCTTTATTTGATCGTCGTGATTTGCTGGCGCTATCCAAGCTACGTTGCGCAATCAGTTGCAGCGTTCGATAAACATTCTACTCGGTTCCGTGCTTGCGACCATTGGGCTTACAATTCCCGCCGTGCTGACTATCAGCCTGGTCACGAAACGACCGGTCCTACTCGGCGTGCAAGGTGGCAATCTTCCGCTGTTGCTTTTAACCCTAGCAGCGAGTGTCGTTACGTTTACCAGCAGAAAGACAAATGTTTTGCAGGGCTGCGTCCACTTGCTCCTCTTCGCTGTATTTGTGCTATTGATTTTTGCACCTTGAGCTGCCCGTCATGGTGCGATTCAGCAGGGCTTCCCGTTCCTGTCTCTCAAGGCAGCACTTTACACGTGTCTTTGCATGACGATGGCGTCCGGTCCATCCTGGGCGACCTTAAATCCAAACCGTTCATAAAGGCGCAACACCGGCTTACCCGCTACAAGGCTGACCGAAATTGTTGACTCATGAGGGTTAGCACGGACCAATTGTGTCAGGAGGGCCGTGCCGATTCCATGTCGGCGATGCTCAGGTTTCACTGTAAAGGCGAGTTCCGGCGGTGCGTCAGATTTGTGGACCGGCTTACGCAACCAAACGGCGCCAACCACTGATCCGTCTTTCTTGTCGTGCGCCACAAATCCGGTATCCCCCACGCGGCCCCAGCCGTCGGCGTAATGTGAGAACTCCGGTCGCAGCAGGATCTCGCGTGAAGGTTGGCGGTTACCAACAGAGGATAGTCCTTGATAAAGCATTTCCCGAAGGATTGGCTCGTCGCTGGCAAGGAGTGGTCGAATCTCGTATTCCATGGATAAATGCGGCTTTCTATTGTCGGAGATAATGCGGGAAAACGCCAGTCCGACGTTGGGCCGAATGCATCGGTTACGGGCCTTTATGCCGACGGGCGTAAATTTCGCGCCTGAAATTCGTCCATGCATCCATGCTTGTGAGCGCTTAGTTTCGCGGCAATGGATCGCGATTACGTCTTGGGTACGCACAACGAGGAATTAGCGAGACTCGGATTACAGCATCGTGTCTGGCGTCCGGTAGTTTTGGATTGCTGGCAGAGAGCCGGTATTACGGTCGGCAAACGCGTCCTCGACGTGGGCGCGGGCCCTGGGTACGCGAGTGTCGATCTTGCGGAAATCGTCGGACCGACGGGTGAAGTGGTTGCGCTTGAGCGTTCTGAGAACTTCATCCGTGCAATGGAACAGACGTGTCGTGCGCGATCGCTCACGAACGTGAAGATTCATCAACTCGATCTAGTGACGGATGAATTACCCGGCGGCGATTACGACTTTGCCTGGTGCCGATGGGTCATGTCATTTGTGAATGATCCCGGCTTGTTAATCAGAAAGCTGGGCGACGCCTTGCGCACAGGCAGCCAGGTGATTTTCCATGAATACGGCCATTATGAAACGTGGCATTTTTTCCCGCGTTTGCCGAATCAGGAGCGCTTCCGCGACCATGTGATCGCCACGTGGCGTGAATCGGGCGGTGAACCTGACGGAGCAGTACCACTGGCGACTCTGCTTCCGGCGAACGGCTTCACCATTCGCTCTGCCAGACCGCACCTGTTTTGTGTGCGTCCGACCGAATACATGTGGCAGTGGCCGGCCACCTTCATTGAAACTTATCTTCCCCGGCTGATTGAAATGGGCCGGATCGATCAACAATTCGCTGACAAGGTCAGGGCCGATCTGGCGGGTGCGGAAAAGAATTTGAATGCGCTGATGATCACACCACTGGTATTGGAGATTGTCGCGGAAAAGATTGGCTAAAAGTTCGGCTAATCCTCTTATTTTTGTTAACAGAGCTCTCTACTGCTTCCTCTTTAACCAATCTGTGACGAGGTGCACAACTTTGGGATCGAATGGAGCCTCCTTGCCGCGAAATGCGTCTGCGAAACTCAAGTAGTGCTGAAAGGTATGGCCCATCTCAGGAACCTCAATAAAGTCAGCAGCTCCCGGCTGGTTCGTGTTTACATACTGTGCAATCAGCTCGTGATCCTCTCGACTCATGATCCAGTCATATTGACCGTGCAAAACCAGAGTGGGGACTTTCACGTGTGACCAGGCAGAGGCGAGATTCAGCTTCTGTAGCTGCTGATAAAACGCCAGTGGTCGTCCATACAGATGCGCGTGATCCTTTCCTTCGGGCCAAAGCTCCGCGAGTTCGGGATGTTCGCGCAGAATCCCGTCAATGGATTTATTTTTGATCAGCCAATCATGATAAAGGGTGGCGGCACCTTTCATCCGATCGTTTACTTCGCCAGGCGACTTACCCATGAAGCCGAAACGGCGCCGCTCAATCTCGAGCATATGCTCGAACCATGTTTTAACCCAGCCGCCTACGACGACGTATCCCCGAACTTGCGCTTGCTCCGATTCGGTCTCTGGAACTAGAGGCCCAAATCCGCCGCCGTTGCTGATTCCAAAAATATAGACCTGATTGGTGTCGATGAAGTCGTAATTTTTCAACGCGCGAAACGCAGCGCGATAACCGGCCAGTTCAGATTCAAAATTATTTTCGGCGCAATCGCCTTCGCTGTCGCCGACACCTTGTTTGTCCACACGAAAGAAACAGAAGCCGGGCATTTGCGCAATCTCTCGAAACGCCAGGCCGGTCGCGTCATGGCGGACAACGCCAGGGCCCGGATCCTTGTCCGGAGGCGCTTCAACCGTGTCGCAGCTGAGCCATCCGGCAACGAAGATCACCGGCAGTTTTCCGCGGACTTCGCGCGGCTTTGTGATGATTGTTCGCAATCGTTCGCCGCGTGGAGTGGTTACTGAGTCGTAAATTACGTCGACATTGGGATATGTTTCACGCGGCGTTTTTGCCTTACGCGGAAGGTCGTTTGCTCCGAAAGCCCTCGGGATTGCTGCGAGCGTCAGCACCAGAGCGATTATCGACACGACTCTCATCTGAATGTCCCTCTTCGGTCGCTTTGGTTTTCGCTTTATGCAAAGGGGAATATCGTCGAAAAATCCGCTGTTTCTGCTAGAATCATGCTCGCAAATTTCTGTCGAAAAAGCCGCACGTAAAATATATTCGCACGAGCATCGTCATGCGTCGTGTGAAGCGGGGACTGACTTTGCCGCTCAAGTCTGATCAAGGGGTGCCATCAAGCTGAGGTCCCCGCCAGACCGAGGCGGTGTGCGTCTGCTTGCAATGCGCTAATGGTGTTTGTGATCACGTCATCGAGCGGCATTCCCAACTCGTCAGCGCCCCGGACGATGTCCTCGCGGTTCACAGCGCGGGCGAACGCTTTGTCTTTCATTTTCTTTTTTACGGCGCGCACATCGACATCCTGAATGCTTTTTGTGGGGCGAACGAGTGCGACGGCTACGACAAAGCTGCTTAGTTCATCTACGGCGTAGAGCGCTTTCTCAAGCGCCGTCTCGCGCGAAACGTTTGCGTAATCGGCGTGCGAAAGAATTGCGCGGCAGACTTCTTCACTCCATCCGTTCTCGCGTAGCCACGCAACGCCGACGAATGGATGGCCTTCCGTCGAGTTGCGTTCCAGATTAGGATGGCGTTCATAATCCATGTCGTGCAACAGGCCGACGGCTTCCCAAAGATCGGCATTTTCGCCGCGCAATCGTGCAAAATGTTTCATCGAGTCGGCGACGGCGTAGCAATGTTTCCGCAGACTCTCGGATTGGACCCAGTGGTGCAGAATGTTTAGGGCCTGAGTGGCGAGAGTTTCAGTGGCCATCCTGATGTTCGTTTGCCGAACGTATACGAGATTGAGTAACGGAGTTCGAGCAAGTCGAAATCTTCCTCGTCGAAGATTTGAACAAAGCGCGCCTTTCCTCTTCCGCTAACTCGGCAGAAGAGAAAGGCGCGATGGAGGCAAACGAGCTTGGATATTAGTCCTCTTCGAGGACCACACGATCGACAACCATGTTGGGACCTGTCCCGGCATAATGGACCCGGACTGGAACGCCTACTCTGATTTTTGATTTCACAGTCGCTTCGTCCAAGACCCTGCCGCTGCGTGTCACATACGTTACCGTCCTGCCGAAACGATAACTCACCGGTCCCGAACTCTCTCTAAGCACGATAGCGCTTCCCGGAGTGTACTCGGTGATTGTCCCGGTGGCTTGGGTGGTAATCGTTGTCTGAGTGGTGGTTGTCGGCCGCCGCGGTTGCTGCGGTATATCCCGCTCATTCATGAGCGGCTGCCGCGTGGTCTGCGCCCACGCAAACGATGCCACCATTGCCAGCGTAATGCTCAATAGCATTCTTTTCATGATATTCCCTTTCTTAGTTGAGTTGCGGAATTGATCAGCGTTCTCTTTTCCCGTTTGAATTGAACGGGTCAAAAAAGAACGCGCCGCTGTACTAGAATCGAATGCAGCGCTGGGAGCGGACGTTTGAACCGGTGGATTTGGACACAGGCTTCTGCAGCGGAAGCTTAAAAAGCTGTTCGCGCTTGTTGAAGCCTGCGCTTACTTGGAGAAATCTTCATCCTGCGGTTTTTATGAAATTTTGGATTGGCACATCAGGGTTTCAGTACGCCGAGTGGAAGGGAAACTTTTACCCGGAAGATTTGCCTGCGGCGAAAATGTTGCCGTTTTACGCCGAACGTCTTTCGACTACGGAAATCAATTACACGTTTCATCGGATTCCCGCGCCCAAGACGATTGACAACTGGAATGCGCTAACTCCTGGGAGTTTTCGGTTCGCATTGAAAGCGCCACAGAAAATCACCCATTGGTCAAAGCTGCGTGAATGCGCGGATACGCTGCGGTATTTCTACGATGTAGTCTCGGCGCTCGGCGAAAAACTCGGACCGGTGCTGTTCCAGCTGCCGCCCAATTTCAAGAAGGATATTCTGGTGCTGGGCGATTTCTTGAATGGTTTGCCCGGTGGAATGCGCGCTGCGTTCGAATTCCGTCACGAGTCATGGTTCGACGATCAAGTCTTTGAAACATTACGGACACGAAGCGCTGCGCTGTGTATCGCTGACACTGAAAAACTGGAGACGCCAAGGGTTGTTACCAGTGACTACGGTTACCTGCGGTTACGCCGGGAAGATTACGCGCAGAGCGACGTCGAACGCTGGACTAAGTTTGTCCGCGAACAAGCATCAAAGTGGCTCGAAGTTTTCGTTTATTTCAAACATGAAGAAGCAGGCATCGGCCCGAAGCTGGCGTCGCAAATGAAGGAATTGCTGGAGTAGAAGGTCAGCCAAGGTCCAACGCTAAACGCGTCGGATGCCAAATTAAAGTTGCTGATCTACCTGCCGATGAGAATAAGGACTCCAGCGGCGAGCGCCACAAGGTATAAAAGAAAAACGAACGGTCCGAGGTTTAAACCGAATCCTAAAAGGCCATCGATGATCAGATAGACCGCGAGCAGCACCATGCCGATGTTCTTCGTGAATTTCATGCCGTAGTATTTTGCTCACCGCTGCCCGTGACAATCCAAAATCGCCTAGGGGCCTTTTATTTGGCGATCGCTACCTGCCAGCCGCACGAATTACCACCGCTGAAATATCTTTCACATCTACGAAGGCGTCGTAAAACTCCGCGCCAGTCAAATGGGAAAGATAGACAATGTTGTCGGTTACCTGACCAACTCTCCCTGCGACCTTTTCTCCAGATCTCAAGTGCAGTTCGACAGTTTTGCCCGCGTTGCCCTGAAGGATGCTGAGTACGCTCGCATTAGGCTGGAGGGCGGCTCTTTCCTGCGCCAGCAAGCTAGAACAAGCGACCGCCGCAATAATGATTCCGAGAAGAACTGAGTAGCGTTTCATCCCCGATTGGATCTGCCCAACTACGCTCCGATTGGCGAGCAAATAATCACAAGAAACGGTGGTCTCCAAATCCGCCGCAAGCTGATCTAAGTGCGGATTGGAAACCGGCCCTGCTTGATTTTCATTGGCAGCAGAAGCGGCTGCCTTACAATTCTGTATGGTCTCGATTGCCGAAAATCTTGAGCGTGTCCGAGAGCAAATCACCCAAGCGGCTGCAAAAGCTGGTCGCGCAGTAAATGAAATTGAGCTCGTGGCGATCACGAAGACTCATCCAGCCGAGAAAGTGCGCGAGGCAGTCGCGGCCGGGCATGCAGTTTTTGGCGAAAGCCGGGTCCAGGAAGCCCGGACGAAAATTCCGGAGCTGCCGTCAAACTTGCGCTGGCATTTCGTAGGACATCTCCAGAAAAACAAAATCCGGCATGCACTGCCCTTGTTCGAACTTTTTCACGGTGTCGATTCGCTTGCATTGGCTCAGGAAATGAACCGGACCGCGGCGGAGGACGGGGAGCGTCCGCGCTTGTTACTGGAAGTAAATGTGGCGGGCGAGGGGAGCAAATTCGGTTTTAAGGCCGAAACCCTGCGCACCGAAATAGGATCCCTTCTTGCTCTATCGCGATTGTCGATCGAGGGACTCATGTGTATTCCGCCGCTTGCGGAAGAAGCGGAAGGGTCCCGGAAATTTTTTGTGCAGCTGCGCGAACTGCGCGATTCGCTCGAGAAAGAATTCGATGTGAATTTTCCACATCTGTCCATGGGAATGACGCAAGATTATTGGATCGCGGTTGAGGAAGGAGCGACCCTGGTGCGCGTGGGCACGGCGATTTTCGGCGAGCGACCTAAACGGCAGAAGGATTAATGCGGCTCGAACCAACAAACATTCAGCAGATAGGAGCCGAGCTTGCCATATCCTGGAATGACGGGACGGAATCGTTTTTCAAGCTAGAGACGCTGCGACGCGCATGTCCCTGTGCAGGATGCGGTGGCGAACCCGACGTGCTCGGTAATATCTCGCGGCCGCAGGTAACGTATACGGACGAGAGTTTTCAGCTCGTCGGCTTCGATCTCGTAGGCGGCTACGCGTTGCAGCCGCGGTGGGCCGACGGACACAGTACTGGAATTTATAGCTTTACTTATTTGCGGCGATTGGGAGAAGCTCTGAAGTGAAGGTGTGCGATAAAGCTGAAGCCGATTCATGCCCCTGACACTGAAAATCGCGGTCGTTTTGCTGTGCTTCGCCTTGTGCGGAGTCGGCACTTTCATTGCCTCAACTGCGCGAGAAGAATCTAAGCAGCCGCAAAAAATGAATACGATTCCGGTTAAGAATCATGAGATCGCGCGGCGTATTTGGATTGTAGCCTGATTTTGTAGGCCGCCTCTGTGAGGCGGCTATCGGATTAGCGCCTGACACAGACGCCCTACAATTTTGGAATCGTGATCCGTAGCAGGGTCGTTCCTTCGGTTCGTGGATGTAACTGTCTATCCTCCAGTTCAGCGGGAATTAGGAAAAATTCGCCAGGCCTAAGATCGACGTCCGCGCAACGCAGGGAGCCGGTGAGGCAACAGACGATTGCGAACCGCCCGCGAGCGGCTATCTCGCGCGGTGAACCGAGACTCCATTTCTGGATCCCAAATAAGTCGTCACACAGGAACAGTTCACCTTGGGGTTGCACCAATTGCGGTCGAACATCATGAAAATCGATGCATTGAAGCGCCTGATCGATGTGTAACTGACGCTGCTTGCCTCTGTCGTCCAGGCGGTTCCAATCGAACACGCGATATGTGGTATCGCTGTTCTGCTGGATTTCGATCAGTAAAATACCGGCGCCCACAGCATGAAAGCGTCCTGCCGGAAGGAACGCGGCGTCACCCGCTGTGACTCCGATCTTGTGAACGTGATCGGCCGCTGTGCCATCGCGGAGCGCCTTCTCAAACTGCTCTCGCGTGATGGCCTCTCGAAATCCGAGATAAAGCTCGGCGCCTGGATCGGCTGCGGCAATGTACCAAAACTCCGTTTTCGGTTCCCCTCCCAATCTGCTGGCGACTTCCTTTGGCGGATGCACTTGCAGCGATAGTTTCTCGCGGGCATCAAGAACCTTCAGTAGCAGCGGAAAACGTGGAGCGTCGGGAACGTCTCCAAAGATTTCGGCCCGATGTTGAGTCCAGAGTTCGTGCAAAGGTTTACCGCGCAGCGTCCCGTTGCGCACGATGCTCTGTGCTTCCGGCCGATCTGCTATTTCCCATGATTCGCCGATCGGCTTCTGCGGTGGCAATTTTTTGCCGAACTCAGATTCGAGACGCCGTCCGCCCCAGACGCGTTCCATGAAAACGGGTTCGAAGGTGAGGGGAGTCAGAGCTGGATTGGCCTTCATTACGGATTTCAGATCGGTAAATTTGTAGGACGTTTCTGTGAAACGCCATTTATTTAATTGGCTTCTGACACGAAGACCTGCAAACGAATGCGACGATTTCTAAAATACTGGCTACCATTGCTGATCTGGGTTGGCGTGATTTTCCTCGGCTCGACCGATCTGATGTCTGCCGAGCACACATCGCGATTCATTGTCCCGTTTTTGCGCTGGCTCAAACCCGACATTTCGGCGGAGACGCTTGCGTCGATTCACTTCATTCTTCGGAAGTGTGCGCACGTGGGCGAGTACGCTATTCTGGGGCTGCTTTTGCTTCGCGCTGCGACTTTGATGACGAATTTCAAGCGGTCGATACCAATTCTTTATCTGAGCGTCTTGGGCGTGTGCCTGCTTGTGGCTGCCACTGACGAATTTCACCAAACGTTCGTCGCGTCTCGTGGCGCATCGGTCAGGGACATCATGATCGACAGTGGTGGCGCAGTTCTCGGGTTGCTAGTCGGCTCGATATTTAGGATGAGTCGTTCAATCAGGCTCGAAAAAGCACCTGTGGACTCATAGGTGTGAGATCACAGTTTTGCGGGCCCCGCTGTCCTGTGGCTTGCCTTTCTCAGAGAGTTAATGAAATAATCAGTGTGAATGCTTATCCCAGTTGAAGGATTACATCTGTTCGCGTTCTCACTTCAGGTTTTCCGATGCGCTCCTTCGCGAGAGCCAATCGTACCAGGTCAGACAGCGCGGTGAAACGTCACTAGCGGCGTTGCACTTGGAAATCCTAATGTTCGCCTCATGATAGAAAGGATTACGGCAATTCTTTGTCATCGTCTGCCATGGTCAAACGTTGCGTCATGACAACTCTCCCCTCCGCATTTTCTGCCATGGGGATCTGGCTTGTTGCCTGTTTAGTGTTGCCATGCATCGCAGGAAGCGTCACGCAAGAGGCCCGAACAGGCATCGATGCCAGAGGAAGGCCCAGGATTACAGCCACGCCAGAGCGTGTTAAAGTCGGTGGTGATTCCGGCAGTAGTGATATTGCTTGGAATACCGGCAATGGATCGAACGGTTTCGTTTTCGTGACGGCAAACAGTCGGCCGCCAGTTCTTCTCGCTACAGGTAACGAAGGCAGCCGCGTTATCTCATGGATTCGGAGGGGCAATTATGTTTTCGAACTCTACGGAGAAGCTGAACGGCGGACTTTGCTCGCCACTGTGACCGTCTCCGGCATCGCCACGGACCTCGAAACTCCTTCTCAAGGAACAGAATTATCGCATAGCCAACTACGCTGGCTGCTGTTTGCCGCGCTCCTGGCAGTTTTATATGCCGCGCTTTACTTGAGCTCGACAGGACCGGTGCGGACGAAATTTCCGCTTGAGCCGGCTACATCGCTTCATCCACTTCACGTTGCGCGAAATCTGCTAATCGGCCTCGCCGCGTTCATTTGTGTGGATGGGGTGGTCTTTCATACCAGCCTGTACACCGCGATTCTGGCCCCCGATTCTTACGCGGGGCGAATGGCAGCCATTACACGAGCCGAAAGGGGTCGCGTTTCGTCGG
>Ga0193724_1000312_pt1 | contig 11686 bp, 10 predicted proteins | sample H2a1metaG_FD_146005 | JGI IMG/M metagenome (GOLD analysis project Ga0193724, IMG submission 146005) | Soil microbial communities from a riparian zone of the East river system, Colorado, United States - H2a1 | ecosystem: Environmental > Terrestrial > Soil > Riparian zone | place: USA: East River... | reverse complement strand
CGCCAGCGTCGAGGCGTCAGGACCACACGACTTCACCGTCCGCAAGCAGCGCCGTCGTCTTGCATGCCGCTAACCGCTCACGGAGAGCAATCCGCCCTGCGCTCGCATCGCACGCCTGACGCTGCCGCGTCCACCGCATCCCATCCCGCGTCTCTGACGATCCGGATACGCCCCTCTGTGGGACGGGATGGCGACAGTTCTAGATTTGATTTGGTCAGGTGGCAACAAATATTTTTCGGAAAATCCGAAAAAAAGACTCGACACCCTTTTCAACAAACCGCCTGACGGGCAAATCACTTGATAGCGGCGAGAGCACATTCCTCGTGTCCCGGACGCGGTGCAGCGTACTTCACGCTGCTCCGCAGAGCCGGGACCCAGAGCAGAGCGAGCGGTACGATGGACCCCGGATCAGCAACGCACCACGCCGCTCGTGTAGCGCGTCGAAGACGCGCGTGAACGCTCTGATGGCGCTGCACAGCATCCGGGGAACGAGTGGAGCCCGTAGGGCGGGTTTTAGCCGAAGGCGTAACCCGCCTTCTTGGCTTAGGTGAATGGCGGATTACGCCTTCCGCGTCTCCTCTTAGAGTTACGGCGGACAGGTCGGCTCAATCCGCCCTACAGGCTGCAGCGCTCGGTGTTCAAATAACCCGCGCCGCTTTCAGCTTCTCGATCTCCTCCGGCCCATAGCCCAGCGATCCCAGAATCTCGTCATTATGCTCGCCGAGGTCGGGCGTGGCCGTTCGAATTTCTCGATCAAAACCTGTGATCTCGCAGGGCTGCGCCACCAGATCGATTTCGCCGAGCCGCGGATGGGCGACGGAGCGCTTGATGCGCAATTGCTGCACCTGTGGATCGGCGAAGGCATCCCTGATGTTATAGACCGGCCCGCAGGGAAGGCCGGCTTCTACCAGCAGTTCAAACCATTCGCGGCTGGATCTTGCGCGCAGCGTCGCGGCGATCAGCTCGTTCAGCGCCTCCCTGTTTCTTCCCCGCAACGCGGTCGAGGCAAAGCGCGGATCGGTCGCCATCTTGTCGCGGTCGATCAGCTTGCAGAATTTCTGAAAATTCTTGTTGCTGGTGGCGGCGAGATTGAGAAAGCCGTCGGCGGTGGGGTAGAGCCCCATCGGCGTGTTGGTGGGATGGAAGTTGCCTTCCTGCGGCGGCACCTTCTTGTCCATGGTCCAGCGGGTGGCCTGGAAGTCGAGCAGGGTGAGGCCGGCCTCGATCAGGGAGGTCTGCACCCAGCGGCCTTCGCCGGAAACCTCGCGATCGAGCAGTGCGATCAGGATGCCCTGGGCGAGGAACGCGCCGGCCATGATGTCGGTGACGGCGACGCCGACGCGCAGCGGCCCCTGGCCGGGAATTCCCGTTACCGACATGATCCCGGACATGCCCTGCGCGATCTGATCGATCGACGGTCGCTCGGCGTAGGGGCCATACTGGCCGAAACCGGAGATGCTGCCATAGACGATCCGCGGATTGCGCTTCTTCACGGATTCGAAATCGACGCCGAGGCGCCTGGTGACGCCGGGCCGCATGTTCTCGACGATGACGTCGGCTTGTTCAGCCAGCCGCAGCAGGATCTCGCGGCCCTCGTCGGTCTTCAGGTTCAGCGTGATGGCGCGCTTGTTGCGATGCAGGTTCTGGAAGTCCGAACCGTCGCGTTTGCCCAAGAGTTCGTCGGTTTCGCCGGCGCCCGGCGGCGGCTCGACCCGGATCACGTCGGCGCCCCAGTCGGCCAGCGTGCGCACGCAGGAAGGACCGGCGCGCGCCAGGGTCAGATCGATCACCTTGAAGCGCGACAGCGGCAACGGCGCGGCTTGCGTTGGCAGGGGGGCGTTGCCGGATGCATCGACGGGCTTATGCATGATGACCATTACCGTCCGTGAAACTGCGGCTTGCGCTTTTCCATGAAGGCGCGGCGGCCCTCGCGGAAATCCTCGGAGTCCATGCAGGCGGTGCCGATCGCTTTGATCGCGTCCATGTCGCGCGTGTCGGGATCCTTCAGGATCTGCGCGATGGTGATCTTGGCGGCCTTGATCGCCAGCGGCGCGTTGCCGGAAATGGTGCCGGCGATCTCCGACGTCGCGTTCCACAGTTCGGTATCGGGCACCACGCGATCGACGAGCCCGATCCTTAACGCCTCGGCGGAATCGATCCGCATGCCCGTGTACATGATGAGCCGCGCCCATGACGGCCCGACCAGCGAGACCAGATGCTTGAGGCCGTCATAGCCATAGGCGATGCCGAGCTTGGCTGCGGGAATGCCGAACTGGCTGTTCTCGGACGCGATGCGAATATCCGTCAGCATCGCCACCTGCATGCCGCCGCCGAGACAGAAACCCCGGATGCAGGCGATGGTCGGTTTCGGATAATCGGCCAGCAGCGCGCGCTGTGCGGCGCTCTTCTTGGAATATTCTTCCGAGGCTTCGGCGTTGTGGCGGGTTTTCTCGAACTGGCTGATATCGGCGCCCGAGACGAACGCCTTGTCGCCGGCGCCGACCATGATCACGACGCGCACCTCGGGATCGTCGCGCAATTCCACCAGTGCGCTGCCGAGCCCTTCCCACATGTCGAGCGACATGGCGTTGCGCTTTTCGGGATTGTTGAAGGTGATGATGCCGACGCCGTCGGCGATGCTCTGCAGGATCTTGCCGTCGGCATGGGATTTATCCGTATTCTTGGGAACGTCCAGCATCGCGTGCGCTTTCTGTGATTGGGTGTTGTTCAACCGGATTGAAGCACTGCTTCGCTATCTCGGCAATGGCAGTGCGCTCCTTCTCCCGCTTGCGGGCAGGGCTATCGCATATGACCAACTTCAGCCGATGGTCGTGGCTTCGCACAATCTCTCTCAGCGGGTCGTCCCTGCGAACGCAGGGACCCATCACCCCTGGCCTCAAAAGTGAAAAAAGGCCTCTGCTCCAGTCCGGAAACGAGAGTCCGCGCCGCCGCGATGAGCGCAATTGCGCTCACGCTGGGGTCCCTGCGTTCGCAGGGACGACTCATTGAAAATTCGGTATGCGATTCCCCTGCCCGCAAGCGGGAGAGGTGGTGAAACTCACTGCGCAAGATGCGCCGTCAATGGATGATTGCCTGCCTGATTGAAGAATGCGGCTTCCTCGGCGGTGGCTTCCAGAAGCTGCGCGTCCTGGTCGTAGATGTCGTTGCGGAACTGAACGGTCTGGTCTTTGGTCATCCACCCCGTGAGATAGACCCAGGCCACCGGGACTTTCCGGGGCAGGTGGATGTCTTCGCGCTGGCCGGTGGCGATGGCGGCGTCGATGGCGGCGCGGCTCCAGTGCGGGAGGTCCTTGAGCAGCCATGCGGCGAGGTCGCGCACGTTATCGACACGCGAGCAGCCGTGCGAGTCGAAGCGGTAATCGTCGCTGAACAGATTGCGCTGGTTGGTATCGTGCATGTAGACCGAATAAGGGTTCGGCATGTCGATTTTTACAGCACCCAGCGCATTCCATGTGCCGGATTGCTGGCGCACCGTGAAATTCGGCGTGTGCGCGCCGGACCAGTCCACCGATCGCGGGTCGATGGGAGCGTCGTGCGCATCGAGCACATCCATGTGCATGCGGGAGAGATAGCCGGGATCTTTTCGCATATGCGCCGAGATCTCGGTTTTCGCGATCGATGGCGGGACGGTCCAGGTGGGGTTGAGATTGACGCTGGTGATTTCAGCGGTCAGCGTCGGTGAGGGTTTTTCGGTCTTGCCGACGATCACGCGATAGCGCCGCACCACCTTGTCGGCTTCGACCGCTTCGGCGAACGTCGCGGGCAGATTCACAACCACGTAGCGTTGGCCAAAGGCGAAATCCATATTGGCAAGGCGCTCGAGCGAAGCCTCAAGCTGCTTGATCCGCTTCTGCACAGGGATATTGAGCGCGGCGAGGGTGCGCGGCGTCATCGTTCCCGTGGCCGCCAGCCCGTGGCGCAACTGGAAGCGCTTCACGCTTTCAGCGACGACGTCGTCGTAAGCACCGGATGGTTTGTCCGGGGCCAGATCGCCGCTGATCAACAGACGCTGGCGCAACAGATCGTCATGTGGTCCCTGCGCGCCAGGCACGAATTTGGCCTCGGCGGGTATCGCCGGCCAGCCGCCGCGCACCGCGATATCCGAATAGCTTAGCGCCGCCTCCCGGATCCGTTGCGCGGTGCCTTCGTCGAATGTCGGTTCGTGCGACAGCGCCAAAGCCGCCGCAGAACGCGATTCGGGAGTCGATGCGGCTGCCGGCTTGGCCGGTGTTGCGTGCACGGGATGTGTGGTGCCCGCGGGCGGCGTTGCCGCCAGCGGTTTGGCCGGGAGCGGTGCGGTGCCGGAGCCAGCCGGACCTGCGCTTTGCCCAAACGCCGACGCCGTCGCAAGCATCGTGGCGATGGCAACGATTGTCATGGTTCGCATCTGTAATGCCCTTGGAATGCGTCATGACGGCGCTGACGCTGAAATAAACTGACTCGGCGGTTCAAGCCGAATGAATCGGGTGGGACCCGGAATCAGCCAATTCAAAGTTTTTCGGAATGTCAGCCCTGATATCAGCCCATGAGAGTTGCACGCCGATGAAATTGTTATGGCAGCCATTGCACTGCCGCAATAGCTGGGTTGAACTTTAGTGGCTTTCGATAGGTCGCGATGACGGCTAACGTGGTTCGTGAGCGCACTCGCCCATCAAAAGCACGCGCCCCGGAAAAAAGCACTTGCCCGGAAAAAATGAGTGTGCCTTCAGGAGAACCCATGTTGTTGACGCGCCGAGAGGCGATGGCCGGATGTGGCGGCGGGCTCGCCATGCTGACGGGACTACCGGCCTTGGCGCAGGCGGCTTACCCCAGCCGAACCGTCAAAATGATCGTGCCCTATCCGGCCGGCGGCACCACCGACTTTCTCGGCCGTCTGGTTGCCGATGGGCTCAAGACCGGCCTTGGCGCCACCGTCATCGTCGAGAACAAGCCCGGAGCCGGGACCACGCTTGGCGCGGACCAGGTGGCAAGGGCCGAGCCCGATGGCTATACGCTGTTGATGGCAACCTCGACCACGCTTGCCATCAACAAGACGCTCTACAAGAAACTGCCCTACGACCCGGTCAAGGATTTTACGCCGGTCGCGCTGGTGGCCGGGGTGCCGTTCGCGCTGATCATCAATCCGCAGGTTCCGGCGAAGACGCTGCCCGAATTCATCGCCTACGCCAAATCGACGCCGGGACTGGCCTATGGTTCGGCCGGCAACGGCAGTCCGCAGCATCTCGGCGCCGAGATGCTGAAGGCTGCCGCCGCGATCGATATCCGCCACGTGCCGTATCGCGGCAGCGTCCCGGCGATGCTTGATGTGATCGCGGGACATATTCCTTTCATGGTGGTGGACCTGCAGCCGGCCTTGCAGCAGATTCGCGAGGGCAAGGTGAGGGTTCTGGGTGTCACCACGCCCAAACGGGTTGCCTCCGCACCCGACATCCCGACCCTGGCCGAAGGCGGGCTGTCCGGCTTCGAATTGGTCGCGTGGCAGGGGGTGGTCGCGCCCGCCGCCGTGCCGCGGCCGATCATCGACCAGTTGGCCGGGCAAATCGGAAAGCTGATGGCCGATCCCGCAACGCGCGACAAGCTCACCACGATTGCGCTGGAGCCACTGGCCGGATCGACGCCGGACAGTTTTGCAGCCTACATCAAGACCGAGGTCGATCGCTGGGCGGTGATCGTCAGGAATTCGGGCGCGGAGCTGGAATGACAAACGTATGTCCCCGGCGCAGTTCGCCGTATCAAGCGTGATCGATGCCTGAAATGATCGAGTCCGATGTGCTGATCGTTGGCGCTGGCCCGGTCGGGCTGACGCTGGCGATCGATCTGGCGTGGCGAGGTGTCGACGTCACGGTGGTGGAGACGCGCGCCCGGGCCGCAGCTCCAGAACCGAAATGCAACCACGTCGCCGCCCGCACCATGGAAATCTTCCGCCGGCTCGGCCTTGCGGAAAAGGTGCGCAACGCCGGATTGCCCGCGGATTATCCGCACGACATCAGTTATCGCACCACGTTTACCGGGCCGGAGCTGGCGCGGATTCCGATTCCGTGCCGCCGCGACCGGTTCACCAGGACGGATGGGCCGGATTGCAACTGGCCGACGCCGGAGCCGCCGCACCGCATCAACCAGATATTTCTCGAACCGATCCTGTTCGAGCACGCCGCGGTGCAGCCGCGCATCCACATCATCAACCGGACGTCGGTCGAAGACGTGGTGGTGCAGGATACGTCGGCGGATGTGTCCTTGCGCGACCTTGAAACCAATGCTGTCAGGCGTTTGAGTTGTCGCTATCTGATCGGTTGCGACGGCGCGCGCTCCGTCGTCCGCAAGGCGATCGGCGCCGAGTTGACCGGCGACGCCGTGGTGCAGCGCGTGCAGTCGAGCTTTATCCGCGCCCCCGACCTCATCGATCGTCAGCAGCACGCCTCCGCCTGGGGCACCGGCGCGATCAACCCCAGGCGCTCGGGCATGGTGTATGCGATCGATGGCCGCGAGCGCTGGCTGGTGCATAATTATCTGAAGCCGGCGGAGACCGATTTCGATTCAGTCGATCGCGACGCGTGCATCCGCACCATTCTCGGCGTCGGAGCGGACTTCAACTACGACATCATCTCCAGGGAAGACTGGTACGGACGGCGGCTGATTGCGAGCAAGTTTCGCGACCGCAGCACCTTCGTCGCCGGCGATGCGGCGCATATCTGGGTGCCTTACGCCGGATATGGCATGAACGCCGGGATTGCCGACGCCATGAACCTGTCCTGGCTGCTTGCCGCCCATCTCAATGGCTGGGCACCGGCTTCGATTCTCGATGCGTATGAGGCGGAGCGCTGGCCGATTACCAGCCAGGTGTCGCGATTCGCGATGTCGCATGCCGAAGCCGAAATTCGCCGCCGTGGCGCGGTACCCGACGACATCGAAGATGCGGGATCAGAGGGCGAACTGGCGCGGCGGGAAGTTGGCCGTCTCGCCTACGAAATCAACGTCCAGCAATATGCCTGCGCCGGTCTCAATTTCGGTACCTATTACGATCGCTCGCCGGTCATCGCCTATGACGGCGCCGAGCATCCGGCCTACACCATGAACAGCTACACGCCGTCGAGCGTGCCGGGTTGCCGCACGCCGCACCTGTGGCGTGAAGACGGCAGCTCGCTTTACGATGCAATGGGGCCGGAGTTCACGCTTCTGAGGTTCGACCCGGCTGTCGATGTCGCCGAGCTCGAGGCCGCGGCTCGCAAGAGGGGCGTGCCGCTGAAAGTCCTCGATGTCGAACGGCCAAACACCGCCATTTTCTATGACGGGGGACTGGTGCTGTCGCGGCCGGACCAGCATGTGGCCTGGCGCGGCCATAGACTGCCGGCCGATCCGCTTGCGTTGATCGATCACGTCCGCGGTGCTGCAAACTAGATTTGCAGGGACCGCGATCGGCCAGGCGGTCTAATCGATGCCTAATCTTCGTTGGCGGCGATCGATTCCATCAAGGACACCAGCTGACGCTGCACGGTCTGATCCTTGATTTTGCTATAGGCCCTCAGCAATCTCAGGCTGAACGCGCTGTCGAGAAACAACAGGCTTTCGACCTCGCGCGCCTTGCCGTCGCCGTCGTAGAAGAACGTGACGGGTACGTCGAGGGCCGTGGCGATTTGCTGAAGACGGGCGGCGCCGACGCGGTTGACGCCCTTCTCATATTTTTGAACCTGCTGGAAGCTGACGCCCAATTTGTCGCCAAGCTCGGCCTGCGAGATTTTTTGCTCAACGCGGCGCAGCCGAATCCGCTTTCCCAACTCAATGTCGGGTTTGCCAGCACTCCGCTGCTTCATTTTCTTTGCTGCTGCTTGTTTCATACTACTGTTACCGTCCTTCGGTCGAGAAGCCCCCGAATAGATGGGTCAGGGATTCACCCTTATATACCGTTTTAAACTCACTTGGATGGACGAATTCGTCCTTGAACCAGGGGAATTTTGCGGGATTGAAAGCCTCCACCAGCCAGTCGATCATGCGCCGTACCCGGGGGATACGGCCGCTACCCGGATGATAGGAAAGCCAAATATCGAACGGCCGGCGCAATTCGATCTCCAGGGGCACAATCTTGCCCCCAAGCTCGCAGGCATATGTCGGAAACACGCCGATGCCGGCGCCATTGGCGACGGCCCAGTAATTGGCGCTGCTGACATTTGTTCTCATCACCAGCAAGTCGCTCTGGGAATGGCCTGGAAAAAAACTCTCGAAGCTCTCTTTGGCGGCGGTCTGGTCGGCGACCTGCATCACCAGCCGGTGCTTGGCGAATTCGTCTGGGGTTCTGGGCGTGCCGTAGGTGTTGATGTATTTCTGGCTGGCAAAGAACATCAGATGCATTCTGCCGAGCCGGACCAGTTTGACGTCAGGCGCGGTTGGTCGCGACAGATGGATCGCAACGTCGGCCTCATGCCGCGACACGTCGGCCGAGCGCATCGCGCAGTGGAGATCCACAAGAATGTTGGGGAAAGATTGCTGGAATTCGACCAGGCGAGGGGCCAGCCAGAATGTTCCGAGGCCTTCGGTGACCGCGACTCGGACTTCGCCCGAGAGCGTATGGGTGACGGAATTGCTGGCGCGCACCAGGTCGAACGAGGCGGCCTCCATGCGTTCGACCGCTGAGACGACCAACGAGCCTTCGTCGGTCAGGCGTGTGCCATGGACGTCGCGGGTAAATAGTGTGGCGCCGATTTGGCGCTCAAAATCGTCGATTCGCCTGCGAACGACGTTGATGGAGAGCTCAAGGCGCTCGGCCGCGGACCTGAAGCTTCCGCAGCGCACCACTTCCAGAAAAACCCTGGCCGCGTCCCAATCCGTGAGACTTCCGATTGCGACCTTGTGGCGTTCCTCCTGAGGAACGCCCCTTTCCAGCGCCAGACGCATACACAGCCCTTTCTGCCCGCTAAACTTGGCAGAATTCCGTACGAACCACAACTATTCTGGGTCGAGGGGTTCCCATTTTGAGGCTTAAGCTTACCTTTTGGGGCTGCACCCCCGGGAATCTACGGAATCTCGGCCTCTTAGCGTCCTGCCGTGAAAGGGCAGCCGCGTGACTTCCGTCGTGAGCCTTCGGACATTCGCAAACTCATCAAGCGTTCCGATTGTCGTTTTTGTCGATATGCAGCAGGAATATCTGGCGAAGCCCCGACTTCTTGCGATCTCCGAGATCGATCGCGCGTTGGACAATTGCCGAAAGGTTCTGGATCATTCGCGCAGCGTAGGTCTGCCGGTCGCATTCATGCGGCTGGTCAATGAGTCGGCCTTTTTCAACCGGGCGACGCCTTTTGTCCGTTGGATCGAAGGTTTTGAACCGTATCGCAACGAAATGGTGTTCGAACGCAGCAGCCCGTCGTGCTACTCTTGCGAGCCATTCACCGCGTTGGTGAACCAGAGCCGCGGCGGCATCGTGCTTGCCGGATTTGCAGGAGAAGCGGCATGCCTGTCGACTTTAATCGATGCGTTCCACCGCAATCACAAGGTAACATATCTGTGCGACGCCTCGGCCAGTCACGCCCTCGATGACGTGTCAGCGGACGAAATCCACCGCGCCGTCTCGAAAATATCCGGACTTTATGGAGAGGTGTATGAAACGACCGATTGGATTACCTCGACTCTACCTCGCAAGCTCGGTGTCGGAAAAAACGCTGGTGGCTAATTCAGAAGAACGACTGCATTCGGTCCTTACGACACTCGAGCAGTGCCGCGCGGTTCTCGCCGAAACCACAAATCGGGAGACGGTGCAATTGCTGTCGGTGGCAATTCTCCAGCTTCGGATGAAGCTCAATCAGGTCGCCGACTCGGAATTGAAGGCCCTGTGCGATGCGATGGTGCCGGATGACGGGACCGCCGAAGGATCGGAAGATCCGAAATCGCAAGACCAGCGCCGCCGCGCCTTGCTGAAACTGGTCAAATAGCAAACCTCCGCCGGACTCCTGCAAGCGCCGTTATCGGTGGTTTTGCCGATCCGCCGCCTTGGCTCGAGCGTGGGATCGTGCACCCGCGCGTCCAAAGTCAAAATGCCCTTGCTTCATCGCGCCGCGGCTGCAATCTCATGGTCCTGCATTGAGGATCAGGGACCCATCGGATGAACCAGCTCGTTATCGGTGCCGGCGACTTCACGTTCGAGGCATGTTTCGAAGATCAACTGGCGCCCAAGACCTGTGCCGCGTTTCGCCGCGCGATGCCGTTCGAAAGTCAGATGGTCCATGTCCGGTGGAGCGGCGAGGGCGTCTGGCTTCCGCTCGGCGATCTCGACTTTGGCGTCGGGTATGAAAACCACACCAGCTATCCCGCGCCGGGTCAGATCATCCTTTATCCGGGCGGCATCAGCGAGACCGAGATTCTGCTGGCCTATGGCGGGGTACACTTCGCCAGCAAAATGGGTCAGCTCGCCGGCAACCATTTCATCACGTTGACATCCGGGTTGGATCGGCTGCCGGAACTCGGCAAGACCGTGCTCTGGAAGGGTGCCCAGAAGGTCCGGTTCGAGGCGGTTTGAATGGCGGATGCCGAACATCCCTGCGATCTCGACGGCGACCCGTCCCTTGGCCAGGAGATTGTGCGCCGGATTGACGCCCTGAGCGCCATATCCGAGACACCGGCCCATCTGACCCGCATCTTTCTCACCCCCGAACATCGCGCCGCGGCCGATCTGCTGTTGTCGTGGATGCAAGAGGCAGGAATGGTTTCGCACCTCGACGCCATCGGAAACGTCTGCGGGCGTTACGAAGGAGATCGTCCGGGCTTGCCCTGCCTGATGCTGGGGTCGCATTACGACACGGTGCGCGATGCCGGCAAATGGGATGGGCCGCTGGGGCTGATCACGGCGATTTCCTGCGTCGGAGCCATGCACAAGCGCGGGCAAAGATGGCCCTTCGCCATCGAGGTCATCGGCTTTGCCGATGAGGAAGGCGTTCGGTTCGCTTCCACGCTGCTGGGGAGCCGCGCGATCGCCGGCACGTTCGACGAGAGCGTGCTTGGTGTAAGGGACAGCGCCGGAACATCGATGCGCGATGCGCTCTCCCGATTCGGTCTCGATCCCGACCATATCGGCGCGGCCGCAAGGGCCCGCAGCGAATTGCTTGCCTATCTGGAACTCCACATCGAGCAAGGCCCGGTGCTGGAATCCCAGGGTTTGCCGGTCGGGGTGGTGACGGCGATATCGGGCGCGACGCGGCTTGCGGCAAGTCTCACCGGCATGGCCGGGCATGCCGGCACCGTGCCGATGCTGCTGCGGCGCGATGCGCTGGCAGGTGCCGCGGAATGCATCGTCGCGATCGAGGCCTTCTGCCGGACCGACGAAGGTGGGTTGGTCGGGACTGTCGGGTACATCCATGCGATGCCCGGCGCGACCAATGTCATTCCGGGCCAGGTGTCGTTCACGATCGATATCCGCTCCGCCTCGGATGCCCACCGCAAGCTTGCGGTGGCCGACGTCGTCCGCCAGATCGAAACGATCGCCAGGCGTCGAAAGCTGCTGCTGCAAGTCGATGTCACCCACGACAATCGCACCGTGCCCTGCGCGCCCTGGCTCAGACGGCAGGTGGCGGATGCCATCGCGGGCGAGGGCTATCGCGTCTTCGAACTCCCGAGCGGCGCCGGCCACGACGGGATGGCGATGATCGACGTCGCGGACGTGGCAATGGTGTTCGTGCGCTGCCGC
>Ga0193724_1000311_pt1 | contig 11693 bp, 7 predicted proteins | sample H2a1metaG_FD_146005 | JGI IMG/M metagenome (GOLD analysis project Ga0193724, IMG submission 146005) | Soil microbial communities from a riparian zone of the East river system, Colorado, United States - H2a1 | ecosystem: Environmental > Terrestrial > Soil > Riparian zone | place: USA: East River... | reverse complement strand
CATTTCGATAAGGGAAAATTCCCGCCGGTCGACGCGTTCTGGTCTGTGACCGCCTATGACACCGAAGGCTACTTTATCCCGAACGCGCTAAACCGTCTAGCACTCGGCGATCGAGACAAACTCGTCACCAACGCCGATGGCTCGCTCGACCTTTACATTCAGGCAAACACGCCTGGCGGCGAGAAGGAGGCGAACTGGCTACCGGTCGATAAAAAGCCATTCACGCTGCTGATGCGACTCTACTCGCCGAAATCCGAATTCCTGTTCGGTTCCTGGATCCCGCCGGCGGTCGTGCGAGCGAACTGACCGACGGCCAGCGTGAGGAAACCGTGAAACCAAATCGTAGAGAAACCCTCTCACTGCTCGCGGGTGCTGCGCCTGCCGCGCTCGGCATGTTCTCTACGGTCGCCACAACCAGCGTTGCGCGAGCTCAGGACACGAAGCCGAACATCCTGTTCATGCTCGCCGACAACGTCGGCTACGGCGTGCCGTCGTCCTACAATGGCGGCATTCTGGACATGCCCACGCCGCGCCTTGACAAGCTCGCCGCCGAGGGCTTCCGACTCACGAACTTCAACGTCGAAAACCAGTGCACGCCCAGTCGCGCCGCGCTCATGACCGGACGTCTGCCGATCCGCTCCGGCATCGGCAAGGCGATTGCGGCCGGCGCGCCCGGCGGGCTGCACCCGTGGGAGATCACGGTTGCGGAAATGCTCGGCGACGCCGGCTATCGCACGGCGATGTTCGGAAAGTGGCATCTCGGAGCAGGGCAAGGGCGCCTGCCGACCGATCAAGGTTTTGACGAATGGTTCGGCTTCGAGACGACTGACATCATCTACTGGGCGGGCAAGCCTGGCATGCCCCTGAGGGATGTGCACTACATCCATGAGGCCAGGAAGGGCGAAACACCACGCAACGTTCGGGTGCATGACGAGGATACCCGCAGGCAGATCGACCGGATGGTGACCGATCGCGCCGTAGACTACATCTCAAAAAGCCGCTGCGGCGATAGGCCGTTTTTTCTTTACGTGCCGTTCGCCTTCTCGCATCATCCGGCGCTCGCCCATCCGGATTTCAAGGGCAAGTCCCCCGGCGGCGAGTTCGGCGACAGCCTGCTTGAGCACGACCACAATGTCGGGCGCATTCTCGACGCGCTAACGGCCGCCGGCCTCGATAACACCATGGTCGTGTGGGCAAGCGACAACGGGCCGTCACCGCTCCCGACAGTCACACCCCAATGGACGATCGGCGATGCCGGTCCGTGGCGCGGGGAGATCGGCACCGTGCTGGAAGGGAACATCCGCACGCCCTGCATCATCCGATGGCCGGGCAAGATTCCGAGCGGGCGGGTTAGCAACCAGATCGTTGCGATCGTCGACTTCTTCCCGACACTCGCCCGCGTTGCTGGCGGCAAAGTTCCGACCGACCGTCCGATGGATGGGGTGGACCAGTCCGGCTTCTTCACGGGGCAGCAGGAGAAATCAAACCGCGAACACGTGCTGCTGTTCCTCGGCAGAAGCTCATGGCCGTCAAATGGCGGAACTACAAGATTCACCTGGACGGCCTCGACCGCGTGGACGGTGTGATGAAGACTGGTCATTTCGGGCCTTCAACCTCGCCTCCGATCCGAAGGAACGCTGGAACATCATCTGGCAGAACTCCTGGCTGGGCGAGGAGATCGGATCTTTCGTTGCCGCCTATGAAGCAAGCGTGAGGAAGTATCCCAACCTTGCGGGCGGCCAACCCAACGGGGAGCCGCCGCTACGGCGCGGAGAACGCGGCAGCCGAAACCGGCGCGGAAGCAGTACCACGCAAGCTGGAATCGATACGGCAGCATTGAGGAGCAAGTCGTGGGTGTGCAGAACGATCGAGACGAGACGCAGCAGGTCAAGGCGACAGATTACACGCCCAGCCGCCGCAGTATCCTGCTCGGCAGTACCGCGCTCGCCGCGGTCTCTGCGATTGGCGGCGGCGGACCGATGCAGTTTGCGCAGGCCCAGACCGCGCCGTCGCCGTCAAAACCCAACATCCTGTTCATCCTCGTCGACAACCTCGGTTACGGCGAGCTTGGCATCTACGGCGGTGGCGCGACGCGCGGGGCACCTACACCGCGCATCGACAAGCTTGCGAGCGAGGGTTCGCGCCTCACCAACATGAACATGGAGGCGCAGTGCACTCCGAGCCGGTCCGCCATCCTGACAGGGCGCTATGCGGTCCGTTCGGGCACCCACTCCGTCCCGTTCGGCGGCGTAGCGGACGGCCTCACGCAGTGGGAAGTGACGATTGCCGAGTCGTTGTCGGCCGCCGGTTACGCGACCGCGCTCTACGGAAAATGGCACCTCGGCAGTCACGATGGTCGCCTGCCCAACGACCAGGGATTCGACGAGTGGTACGGCATCCCCCGCACCACCGACGAGGCGATGTGGCCGGGGTCGACGGGCTATTCGCCTGATATCATGCCACCGGAGCAGCTCATGGAGGGACGCAAAGGCGAGAAGAGCCGCGAGGTAAAGGTATACGATCTCGAGCAGCGTCGGCTGATCGACGCCGAGATTACGCGACGGTCGATCGCGTTCATGGAACGCCAGGTCCAGGCACGAAAACCTTTCTTCGCCTATGCGACTCTCACGCAGCCGCATCTGCCGACGCTGCCGAATCCGACGTTTGCCGGCAAGACCGGCAACGGCGACTGGGCCGACATGCTTGCCGAGATGGATCACAATGTCGGCGAGATGCTGGATGCCGTGGACCGGCTCGGCCTCCGCGACAACACCATCGTGATCTTTGCGAGCGACAACGGGCCGGAGTTCATCAAGCCGTGGGATGGCTGGGCGGGGCCGTGGCGCGGCCAGTACTTCACCGCGTGGGAGGGCGGTATACGCGTGCCGTTCATGATCCGCTGGCCGGGCAAGGTGCCGGCCGGCCGCGTGAGCGACGAGATCGTTCATGCCATCGACCTGTTCCCGACGCTGGCTGGTATCACCGGCGCGGCGGTACCGAAGGATCGCCCGATCGATGGCGTCGACCAGTCGAATTTCTTCCTTGGCAAGACCGAAAAATCGGCGCGGGAAGGAATTCTGATCTGGTGCGCGGACCGCCTCCAGGCGGTGAAATGGCGAAATTTCAAGGTGCATTTCTATCAACAGGAAACGATGGTCTCGCCGCCGATCAAGCTCGCGATACCGCTGCTGCTCAATCTCTATACCAACCCACGCGAAGATCAGGACAAGGTGATCACTGATAGCTGGGTGTTCGGCCCGGTGCTCAAGATGGTGGGTGAATTCGAAGCTAGCGTGAAGAAATATCCGCTGATCGCCATGGGAACGCCCGATCCGTATACGCCACCACACTGAGGCGTATTGCTTGCCGATACCGGGAGGAGCGCGATAAATGTCGATTTATGGGCACAAATGCGAAGTACGCGCCGTCCCTTATAGTTCCGCTAGTTGGTGAAAAGCGGAAGTGAAACCGGCACCCTCCAACCCGTAAATGATGCGGTGGACGGCGCAAATAATGTCATCCGATTGTGATCAGCATTGCCGGTCGAGCGCACTGTTTGCAACAGGCGCGTATCAGTTCGACAGCCGTTGACAGACGCATCAGTGAGCGAGCGGCATGCGGAGGAATCGCGGTCCCTTTGGCGCGCGAAGCAGGGGTTCCGGAAATGAGACAAACACGGTCGAGATGGCGAATTTGCCTCGGATCCTCGGATTGGCTCTTCAAATCGGGCTTCGAGAAAGCGGTGCACGGGGTTAGCCCACTGGTGGCCGAATCTGGAGCCTGGTGCAACGACTTAGGTCATCGTTGGCACAAAGAAGAGCTCCGATGAAACTTTACGTTGGATTGGACGTCGGCCTTGAGGAAACCAGTCTTTGCGTTGTCGACAGCGAAGGCCAGACGGTGCGCGAGTTGAAGGTTAGCACGGAGCCCGAGGCGATCCGCGCCGCTCTTGAGGGCTGCGCGGATCGCCTCGACCGCGTGGGCGTTGAAGCCTCCTCGCTGGGCATCTGGTTGTACCGCGAGCTGCAGCCAGCCGGGGTCCCGATCATTGTTGCCGAAGCTCGTCATATGCGTGTTTCGCTTTCCACCATGCGCAACAAAACCGACCGAAACGATGCACGTGGCATTGCACAGATGATGCGCCTGGGCTGGTACCGCGCGGTTCATGTCAAGACCATCGACATGCAAAAGATGCGCACGCTTCTGTCCAACAGGAAGCTCCTGAAGCGCAAGCTGATCGACATCGAAAACCATATTCGTGGCGCGCTGCGGGCCTATGGCTTACTGGTTGGAGCTGTCGCTCGAGGTGCCTACGAAGCACGCATTCACGAGCTGCTCGAACGTAGCGATCCGATTTTCGCGATGACCATCGAAGCCATGCTCGACGCGCGGCGGGCGATCTTCGAGGGCTACGAGCGGTTACATCGCGTGCTCCTGCAAGTGGTCCAGCATGATCCTGTTTGTCGGCGTCTGATGACGGTTCCCGGCGTCGGTCCCGTTGCGGCCCTTTCGTTCAAAGTCGGTGTCGATCATCCCCGGCGCTTTGCGCGGTCTCGAACGGTTGGAGCGCATTTTGGCCTGACGCCGAGACGGCACCAATCTGGAACGTCGATTGACTATGAAGGACGGATCAGCAAGCAGGGCGATGTGGCCGTTCGGGAGGCGCTATGCGAGGCGGCTGCAAGCCTTCTGCTGCGGGTCAGGAAATGGTCGGCATTGCGGGCGTGGGGCCTGCGGATCGCCAAACGATCGAGCATGTTGTGCGCGATCACTGCGGTCGCGCGTAAGCTCGCGAGCATCCTGCATCGGATGTGGGTCAGTGAGACAGATTTCCACGTCGGCTTCGGTGCCAAGGTTACGCAGCGGCTGCGATTGAAGCCTGCGCAGTAACTGCTGCACGGATCACGAGGAATTAGCGCTGGCGTTGCATCCAGCATGTTGAAGAGGAGCAAAGATTAGAGATCTGCGCGCGCGGTGAGCGTCCCCTGGCGGGGCCGCGAAACGGGGAATGTCCGCTATCTCTTGCCTGCTGCCGCCCTTCGGGGACGAGAGCGCCGGACTGCTTGGACAGCCCTGTTTACGAACCTGATGAAGAGCATGCGACGGCCCAAGTGCTGAACGCCGAAGGAACGCATGGACCCCGCCTGGTGAATGCCCGATCGCGCTCGCGGTTGTGGTGAAGTGTGTGCGTTGTGCTGCAGGGAGTTTGAAATGACAGAAGTACAAAGAGTCGAAGAAAAGCGTAGGAGAGAGTTGACTTTGTGCGCCCGATTAGGAAGGCAAGATAAAGCGAACTTCCGTTCGCGGCTCCCTCCGTTCGCAAGAGGTTGTCTGCACATTGTTTTTTGCAACGTGTAACGGCACTCTGCAAGGTGAAGGGGTGCCGCTCTCTTCACTTTCTACTTTATTTTCAATGCTAGAATGGGTGGCACTCGCAATGTGCGGCGTTGGCGACTCCGCCGTTTTCTCGCCACAGCACGCAATTTTGCGCCACGCTACGATCGCCGCACGAAGGGTCTTGCAGCGGGATTTCTGTCCGTCGATTTCTAGCGGATGGCAACCGACGACTCCGATTTCCGCATTCGTCCAGGACGGTCGCGCAGCCGCGGCACGCGCGTCAATCCACGCACGCAATCCTTCCTGACCCAGGTTAAGGTCGCGGTCCGCAGGGCCGGCGGCAACCCTAACCGGATCAGCGGTTCGGCGGGGGGCCGGGAAGGGAAGATCAGCGGCCGGTTCAATGCAAGGGGCCGCGGCGCGAAGGTCGTGGCCTCCTTCGCCAGTAGCGACGGTGGTTGGAGCCGGGACGGGAGTGGCGTGCGCTTCCGGTCGCGGCGTGTCGTTGTCAAGGCGCGGGTGGTCAAGCTCAACCCGCAGCGAGGCTCACGCGGGCCAACGATGCGCGGGACCGCAGCCAAGGCGGTCGACGCGCATCTGCGGTACCTCGAACGCGATGGCGTCACCAGCGACGGCGAGAAGGGCCGCGCCTATTCGGCGGATGAGAACGAGGCGGACGGCCGCTCCTTCGTCGCGCGCGGACGGGGAGACCGGCACCAGTTCCGCCTGATCGTCGCGCCGGAGGATTCCGTCGAGATGGGTGACCTGCGCGGCTTCACCCGCGACCTCATGCGGCAGATGGAACGTGACCTCGGTACCCAGCTCGACTGGATCGCCGTCGATCATTACAACACCGGCCATCCGCATACCCACGTTATGGTCCAGGGCCTTACCGATGACGGCAAGATCCTCAACATCGCTGGCGACTACATCGCCCATGGCATTCGCCACCGGGCCAGCGAGCTGGTGACGCTGGAACTTGGACCGCAGACCGAACTGGAGGTGGCTCGCAAGCTGGCGAGCGAGGTGGACGCCGAGCGCTTGACCCGGCTCGACAGGATGCTGATTGCCGAGCAGCAGGAACGAGGCTTCGTGGACCTTCGCACGAATACCAGCGACAGCTACACCCTCCGCGCCAATCGCCATCTCCTGATCGACCGGGCGAAACGGCTCGAGCGCTACGGCCTCGCCTCCGAGATCGAGCCCGGGCGATGGGCGCTGGCCGACAAAGCCGAAGGTACGCTGAGGGAACTTGGCGAGCGCAACGATATCATCAAGACCATGCACCGGGCGCTTGAAGATCACGGCATCGCCGGTGATCGTGGTCCCGGCCAGTATGCCCTGCACGGCGGGACGATCACGGAACCGATCGTTGGCCGGGTTATCGGCAAGGGTCTTGCGGGCGACGAGATCGGTGACCGGCTGCATCTTGTCATCGATGGCGTGGACGGTCGCACCCATTACGTCGAAACATCAGATCATTCCAAGCTCGATGAGATCGGGCGCGGGCACATCATTGCCGTTGGGCCGATCCAGCTCACCGACCAACCGAGGGCGGCGGACCTGAACATCCGCGATATGACGGATGAGACCGGCATCTACCGCCCAGGCGCGCATCTGGAGGCCGCCCGTGCTAAAATCGAGCGGATCGGCGGCGACCCCGACGCCTTCGTCCGTTCGCATGTCCGACGTTTGGAAGCGCTGCGTCGCGCGGGTATCGTGGAGCGGATCGACGCCGAGCACTGGAAAATTCCGGCCGATCTCGCCGAGCGTGGCATGGCCCACGACGCTCGCGGCCGAGGCAAGGACTTCGCCGTCCGCACGCTGTCCACCCTCGACCTTGAACGGCAGATCGGCAGCGACGGCGCAACCTGGCTCGACCGTGAGCTTGTCTCGTCCAGTCGCACGGCGCTGGCCGGCACTGGCTTCGGGCGGGAGGTGAGCGTGGCGATGGACCGGCGCCGGCAAAGTCTCGTCAACATGGGCCATGCCGTCCAGCTGGAGGATGGTCGTATCCGCGTGCCGAAGGACTTCATCGCCAATCTGGAGAGAGCCGAGATTGCCCGCGTCGGACGTGCGATGGCTGGAGAGCGCGGTCTGACTTTCCAGCAGGCCAAGGCAGGCGAGTATGTCAGCGGCAAGCTGGTCGGCTCAACCCGGCTTGCGAGTGGCCGTTTCGCCATGATCGAGAACCTCACGGGCGATGGTGGTTTGGGATTCAGCCTCGTGCCGTGGCAGCCAGTCCTCGACAAGCGCATTGGCCAGCACATCAGCGGCATCATGCGCGATGGCGGCGGTATCGAATGGGGATTCGGCAGGAAGCTCGGGCTGGGGTTGTGAGCGGCGCCGAAGCGCTGGCTGCTTGCCACGATTGGGCCGGGCCGGCGCCATCCCGTCAAGGCTGGCGCGTTCCGCGCCCCCGCTTCGCGGCTTGCGGCCTTGACCGGCTGTCGCCGCCCCGGCAGGGGCTTGCCATGCGAGCAAGGCTCATTGGGAAGCGGAGCGCTTCCCTTCCGGAGGAGAGATCGTTGCAAGCTGGTCGCTCCTCCCGGGGCTATTCTCGTATCGGAGGCGGTAAACCGCCGGCTGCAACCATTTCTACGCCACCATACGACGAATCGATTTTCCTGCTTCCGCCTTGAGTGTCCTTGTTGTTCTGATCCGATGGATCCCGACGAGGGAATATTGGAATGGCGGTCGAAGAGGAACGGAAGAGCGTTCATCCGGCCAATGACAACGGCTCGCGCGAAGGCGAACCGCTCGATCCGCGCATTCTGCGGATTGCAGAAGCTATCGGCCGACAGCTTGCCCGCGAGCAGGCCAAGCCTCCGGCCGCCGCCAATGACAACGAACCGCGGCAACGATAGCGTCGTCAGAAACGGCTTCCCCAACACCGGGCCTGGCCGTTCTGAAGCAGCGACATTTTCATCCTGTATGGCTCAATTTCACCAGTGACGGCGAAATTCCCGGAATAGCGTCGACAGGAGCGGAGTGCGTCGGGGCGCGCCCGATGAACCGACGCGCCTTGATATCGGCATAAATTGTTGAATCGATGTGGGTCCGATCTGGAGACGACGCCATGCCCAAGGTTGCACTTTACGCCCGCTACTCGACCGACAATCAGAGCGTGGTGTCAATCGAGGACCAGTTCCGCATCTGCCGTGAGCATGCCGGCAGGGAGCGGTGGCAAGTTATCGATACCTATCATGACGCCGCTATCTCCGGCGCCAGTGTCATTCTCCGGCCGGGGGTCCAATCGCTGTTGCAGGATGCCCAGCGCGGCAAGTTCGACATTGTGCTGGCCGAAGCACTGGACCGCGTCTCGCGCGATCAGGCCGACGTGGCGACGCTGTTCAAGCATCTTCGTTTCACCGGCGTGCAAATCGTCACCCTGGCCGAGGGGGAAATTTCAGAACTTCATGTCGGTCTCAAAGGCACGATGAACGCTCTGTTCCTGAAAGACCTTGCCGCCAAGACTCATCGAGGTTTGCGCGGACGGGTGGAGAAGGGTAAGGCCGGCGGCGGGCTCTGCTATGGGTATGACGTGGTGAAACGTACCGATAGCGAGGGCGAGCCGGTTCGGGGCGAACGCACAATCAATGAAGCCGAGGCCGCGATCGTCCGCCGCATCTTCCGGGAATTCGCGGCTGGAAAATCGCCGCGCGCCATCGCGACCGATCTGAACCGGGACGGCATTCCCGGCCCGTTCGGCCATACCTGGGGCGACACGACGATCCGGGGCCACGCCTGCCGGGGCAATGGCATCGTCAACAACGAGCTTTATGCCGCGGTGCTGGTCTGGAACCGCCAGCGCTTCATCAAGGACCCGAACAGCGGCAAGCGTGTGTCGCGTCCCAACCCTGAAGCCAAGTGGATCAGGACCGAGGTGCCGGAGCTGCGTATCGTCGATGACGAGTTGTGGCGGCGGGTGAAGCTGCGCCAGGCCGAACTTGCGAAGCAGTTCGAGGCGACGACGAACGGCGTCCGCGCCGCTCGCGCGGAACGGCTGAACCGCTTGCGCCGTCCTGCTTTCCTTCTGTCGGGCTTGCTCGCCTGCGGATGCTGCGGCGGCAAATTTGGCATCGTCGTCAACGACCGCTACGGCTGTCTTGGTCATTTCCGCAAAGGGATATGCGACAATGGCCGCACCATTCGCCGGGACGACATTGAGCGGCGCGTGCTGGCCGGCCTCACCGACAAACTGGTATCTCCCGAGGCTGTAGCGGTCGCAGTGCGCGCCTATGCCGAAGAGACCAACCGCCAGAACCACGAGCGGCGCGCGCAAGTGGAAGCGAGCCGCCGTGCCCTTGAGAAGGTTGAGAGGGCAACAAAAGCGATTCTCGACGCCATCGAGGATGGAATGTACCAGCCGGCCATGAAAGCAAGGATGAGCGAGCTTGAGCAGCAGAAGGCTGAGATCGAGAAACGTCTTGCCGAGGCTCCGGCCGATATGCCGGACGTGCATCCGAATATTGCCGAACACTACCGAGCCAAGGTGATCCGTCTTGCGGAGACACTGGCCGAGCCAGAGTCCAACGGGGAGGCCAGGGAGGACATCCGTTCGCTGATCGGCGAGGTGGTGATAACCCCAGGTGAGAGGCGCGGCGAGAGCCACGCCACCCTACGCGGCGAGCTGACGGCCATTCTGGACCTTGCCACCGGCCGTCGGAGGACCCCTAAAACAGAAGTTATAACAAACGCGCTTGCATGTCCCTGATCTGAACCTATCAATCGATGGCGCTTTGAAATTCGTCCCCTGACCGCCGATCTCATCATGGTGCACGATGTGCATCGGCGGGGATCTAAGGGCCCGTCCGCGAACAAGTGAATCGGGTGGGGTCGGATTTTGTTGGCGGCGGGATTCCCTCTGGAGTCGGGAGGCTATATCGTTTTGGCGTGATCGACGAATCGGCCATACGCCAGCGCTTCGAGGCCCTCGCTCCGGTGCTCGACGAGCGCGGTCGGCGGCGTTTTGCGGCAGCCGAGGCGACATCGGCCGGGCACGGTGGGATCATTGCGGTGATGCGTGCCACCGGTATCGCGCGCAGCACGATCGGACGCGGGCTGGCCGAATTGCGTGCGGGCGAGACGCCTGACTTGGAACGGGTACGCCGGGTGGGCGGCGGTCGTAGGCCTCTGAGCGAGACGGATGCGAATTTGCTCGATGATCTGCGCGCGCTGGTCGAGCCAGAGACGCGAGGCGATCCGCAATCGCCGCTGCTGTGGACTTCCAAGAGCCTTCGCAAGCTCAGCCAAAGCCTGCGCGACATGGGCCATACGATTGGCCGGACGCTCGTCGGCGAACTCCTGCACAGGCTCGATTACCGCCTGCAAGCCAACCGCAAGACCCGCGAGGGATCCCACAATCCCGATCGTGACGCGCAATTCCACTACATCAACGATCGGGTGAAAGAAGCGCTCGCGGCAGGTGAGCCGGCGATCTCGGTCGATACCAAGAAGAAGGAGCTTGTCGGCGATTTCAAGAACGCCGGACGCGAATGGCGACCGAAGGGTTCGCCCGAGGAAGTTCGCGTGCACGATTTCGTCATTCCCGAACTCGGGCGCGCCGCACCCTATGGTGTCTACGATATCGCCAACAACGTCGGATGGGTCAGTGTGGGCATCGACCACGACACTGCGGCTTTCGCGGCCAACGCCATTCGAAGCTGGTGGAAGCTCATGGGGCGCGAGCGCTATCCCAGCGCCCGCAGCCTCCTGATCACCGCCGATGGCGGCGGCAGCAACGGTTCGCGCGTCCGATTGTGGAAGATCGAGCTACAAAAGCTGGCCGACGAACTCGGCGTTCCCATCACCGTGTGTCACTTGCCGCCCGGCACCAGCAAATGGAACAAGATCGAGCATCGCCTCTTCTCGTTCATCACCGGAAACTGGCGCGGCAAACCCCTCGTCAGCCATCAGGTCATCGTCCAGCTGATCGCAGCTACGACGACCAAGACCGGTCTCAAGGTTCGCTGCGAACTCGATCAAAACACCTATCCGGCCGGCATCAAGGTGTCCGACGCCGACATCGAAGCCGTCAACCTCACACGTCACGACTTCCACGGCGAATGGAACTATACTGTCAGCCCCAACGCCCTCGCCCTGAAGCGATAGCTCCCGGACGGGCCCTAAGCCGCGAATCGTGCGCCTGCCTTGTCCGAGTCTTGATGAGACTGTGTGGATTCCGCTTTTGATTGTCAGCAGGAGATCACGCCTCAATATTGTTGGCGCACCCGACACGATTCGAACGTGTGACCTTTGCCTTCGGAGGGCAAACGTCCACGCCCCCAATCCCGGAACAACGCATTTGATCAATCGCAAGAATGGGTGTTGCAAGCCCCCGGACAACCACGCCC
>Ga0193724_1000309_pt1 | contig 11721 bp, 12 predicted proteins | sample H2a1metaG_FD_146005 | JGI IMG/M metagenome (GOLD analysis project Ga0193724, IMG submission 146005) | Soil microbial communities from a riparian zone of the East river system, Colorado, United States - H2a1 | ecosystem: Environmental > Terrestrial > Soil > Riparian zone | place: USA: East River... | reverse complement strand
AAACTTGTTCCTCTTTTCTTTATTGTTGAGAAGGGGGAGGGTGGCATCTTTGGTTTTAAAACCATTCTTCAGTCACATGACACTCTTTGGTTTTAAAACCATTGTTCAGTCACATGACACTCTTTGGTTTTAAAACCATTCTTCAGTCACATGATGCTCTTTGGTTTTAAAACCAATCAATCATGGAAGACATTCTGTTATGCTGATTGTGCTCAACATGTAAGCTTTGTAAATTATATAATCAAAGGTTTTAAAAGCAAACAAGAGTGACATTCTGTCACAGTGATTGTGCTCACCACAATGGCTGTGACAATGTTACTCTGCCATTGATTTAAAACTTGCAGCTTTGATTAGATTGAGTCAACTGTTCAAAGTGGTGACTAGGCAGAAGAAGAAAGGTTTTAAAACCATCAAGAGTGACTTTGTGTCATGCTGATTGTGGTCACCACAATGGCTGTGAGCATGTCACCTTGGAGATTATATAATCAATGGTTTTAAAAGCAATCAAGTGTAACAAATGTTCTTATTTTATTGCTCTGGCTAGAATGGTTTTGAAACCAATCAAGAGTGACTTTTTTGTCACACTGATTGTGGTCACCACAATGTCTGTGACCATGTCACTCTGTTATGTATTTAAAACTTGGAGCTAAGATCTGATTGAGTCAACTGTTCAAAGTGGTAGCTAGGCAGAAAAAGAAAGGTTTTAAAACTAATCAAGAGTGACATTTTGTCACACTGATTGTGGTCAACACAATGTCTGTGACCATGTCACCTTGGAGATTATATAATCAATGGTTTTAAAATTTAAAACCAAAGATAAGTGTGACAAAAGGTCACGCTGATTGTGTTTAACACAATGAGTGTGACAGTGACATTGAAGATTATATAATGAAATGTTTTAAAACCAAAGACGAGTGTGACATTGGTGACAGTGATTGTGGTGAACACAATGACAGTGACAGTGAGATTGAGGTTGATTTTAAGGCAAGTCAAGTGTTGATGCTGATAGAGTATATTCAAGTGAATGCAGAGTTATTGATGAATAGGAAAAGTGTTATAACTCAAGTAACGATTTGAAAGGGAGTTGCAGCTGAAAATAAAAGAAGAAATAAAGTAATGAAATAAGGATGTTTTGGGAAAATAAAGAATGCACATGGAATAGTAGAGGCAAAATTGAAATGAAGTAGTTGATTATGTGGGCTAGAAGGATTATAGAAAGGCAAGTAAGCAAAGAGGTAAATATGGAAGTATGATAGGGGGCTTGGAATAAGAAAAGAAAGAAAGATGGAAGACGAGGAGTGAAGGTGATAAAATTAGGAAGAAGATATATAGAAATAGCAAAGAGATATTAAAGAAGGAGTGTAAGAAGATGATACGAGAAGTAGAGGAGTAAGAATAAATAGAGTAGAAGTTGTATATATGAAAAAGTAAAAGGACAGAAGAAAGATGGAGAATGGAAAGTGAAAAGAAAAGAAAAGATGAAGGATGAGAAGGGAGAATAAGAAAGTGAAATAAGGAGAAGGAAGATGGAGAATGAGGGGGGATTAGGAGTGGGAGGGATGGGAAGGATAAAGGGTGAAAGTAAGAGAGATGAGAGTGATTAGAAGGAGAGTTGAGGGGATGAGGGAGGAGGAGAGGAAGGAGAGTGTGAGGGGTGATAGGGGGAGAGTGTAGAGTGTAAGGGGGGATAGGGGGAGAGTGTAGAGTGTAAGAGTGAGAGGGAGATGTGTGAGAGTGTGAGGGGGAAGTGTTGAGGTTAATGTCAAAGTGACAGAGTTGTGTTTGTGGGAGTTGTAGTGTCAGAATGTGAATGTTTGTGAGAGTGTTTGTTTTTTAAATAGGTTGTTAAGTTAGTTATGAGGCTTCGTAGGGGACCCCTAGGTGGTTAGGTAGGGGGGTGGGTAGGTGGGTGGTTGGTTGGTTAGGTGGTTAGGTGGTTGGTTGGTTGGTTAGTTGGTTGGTTGGTGGTGGTGTGCTTTTCCATGTTGCAAGCCTTCACAGATCTCCCCCACATTCTGTGTCTGTCAAGGACAGACAGGAGAGTTGGGCAGGTGTTTGCACCACTCCCTCACTCTCTGTGTCCGTCCTGGACAGACAGGAGAGTGGTGCAAGCCTTTGCACACATGCCCCACACTCTGTGTCCGTCCTAGACAGACATGGGAGTGGTGCAAGCCTTTGCACAACTCCCCCACACTCTGTGTCCGTCCTGGACAGACAGGGGAGTGGTGCAAGCGTTTTCACATGTCCCCCACACTCTGTGTCTGTCCTGGACAGACATGGGAGTGGTACAAGTGCTTACACACATCCCCTCACACGCTGTGTCCGACCTGGACGGACAGGGGAGTGGCGCAAGCGTTTTCACATGTCCCCCACACTCTGTGTCTGTCCAGGACGGACAGGAGAGTGGTGCAAGCCTTTGCACAACTCCCCCACACTCTGTGTCTGTCCGGACAGGGGAGTGGTGCAAGCGTTTGTGCACTCCCCTCACACTCTGTGTCTGTCCAGGACGGACAGGGGAGTGGTGCAAGTGTTTTCACCACTCCTCCACACTCTGTGTCCGTCCTGGATGGACAGGGGAGTGGTGCAAGCGTTTGTGCACTCCCCTCACACTCTGTGTCTGTCCAGGACGGACAGGGGAGTGGTGCAAGCGTTTTCACATGTCCTCCACACTCTGTGTCTGTCCTGGACGGACAGGAGAGTTGGGCAAGCATTTGCACTACTCCCCCACACTCTGTGTCTGTCAAGGACGGACAGGAGAGTGGTGCAAGCGTTTGCACCACTCCCCCACACTCTGTGTCCGTCCAGGACGGACAGGAGAGTGGTGCAAGCGTTTTCACCACTCCTCCACACTCTGTGTCCGTCCTGGACGGACAGGGGAGTGGTGCAAGCGTTTGTGCACTCCCCTCACACTCTGTGTCTGTCAAGGACGGACAGGAGAGTGGTGCAAGCGTTTGCACCACTCCCCCACACTCTGTGTCTGTCAAGGACGGACAGGAGAGTGGTGCAAGCGTTTGCACCACTCCCCCACACTCTGTGTCCGTCCAGGACGGACAGGAGAGTGGTGCAAGCGTTTGCACCACTCCCCCACACTCTGTGTCCGTCCTGGACGGACAGGGGAGTGGTGCAAGCGTTTGTTGGTGCAAGCGTTTGTGCACTCCCCTCACACTCTGTGTCCGTCTTGGATGGACGGGAGAGTGGTGCAAGCCTTTGCACATGTCCCTCACACTCTGTGTCCGTCCTGGACGGACGGGAGAGTGGTGCAAGCCTTTGCACATGTCCCTCACACTCTGTGTCTGTCCTGGAGGGACAGGAGAGTTGGGCAAGCATTTGCACTACTCCCCCACACTCTGTGTCTGTCAAGGACGGACAGGAGAGTGGTGCAAGCGTTTGCACCACTCCCCCACACTCTATGTCTGTCAAGGACGGACGGGAGAGTGGTGCAAGCCTTTGCACATGTCCCTCACACTCTGTGTCTGTCCTGGACGGACAGGGGAGTGGTGCAAGCGTTTTCACATGTCCCCCACACTCTGTGTCTGTCAAGGACGGACAGGAGAGTTGGGCAAGCATTTGCACTACTCCCCCACACTCTGTGTCTGTCAAGGACGGACAGGAGAGTGGTGCAAGCGTTTGCACCGCTCCCCCACACTCTGTGTCCGTCCAGGACGGACAGGGGAGTGGTGCAAGCGTTTGTGCACTCCCCTCACACTCTGTGTCTGTCCAGGACGGACAGGGGAGTGGTGCAAGTGTTTTCACCACTCCTCCACACTCTGTGTCCGTCCTGGACGGACAGGGGAGTGGTGCAAGCCGTTGAGCACTTCCCTCACACTCTGTGTCTGTCCAGGACGGACAGGGGAGTGGTGCAAGCTGTTGAGCACTTCCCTCACACTCTGTGTCCGTCCAGGACGGACAGGGGAGCGGTGCAGGCCTTTGCACATGTCCCCCACACTCTGTGTCCATCCTGGACAGACAGGAGAGTGGTGCAAGCCTTTGCACCACTCCCCCACACTCTGTGTCTGTCCTGGACGGACAGGTGAGTGGTGCAAGCGTTTTCACAACTCCTCCACACTTTGTGTCCATCCATGCAGGACACAAGGGTGGTGCAAGCCTTTCCACACTTCCCTCTCACTACATCTCCCCCCACTCTGGGTCCCTCCCTCCTGGTCAGACACACAATGAGTCAATGACTTGCACCACTCCTGTCCATAATGTTGCAAACCTAGACACATCTCCATCCTTATTGTAAGGGGAAACAATGAAGCACTCTGCACAGTAATTAGTTGCACAGTAAATAGTTAGTTAAATAGTTAGTTGGTTACTTAGTTGGTTACCTAGTTAGTTGGTTGGTTAGCTAGTTAGTTAGTTAGGTTAGTTGGTTAGTTGGTTAGTTGGTTAGTTAGTTAGTTAGTTAGTTAGTTAGTTAGTTAGGTCCTTGATTCTCAGGATAGATATAGTTGATCAGGCATTCTGGAGTGTTATTGGTATGATGGAATTTGATAGAATGTTGATATTACAATCTGTATCAGAGTGTTTTCCATGACTGACATTTGAGTTGCTGCTTTGCAAAGTCCCTCTCCTTCTGATTTGCCTGTAAATGATGCATATCTGTCTCACTTTCAAGATCTTGAGCTTTCTTGAAATCTTTGAGTGCTGAAGGCAAGCACCAACCACTTAAGGTTGTTAACCATGGATGACTATGAGGAGAATCACCTGGTAATCACCACCAAATACTGTGGTCCCTTCAAATATCTTATTTGAATTGTGATTATCCTGGAGAGTCCTAATCAAAGCCTTCATAGCATGGTAATGTTGCATAGTGTCCTCATCAATGATGATAAGGTCAGCATGTCTAAAGAGATCTGCTTCTAGGGAATATTCTTTTTGATATTGTGAACAGAATCCTCATAAGAATCTTGCACCAATAGTATGAGGTTCTGCTACCAATAAGAAGTAGAGCAGCAATGCTAGATATGCTGTGCAAATGACAATGATTTACATTGAGCACAATGCATAGTAGAGGGTATTTGTCACAGGTATGCTCAATCCAATGCATACCTGCATCATCCAAACACTCAGATCCTACTATTTCTTCATATTTCTTAACTATACCCCTCCTGTGTAATTCTTTTACTATTAACACACTCATTGACTCCAGATCCACTTATTGCTGTACTAATCCCAAAATCCTCATGCTTTACAACATTACACCTAAGCAAATCCTTCCCAAGCAACTTCATCTTTTGACAGATCTTTGAGGGGCACTATCCATCAGGGGATTTCAATCCCTATTCATTTTCCTACTGGGGAAACTCAATACATTGAGTTTCCGGTCACCCTGTTAAATTTGATGGTTTCTGCAGTTCTCAGAGACAGCTGGCTTACCACTTACAATCCATTGATTGATTGGACTCAGCACAGCATCTCTTTCCAGACTCCAGTACCTTCATTTCCTCTTCTGTTGTTGACTTTGCTACTGATACAAGTAGTACCCTTATTTCCAGACCATCCAGTAGACCCTCTGTATCCCTTTTACCTCATATCATCACTGTTCTCCACCTTCCCTACATCCTCATCATTCAAGATGCCCTCTCCACCATCCAACATGCCTCCTCCATCATCCAACACCCTTTCCTTATCCTCATCATCCTCCACCTTCCCTCCATCCTCACCATCTGACATCCTCTCTCCACCATCCAACAACACTCTTCCCCCACCCTCCTTCACCCTTCCTCCACCATTTGACTTCTAAGGTTGTAGAGGCTGGCTCCACCAGTACAGATGGGAATCTGATTGAATCTGGGTTGGTAATATACAATCTGTACTGTAGTTTGGTGAATATTAGCACATATGTGTCATCATGAATATGAGGTGCATATGAGAATGTAGTGATGAGAATGAGGAAAAGATAGGGGGTACATCATTTTGATGATAGCCTCAAAATCAGTGTTAGGGTTTTGAAGGCAGTTTCACAGACTAAGGTTTTTGCAACCACCTCATACAGACATGGATCCCAGTGTTAGTGTTCTTGAATAGCTTTTGGCTTGTCAGTACTTTGCAAATAACTCAAGAGGAAATGATTGGTTTGCTTAGTAACCCATTGAATTTTGAGCAGATACATGAGCTCAAAATTCAATGGATCACTTCTTAGATCTAAGCAAACCAATCATTTCCTCTTGAGCTATTTGCAAAGTACTGACAAGCCAAAAGATGGTCAAGGCAACATTACCCAGCATGCATGAAGGTTCATTGGACTTATTTTAGCTTTGCTCCTCGGCCTCAGCAGTTGCCAACATTGGATGCCAATGAGGATTGCCAACCCTCACCATTTTCTGGTGATTTTTATGGCCAGGATTACACAGAAGCTGAATTAGGTTGGGATGAGCAGTGCTCTAATGATGTTCTGGATGATAGTATGATGGAATGGTCAGGTGACAGGTCTGATTTAGATTTCAACTTCTTGAAGGATGCCATCTTCCTCTCCACCAGGATCAGATATTGAAATGGACTTAGACTATAAGGACTAACCTGATTCACCCAATGAAAGGGGGCCAGCTCTGAATGAGCTCCAGAATGTACTGTTCATCAAGCAATTTAATGACATTTTCACAAATGCCAGAGCAGGATTGCCAGTCAGCTGGGAGGAACATGGATATCTTCACTACCGTGACTTGATTGCAGGTCCAGAGCAAAACATGTGAGCACCCTTTACATCATATATTAACTAGGCTGTTGCTCAATGGGCAAACACCATGGACCAGCTCAACAGCATTCTCTAAACTGCTCAGCATCAAAGGTGTAAGTGTCCAACCCTATAATGTTGATTCCAGAATCTACCAACCCCTTCTTTACTTTCCAACATCATCTTAAGGCCAATGCCACCATCCTGGGTAATGCACCTCTTTTTGCCTATGAAATAGTAGGCCATGGCTGGGCTTCCTTGTCACAATCATGGTTCTTGAACCAAGTTATTAGTAATGAGATATGGTGAAGGCATAATATGCTGGACATGTTTAGACACAGCTTCTGGATCAGTTATCAGGAAAACAGCATGACTCTGACCAAGGTTGATAAGGAATTATCTTTATTGAAATGTAAATAATTTATTACCATGATGATAACATAAGTATAAGGGTAGATATGCAGTGGTTGGGTTGATGTAAATACAGCATATACAGCAGACTTGTATTCAATGTGCCATGCCATATCAGAAAGCTCCAAATCACCTTTCTTGTACTGGAAGATAATGGATGATAGCATTGATTGATTCTGCCAACAATATCAGAAATACAAGCACCAGTCAAAATGCGATAATTGCAGCTGAAGTCTAACAAGGTTGTGTTTCCTGGCCCATAGCTGTTAGGTGTATGAAGTTAGGTCTGATCACACAATGGTTTTAGAAATTCGCCATCCCTCACAATTAACATCTACATTACATTATCAGATTAATGATTGGCAGGATCTTACTGTATGACACTCAAAGCACCAGGACAGAGAAACCTGGCGCACAGAATATTGACGCACTCCGGAGTCGATTGGGCATGGGACAACAAGTGCATGGATTCGAAAATGGATATTGACAAGCATACTGTACTGTAAATCTATTCTGCATGAGCCTGCATCTCCTTCATGTGGCGCCTCTTTTCCTTGATGCGGGATAGGGCGGAGCCTTCGATAGGAGCATTAGAAACCTCAGCAAAATGGGGAAAGATTTTCCTGCAGATGAAATAACGTGAGATAAATACAAGGTGAGCCACAGGGCATACCTATTCCACCAATCGAGGAGCCCTTGCACTTCCTCCTCCCATCTACATCCTCGAGTAAGTCGAGAAGGCTGTTGTAGAATGTTTCCAAGTCGGTGACGGTGTCCATGCAGGAGAATGTGCTGGAGGAACATAAAGAGAATTGAACCTGCAGCAAGATGGATTAGAAGGAGGACACGAGTAGAACGGTAGACGTACCTGTGTGGTGATGTACACCAGTGACCCCTTGGTGACAGAAGTCATGCCATGAATTCTAGCATTTCCAGACCTTGTGGCTTTCAGTTCTTCTTCATCGACTGAGCTCAGGGAAGTGAAGACGTGTTTAAAACCCTGTATTGATGTGGTCAACAAGCCGAGTTTGGGTGAGAAGGCAACTTACTGAAACCAGGAGCTGACTCTGCAGAAGCCCATTCCAAGGGTCTTCTGGATCGTATGCGAGATCCGCGTAGAGGAAGAGGGGCCACTGATCACCATGTACCTGCATTTCCCCGCTGCAAAGCTTTTCTCTGACCCTGTGTAGGCGTGGTGTTTATCGCACATCACCGATTGATGAACTGTTCACTCACTGGGGCACAGACCAATCCAAACCGGCAGGGGTAAGTAATGCACCCATCCACTTGTTATGAAATCCTCAATTGCTTTTAATCTTGCGATTAAGCGCAGGATTAAGGGTAATCCAGTCAATAACAGTAGATTTCATGCCTTTGGTATCGTCTGAGCGAGCGCCATTCATGCCTTTTTGGATCTGTCAAATGATATCAGTGTAAGGAGGCCCATGAACACGAAAATAAATAAGTATGAGGCCAGCTAGAATCTTGACCTCTTCCTCGGAACTATCCACAAGCCGTTCTTGGAGACCTGGACAAATTTTGAGGAGTTCCTGAAACACAAAGTGCTCGCGACGTTCCCTAGTTAGACGAATGAGCCAAATTTGAGAGATATGGCTCAGTGCTCACCTTGCAGATAATGTTTCTGGCAGTGGTTGTTCTGGCTTGCTCATACGCATGAGTCCATTAGTCACAAGTACATTGAGGTTGCAAAACGCGTGCACAACTCTGCCAAAGTGGCAGCCGTGATGTACAAGGGGGTCAGTGACCATTCTAGACATGCCAGAGACAATTAATAGTTGTCGGGTGACTAGACATGTGGATAACTTACGGTCTCTTCCTCACTCCGACTTGTAATGCATCGTTGCGCACTCGACGACCAGTGACTATGGGTTCAGACATATGCGATGTGCGGAAAGTTGGGGTGGATGTGTCTCACGACCTCAGACAGGTTTTATACTGTATTCGTGGGAAAGTAATGTCAGACTATGAATTACCGAATGGCACTGTATTGTTGAATCCGGTAATCACTTCTCTTGGTTAAGGCGTAGGAATGGTTGGCCAGAAACAGAATGTGCTAGAACGGGAGCCTGGTTATTGCTAAGTGAGGGGACACAAGTGACTGGGTGGCTTGGACCCATTGTATAAATACAGAGGGCGTTTTTCCTGGACTTGTCAAGAGGATGTTAAGCAACGGAACAGAAGACGTAGAACTCACCTTCAGGTATTTCGCCATCGCCATTATCTTCGTATAATAAATGAACACTCCTAGGATTATTATTGGAAGCTGAGTCCGATGCGCCAGCGTTGAATAGGACAGTGGTAAGGCCAAATCAGATAGATGTCAAAAAAAGATGTGTTAATTTACCTTAGTAGACATGTTGGTAGACATGTCTGTAGACCAAGCTACCGTCGACGACTTGCAAGAACGTCTGCACAAGATATGAAAAGAGCTCAAGTCGGCACACGAAGAAATCCATAAATTAAGAATGCAGGTGATAAAAGTGGAGTGTGAAAGAGACATACAAAAGGATCTCAATGACCTCATGATGGATTATATCCTGGAAGAGAATCGCATTGCTTACATGATGCAGTGGCCGTGTGGACAACCAAACTTGCAACGACCGAAGTCTCCTGAGAGTATGTTTATTTCCCAAGCATATGCTTCTTTGACGATAATTTTCTGATTGGTCATAATTAGTTATTGAAAGCTAAACAAATTTTAAATATTGCTCATCTTGCCGTGTAGTTTTGTTTTTTGTCTCCATATACATTTCCTCCCCAGAATATCTATTCACCTCCAGGGGACCCCCCAGCTTCATTCTATTTCTAATGCACTAAATACTATCCTAGTGGAGCTGCAATATGTAATGGTTAAATAATTCTTCGCGTAAATCTCTAAGTCGTTCAAATAATGTATCCCCGATGGCGCTGTATTCCTGCCCGATGAACTTATGGTTCACCCCTGGGGGCACGCCGTCACAACTACAAAAAGCGTCTGTCGAATATTTATTAAACACCGTTATAACAAGCCAGTAACAGACTTACATATAAGCTGGCAGTGATGACAGCTTCCAGCGGGATTTGTTGTAATGAGGAGCTCCAGTGTTCCCAATGGTATTGAATGGTGAACTGACCTCACATCAAGACATCAATAATGATGTCTGCTAATATAGAACTTCCGAATGTGACAGTTAATCCATCCTTGTCAGAGGCATGCAAATCCGAGGCATCTCCGGAGCTCCGAGGCTTGGACTTTCCTTTGTTTCTCTTTATGTTCACTCTTGTTATACCCTTGTTCCGTTTACTATAGTTCACCTTATTCATTTATGTAGATTCCTTTCACCTGTCAAATACCTGGTTACACCTTGTATATTCTCTCTGCTAGGAACCCCGTTTTCAACTCCGGTTCTCCATTGAGAACAATGGATTCTAGTAGTATATAAGCTGTAGATATTTGACATGTATCCTTAGTCTAATAATCATCTTGAACTCGTTTCAAGTCCTTGCTTTACTCTCCTCCGCTCTCTTCCTTAGTTCTAAGACTAAGCCCAAATTCTTACACTTCCTTTTCCCATCCAAACTCCTGTACCAACTCCTACCTCCGTTTACATGTCCATTCGGTCCGTGCAACTCCAGTGCGTCAGTTATCCCTGAACGCAAAGGACCGCCCACTTCATCCCCATACAAGCATCTCCGATCACCATCGTATCTCCGGTAGCAACTCCAACATTCTCGGTGCATAGTTCTAACAATCCTGCAGAACCATGTTATTAACATATTATAAGAACAATTCAAAAAAAAAACATACCAGACATGATGGTTCATTGAAAATCTTGTAACCCATCGCGAGACCCAAGAGATATTCTAGAGATCTGTGGCGACCCGCAACAACCTTGGGAAGGATGACTTGTTTTACCTGTTTCATAATGCTAAGGCAAATCTCGCTGACTTCGCTAATAACCGCACACGCCAAGGTTGGGTGGGGCATCTCAAGAGTCCCCAACCAAATCATTTTGCTCATGTTGGGGTCAACATAGTCTGCAGTGAGGTTAGTGTGCATTTCAAGTCCATGACGACGGAATGACTTACATGGCTCAGGCTGCCAGTCAGGATTATACCACACTCTCATCGTCAGCCTGCACGCCCACACCTCCTGGTTACCATAGCAGATCATTTCAATGTCCCAACAAAACCACCGATGGTCGGCGACACTGGTATTGAAAAAAAAAGTTGCCGACAGCAGCAGCTGCTTCCATCCAGGGCACAAGGTGAACAAGGTGGTGAGTTTGACTTGCCCATTGAGTCGCAAGTCGGAAGGTGCTGGCAGAATCACCAGCATCTGCAGGAAAGGATCTAGTGTAGGAAGTGGGAACGTTGAAACTGAAATAACAACAATGTACTTACCAACATCGGTGTTGGAGTAAACCCGTATCGCATAAAGAGAGTCGCCAAGATGTGGGGGGGGGGTTACCACAGGGCCCAAAGAGAGCGCGATGGACAACTTACGAAGGTATCCCGGTCCTGGCAGTAGTACTGGTTAATTAGGTTAACCTAAATACAGATAAAGTAACGTCAGGTAGGTACACATCTGCCAGTAATAACTGTCTCAGCTATTGCTGGCAAAGGTTAACCTG
>Ga0193724_1000307_pt1 | contig 11823 bp, 9 predicted proteins | sample H2a1metaG_FD_146005 | JGI IMG/M metagenome (GOLD analysis project Ga0193724, IMG submission 146005) | Soil microbial communities from a riparian zone of the East river system, Colorado, United States - H2a1 | ecosystem: Environmental > Terrestrial > Soil > Riparian zone | place: USA: East River... | reverse complement strand
CGTTTCGCGATTTCACACCGGAGATTGCGTCCAAACCGGCTCAATTGTTTAGCGTGCGCTCGCTTACCGGCGCTTATCTTCAGCCTGGATTTGTCGATTCGAATGGCAAGGGAATTTATCGCGGCCAGAATCCACCCGAGGGAGCGCTGTTCACGGTCTGGGTGCGAGAGTTTACCGGCGACGAAATTAAAATTGTCGTGACCAAATCGACCGGCCAGCCGGTCGCCAATCTAAAAGCGCCCGGCACGCCGGGCTTTACCCGATTGAACTGGGACCTACGGCCGTCAAAAGACGTAATTGCTGAATACGGCGGTGATGATCCCAAGCGGCTTCTCCCAGCCGGAGATTACACAGCGGAGTTAACTTTCGGCGCAACGAAGATGAAACAAACATTTAATGTTGATCTTGCCGAAGGCATCACCCCGCGGTGACGGTCGCGCCATGCCTGCGATCGGAATCACGGGCGGAATCTCGACAGGCAAAAGCACGTTTTGTGACTGCCTGCGCGAGATTGTGCCGGCGGCGAAATTCTTCGATGCCGATGAGGCAGCGCGTTCACTTGTCGAACTTCCCGAAGTGAAACAGGAAATCCTCGGTCAGTTTGGCAGCGACGTTTTTTCGCCAGATGGGGACTTGAATCGAACGATACTTCGGGCGATAGTATTTACAGACGCGACTAAAAGACGCGTGCTCGAACAAATTCTTCACCCTCGGATTCGTCGCCAGTGGATTGCGGAGGCGAAAAAGCATCGTAATTCTCCCGACTTTTTCTTTGCTGACATTCCACTTCTTTATGAAACCGGTGGCGAGACGTTGTGCGAACAAGTGGTCGTGGTCGCCTGCTCGCGAAAGGTCCAGTTAGACCGGTTGGCGCAGCGAAAATCTCTAAAAGCCTCGGTAGCCGAACAAATGATTAACTCACAAATGCCCTTGGAGGAGAAAATCAAGCGAGCGGATCACGTCGTCTGGAATAACGGCGACCATGCGACACTCATGGAGCAAGCGAAGGAGCTTCTCGCGCTTTGGCAAGAGCAATCATGGAAGAAAAGCTAAAAGGCTCGACCTCGCAGACGGAGACTATGGAGGCAGAAGTGTCGACTGCCCACAGTCAAAGCTCGGCTGAGGCGCCTCACTCAATGGGGACGCGCTCCAATGAAGAGCGCAAATCAAAAACGGATCTTGCGCTTGACCTAAACGAGCTTCAAGAGTCCTCGGGCGAAAAGGTCGAGGCACTGGCGCAGGATTTGGACGTCTATCTGCACCCCGCCCGCTCGCGTCATCAGCATATTCTCGATATTCTCCGGGCGGCATTAGCCGGTGGCGCTACTGTCACCGCGGAAGGTTTCCTCGACCAGGTGGGCGATTCGTTCGCCATGTTGCGTTGGCCGAAATTGAACTTTTTACCTGTCCCTGAGGATGTCTGCGTCTCTCGCGCGCTCATCGAGCAACATCATTTGCGGCCCGGCCAAAAGATCGCGGGGGCTGTGCAATTGCCCGGCCAGCGCGGGAAGTTCCTCTCTCTCGAGAAAGTCACAAGGATTGAGGGCCATGCGGCCGAAGAATGGACGGAGCCGACCGATTTTGACAAGCTAACGCCTCAGTTCCCGCAGGGTAGGATCATTCTGGAAAATCCCAAGACGAATTCAATTACCGCGCGCGCGGTGGATTTGCTGACACCGCTGGGACGCGGCCAGCGCGGACTTATCGTCGCGCCACCGCGAGTGGGCAAGACCATCCTGCTAAAGGAAATCGCCAAAGCGATTCGGGTAAATCATCCTGAGGTGGTTCTGATATTACTTTTGGTGGACGAGAGGCCGGAAGAGGTGACGGACCTGGAGCGGGAAGTCGACTGCCAGATTTATCACTCCAACTTTGACGAAAGCGTGCAGCGACACGTGCAAGTAGCAGAGATGGTCATGGAGCGCGCTAAACGTCTCATGGAAATGAAACAGGACGTGGTGCTTCTACTTGACAGTATCACACGGCTTTCGCGCGGGTACAACAATCTGCAGCCGGGAAGGGGACGAATCATGTCGGGCGGAGTGGAGGCGAAGGCACTGACCAAGCCAAAGAAATTCTTCGGTTCAGCGCGGAACGTGGAAGAAGGTGGCAGCTTGACAGTGCTCGCGACCGCTTTGACCGAAACCGGCAGTCGAATGGATGAATTGATTTTCGAAGAATTTAAGGGCACCGGCAATATGGAATTGCACCTTGATCGCGCTCTCCAGGAAAAACGGCTGTATCCGGCTATCCACCCGATGCTCTCAGCGACCCGGCGCGAGGAGTTGTTGTATCATCCCGATGAATGGGAACGCGTGTTGATGCTGCGAAAAACCATGGCAGCGCTTCCGCCTCTCGAAGCGATGGAAAAGCTGATCGATAACCTCCATGCGACCAAAACCAACGCTGAATTGCTTTTGAGCGGATTGCGCTGACGCGAAACGTGATTACGGACGCTGCGCGACTCGCAAGTCTAATTGAGCAAATCGAACCTGCCGATCGTGTCGCGGTCGATACCGAAGCCGATAGTCTGCATTCGTATCGGGAAAAACTTTGTTTGCTTCAAATCAGCGTCCCCGCGCCTGATGCCGTAGTTGGCGTCTCTGATGCCGGCCAAAGCGTGTCCCCAGGTCATGAATCTGCGCGGACTGTTTGCGATTATATCGTTGATCCACTGGCCAATATCGATCTGGAGCCATTGCGTCGAGCGTTCGAAACAAAGGAAATCGTCTTGCACGGCGCCGATTACGATCTGCGAATGCTGCGCCGCGGTCTGAATCTGGCCGCTAGCAAAATCTTCGACACTCTGATTGCAGCTCGTCTCCTCGGCATTTGTGAATTTAGCCTGGCCGCGTTGGTGAAACGTTATTTCGGTCTCACGCTGCTGAAGGGTTCGCAAAAGGCGAATTGGGCACAACGACCTTTGCCGGCGCGCATGGCGGAATACGCGATTAATGATGTGCATTATTTGTTGCCTCTTGCCGAAAAATTGGAAGCCGAGTTGGTTCGCTATGAGCGTTGGGATTGGCTCCGGCAGTCATGCCAGCGTGCCATTGAGCAGGCGGCCGTCGCGCGGACGCGGGACCACGACGAACTTTGGCGTATTCGCGGATCTGGCTTGCTCCGTGGAGGGTCCGCTGCGGTACTTCGCGCGCTTTGGCAATGGCGCGAAAAAGAAGCAGAAAAGGCAGATCGCCCTCCGTTTCACGTTTTGCGCAACGAGGAGCTCTTGAAAGCCGCGGTGAAATTCGCTTCGGGAAGCGTTCCGGACTACAAACATTTCTCCTTCCGTCGCCGTCAGGCATTCCTCGATGCAGCGCAAGCCGCTTTGCGGGCGCCTGAATCAGAGTGGCCGGTCTCACGTCGCCGCTTCGGAACCCGACCGACCAATGAAACAGTCCAGCGCGCCGAAGAGCTGCGACGCCGACGCAACAAATCGGCTGAGGAACTCGGGCTGGAACCTTCGTTCATTGCGCCGCGAAGCACACTCGAGGCAATCGCCGCAGATGCCACGCGAACGGCGGCGTTACTGGTTCCGTGGCAGCGCGAGCTCCTAGACGTCTCAATTTTCAGCAACGAGGTGTCCACAAATCCGTAGTCGGGTTTACGTGTAAAAAGCTTGGTGCTCTGATAGTCGGGATCAGTCGCTGCTGGAGGCCTTTATGCCGTTTTCTAAGAGACGAAGAAGAATTCCAAGTTTTTAGGAAACTTTGCCGCGCGGTTTCCGGATAACTAGTTGTAAGGGTGTAAAAAATCCTTGACCTAACGACGTTTAGGCGCCAAAAAGGCCGCCGGGATTAGGTCTTTTCGACCAAAATGCATGAACCGGCAGCTTTGCCTCGTATTCATAACCGTCATCGCGTCGCTTGCGATGTCGTTTCCCAGCCGCCTGGATGCCGCTTCGACTAACGAAGCGCGGGTTACTCTAGTAAGAAATCAGGTCCAAATAGGGAATTCCAAGAACATCGCTCGGCGTGCTTCGGTAAACGACATCGTCCGCGAGCAGACTATTGTTCGAACCGGCAACGGATCACGCGGTGAAGTGATTTTCTCCGACCAGACCATTTTGCGGCTCGCGGCCCATACAGTATTTGATTTCAATCAGGGGACGCGTGGTTTGAATCTGGGGGAAGGCGCAGTGCTTGTTCAGGCTCCAAAGGGAGCAAATGGGGCGACGATTCACGCAGGCAGCGTCGCGGCAGCCGTGGCGGGCACCACAGTCATGATCGAGTACCACCCCGGCTTCTACAAATTTTTGGTGCTGGAAGGCACCGCGCGAACTTATCGCCCCGGCCATCTTGGCGATTCAGTTCTCGTCCGTCCCGGGCAAATGGTGTTCGGCAATCCAGAGTCTGCGCTCAGCGATCCCGTAGATATCGATATTGAGCGTTTCATAAAAACCAGTCGATTCATTACAGACTTTCCTCCGATGCGCAGCGCGAAGTCGATCGTGGCAGAGAGCCAGAAGCAGCAACGGGAGAAATCGACCAAGAATTTAGCGGACACAAACCTCGTTATTTTTGGAGGCGGGACACAAGTGTCGGTTACTGATCAAGGGCAGCCCGGCACCCTCGACCAAAAAACTGCGGCACTGGCGACGCCGCATCGAGTGCAAAGCCTGAGTCCTAACGCCGCTCCCACCTTACCGTAGCGACCCCCAATATGAAAAAATCTTTTGTGCAAATCTTTTGGGCCGGACTGATCGTCCCGTTTTGCGTCGTTGGCGCAGAGCGCCTTGTTGCCGCAGACCAGTTGCAGCAAGCGCGCGTATCTCAGGTGATTCAGGACGTGCGAGTGCTGGAAACTCATGGCGGGCCGCGCGCCGCAGCTGTGAACGACAAAGTCACCCAAGGAATGGGAGTACGCACAGGCGTAGAATCTCGCGCGGAACTGACTTTCACCGACCTCACGCTAACGCGACTCGGCGCAAACACGGTTTTCAGTTTTAAGCAGGGAGCGCGTGAAATTGACCTAACGAGTGGTGCGGTTCTTCTGCAGATACCGCCCGACGCACCCGCGGTTAAGGTCAGTACATCGGCTGTGACTGCGGCGATAACAGGTGGAACGGCCCTCTTCGCAAAAGGCCCACCCACGAAATTCATGGTCTTGGAAGGGATTGGCAGGTTTTATCCCACTGGTCATCCTGAAAGAGCTGCGACCATAAATGGCGGCGAAATGATGACGATGACGGCAGACGGGCGCATGACGAAACCAGAAAAGTTTGATGTAAAGCTGGTTCTCAAGACGTCGCGTTTGATTAAGGATTTTCCGCCGCTCGAAAACATGCCCTTAGTCATGGCGGTCGTGGACCTTCAGCTCGCAGAGCAGCAATTGGCTGGTTTAAACAGCCAGGCCCTTGCCAGAGACCTTGTCGACGTGATCGGCACGACTGATCAAAACGCCAATGCGAACCCGGTCATTTTGGTGAGAAACGCGACGTCGAGTCCAACGCCCCCACCAATATCGCCAACGCCCCCACCGATATCGCCGACACCTCCCCCGATAACGCCGACTCCACCGCCTTCAGCAACACCAACCAAGTTCGGTACGCCAAGCACCATTACTTCCCCGAATCCTTACGTGATAACGAGTGGCACAGTGATTTCCACCGACCCCTCAATCACCACCAACGGCGTAACCGATCTAGGAAAAATTTATCGGGGGCGATCGATCGACGGTCCGGTTTCCGCGTGGGCCTTTGGATCGACATCGGCTTTTGACACCGCGAGCGGGTTCGATGACCTAATCGGGGATAACTCGGGGGCAGCATTCAAGTTCACCGCTCTCCAGCTAAACGGTGATCCAACGATCGATACGACAAATGGTGAAACCAATCTGGGACTGATCGCCGTTAATGGCATTACTTCCGGGGGGGCCGGCGGTGTGCTGACGTTCGAAGGTATCCGCGGTCTTTTGCTAGCAACGCAAAACGGTTCGATCACTCTGGGTCCCAACATTTCGTTCTCCGGCCTGCACGACTTGACTATTTACGCTCGCGGTTCCAGCAGCGATTTGACCCTTGGCTCCAATATCAGCACAGCAAGCCAAGTGAGCCTTTTTGCCGAGCGCGACATGTCAATGACGTCAAGCATCACAACCGACGATCTATACGCATTCGTTGGCGGTAACGTTGCAATTAACGGCGAAGCGGCTATCCACGCTCCGACCATTACTCTACACGCTGGGCAGAACTTGAATTGGAGCGGTCAAATCTCTGACGAAACAGCGTCCAATTCTAGCGGTAACGTAAGTATCTCCGCCGGTCAGATGCTCAACATTGCGAATGATCTGACCATTATTCGACGAAATGGGGGAATTACTTCGGGTCTCGATGTCACCCTTAGTGCAGGGACTGATCTGTCGGTCGGCGGCGACCTCTCGATCGCTACTGATATCAGTAATTTAACAAGTGGGGCTAACATCAGTATTGTCGCAGGCAGAGACTTTACCATCGGCGGATCGCTTGCATTGCTAACATCGGAAGCTGCACAATCTGCGAACGGAGCAAACGGCCAAAATGTGTCACTCTTTATTGGCAATGATCTGGTCGCTCATAACGAAGGTAACTCCGCCGGAGTTGACCTCGAGATCATCACTCCGACGCAGCAGACAGCTAATTCCGGTGCGAATCTTTTCCTAGGCGTCGGACATAACCTGACTACAGACCCCGGCGGCGACACCACTCTTTTCGTCAACAACAACATGAACCGGATTGGCAATGGCGCGAGAATCCTCGGTACGATCGGAGGGAATCTTCAGACCAACAATCTAACGATTCAACTCTTGAACAATGCAGGAGAGATCGATACGGGAGGAAATGTTAGCTTGGAGGTCTCCGGAAACCTAACCGCTCAGGGCGACGCTACTTTCGAGATCCAAAACAACGGTGGAACAATGGGTCAGAATGCACCGATGCAGGTAGCCGCAGCAAACATTAGTGCAAATTCTTTATTGGCTCAGATCGACAACCGTAACGACGGCGTCATCGACGGTGCCGCTGTCATCTCTATGAACATCGCCGGCAACGCAACGGTAACCAACAACGCGACACTTGCGATCTATGGAAGCGATGGGGCGGCGAGCAGCGCGATTCGGATTACCGGTGGTAATTATAACGTCGGCGACACGTTTCTCAGCTACATCGACGGTAATGGATCGATCACATTCAATAATGCCAGCGCTCACGCAGATGTGCTGAAAGCTGGAGTGTTCGGCGCAAACGGCGTGCTCAATATCGGTGGTGGCACTCTCTCGGCTGACACGACGTTGAAGCTTTATGCCTCGGGGAGTAATGGCCAGCTCAACTTCCTTTCTAATGTCACCCTTGACGGGAACAGTAAAAAGGTTCTCGCGGCGAATTCAGTTACGATTTTCAACAATGTTGTAGTGACCATCGGCGGCGAAACTGCAGCTGATGTCTATACAAACAACGCCAATTATACTGGCTTCGGTGGTAATGGTTCCACTACCGGGACGTTTGCCGGCGCGGGCGCGAACAGGCCACAGCCACTGTCGCAGGCCCCGCCTTTTGATGCTCCGGCACCCGGCAATCCCACGAACGGAAAGAGGACCAGGACGATAATGAACATCAAAAACAGCGGGCAGTTGCTATCTCTACTCGACGGTGCTGTTCCCGGTCCTGATGGAAGACTTAGGGTTCCGCGTCACAACCGCCGCAATGCCGGCAACCCTGATCGCCTGAATGTTACTCGGATGACGAAAGCAGACCGCGACGTGGCGGATATTCGGCGTATGCGCGATCGCGGAGTGATTAATAATCGTCTTGGTTCCGGCACGCGAGCCTTCTAATATCAGGGAACAGGCTTTTCAAACCTGCTTATTGATATGACTGAGAACATTAGCGACATCAGGGACGAACCAGACAGCAAGTGGTCGCGCTCGTGAGACTTCGCCTTGACCGTCATTTGTGCGGGTTTGTCACGACGTTGTGCGTGCTCCTTTTTACCTCAGTAAGTGAGGGCTGGGCTCAGACCGCGAACCAGGCGCAATTGACGCGGGAGCAGGCTCCGTCAGCCTTTCCTTCCACTGTTCCTCCAACCGGTGCCGAAGGTGGGAATGTCGCCGCCGCCCCTGGCGACGCCGATCTCGGCGAACAGCAAATCCTCAAGCGCACCGACGGGTATCAGCCGTTCACGATTTCTGCTGGAGCGCCCTTTTACTGGACGTCAAACGTTGCCCTTACGCGAAGCGGCGAGCAAAGCGATTTTGTCGTTGCGCCGGCAGTAGCGGCCTTTTACGAGCCGCGAATCACCAACACGTTGTACGGGCTGATCGATGTCCGGGAGCATCTGTTTTATTATGATCGATTCGACAGCTTTAATTTTGGAAGCTTTGATGTTGAAGTCGGCCTGAGGTATCTCGTGCCGCAGTGGCATAATCTGCTTTTGCGCCTTGAGTACGATTACAACCGGTTGACCGAGAAAAACAGTTTTGCAGCTTTCTTTCAAAACCACGCCATCATCATAGACGCGGGGATTCCGTTTCAATTTGGTCGCGCTCAAACGCTCACACTGGGCGCCGACTTGAATATCAGCATCGCGGCCGAGGAATCTGGACAGCCGCCAAACATCAATGCGATCTCAGCGCAGCGAAGCGATTATGGTGTCTATCTCGGCTACTCGGCGGTTCTCACGCGTTCCTTTTTCGTCAACGCTGTTGGTACTCTGGTAGTACGCCAGTATTACGAAGGAGGCCGTGACGACATCAGCGAAATTCTTGCGCTTACCGCAAACTATCGCGTGAACAAATATCTTACGGTCAGCGCTGTGAGTACATTCGCAGCAAGCCAATCCAACCAAAGCGTTTTCGATTATCAAGTGGCCAACCTTGGTGGCGCAGTGGCCCTCCAGGTGAAGTTCTAGATTCCTCGATTCCAGTCCCGCATAATCCGAACACACCTACGGAATAACCAGGCTCTGACCAACCGTAAGCCTTTTGGGATCGTGAATACTCTTCCTGTTCGCCTCCAGGATTTCTTTCCAGCGCTTGGGCGATTTATAAAACTTTCGCGAAATAGAGAAAAGTGTATCGCCTGACTGTACAACGTAGCTTCGGTCGCCTTTTTTTGCGGCGGTTTTCTTGGAGCTTGTGTCGCCTTCCTGCGATTTGTCCGTCACACCTCGCGCCGGCACAGCGCGCGCTTCAAGTTCTTTGTGCAAATTAAGATTTTCGTTTCGCAAGCGGGCCGCTTCCGACCGAGTGATGACGGAATCGCCAGACAACACCGTCAGCGCGGCGATCTCATCGTGTTTGATCGAGTTTTTGACATCAGCAGCATGAGTGCCGGCCGGACTCAATGCGAGACAACGCCTGAAATGATGCAGCGCGCTCACGGGGTCGTTTAGCTTGTCGTCATAAAGAAGAGCCAGCTTGTAGTGAACCTCAGCACAACGCGGGCTGTCATCGAGCGCGGCTTCATACAAGTTGATCGCGCGCGCAAAGTCTCCCTGTGCCGATTTGGTGTCCGCGTCCTGCACCAATTGGGCACGGCGCGAAGCGCCCATGTAATCACAGCCGGCTAAGCCAAGAACGAAAAGGATCGACAGCCGAATACAGACCTCACGCGCCGTCCCCGACAGTGGAAAAATCGAGCATGCAGGTCGAATCTTGTCAGAGCACGACATTATCGCCAATTTGCTTACTTGTGACCCCGCGCGCACTTCAATTCTTTTTCTTTATCGGAACATTCATTTTGCTTCCGGCAGCACGTCTAAATGGATCCCTTTCCATCGGGGCAACCTGCTCGCTCGGCTTTGTCGACATTGATGGAAACAAACATTCTACAGCTGACGGACATGTGACTGTGATCGTACTGACCACCCCTGCAGAAAGAGAAAAGGCGCGCACTGTGGGGGACCGCGTTCCGGAACGTTGCCTGGGCAACCCGGATTACAGGATGATCACAATTGTTCGTTTTGTCAGAAGCCATACTGTGGTCGGGCGAAGGATCGCTACAGCGTTCATCCGGCATCGCGTTAACGAAGAAGCAAACCGGCTTCAGGCCCGATATGAAGGAAAGAAGATTGCACGTGATGCAAGGAAAGACATTTTCGTTGCGACCGATTTTGATGGATCGATATCGTCGCAGCTTGGTGAGACGAAAGGAGCAGCGAATTTTTGCGTTTTTGTATTTGGCCGAAATGGCGAATTGATCGCTCAATGGCACGGAGTGCCAAGTGCCGAACAATTGGCCACCGCGCTCAAATAAGTTTTCTGCAACAGCCTGTCCGAATTCCCTGGCTTAACGAAAATCCTATTAATATTTCGGCACGTTGGGATCGACTTGGTCCGACCACGCATCGATTCCGCCTTCAAGATTGTAAACTTTGGCGAAACCACGCTGCTGTAGCAGTCGTACCGCCTGAGCGCTACGCATTCCACTGTGACAATGAACTATGATTGGCTGCTCGCGTTTCAGCTCATCTAATCGTTCGGCAATTTCTCCCAAGGGAATTAATTTTGCGCCGTCAATCTGCGCAATTTCGTATTCGAACGGTTCCCGCACATCGATTAATTCGAATCGTTCGCCTGCATCCATTCTCCGCTTTAGTTCGTGCGGGGATATGTCCGGTATCGCTGCGCCGTCGCGCACTCCGCAAAATTGTTCGTAGTCAATGGGCGAGAAGATTGTGGGATTCTCGCCGCAGACGGGACATTGTGGATCGCGCCGCAGGTTGAGTTCGCGAAATTTTACCTTAAGCGCATCGAAATGGAGAAGACGTCCTATGAGTGACTCGCCGATGCCCAAAATTAGTTTCAATGTCTCAATCGCCTGCAGCATTCCGATAATCCCAGGCAAAACACCCAGTACGCCGGCTTGCGCGCAGTTCGGAACAGACTCCGGCGGCGGTGGCTCGGGAAAAAGGCAGCGATAGCACGGCCCTCCGAGATGAGGCGCGAAGACCGTTGTCTGTCCCTCAAAACGGAATACTGAGCCATAGACATTCGGTTTGTGTGCAAAAACACCGACATCGTTTGACAAATATCGCGTTGGAAAATTATCCGATCCGTCAACGATCACGTCGTAGCGGGACACAAGGTGCGGCGCGTTTTCACTGGAGAAACGGCACTTGTGCAATTCGATCTCGACCTGCGGATTGATGTCGTGCAAACGATCCCGGGCCGACTCCAGCTTGCCGCGACCGATATCTTTTGTTCCGTGAAGAATTTGGCGCTGAAGGTTCGAAAGATCGACATCGTCAAAATCCACAATACCGATCGTCCCAACGCCGGCGGCTGCTAGATAAAGGGCGGTTGGAGATCCGAGTCCTCCGGCGCCGATGCACAAGACGCGCGCAGCTTTGAGTCGACTCTGCCCCTCGGATGTAACCTCGGGCATGATGAGATGACGCGAGTAGCGTTGCAGTTCTTCGACGTCCAAGTGCATCGCGCCGCTGCGTTCTTCGTCAATAATGCTCCGATTCATATGCAGCCTGTACCTTAGCACAGAGTCTTGGAGCTTTGGCCGGTCGGCATGGCCTGAAAGCATCGGACCGACAATCCTCCGTTATTTGAGCTACTCTGTGACCTTTACCGGCGTGCCGATGGGGGCATTTTCGTAAAATCTACTCGCCATTCCCTTCGGCAAACGAATACAACCGTGAGAAGCGGCAAAGGGAGGAACATAACCCTGATGCATCGCGTAGCCGCCCCGGAAAAACATGGCATACGGCATTTCCGCACCGTCGAAATGCGTCCCTGGGGGACGCCGATCCTTCCGAGCGTCAATGTTTGATCTTACGACATTGCCGTAATCATCTATGTAATCGCCGAATATCGTTGAGACGTGGTCCGGGCTTTTTG
>Ga0193724_1000306_pt1 | contig 11830 bp, 11 predicted proteins | sample H2a1metaG_FD_146005 | JGI IMG/M metagenome (GOLD analysis project Ga0193724, IMG submission 146005) | Soil microbial communities from a riparian zone of the East river system, Colorado, United States - H2a1 | ecosystem: Environmental > Terrestrial > Soil > Riparian zone | place: USA: East River... | reverse complement strand
CTCACCGTGTTTGGCGAAAACATTCCAGATGAACAGGCGCAAACTCCTTTCGAATCACTGCGCGAGAGGGATTTTTCGGACCAGATCAATCGGGTTCTCAAAAGCCTCAACACGCGTGAGGCGACGATCATTGTAGAGCGTTTCGGACTAAATGGCACGACAGCCAAACCGCTTGAACAGATTGCCGAGATAGTCGGGGTAACGCGCGAGCGCATTCGGCAGTTGGAACTGACCGCACTCGCGAAATTGCGTCATGCGTTTAGTAAACACCTCGATCCGCTGGAATCTGAAGTTTTCGCCGCAGTCTAATTGAGCTAACGGTGCAAAAATTGAAAAAAATTCCGGATTTCGAATTTCGAAACGTTGGACTAAATCGCAACCGGAAAATTCAGGCTTTCGTCGCTTAACGAAAAATTAGCCAGCAATATTACGTAGCCGAGTGGTGCTCAAAGAGCATTCTCTCAGTTGGCTTTACGTTGGAGACGCGCAGACTTTAGATTCCAACGAACGCGAGACTTTTGTCGGGAATCTTGTTTCAGTGTCGGCAGGTCGGGATCGAGAAAAGCAAGGGCGTGCGGCGGCTTGATTACTCGGACACCGGCAACGCGTTGTTGCTCCACGATCTGGTCGCGGAGCGTCTGCATACGGGTCCAATGCACTTTAGGACGGAAATGATGCTCCGCGTGATAGCCGTTAAAAAACCAGGTCCAATTGTAAAGTTTCTCGTAACTGCTCACGCCCCAGGCAAGCGGTTCGTCCGGGTTGCCACCATAGTGGCGGTAGTAGCCGTTCAGGTAGGAAAGGCAATGGCCAAAGTACCAGAACGGAAGAAGGAAACAGATGTAACGCCAGTTAAGGACGCCGAGAATGACGAACGTGGAAACGAACAACGTTAACTCTGTGACTCCCCAGAAGGCGTCGCGCGGGTTTTTGCGTTTCAATTGCCGGTAAACCGTCTTTGGATCTTCACGGAAGAAGCTCAGGAAAGTGTACTTAAGCGGGTGCTCTGCCTCACCGTCATGTCCATGCTTGTAGATCGAAATCCAATCGACTGTCTCACCACGCTCGTCAGGGAGGTCAGCATTTCCCTTGTGGTGTTGCATGTGAATGCATTCGTAAAACACCTGGCTAAAACCAACGGTGATTGATTCAAGAACGCTGAACAGGCGGTTGAGCAATGGCGATCGGAAGTAAGGATTATGAATGAAGTTGTGCGAGATGCCGTTAATATTCCATGAAATGCTCACCGAATAGACGAACCCAAGAACGAGCATGATCCAGAGCGGGACCCGCGGGAAGAGATAGAACATCCCGAAGAAATAGACGCAGTGAAAAATCGCAGCCAACACAGGAATCGCGTCCCAACGTGTGTGCGCAAAAATCCTCGAATCCGTTTGAGGCGATTCAATGACGACTGCGTTTGATTTCATGAGAAAGAATCTTAGGGGTGTAGTGTAGCTTAGCGAAGGCGGTGGGGCGTGACCAGCCAAAAAAACCTGGTCATTCTCAATCGGAGAGACACACGGCAACTAGATTGGCTTCGGGCAAGAGAGTTATGCCTGCGTATGGCGCACGTAATGCCTTTCGACGCCCTTTGGAAGCAAGCGTTTGCGGCCGCGTTGGCGGCGGCGTGCCAGGGTCGCGCGACCCCCTTTCGTCTTCATGCGGGCACGAAAGCCATGCTGACGTTTGCGTGTTCGCTTGGATGGCTGGTAAGTGCGTTTCATAAAACCGAAAACAGACTCGGCGCGATTTAAGAGCGGCTAAAGTAAGGTCGAGCGCAACATTGTCAACGGCACCAAGCACATCAATAGTTAACGCCAGCAGCGTGTCAGGCTAATTTGATTGCCAGAATGGCGGATTTTTGGAATAAGCACTGCAAGCAATGGGTGAAAAAGAACATGTGGTGATTGAGCCGGCCACCGAGGCTGATCTAGACGAACTCTCGGAAATGCTCGGTGGATTATTCTCCCAGGAAGGCGATTTCCGTCCGGACAAGGAAAAACAACTTCGTGGTTTGCGCCTGATTTTCGAACAACCAAGCCGGGGGCGCGTGTTCGTATTGCGGCAGAACGGAGCGATCGTGGGAATGATCAATTTACTGTTTACCATCAGCACTGCTGAGGGCGGCTTCGTGATCCTGCTCGAAGATCTGGTGATCCACCAGCAATACCAAGGCAAGGGTTACGGTTCGAAGCTTCTCCAACATGCGATCGATTTTGCCAAACAGAAAAATTTCCTCCGCATTACGTTGCTGACTGACCGACCGGAAAATCTGGCGCAGGAATTTTTCCGCCACCACGATTTTGTTGAGTCTTCAATGATTCCAATGCGTCTTTGGATCACGCCACAGCAGAATACCGATCAGTGATGGGCGAGTGATTCCTGGCGCCCAGCAAGATTTTTGCCATTGATCCATGCACTGAGTTGGAGTGCGAGGCGTTTTTTGAATTCTGATCGGAACTGAATTTCATCCAGGGCCTTTGCTACTTGCGGAGCGCTCGCAGCCGGCAGATTGTTTTTTGCGTATGTCTTCAGCTCCTGGAGGCGCGAATCGTCCGAGAAAAAAGTGAACAGACTGGGCGCATACGTGTTAGCGCCCAGCGCATCGCTCTTTGCGAGGAGCGCTTTCATACTGGCCCTGGCAAAATCCCACGCGATATCTGGATGACCACTTCCGCGAGCGACTCTCGAGACAAGAAAGACCGCGCGGCTCGTTGGCAACTCGTCTGTAAGCGCGATAGGAAGGGCCTTTTTGACCAATTTGGGGTCGATCGCACCGGCTAGCGCATCGTAATAGTTTTGTTTTTCTTCAATGCTCGTTGTCTTGAGGCCGAGCTGGTGAAGTTCATTCCATGTCGATTCGTCAGCATACCGTCCGACAACTGAAAAGACCGCCGGCCGAAGATCAGGAGCGAGCGATTTTGGATTTGCCAGATAAGCTTTAAAATGTTCGCGGCAATTCGCGACGATTTTCGGGTCGTTGAGGTTTCCGAGCGCCGTAATCAGGCTCGCCCGCAGATTTGCCGTGGCCGTTTGCTCGCCCGGTTTGGTTTCCCACCCAACCGCATCAAAAGTAGGACGCAAGAGTGACCGCGCATAGCGTTGAAATTCCTCCTGTTCAGAACTGCCACTCAAAAGCCGGTTAATAAAATCAAGCACGTGAATGATCTGTTCACGCTCGGCCAGCTCGGTCGAAGCCGGCAGCTTTTCCACCAACTCAAAGTAAACAGCGATCGGGGCCCGGTTCGCCTGCGTCAGAGCCCAGGTGTCGCACAGTAGATTGACACGATCCTCAACGCCCAAATACTTCAAAGCCCCGAGCAATAATTTCCAAGATGCCTCATCGTATTCGACGCGGTAATTTCCAGCACCGTTTACGTTCAGCTTGAGCGCTCGATCAGCAGGAATGTTGTGGATGCTGTCGAGCTTTCTGGTCATCAACAGTGTCGCAGGAGTTTCACCGACCACCGCATATGTGAGAGGAATTTTCCATTCGAGCGGCGGAGCGTTCGTGAAATTGACGGTAAACCGCTCCTGGGTGAGCGAGACGTTGCCGGCTTGCTCTCGTTTCACTTTAACGACAGGAAACCCCGGTTGCTCTGTCCAACCGGCTGCAATTTCCCCAACCGGTTTCCCGGAGGCCTCCGAAAGCGCATTCCACAAGTCTGCTGTGGTGGTGTTTGAGTACATATGCGCCGCCATGTAACGGCGAATTCCTTGCCGAAACACGTCTTCGCCGAGAAAATTCTCCAGCATCCTCAAGAATGACTGGCCCTTCTTGTACGTTATATCGTCGAATGCGCTGTTGGCTTCGGCCTCGGTCGCGACCGGCTGCTGGATCGGATGAGTGGTCGATCGCGCATCGCCTTCCATCGCTGCTTCCTTGGCGATTCCGACACGGCGGCTCGGATCCCGCGGGGATTCCCGGCGCAGCCAGACTTCCCATTGTGGATTAAAATGCGCGGTGCATTTAGAGCCCATCCACGAGGCAAATCCTTCATTAAGCCACAAGTTGTCCCACCAAGCCATCGTTACCAGGTCGCCGAACCATTGGTGCGCCATTTCGTGCGCGAGAACCTCGTAGATATCTTGCTTTGTTTCCGCAGAGGAACTTTTCGGATCAAACAGAAGTTTCGATTCGTAGTAGGTGATCCCGCCCCAGTTTTCCATTGCGCCTCCAAAACCGCCGGGCAGCGCGATCTGATCCAGTTTCGGCAATGGATAGGCCACGCCGAAATAATCGTTGTAGTATTGCAAGATTTGCGCCGTGGCCTCGAGCGCGTAGCGCCCCATCTCTGCCTTGCCTTTCGTCGCAATCACTCGCAGCTGTGTAGGGCCGCTTCGCGATTCAATGAAATCGAGTTCGCCCGCAACGAAAACGTTCAAGTAACTGGACATTGGCGGGGTTGCAGCGAAACGCACCTCCTTGCCGCCAGCGATTTTTTTCTCACTCTCAACAGGCATATTCGAGACAGCGAGCCAGTTCTCCGGTACGACCGCGGTCAATTGGAAGCGCGCGCGAAAGACAGGCTCGTCCCAGCAAGGAAAAAATCGACGGGCATCGGTCGCTTCAAATTGGCTTCCGAGCATGATCTTCCGAGCACCGGTGCCTTGCTCCTGATACTGCATGTAGAAAAGGCCCTGCCCTTGCGCATTTATTTTACCCGTGAAACCAAGCGTCAGCGTATGCTCGCCGGTCGCAAGCCCTGACGGCAACGCAAGCGTGAGCAGTTCGTTTTTCGCGTCTGTCTTAATTATAGAGCCCGGCAATTCTTTGCCATCGATAGAGGCTGCTTCGATTTTCAGTTCGAGTGCATTTAACACCAATTGCCGAACGCGACGGCGAACGTTGAGTTTCACCGTCTCGGTCCCGGCAAATGTCAGTTTGTCGATATCAGAAACGATCCGAATGGAGTAGTCCGTCGGGACCACGTCTTTCGGGAGTTTTCCGGGCGTGTCTTTAAAACTGAATGGCTTTTCTGAAGCGAGCGCCGAGGACATGATTGAAAATTCAGCCACTAGAAAAAGAAGCAGGGTGCGCATCTCCAGCGTGAAACACTTCGCTTATTGTATGACTAACACGAGCAATAATTGCCCGCTGCCAACCTGGGGACCTTTGATAACCAGGGGACTGCGTTTGCTCAGCTTGGCATCCGTTTCGAGCAAGAGCTCCTTCTCCTTGTAAAGCTTCAAATTCAAAACATAGCCAGCCTTGCTTTCACCCTGCGCATCCACGTGCAGTCCGAAAAATTTGCTGGTCGCAAGCCAATCTTCCTGTCCGGTCTTCAGCGTCTTTTGCGATTGGCCGATCACTTGAAACTGGTTGTAGCCAAAGAATTTCTTCAGCGACCCCTCGATCCGCGTGAGTTCCGGCGGAACCGCTTGTGGCTGCGCAACGTTTTCCGCAATAACAAGTCCGCTCCACACCGTTTCCGCAGCCTGTCCCCCTGATACAGCACCTGCGATCAGTGAGACAAAGGGGATTAAGAACGCCAGCGAGCGACCCATGAGCGATTATTTGGCGGCATAGTCGGCGGGCAAACTTTGCAATCCCTCCGTCCACAACACCGTTACCCGGTCTTGCTTCGCCTCAAACATTGAGACAGTCGCATTCGGGCTCACGACCGGATCAACGCGCGCATTTAAAATCTGCGTGAGGTATTGCGATTCTTGCGCAGGATTCTTGTCGCGAATCACGAAAACTGTGAAAATCAAAAAAACGGCGAGCGACGCAGTCCCCGTCCACAAGAGGCGGGGAATTGTCCACCACGTGGAGGCTTTCGCTTCGCGCTCCACAGAACGCACGCTACTTTCACGCATGATTCTTTCGCGGAGCTGATGGCTAAAAAACTCTTCGTTTGTCAGCGCAGGCGCACCTAACTCGCTCTTCAAGAGAGCGCCAAGCTTCCTTGTGTCCGCCTTTTCGGCTTCAGCGGCAGCTTTGTCTGGCAACGATGCCTCGAATTCCGATAGTTCCCGTCCGCTAAGCTGTCCGTCCAGCCACGCTGTCCAGTTTTCTTCAAATGTTTTCATAAACGTCCCTCAGCAGATTCTGCAATTTCTTGCGCGCATAAAACAGACGCGACATCACTGTGCCTATTGAGCAGCCGAGTGCTTCTGCGATTTCATGATATTGCATCTCTTCGATCTCTTTCATCAAAATGACGGCTCGGTGCTCGGGTGAAAGCTGCGCAATCGCTTTGTCGATCCGGGCGCGAATTTCGCTCCGTTCCATCATCTCATGAGGCAAAGCTTCCGACTTCGGCACGGTCTTGGATGCTGGCTCTACCTCCTTTAGCTGAATCGCATCGTCGAATTCGCCGCCTCCGCCCTTGACTTGTTTTTTGCGGAGCCAATCGATGGTTACGTTCATGACGATCCGATAAATCCAGGTATAAAACGACGAGCGTCCTCGAAAGCGCTTAATCGATTTCCATGCTTTGAGGAAGCTGTCCTGAGCAAGGTCCCACGCGTCCTGCTCGCTATGAACCATGTTGTAAATCATGCCAAATACTCGTGTTCGGTAGCGAGTTACCAGCTCGTCGAATGCCTTCGTGTCACCAGCCTGGCATCGTGTCACCAAGTCCAAGTCAGACACATCGGCCTGAGCCAGAGTCGCTTCCGTTTGCATGATTGGACGGGAGCCGGCCCTATTTCATTCAACCCCGAAAACTTTCGGGGCCGAACCGGCGACGCCACTCGCAGCGATACTTGCCCATCAGAGTGACAATGCCGTCTCGCACTTGAAAAAGCCGCTGTCGAAGCACCGCATATTGCGAGCGGGTAACCAGCCCGGCGATCTTCTGGAGTTGCGCCGCTGCGTCCATCGAAATCGTGATAGCTTTCAAGGCCCGCTTCAAATAGGCGATTGTCATCCCGATTTCGCTCAGACTATCGCTGCTTAAGGCTGCGGCCAGCTTTGCGTTCGCCAACGCGGCTTGCGTGGCCAGTTTTACAGCTGCCGGCTCGTTTGGAAGCGAAGCGTTTCGGTCGAACAGATGATCAATCCAGATCGTCAACGCGAACGCAGCACGATACAGATCATGCCCTTCGAAGGTTTCTGCTGATCTGGAAGCCTCGTCAATGCCAGGATCGTCCTGTTCTGTTACGGCTCCATCCGGCAGCGCATCGAGTTCCGCGCCCCAATCCCTGGCATCCAGCAATTGGGTCCAACCCATTTCGCGGGCGATGATCTCGTCGCGCTGGGGATCATCAAGATATTCTTCCAGCAATTGCATGTACTTTTCTGCCTTGCCTTCCTGTTGCTGTAGAAAACGCTCCCACTGGTACTCGTCCCATGCGCGTTCGGGCTCGCCCTCGTAGCCGGCCATGACAGAGACTAAACGCGACCTTGACGCTGTGCGCAAAAAGTTTTGCTTGGTAGGGCGTTTCTGAGAAACGTCACTTGAGAAGGCGCCTGGCACAGACGCCCTCCAATTTCGGAATCAGCTCTTTGTCAACTCCGCCCGTTCCGTCTGCAACCGCAACTGTCCGCAAGCAGCATCGATGTCATGCCCTTTCTCGCGACGCAACGTCGCCGGAATGCCTTCGGTTCGTAAGATCGACAGAAATTTTTCCTGACGCTTTTCTGAAGGTCGCGTCCAAGGCAGACCGGACACGCTATTGTAGGGAATCAAATTCACTTTTGCCGAGAGCCGGCGTGCGTGGCGAGAAAGGAGACGCGCCTGCTCGTCAGAATCGTTCACATCTGAGATCAAGATGTATTCGAACGTGAGACGCTGCTTCTTATGAGAATTGTAGTAGTCGCAAGCCGAAAGTAGTGTCTCAATGTTGTAACGGCGATTGATTGGCATGATCCGGTTGCGAACTTCGTCAGTCGCACCGTGCAGAGAAACGGCCAGCCGAATTTGCAAAGGTTCTTCAGCCAGTTTCCGAATTTGCGGCGCCAGGCCGCTGGTTGAAATGGTGATGTGACGCGCGCCGATGCCGAGGCCCCACTCCGCATTAATTATCCGAATCGCACGGAGCACGTTCTCCAGGTTGGCGAGTGGCTCGCCCATCCCCATGAACACAATGTTGTCAATTTTTTCATCAGTCTCGCGCTCAACTGCGATGAGCTGGTCGACAATCTCGTTTGCGCTCAGATTGCGAGAGAAACCTTCCAAGCCGCTGGCGCAAAATTTGCATCCGTAAGCGCAGCCCACCTGGGTCGAGACACAAATCGTCCGACGGTCCGCTCTCCCACCGTAAAGGGCCGGCGTCGCCGGAATTAAAACAGATTCGATCAAATTTCCGTCGGCCAGACGAAAAAGAAATTTTCGCGTCGTGTCACCCGCGCCGAGCACGCGCACGATATCGATTTTGTCGAGCGAAAATTTCTCCGAAAGCCGGCTGCGCAACGGCCGGGGCAAATTGGTCATTTTGTCGAGTGTGTCGACGCGCTTTTTGTAAAGCCAATCGACGATCTGGCCAGCGCGATAGGAGGGTTCTCCCAGGTTGCGAAGCTGCTCCCGAAGCTCGCTTAACAGGAGAGATTTGATATCGCCGAAGTCGTTGCGGCGACCAGCTTCGGCTGCCCTCCGGGCGCTACGCCGGTCGGTTTTGCTGGCGCTATCCACTACCAAATCTATCGGACACCGCGGCTTGCATCAAACACCTGCCAACGTACGTTCGTCGCGTGAAGAAACGCTTTGCACTTAGCGTAGTTCTGTTTCTGGTCGTCGCATCGCTGCTCTCCGCATGTGCATCGTCCGAAGATTCGATGAGCGGTGACTCGGGTTCCCAGGCTGCCACGTCTGGTACGCCTGTTCCCGGGGAAAAAACGTCTGACGAGGGGAAGTTTACCCCGGGTGGGCCCGGAGCCAGCGGAAGCGTTCACTGGTGATCAGCACCGAGAAACGTCTTCCGGGGCGTCGAACGAGCATAAAGCTAAAGGCTTTCGGCATCATTCCTCTGGCAGAGGTTTCCGCTTGATGGCGCAGACGCGCGGAGAACACTGAGCCACGATGCACAGAACGCGCTCGCCACTCACGCTTGGTTGGGAGGCTGCGCGCGCGAACGCACTGCCAGCGTTAATTATTCAGGCGCTGATGCTGATGTTGCTTGTGGCTTTTTACACAAGTCACACGGCGTACACGCTTCTTTCGCAACTGGCCGAGCTAAAGCGTACACACGGAATCTTGTTTGTCGTCGTCGCATCTGTAGTGGCGGGGGCGCTTATTCCGGAGTTGTTCTTGATTCTTTTCTTCCAGCGAGGACGCCCCAGTCATCGAAATCTTCGTAATCTGCTTTTCACGGTACCCGTTTGGGGACTGGACGGAACACTTGTCGACCTTTTGTACCGAAGCGAAGCAGCCTGGTTTGGAGACGTTGCAACACTGCCGGTCGTTGCCGCGAAAATCTTCGTCGATCAATTTGGCTACAATCCCCTTTTCGCGGCGCCGTTTGGTGTGCTGACGTATGAATGGAAAAACAGTGGCATCTCGCTGCAGCCCATTCGCGATCTTTTCACGTGGAAACATTATCGCGACAAAATCATTCCGACCTTGCTCGCCACGTGGGCAGTCTGGATTCCGCTGATGGCAATTATCTATTCCCTCCCCCTCGCCCTCCAATTTCCACTATTCGGGCTGGCGCTTACTTTTTGGGTGTTGCTCCTCACCTATATGACGAATCGGTTTGCCGGAAAAATCGAAGCTGATGCGCCGCTCGCGCTGGCTACAGCGAAAGTTAGATAGTTTAAAAAGTTACCCGCCTTGGGCGGGTTAAAAAGGAAGCCTGCGAACAATTCGCGCACGGCTCGTTCACTATTTTAACGATTTAACCCTGTTAACCTTCCGCGAAATAACGCAATGCTTCGTAAACGCCCGCGCCGTGCTGTTGCTGGGCCACATAACCGCGTGCGCTGCGCACGGCCTTTTGCACATCAGGGATTGCGTTCGCCGGGCAGGATGGCATCGCAGCAACTTTTCCATCCAACATTGAGATATCGTTGTGATGATCGCCAGCCGCGAAGATGTTGTCGCGTGGGACTTCGATCAGGCGCGCTAACTCAGCCAGCGCCGCGCCTTTGTGGTAATCGGCATGGCAAAAACGCAGGTAAATGCCGTTCCGCTGGTAATCAAACTTTGGATGCGCGGCCCGGGCTTGTTCGATAAATCTGGCAATGTGTTCGATCTCTTCTTCATTTTCGGCCGCGAGGCCTTCGAGACGATCGGAATCGTAAATGAGACGCGCCTTTGTTTCTTGAGTCACATAGTCGACTACCTCGGCGAGAACCGGCTGAGCTGAAGAGAACAGGTCAGCATGATCGCGTGCACAACGATCGTTCCAATCGCCAAACGCCTCCCATTTGTCGCCGTTTCCGCCGGGACGAAAGACATCGCGCTCGGTTGTCAGAATGAAATCCGGACGGATTGGGATTTCAAAATTGGCAAGGCCAGATTCGAGCAGATCAACCGAGCGTCCAGTGTTGATTGCCCAGGTTGCACCTGAAGCCTGCAACTCACGAATCAGTTCCATGCACTGCCGATCCAGAGCCGGTTCGCCAGCGTGTGAAACAAGCGTTCCGTCGAAATCGATGCTGAGCAATTGGATTCGTGAAGACATAAAAGCAATTTAAGAATTGATTCTGTAGACGCAATTCGGCACAGTTTTTTTGTGGGGCGCGACTGCCACGCGACGCCGTCTGGATTAGAAAAAGAGCACAAGTAAGAGTAAGAATAGGATCACCGATGAAATCGGCTTACGAACTGGCGATGGAACGACTGGAGAAAGCGTCACCATCCATCTCGCTTACCGAAGATCAGAAGAGAGAAATCGCCGAAGTCGATTCTGTTTATCGGGCGAAAATTGCAGAGAGAGAAGTCTTCTTGAAAGATCAAATTCGCAAGGCGCAAATCGCTGGAAATTCCGAGGAGGCACAATCACTCGAGAAACAGCTCGCCTCGGAAGTGCGTCGCTTGCAGGACGAGTGCGAAGCTAAGAAAGAAAAGCTGCGCAAGAGCTTTATAACGTCGTTGTAGGGGCGCTCGCCGCGGCGAGCGCTGAGTCTGGCTATTTGGATTCGGCGTTTGACACAAACGCCGCTGCACTCGTGGGGTTGGATTCGCCGCGTTTCGGCAGATCAGGGTCCAGAAAACCGAGCATATGCGCGCGCCTGATTGTGCGGACACCTTCCTGCTTTTGCAGGTCTTCGATGCTTTGATGGAATTTTTCCATCTTCGTCCAATGCACTTTGGGCCGGAAATGGTGTTCGGCATGGTAGCCGTTGTAGAAAAACAGCCAGTTGTAGATTTTTCCGTAGCTGCTTACACCCCAGGCGATCGGTTTGTCGGGATTCGCTCCATAATGCCGATAGTAACCATTCAGATAACTAAAGCAGTGGCCGAGGTACCAGAACGGCAGGAAGTAAAAAATCACAAAGCGCCAGTTGAACAGAAACATCGCCAAGAGCGTAGTCGCGAATGCGGCCAGTTCGAGGTTGCCCCAGAAAAGATCGCCGTTGTTGCGTTTGCGCAGTTCTTTCCGGATCGCCCCCACGTCGTCGCGAAAGAAACCCAGGAACACGTAGCTCCAAGGATTTTCCGCCTCGCCGTCGTGCCCGTGACGATAAATTGATAACCAATCAATGGTATCGCCCTTTTCGTCCTGGCGATCGGAATTCCCCTTGTGATGCTGCATGTGCACGGCGTCGTACATCGTCTGCGAGAAGCAGCAGGCGATCGATTGTGTGACTCCAAAAATGCGATTCAGAGTCTTGGAGCGGAAGAAGGGATTGTGAATGAAGTTGTGCCCCACCCCGTTGATGTTCGCATTGACCATCAGCGAATAGATGAACCCCAAAATCAGCATCAACCACAGCGGT
>Ga0193724_1000305_pt1 | contig 11835 bp, 17 predicted proteins | sample H2a1metaG_FD_146005 | JGI IMG/M metagenome (GOLD analysis project Ga0193724, IMG submission 146005) | Soil microbial communities from a riparian zone of the East river system, Colorado, United States - H2a1 | ecosystem: Environmental > Terrestrial > Soil > Riparian zone | place: USA: East River... | reverse complement strand
TTACTGGCTCAGATGTGGCACTTACATTAGAAATCATCAGCAAATCAAGGACTGGTTCAAGAATCACAGCCGCGCGAGCGCTGGAACCTGCGAAGGGCGACAGCCAATGCTTGATCTCAGCATGAAGAGGTCAAGGAAGCTGTCGACTTGGCAGGCGTACTCGAAGCTGTACTATGAGAGCAAAATAAAGGATCAGGTTCAAGAAAAATGGCAAGCGAAATACCTTTCCGACCATCCTGGTCATGACCTCAACTCAATCCCACCACCTCCCCTCAAATTTCGCAACGAAGTGGCTCTATAACCTGGAACCAATTGACGTCAAAAACAAAGTCGAAGTCGAAAGGAATCAGGAGGTGATAGAGATAGTGGACGATGACGACAAAGACGATGTGGGTGCGGAGGAAAGTGGCAGGAAGAAAATTGCCAAAGACTACCAAATGTATGTACACACACACCTTCGCGTTCTGACCACCATCTCAGATTGCTTTTCAGTGCCATTGATGCCTTGAACCATACCATGACAAACACGTTGGATGAAATCCATGCAAAGACTGGCCTGGTGGGGATGGCGCTCTTTGCAGGCCCAGAGCCGAGGCAAGGTGGGAACATCTGCGTAGTCGAGTGAGTATTCGGCTGGCCTGATTCAAATTCAAACTGACCGCGTTTGTGAAGATTTCACAAGGGAAAGACCGTGACTGGGAACAATTTCAGTCTCGCATTCAAAGACTACGCGACTCACGTTAGAAAACCATTCCTCGACTTTGCCTGCAAGATATTTTGTGAGTTTGCATGATGTTGTGTTTGCTGTCCTTATTAACTAGCGTTCACAGCAAATGAAACTCGAATGCGTTGTGCCTTACCTGGTACTGAGAATCTTGCCAACTACACTGTGAGTATTGCGCCTTGTTCATGATTGTTAGTTAGCTCATTTGCGCCAGGTCATGGAAAATGGTCATACTACCTCAACTGCTGGCACTGGCCCTGCTTCGCATACCACATGGTAAACGCAAATGAGGCTCTGCTTTGCCTGAGGAGACCGAAGATGAGGGCGGATGGGACTCTGCAGATGGAAAGTCAACAAGTGATGAAGAGGAGGTTCTGCAGTATCCATCCAAGCAAGTTCCATTGCCAAGGGAGGGCGAGCCCAGGTATTTTACTGAGAAGAGGGCAAACATCGAGAAAAGAAAGGCTATCAACCAGTCCCTGAAACAAGCCTTCGATGATCTGTTTGATGGGTTGAAGACCACGAAAACAATTCCCAAGGTGTGTTGCTCTGTTGCCTGCTCCCAGGTCCTCATTGACAGAGTTAAATCTTAGCCTAAGAAACGCCAGAAGACCAGCCCCCGCCTGGAATTGGCGACATTGCCTCAGACCAACGACAATGTGGGTGATGCTGTACCGCACGCATCTATTGGCACTAGGAGTCTTGATGTGGCAGGGGGTAGTGCCGAAGATGAACTGCCTGACACATCCATTGCAGTAGACCCTGCTGTTTGGGTTAACCTAAATACAGATATTGCTGCGAATGGTAGGTACACATAACACAGTTATTATCCAGGGGTACTGGGTTAACCTAGGAGCAGTTATTATTGTAAGCTAGTATTGAGGCTGGGTCAACCCAGCTCCAGTTATTATTGTTAGCTGGGTCAACCTAACTCCAGTTATTATTGTTGGCTAGGTCAACCCAGTCCAGTTATTATTGCCCACTGGGTCAACCCTAGTCCAGTTATTATTGTTGGCTGGGTCAACCTACTCCCAGTTATTACTGTTGGGTGGGTCAACCCAGTCCAGTTATTATTGTTGGCTGGGTCAACCCAGCTCCAGTTATTATTGTTGGCTGGGTCAACCCAGTTCAGTTATTATTGTTGGCTGGGTCAACCCAGTCCAGTTATTATTGCCCACTGGGTCAACCCTGGTCCAGTTATTATTGTTGGCTAGGTCAACCCGGCTTCAGTTATTATTGTTGGCTGGGTCAACCCAGCTTCAGCTATTATTGTTGGCTGGGTCAACCCAGCTCCAGTTATTATTGCCCACTGGGTCAACCCCAGTCCAGTTATTATTGTTGGCTGGGTCAACCTACTCCCAGTTATTACTGTTGGGTGGGTCAACCCAGTCCAGTTATTATTGTTGGCTGGGTCAACCCAGCTCCAGTTATTATTGCCCACTAGGTCAACCCAGCTTCAGTTATTGCCAGCTGCTTAGTCCTTTATATTGATATCCACCTGTCCTCAGCCACTTCATTCACTTATATGCACATTGATTTTCATTTTATTTCCTTACCTTTTACATTCATATCCACCCCTTCTCAGCCACTTCATTCACTTATATGCACATCGATTTCCCTTACCTTTTACATTCATATCCACCCCTTCTCAGCCACTTCATTCACTTATATGCACATCGATTTTCATTTTATTTCCTTACCTTTTACATTCATATCCACCCCTTCTCAGCCACTTCATTCACTTATATGCACATCAATTTCCCTTACCTTTTACATTCATAGCCTTTATATCCATATCCACCTCTTCTCAACCACTTCATTCACATCAGCTAGGTTAACCTACACCAAGCTCTTACTATAAGTTGGCTTGAGACTTTTTGTCTAACAATACCAAGTAGTCAATCAAACACATCATCTTCAATATCAAATTCCTCATCCCCTACTACCTCTACCTCTTCTTCCTGCCTTATCACTCCCCTCTTCCAATATTCCTCTGGCCATTCCATTTCTAAGCCATGTCTTAACAAAAACACACACCATTCATCAGCACAATGCTTGGCCATTTTCTCCAATATTGCCGCTTGTTTGCATGAGTATGCAACCAATCCCTCTTTCACATCTTCTCCCACATTTTGTCGAACATGAGCATACTTGACCCACCACTCTCTTTTCCACTTAAAAAACCAAAGCACACGACGCATTTCCTCCACCAATAACACTACTTCTTCAGACCATCGAGCTGCACGAGCCTTTGTTTTTGCCCATTCCACCTGCAAACCTGCCAAATGTCAGAAACCAAACCAACTCACTCAAATATATGTATCACTTACTATTCCCTATCTCCTCCTCACTAACACTTGCATTAACTTCCCCACCATCCACTTTCATCATCCAAATCCAGGAGATTTCTCTTCTCCCCTCACTTTCATCATCATTCCCTCGTCCAGGGCTCTTCACATGCTCTGGTTTCAGTTCTAGAAATCTTTGTGACCATGATCCAGTAGCATCAAGTTTTGTCAGGGCCAATCGAGCTGCCCTATATCGCTCTGCACAGCGTCCAATCTTGTCTTCAAACCGTGAGATTATTGACCGTGCTCGGGTGTTGGCTCGCTGACTTGGTCCTAGCTGGCTGAATTTATAGTCCCAGAGTCCTAGTTTCACCCGTAACAGTCGTCGAAGTTCTGCAAGTGTATCTTCTGCCTGTGCAAGGCGCAATCGCTTCTCCATGTCCACCAAAGCTTCTGAAAGGTGATACTCTGCTCGACAGCCAGAGGGCAGGTAAAGCAGGAGGTTTTCTGGATGTGAAACCTCACCCTCAGAGACATCATACCTTCCTCTTAAATCCCCAACTCCTGGCATGTAAAATGACTGAATCTGACACCATTTGGTAATTCGGCGTTGCAGAATGGTCCGTTTCTCTTGAAGTTCAGCAACCTGCAAAACAGTTGCCTTTGCTCATATTTGTTGTCGAAGAAGACGTCTCCAATATGTCAGTAAGCTCCCTATATCACACTTAATCAATCTACTCACTGCTGTTCCTCAAGCTCCAAACCAACTTGCAAAAATGTACTTGGAGAAACCTCATGAATGGGAGCTGACCCATGTTTAGCCTTTTCCAACTCCTCCTCTGCCAGTTCACATCTAATCTGAGCCATTGTGGCCACTGAAATCAGTCATTATCACAATCAATTCTAGTTGACAAGGAGGACAAAGATACCCTACCTGTTCCAACCTCTTCATAAGGATTTGGCTTTTCTGGATCCACATCCCAATCATCAATCACCTTAGACCATTTGTCCACAACCTCTGGTGCAAACCTAGCAGTGAACTGAGCAAGAATGGCCTCCTGCTTCAACTTCATTGCATATGCCTGTCGCAACTGTCCAATAAGTGACTTCCCTACACAACAATCAGCACTAAACAGCAATCAGCAAATCACCATACCAAATTTTGTAATCTTCCTCCAATTCCATGCAGCAGCATGATCATCAATAGTGTCATGTCGGGCACCTGCCCCCATCTCTTTGGTACTTCCGCTCACAGGGTTTATATGTGCCCACCACCTCTCAGGCTCCTCTCCGTTTGTGCGTCCAGAAAATAGCAGAAAGTTTAATGAAAACTTCGTCTGACATCGGGATCCATGACCATAGATGTGAAATTTCGGTATGACAAACTTGAGATTGTCGAGCATTGCAGGTGGGGGCTGCATCCACGAAGGCAATTGCCCCAGTCGTCTCGTGAGGTTTCGTGACCATTGGCACACGATATCATATGAAAATGTAAGCAGTAACCCCATAAATCCCACCACGGACGACCACGCAACGAAATCCATGTTAGCATATCTAGACTTTTATCAATTGGTGATAGTAGAGCAGGTCTTTAACATACCGTTCTCCCTTCTGCAAGTCACCTAATCCGTTCTTCCGAACCAAACCGTGACGTGCACAGATAGCACCTCCAACGCCGGTGGCCTTGTAACCTTTCGAAAACTTGGTGTTTGCATGATCAACGGCATGCAATTCAGATTCGCAAAGGTTCGGCTGCCGGGGTTATGTGAGAAGGTCACATTCTCAATACTCAAAACGAAGTATACCTCTTCTTGATACCCATATTTCTTGACATATTCTTTATAAGGCTTCTCGGCGACCCAATGAGCCCATCCGTCACCAAGAGCCGGGTCATTCCTGACTCGTTTATCTTTAAGTTTGAGGCGGAAATTGGCATCTAGTGTGAGGATAAGGCAATAAAGCCATCTAATAGAAAATCAGCAACGTGAACGAACATGAACAACATTGTTAACTCACCGGATTCCAGGTGGGGCATCCTCCCAGCCTTCGGGGAGGTTCTTGTCAGGGTGCGGACATGCCGGACATTCAACCGCGCATTCCCCTGGTTTCGTTGCGGCCACACCAAGTGGGTCGTGAGCACGGCCTGCACGCTTGAGCATCTTGAGGTGACGCCAAATTCGCATGGCTGTCAGAAATTGCTCGTACCGATACTAACAGAGATATATTAATTAGCTCAGGCCAAGAACACAAATAGTGTACTTACCTTGACATTATGCAGGCCTGTGTTATCGGACTTGTGCGCAAGCGAGAGATAATAATCATAAGCTGACGTTTTACCCTGCAACGTAAGGAGATGAAATGCGTCGAGCACATCGAATGTAAATGCACTCTGCGGCCGCGTATGAGTCGGGGGTAACAACCCCACACGGAGGAGTTGGGTGCGGTTATGAGAGCCTCCAGGCGTCGTATAGCAGCCACAGAACTGGACATCAGCACTGTGCACGCCATTTGAGTCAATTATGGTGAAGTTTTCAATCAGGTCACCAGGTACGGGGCAGGGATGGCCGTTGTGACCTAGGTGGACTTTGACGCCGAGTGCTTTGAGGGAGATGTCCTCAAAATGGCTCCCAGTCCAGTGCTGTACAAATCAATAAGCAAGGCACACTGTGAATATTGGAGGAAACGAACCAGAACGCGATGGAATGGTAAGTGAGAGTGTCGTTCAACAAAACATTCATGGCAGTACAACTGACCGCCGAAGCAATCTTTACACTTAAACAGGCCTTCTTTCTCGCATTCACCGTCGCAAAAAGGGTCTCCAGCCCTCCCCTCGTGCCGGAGCATCTCGTCCAGGTAAGCGTCACGATGAAATCTTGACCATTCTTGCAGGGGTGAGTCGTTCAATTCTACCTCCGGGTCGGACTCACTGACGTCTTCAGGCAGAGCGTCGTCCTGCAGTTCCCAACTGGGCGTGGAGTCGTGTGCTGCCTGATAGACCGCTGGGGCCGAAGGTGGGTCTGCGCTAGCCAAGAAGGACGTGGATTGCCCGAGACGTCCAGTGGCTGTAGTATGGAAGGAGACGGTGCGATTGCGAGATGGGAGGGTGGAACGTACGCGGGTGATGCGTGCTACCGCTGCATCAGCGTTCTTCCGTTTACGGCCCATGGATGGTTGGCGATAAGCTGAGGAGGGGGGTGATGTCAAAGGCGATGAGGTGCGTGGACAACTTTGATTTCACACACCGCTACTATAGTGCTAACTTGTGCTACTTGCGTCTCTGCCTTCCTCAGGGCTTCGGCATAACCAAAGGCGAATTTCTAGTAAGTACCCCCGACTTTATTCTTTCTCTACGCTAGACTAGATAACCATGTACAACCACCGTACTAACGGCTCCATATTTTCTGTAGCTGCCGGTATCGCAGACTCGCGGACTCCCCGACCCCACTACTCGACCATCCACCTCTCTGTCGTCGCAATTTCGTCGTGAAAAGCCATGTCTTCTGGTTGCCAACTCACCAAGGACCAAAGGTACCGAGCCAGGTGCGCCGCATCCTCACGGGACTCAGTGATAGTGTTCAAGCTGCGTGTCCACAGGAATCTTGTCCGCATACGGGAGAAGGACCGCATACGTGCTGCAAAGTAAGTGGTATTCCTGATCTCTTTGACTATCTCTCGTCATTCACTTCTCTTTTTCAGACGACGGCGCGAATGTAAAATTTTGAAGGACAGGTGGGTACATACGCACCGCTGGAGAGTACCGTGGGCTCAGCATGACTGACGCATCTCTTAATGCAGCTCCAATTCAAATCCATCCCGAAGGAACGATGGGTTGGGCATTTATAAGCCCGATAGTTCCGCCAGCTCAAGGCCCAAGACTTTACCGTCCGTCGGCGGGACTTCCGCTATGGAGATTATAACAGAGGTGCGCGCGATGGTCTGGGAATGGTCCAGGTCCAGGGGACCTATTTTTGGGTGGTCGGCGGCCTTGGCGGCCGAATACCAGGATGCCGAGCGAAACGGCACTCTTGAGGAACTCGCCAACGAGTGGCAGTCTCACGGCAATGTGGGCAAGGCACTCCTGCAAGATTTACAAGGTTTTGTTAGTGGCCGGCTGCCCCAGGACGAATTTGTGTTGCGGGACCTTATTAGACAGGCCCTTGACCTGATATCGACACTTCTTGCAGGGATCGCGGTGCTCGAGGCCCATCTCGCTGCATTTTCTATGTAGACAGGTTCCTCTCGCTTTTTTTTCCATGTCGGCATCTACCTTATTATCGAGATCGCGATTGCCCTAAATTTGTTTTATTGATTGTCATCAATTGGGGGACAGATTGCTGAAATGGAGATGTCAAATGAAATGAAACAACAAACATGGAAAGGTCGAACCGTATTGCGCCATTTTCGGATGAAGTTCCCGCTCATCTCATCTCATCTCACTGAACTTCCATGTCGAAAGTTGAAAAAAACAAAGGCGGTCAGAAGTCGTGGGCGACGAACGAACAGAAAGAATGGTTGACCTCTAAGCTTCCTTCCTTCATGGCTTCCAGGAGCAGCACCTCGCCGTCTGATTTCTGGGCCGGTATTTTCGAGGGCTGGTTCGAGAAGTGGCCAATTGGTGCAGAGGATGGAGAGGTTGAAACATCGTCGGAAGAACGGCTCAAGAGGAAGAAGGCGGTAAGTAATAATAAAGAAAACAACGGAATTGACGCTGACTTACGGGTTGATTCTCCATGTTAGCAACTTAAAGATTGGTTTAAAAACCATAGCCGGGCGAGTGCGTCCACAGGTGAGGGGAGGCGCGGACTTCTCAGCCTCCGTGGCAGAAAGCCTCGCAAGTTGTCGATGATGCAGGCCTATTCGAAGCTGTTTTACGAATCCAAGCTGAAGGACGTTGTGATGGAGCGTTGGAAGGAGGAGTACCTGAGCCTAAACCCCAAGCACGACTCGAGGAATCCGATCCCGCACCCTGAGCTGAAGTTCCGAAATCAGGTGACACTAGACTTGTTTGAAGAAGAGCCAGACGACGTCAAAGCACAAGTGGAGGCGGAACGCGAGAGATCGGGACAGGAGGAGTCGACTGACGAGGATCTAGAGCCTGAAGAACAGCGCAGGATCAAAACCGCAAAACAGTACCAAAGGTAGGATTCTCACTCACCCAAGTGTGCTGACGCTGGCTGATCCCAATCGCAGTGGGATTGACTCCCTCAACCTAACGATGACGAAGGTGATGGATGAGATCTATGCCAAGACCGGCTACCTTGGAATGGCGATGTTTGCTGGGCCGGAACCGAGCCAAGGTGGAAATATTGCAGTGCTCGAGTAAGTTCTTCATCTTTGCGTTCCTTGTGTGGAACGGACCTTAAGCCATGCAACGGCCAGGTTCCACAAGGGCAGGTCTGCACACGGTAATGACTTTGGAACCGCATACAAAGACTTTGGGACGCACGTTCGCAAACCGTTCCATTCGTTTGTGTCTCGCCTCTTTCGTGAGTATTGGTTCTGTATCTGACGGCTTTGAATGACTGGAAGTATACTAGCGCCTTCCATACGCCTTGCTCGCGCCCTTCCTGGGACTGAGGACCTTGCCAATTACAAGGTATGTCTTGCATTTTTCGATAGCCCCCGCTGCTGATATAGATCTAAACAGCCCAGGCATGACCAACCTTTGGTTGGGCCGTCTACATCTGCCAACTCCGTTGCTCCAAACTTGGACACCGCCAATCACACTGTCCCTCAAGCGGATCTAGATGTCAATCGCAAGGGTAAAAAACGAGTTATTTCTGTTGAGCGAATTCTTGACTCCGAGGACGAAAATGTGAATGGTGAGAATACTTCGGCGAAGGCCACAGGAGGGCTGGATGAATCTGAATATGAGAGGGAGAACATCTCGAAGAATGCAGTGCACCAGGAGGAGGCGGTGGTGCAGGAGGAGGTGGCGGCACAGGAGGAGGCGGCAGCACAGGAGGAGGCGGCGGCACAGGAGGAGGCGGCGGCACAGGACGCTTACATGGAGCTCATCAAGGAATTGGGTGGATCCAAGCCAGACGTCATGGTATGCAAACCCCAGTATGATATATCATTACTGACACTGTTACTTGGCTCACAGGGGAAAAATGATAATGAAAAGGGTTCAGAGCAAGATTTGGCAGATAGCAATGCACAGGCTGCCAAGAATATGTATGGTTTCCTTATGTTGACTGTAAAGATGAGATGCATTAATCACATTCTGGGCAGTACTAGCAACCTGGCTCAGTTGGAGACATCAGCTGGGCCAGAATGGCTGCAGAAGCAGGCTGACAAGATTGATGCTGTCAAAGGGCCTGAGGAATTCAAGATGATCATTCAAAAGATGTCTAGGTTTGAGATGTTATTGGGTTTTCCAACAGGACAGGTATGTGGACAAAGCTTGGCTTTGGAGTGTAGCTTATGCAAGTTTTTGTTGACAAGGGAAAGGGGATGGTATTATCCCGGACTGAGCGTCCTGGGGAAATTAGCCAATGGATCAGTGGAGGACGTAAGGTTTTTCCCATCATTGATGACCTTCCTACCTTTGTAGGGTCCTGGAAGAAGTGGTGGGTCTCATTGCAGCCCAAATCAAGAGTTCAGCAAAAGGGTTCCAAGATGTCTCATGTAGTGGATGAGAATGAGGACTGGGTGGAATTGAAAAAGGGGAGTATTAATGGGTTTTTCAATGTGGTGGTGGGTCTTGCAATGTGGTGGACAGCAGTGAAGACAGGTGCACAACGAAGGGTGTTCTTGGAGATGGTGAATGATGTATCATGGGCTTTGGACCAGATGATGGCAAAATTGGAGGTTGGAAGGAAGCATGGCCTTGAGGAAGATAAAGCTGAGGATAGAGGAAGGGCAAAGAGGTATTTTGTTTTTTACTTCTTGTGATGCTTGGTCTCATTAAAGATATTAGGTCAAAGAAGCATTAAGCAGGGAGCAAAGTAAAGTGGTGAAGGCTCAGATACCCAGTGATAATTGATGGACAATAGTGTTATTGGTTATGAATTGATTTGTGTGCAGTTGAAAATTTTAAAAAGAATTACTAGTGTAATTGAAATCTGAGATGTGGTAGATATTGATAGTTAAAGGGTTTCATGAGGTCTATAAGATGAAAATCGATGTGCATATAAGTGAATGAAGGGGCTGAGAAGGGGTGGATATGAATGTAAAGGGTAAGGAAATAAAATGAAAATTGATGTGCATATAAGTGAATGAAATGAGAAGGGGTGGATATGAATGGGAAAATATCCATTTTTGGCAAAGATATAGTTGAATTAATAGAGGGGTATCATTGAATCGGTTTTGTTGCCGATAATCAGAATATACAAAACCAGACCATTCACAGGCAGATTGGCCAGCATTGTGCTAAATTTGGGTAGGTAGTCATGTGACCTTGTTTAATGGTTGAACTCAATACAAACAAGGCACAACACACTCTTGAACTCAACATGCAACCTCTCTCTTCCAGCCAGAGCTCTCACATCCTTTCTCTACTTGTTGAGGGCCTTTCTGCTCATGCCATCTCATCCTCTACTGGTGTCAGCTTTAGCAGCATCATCAGACTTCACTCCAAACACCTCCCCCACCTTTCCAAGTCCACTGGTGGCTGACCTACCAAGCTTTCTCCCTCTAGCATTCACTATGCCCAACATCTTATTGGCACTGGGAAGGTTGAGAATACTGTTCAAGTCACCAGGGCTCTTCAAGATGTCATCAACCAACCTCTCTCTACTCAAACAACTCGTCACTACCTCAAACAGTCTGGAATGAAGGCTGTTGTGAAGAAGAAACAACCACTTCTTACCAAATGTCATCGAAAGGAGCAATTAGACTTTGCAATCAGTCACCAAGATTGGACAGTGGAGGACTGGAAGAAGGCTATTTGGTCAGATGAGACCAAAATCAATTGCCTAGGGTCAGATGGGAGGAAGTGGGTGTGGAAAAAGGCTGGGGAGGGTCTCATTGACAGGTTGGTTAAAGGAACCAAGAAGTTTGAGGGTGGGTCCTTGATGATGTGGGGCTGTATGATGTGGGATGGAGTGGGGTATGCATGCAAGATTGATGGAAGGATGGATGCAGACCTCTATGTCAAGATTCTGGAGGAGGACCTTCAAGCCAGCCTTGAACATTATGACAAAATGGCAGAAGATATTATTTTTCAACAGGATAATGACCCCAAGCACACTAGCAAGAAGGCCAAAGCATGGTTCAATGACCATGAATACCAAGTCCTATCATGGCCAGCACAGTCTCCAGACCTCAATCCTATTGAGCACCTTTGGCATCATCTCAAGAGGAAGCTAGCAGAGTACCGGGAACCATCTAAAGGAATACTGGAACTTTGGGAGTGAGTAGAGGGGGAATGGAGTAAGATTGGGCCAGGGGTGTGTCAGAATTTGATAGAAAGTATGCCTAGGAGGGTGGAAGCTGTGGTAAAGGCCAATGGAGGATATACAAAGTACTAATATGTCTGGTTTTGTATATTCTGATTATCGGCAACAAAACCGATTCAATGATACCCCTCTATTAATTCAACTATATCTTTGCCAAAAATGGATATTTTCCCACAAACCCAGATATCATTCGAAAGCTGAGAAGGAGGGCCTTTTGACACATATTTTCTCATAATTATTGAAAATTTATTACTGGAGTTATTGGCTCAACAATCCAAAGGATGTGAACATTGAATCGGTTTTGTTGCCCACTGTATATGCACATCGATTTTCATCTTATAGACCTCATGAAACCCTTTAACTATCAATATCTACCACATCTCAGATTTCAATTACACTAGTAATTCTTTTTAAAATTTTC
>Ga0193724_1000304_pt1 | contig 11837 bp, 7 predicted proteins | sample H2a1metaG_FD_146005 | JGI IMG/M metagenome (GOLD analysis project Ga0193724, IMG submission 146005) | Soil microbial communities from a riparian zone of the East river system, Colorado, United States - H2a1 | ecosystem: Environmental > Terrestrial > Soil > Riparian zone | place: USA: East River... | reverse complement strand
TTTCTTGCTCTTCTTGCCTTTAGCCATCGTGATCCTCCTGTTGCCGCTGGTCCATGTCTATCGAGCGCTTCAAGTCGTCCGCCTTCCGCGCGGGGGCCAATAGATCAGCTCAATCCTGGCTTGGCACCGCCTGTCGCCCAATCGAGAAGCTCAATCGTGTGGACAACAGGAACTGACGTGCCGCCGGCAATCTGCACCATGCATCCGATATTGCCCGCGGCAATCATGTCCGGCTTGACCATCGCGATGTTGGCGACCTTTCGATCGCGCAATCTGCTCGCAATGTCAGGCTGGAGAATGTTGTACGTCCCCGCCGAACCGCAACACAAATGGCTCTCGGGGACATCTTTCACCACGAATCCGCTCTTGGAAAGCAATTCTTTCGGAAGCTGTGTGATTTTCTGTCCGTGTTGCAGCGAACAAGCCGAGTGATAGGCGACGACGATATCGCCATGTTGTTGCTGTGAAGGCCGCAGATCGATGCCGCTGAGATACTCGGTGATGTCCTTTGCCAGCGCCGAAATCCTGGCGGCGGGGCTTGCGAAATCGCGGTCCTCGCGCAGCATGAAACCATAGTCCTTGATCACCGTGCCGCACCCCGATGTCGTCACCAGGATGGCATCGAGACCGCCTCGCCCGGCCTCCTCGAGCCAGACGGTGATGTTGGCGCGCGCGCGCGCCAGCGCGTCGCCGTCGCGTCCGAGGTGGTGGGTCAGCGCGCCGCAACATTGCTCGTCCTTGACCAGCACGACCTCGATGCCGTGACGCGTCAGCAGGTTGATCGCGGCCTGATTGATGCGCGGCGCCAGCACCTGTTGGGCGCAGCCCTGCAGCAGCGCGACACGTCCGCGCCGCGCGCCCAGGGGCGGGAAAGTGGTTCCGCCGGATGGTCCTGATGCCGGCAGACGGTTGGGCGCGAGCGCCAGCATCGCCTTGATGCGCCGCAACAAAGTGGGCGATGGCGACGCGGTTTTGGATGTTGGCAGCAAGGCGGCGAGCGGCCGGCCCAGCCGCGCCAGCATCATGCTGGCGCGAAACAGTCCGGGCCGCGGCAGCACCCAGGCCAGCACCGCACGCAGCGCCCGCTCGGCCAGCGGCCTCGCATAGTCTCTTTCGATCCTTGCCCGCGCCTGATCGACGAGGTGCATATAGTTCACACCCGACGGACAGGTGGTCATGCAGGCGAGGCAGGAGAGGCAGCGGTCGATGTGCTTGACCACTTCCTGCGTCGGCGGCCGGTTCTTCTCCAGCATTTCCTTGATCAGATAGATTCGGCCGCGCGGGCTGTCGAGTTCGTCGCCGAGCAGCACGTAGGTCGGACAGGTCGCGGTGCAGAACCCGCAGTGCACGCAGGCGCGCAGGATCTTGTCGGCTTCCGCAATATCGGGATCGGCGAGTTGCGCGAGGCTGAATTCGGTTTTCATGTCGCAGATCCTCGCGTCAGCCGCCCGCGATTGAGGATGTTTTTCGGATCGAAGCTGAGACGAACGCGTTCACCGAGCGCGGCGAGGCCGTCTTGCTGTGGATGAAACACGTCGACGTCGCGCCGCACCTGCGTTGGCGCGCGAATCAGTGTCGCATGGCCGCCGACGGCGTTGACGCGCTGACGCACCAGTGCGGCCTGGGCGTCCGGTTTGGGCGGCAGTGCCGCCCAGATCAGTCCACCGCCCCAGTCGTAGATCACCTCGCCGCCGGTGTCCTGCGCCAGCGCCTGGCCGAGCGCGCCGCCGGAGGCTGGGGGACATACGATCCGCCACACCGGCCGCTCTCCCAGCGAACCGTTGGCCGCGAACGGTTGAACGTCGCGAACGGAACGCCAGGCCGCCGCGGACGCCGCATCTTCCAGAATTTCCGCCGTCCCAAACGGCGCCAGCACCGCGGCCAGCGCGGCCGCGCGATGGACGGCTGACGCGGTAATGCCCTCCAGCCGCAGCAAAGTGACGGCCTCTGGCGGCGATCCGAGGTCAGTCAGAGCCCCCGCCCCGGCTCGAACCGCCGAATCCACAACATGCGCCGCCCCGGAGACATCGAACGGCGAGCCCAGCGCCGCCGTCATCGCCCGGTTTGCGGTGATGGCGTCCAGCCCGCGCAGCATCAGCGTGCGTTCGCTCTCGGGCCTCGGCATCACCTTCAACGTCACCTCCGTCATGACCGCGAGCGTGCCCCAGGACCCCGCCAGCAGCTTGCAAAGATCGTAGCCGGTGACGTTCTTCACCACCCGGCCGCCGGCCTTGAAGCTGTCGCCGAAACCCGACACCGCATGCGCGCCCAGCAGGTGGTCGCGGGCGCCACCGGCCTTGATCCGGCGGGGACCCGCCAGCCCAGCGCCGATCATGCCACCGATCGTTCCGGTGTCTGGCGTCCCCAGCAGCTGCGAGGTGTTGACCGGTTCGAACGCAAACTGCTGGTTCTTGGAATCGATCAGCGACTGCACGTCGGCCAGCGGCGCGCCCGCCTGGACGGTGATGATCAGCTCGTTCGGCTCATAGGCCGTCACCGCATTCAGCGCCGACAGATCCAGTAGCGCATTGGTCGCCATCGGCTGGCCGATCAGCCGCTTGGAGCCATGGCCGATGATTTCCAGCGGCTGCTCGCTGGCAAGCGCCGCGCGCACCACCTGCTCGACATCCCTGGCGTCACGTACCTTCAGAGTGTCCACGATATTTAATCAAGCTCCGGTTGGCTTATCGCCCGCGAATGCAGACGGTCCAGTAGACGCAGACACGCGCGTTGACAACAAGCCCGTCGGGCTGTCCTGCTCCCTCTACGCCGGCCAATCGCAAACTGGTTTATGACCTCTCACTTGATCCGCTTCGCGCCGGGTCCCGGCGCGATCTTGAGGTCGCGCATCGACAACGATTTCAGCTTCGGCTCGCTGGTCAGGACAACCTTCACCGTGCGGCCCGACCCGCGATCGGTTACCTTTGCCGCCGGACCACCGGGCGGCGGCATCCAGCGATCCCCCCACTGCGACAGCGCATATATGGTCGTGAACAGATCGATGCCGCTGTCGTCGAGATGATATTCGGCACGGGCGCGCTGTTCGCCTTCCCTGTATTCGACGCGCTTTAGGATCCCGGCCTCGGTCAGCGTCTTCAGCCGGGCGCTCAGGACTCCGCGGCCGCATTTCAGCGCGCGCGCGAAATCGTCGAACCTGCGGACGCCGTAAATCGCCTCGCGCAACACCAGCAGCGTCCATTTCTCGCCCAGCACGTCGAGCGCCCTTTTGATCGAGCAGTTCTCGAGATCGTAATGGAATCGTTCAGGCTCCATGGCCAATTCATAGCTGGGTTTGACAAATAGACCTAGATTCTGCATTCTAAGTACGTACTCAGTATCTATCAATCGGCAGCTCTGGTGCGATCAGCGAGGAGGACCCAATGAACAGTTCGGTGGCGTTGTCATGAGCAAAGGTGACGCGGTAGCAGGTCCGGGCCTGACCCATTTGTTCACGATGCGGGCTGCGCTTGGCGCCCGGTTAGACGGAGGGGACGGCCCGCTGGGGCGCCGGGTGTTCAATGCCGCTTCCGGGGGTGAATTCGCCGGCGCGCGTTTGCGCGGTGCGGTCGTGCCCGGATCGGCGGACTGGATGTTGATCCGCAGGGACGGCTCGATGGTGATCGACGCTCGGGCGATCCTGCGGACCGACGACGGTGCCACAATCCACATGACCTATGCCGGGCGCGCCATCTTCCCGGCGGACGTGCTGGCTGACGTGCGCGACCCGGCCCGGCGGCATCTGATCGATCCGGCCCGCTACTATTTCAGAACCACCCCGTTGTTTGAAACCGGCGCGGAAGCCTATGCCTGGTTGAACGACCTGGTCTGCGTGGCCACCGGACAGCTAACCGAGCCGGGCCTCAACTACGAGGTGTTCCAGGTCGGGTGACGCTGTGGTCAGAGGCCCAGCTCGCCTGCTCAAAACCGTGGGAGTTCAGGGAAAGCGAGCTTGCCGCCGTGGACGTGCACGCGGCCGAGCTCGGCGCAGCGATGCAAGGTTGGAAATACCTTGCCGGGATTGAGCAGGCCCTGCGCGTCGAACGCGCATTTCAGCCGCTGCTGCTGGTTGAGATCGATCTCGCTGAACATCTCCGGCATCAGGTCGCGCTTCTCGATGCCGACGCCATGCTCGCCGGTCAGCACGCCGCCGAGTTCGACACAGACCCGAAGAATATCCGCGCCGAATGCCTCTGCCCGCTCCATCTCGCCGGGCTTGTTGGCGTCGTACAGGATCAGCGGATGCAGATTGCCGTCGCCGGCGTGAAACACATTGGCGACGCGCAGATCGTACTTTCCCGACAGCTCCCGGATTCGCGCCAGGGCTTCCGGCAATTTGCCGCGCGGGATGGTGCCGTCCATGCAAAGATAATCCGGCGAAATCCGCCCCACCGCGGGAAACGCCGCCTTGCGGCCGGCCCAGAACAGATTGCGCTCAACTTCAGAAGTGGAAATCTGGAGAGTGGTCGAGCCGCAGCCCTTGGCGATCGCCTCAACGCGGCCGATCAGTTCATCGACCTCGACGCCGGGACCATCGAGTTCGATGATCAAAATCGCCTCGACGTCGAGCGGATAGCCGGCATGGACGAAGGCTTCGGCGGCGTGGATCGCAGGTTTGTCCATCATTTCCATGCCGCCTGGAATGATCCCGGCGCCAATGATTCGCGCCACGCACTCCCCGGCCGCCTCGACCTCGCCAAAACCGACCATCAGCGCGCGCGCGGTTTCCGGCTTCTGCAGAATCCGCACCGTGACCTCGGTAATGACGCCGAGCAGGCCTTCGGACCCCGTGATGATGCCCATCAGGTCGTAACCGCTGGTCTCGGCCGACTTGCCGCCGACCCTGATGATTTCGCCTGTGATCAGTACGATTTCGCAGCCCAGCACGTTATTGGTGGTCATGCCGTATTTCAGGCAATGCACGCCGCCGGAGTTCTCCGCGACATTGCCGCCGATCGAACAGGCGATCTGCGACGACGGGTCGGGCGCATAATAGAATCCGGCATGCGCCACGGCCTGGCTGATGGCGAGATTGGTGACGCCCGGCTCGGTCACCACCACGCGGTTGTCGAAATCGATCTCGCGGATGCGCTTGAACTTGCCGAGGCCAAGCAGCACACCATCGGCCAGCGGCAGCGCGCCGCCGGACAGCGAGGTGCCGGCACCGCGCGGCACCACCTTGATGCCCTGCTCGAAGCAATATTTCAGAACCCGCGACACCTGTTCGGTGGTGTCCGGCAGCACCACGACCATCGGCGGCTGACGATACGCCATCAGGCCGTCGGACTCGTAGGGCAGCATTTCGGCTGCGCTGTCGATCACGCCCTCGCCCGGCACGATCGCGCGCAACGCCGCCACGATGTCGTCGCGGCGTGCCAGAACGGCCTGGTCCGATGCGGGCATCATGATACTCATATGTGCTTCTCCCCGCGCCTGCCCGGCGCGCAAGTGCATCCGCGCCGATCGATTTGTCATGGCGAATCAAGCACGTCTGGACCGCTTTGGGTAGCGCGAAGGGATCGGCGGGCGGGATCCACCAAACCCGAAACGCGCTTGGTGGCTTGTCCTCCGCGAGCCGCTTGTGCGACAAGCAGCCGCATCGCCACCCCGAAAACACGAAGAGCATACAATGAGAAAACTGACACTGAGCGCGCTGATCGTCATCGCATCGTCGTCGGCGGTTGCCTCCGCCGCGCTGGCGCAGGACGCCCCGGCCGGCAAAACGTCGTTCAATAAATGCTTGGCCTGCCACGCGATCGGTGAAGGCGCCAAGAACAAGGTCGGCCCGGAACTCAATGGGTTGGACGGCCGCAAGTCCGGCACCGCGCCGGATTATTCCTACACCGACGCCAACAAGAATTCCGGCATCACCTGGAACGAGGCCCAGTTCAAGGAATACATCAAGGATCCGAAGGCTAAAATTCCCGGTACCAAGATGGCATTCGCCGGCATCAAAAACGAAAAAGAAGTCAACGACCTCTGGGCGTTCCTGTCGCAATACGACAAGGACGGAAAGACCAAGTAACCGCCCTGCGACGCAGCGTCATTGCTAGTCGCTTTCGTCAGCGGGCTGCCTTGGCTTGACGGGATTGTGGTTCGGCAGGAAGGGGTCAGTATAACATCTGGCCCCGGCAGCTCTCGCGATCCGTGCCACTGTATCGGTCATGGCCGGCGCGCCTGAGGTGTAGACGACATCGTCCGGCGACAAACTTGGCAAGTGATCGGTTGGCCGTCCGCTGCGAATGGCGGGGGATACGTTCTGCTGTTCCGATACGGTCGGAATGATGGTGACATTGGGAAATAGCGCGAGGCGGCACAGTGCGCTGTGCATGTATAACGACTGAAGCTTTCGCGCCGCGACCACGAATATGAGTTCCCGCTGCGGCCGTTCCAGTATCGCTGCCACCGCGATCGACCACATTGGTGCGAAACCGGTGCCACTGGCGACGAGAACAATGCTGCCGGAGTGATTTGGCCGTAGAAATGCGCTGCCAAACGGACCAGTTACCTTCACGCGGTGCCCGATGCGGATTTTTCGGCCCAGCTCCGAGGAGACAATTCCGTCCGGGAACCTTCGGATGTGAAAATGCATCAGGCGATCGTTGGCGCGACCTTCCAAGGGATAGGTCGGGCTGTAAGATCTCGCCGGGAAACCTCGATACTGCACCTTACAGAACTGACCGGGAAGATAGGGAAGCGGTTTCGGCAGTTCGACGTCGACACCGATAACGTCTGGCGCCAAGCGAACAATATCGATCACCTGGCCTGACATGGTGACCTGGTCGGGGACGGTCTCGGTCACGATCGCGATATCGGAGACGATACGCGCCTGACAGGCGTGGATCATATCGTCGCCCGGCTCCTGGCCGCCAAACACCCTGCCTTCGACGAGGCGCACACGGCAGGCGCCGCAAACCCCGGCGCGGCAATCGTGCGGCAGGTCAATGCCACTCGTCAACGCCCAGTCAAGCAGCAGGTCACCGCAATTCGCCAAGAACGGCTCGTCGTTCACGGTCACCTTGCAAATCTTCCGCATTCATTCCACCTCAAGACGAATTGGCCGGACGTGCCGGGTATGCCTGATCTGGCTGTGATCGAAGGCCGCGACCCGCATGAAGACTCCCGTCTGAAGCGGAACATCGTATCGGCTCTTGGTGTCGAGACGCCGCGCCACCTCCAGCGCCCAGTGCCCGGAGGCCCAGCGGGCCGCACATCGGACATCCGCGCGATCGCCCGAGAATTCGCCGGCGATGATGACGCCTGGAACAACTGCCCCCAAGGGGATGCGGGCATCCTGTTCCGACGAATACGGTATCGATTCCGTCTCCGTCATGAACCAGCGTGCTCCGTCGCTCTCGCCATGATTTGGATCGATGTCGATCTCCCCCATCGCTGCGGTTGTTTTCGCAAGATCCCTCGGCAACCGACGCGGCATGATCAACCGTTTGCCGTCGACACCGGGCTCGTCGCTCATGATAAAATTGTCGGAATAGTTCGCGGTACCCGGATCGGGCGCGAACCCGCCTTTGTACGGGACGATATTGCGCACCTGCTTGGGCGTTGCATCGAGCGGTGGACCGATGTGATCGTCGTCCATCCAGCCCGTCGAACCGCCGCTTGTAGCCTTCCATTGCCACACGTCGACATAGACGTCGTCTCCGGGCGTAAAATGCAGGCCGCGGCCGGTCATGGTGGCCGGCTGTTCGGGGATTGGACGAGGGCTCGCGTGGAAAGTTCGGTCGCCCGCGAGGGTTACATCCAAGGTGGTCAGCAGCACCGAAAATTTGTCCTCGTTGTACTCGTGCTCGTCGCCAACCTCATAGCCGTCGTGAAGCAGACGCCATCCATCAATCTCCTTGACGAGCGGCAGATGTTTCAACGATCGCGTCGGGTCTTCCCATGTGAACAGGAAATACACCCAGGTGCCGTCGTGCACCGCGCGAATGTCAATTTTCGATTCGCCCTTGCCATCAAAATTTCCGCCCTGGTTGGTGGTCAGGGAGAATGGCTGGATGTTTCGCCAGGCTCGATCGGATGTGTCGCCGTCGAGGATCGGCGCATCGGCATTGCTGATGCGGTGAATCAGTAGCTGGTCGACAGCCATCCGATCGGCTGCGACCATAATCGATGCGCCGGTGATGGCGACCGCTGCGGCGACGACGAAGGGATTGGATTGCAACGTCGTGCTTCGCGGTTTCGAAGCTCTGTTTTTTTCAGCGGTTCCCGGCGCAGTTTTTTTTGCAGCCGCTCCCGGTGCGAGAGGGGGAGCTGAGCTCCGTACCGCCGGCCGGCTGCGCGCAGTATCCTTGGGCCGCTCGGCATCTTTGGGCCGCGGTACCGGCTGCACATGCGCCTCGGGGGATGCCTTGTCGGCAAGTTCGGATTCCGGCTGCAGCCGGGCCGATTGCTCGACCAGCAATGCCAGCAATTCGACGGCATCGAGTTGCGGCGGCGGCGCTGAGAGGCCTGTGGGCCGAAAGATGCGAAGCAACTGCGATGTTCCGCCGATCCCCAACTGCGACAGGACATGAAGGCCGGCAAAGCCGAGTATCACCCAGGTTCCGTACCAGTGCAGCGTCGCCATATCGTAGCCAGCGAGATAGCCAAAATACATCAACCCGCCGCTGCCCATCAGCGCCAGCATCGTGACGAAGAAGATCCAGTACAGGACGATGTTGGCGGCTCCCCGTCTCGCCTGCCCTCGACCAACAAGTCCTCGCACGCGAACCTTGTCCAACCGGATGCGGCGCCCAAGGCCGGACCGAAGCATATAGATCGTGTATGCGACCGACACCGTGACCAGCACGACGGCCGCCTGCATGTGGATCACCCACACATTTTGCGGCAGAAACGAATCGAACCAATTGATCCAGGTGCGTTCGGGCGCTTCGGTTGCGATGCGCATGCCGCTGACGAACGCAACGCCGAAGGCGGCGACAAGCAGCCAGTGCAGAATGATCGTTCCGTAGTCCGTTTGGCGACGTCTCATGCGCGCGCTCCGCGATCGGGGAGGCAGCGACTTGCGACATCAATGTGATGTGCGAGTTTCCCGTGAACTTCACGCGCAGCATGCCAAAGCGCGCTGTATCTCATTGCACGGTCATCGATTTCGAGCCGTGTAATGTTTCGCCAAGAGCCGTTGTTACTGTCAGACAAAAGACCCGCCCCACATCACGTTTCGCCGAAATCGGCGAACGAAGAATCCTTCTGTTCATGCGGGCGCCGCCCGCAATGTGTTGACGGCTCAAACAGCAAGACCCGAGCTGAATTGAACTATCCGACTGATCTCCAGCGTCCGTCCCCATGATGCGATGGGACGCCGGAGGTCATGCTGGTGCGGGGTTATCCCCACATTTGGTGGAACTGTTGCGCCATGTCGGCGATCGGCGAATGGTGGATGTCCAACGCCGCTACGTCATGCGTACTGGCGTCAGCGGCTGCCACCGTTGTCGCCGGCGCGGCAGCAGCGGCCGGAGCCGCCGGTGCAGCGGCTGCAACGACAACGGCAGTGTCGGCCGGTGTCAGGGGCGTCACCACCGCGGGCGGCAGGGGAGCCGTAGCCGTGCTGAGCGCATCGGCCACCGTCAGGCCGTCAGGGTTGAAGGTACCGCCGTTCAGGGGAACATTGTTGCCACTGACGTCCATTGCATTGGCATGGAACCCTTCTGCCGCCGCCGTGACCAGTGCCGCGTTGTGAGTCAGAAGGCCCTTGATCATCTCCGCGACGTCGGCACCCACGGTGGAGTCGTTCCCGAGCAGTTCGTTGTCGAACCGTGCCTGGAAGACGCCGCCTTGGGCCGCGTCGAAGTTGGTGACATTGCTCTCCCAGCCTTGCAGCGTATGGACGAAGGCCTGGATGTCCACTGCAGTGCCCGTGGAGACCAGCTGCTCGGCCTTGGCTCCAAGCGTGTTGCCGGAGGCGATGAAGTCCGCCCAGAAGTTGGTCTGGGCAGCATTGTCCTGATAAGGCGTAGGTACGACGTCGGTAAACGGGGCTGGCGTCCATCCGGTCACGCCGTTAGCGGACGCCATGTTCGCAAGGTTGGGATCGCCGGCAACGATGTCGGTGATGTCGAGGAAATTATCGTTGGTAGCCTTCGCTGCATCGGGATTGAACCCGTATTGATGGTCGAAGTTGGTCAGCTGAAGATTGATCTGATCGATGATGGTGGTCGCGTGTACCTCGGTCGCGCCGCCGAACAACTGCGGGTGATCCTGCATCAGCGTCAGAAGTCCGTCATGCACCGCCTGCAGGTCGGCTTGAATCGCCGGCAAGTTGTCGGCGTTGATACCCCCGAGCGACTTGGACTGGGCGTCGTCGAATATGGCTCCCAGCTCGGCGAACGTTGCGTGGGGCGTGTTGGCGTTCAACGGCGTGGCCAACTCGGGCGGGGCGAAGTTGAACCCCGGATTGTCGTCCTTGATGCTCAGCGCCTGGAGGATCGGATCGTGCTCAATGGTGTTGATGATGTCCAGATGTGCCGTGCGCAAAGTGGCTTCGGCAGCGGCGTCATTGTTGACGGCGCCCGGCACTGCGGCAATAGCGGTCGTTATGTCGGCCAGCACCGTGTTGACATGGGTAAGCTGGTCGCCCGTGAAAGCGCCGGCAGCCATATCGGCGGTCAGGCCGGTCTGAACCAACTGGAGATCGGCTATGTACCTGCCGTCCGTGCCGTTCCCTTGGTTCCCCACCGGGACGTTGTTGTGCCACACCCCACCTTCAAGAATTCTGGTGGCGTCGTTGAACATATTCTCGAAATAAAGATCACCGGCCTTCAGTACCAGCGGCGGCTGGCCGCCGGCACCGCCACCGGCGTCGCCGCCACCACCGGCACCGCCGCCCGGTGTCACGGCGGTTGCCTGCGCCGCGGCCACCACGGCGGCATAGCTCCCGCCATCCGCCATCAGGTTATTGGTCCCCACGTCCGCGGAGTTGGTTGCAAGCTGCTCGACCGCTGCGGCGACTTCGCCGGCATTCTGGGTCTGCAAACCCTCGATCAGCGCGGTCGCCGCGGTGCCCGACGTGCCGTCGGTCCGGAATTCGTTCCAGAACCGCGCCGAGAACAGGCCGCCCTGCGACATATCGAAGGCGTTCGAATTGGTATTGAAGGTCTGTAGTTGCTGGACCAGTCCGGCAATGTCACCGGTGAAGCCATTATTCGCGATCGTCTGCGCCATCTGCCCAAGATGGTTACTGTCCTGGATCCATTGCGTAACAAAGGTCGTTTGGTCTGCACTGTCATGGAACGGTGCAGGGGGGGTATTAAGGGCCGGGAGAGGCGTCGGGTTCAACAGCGCCTGCACACCCGCGTCGCCTTGAGCGATATCGATGATGTCCCGATGGATGTCGTTGATCGCACGGCCAACAAATTGCCCGAGATCGGTTCCCAATACCAGGGTGCCCGTTGGAGAGTTCGCGTTCTCGACGGATGCAATCTCTTCATTGAGCTGATTGATAATGACCTGCGTGTGCAGATCGGAGAGGTTATTGATCGTGGGAACAGCCGCGGCCAACATCTGCTGCACGCCGACAAGGTCCGAGACGATCAGGTTGACCTGATCCGGGCCGATGCCGCCGATCTCACGGGTCGTGGCGTCGTTGAATAGATCGGTTGCGGTCAGACCGGCAGCGGCAGGAGCCGCCGCAGCGGCATCGGCTGCAGCGGCGGGAACAGCAGCCGCAGCAGCATCTGCTGCGGCAGCGGGAGCCGCTGCGTTGCCGCCCGTCGGTGTCACGGCGGTTGCCTGCGCCGCGGCCACCACGGCGGCATAGCTCCCGCCATCCGCCATCAGGTTATTGGTCCCCACGTCCGCGGAGTTGGTTGCAAGCTGCTCGACCG
>Ga0193724_1000303_pt1 | contig 11849 bp, 9 predicted proteins | sample H2a1metaG_FD_146005 | JGI IMG/M metagenome (GOLD analysis project Ga0193724, IMG submission 146005) | Soil microbial communities from a riparian zone of the East river system, Colorado, United States - H2a1 | ecosystem: Environmental > Terrestrial > Soil > Riparian zone | place: USA: East River... | reverse complement strand
GACGTTCCTTAACCACCTGCTGCAGGAACCGATCGTCCAGAAATGTCCGGGGATCCTTACGGACGATCTTTACGTCCGCTGCTTTCGCGGGGTCGAAGGCCGACGTCTCGAGCACTGCCGCGGCATTGAGATAACGGGCATAAAAGCTCGGGTCGACTGTCGCCGACAGCCAGATGAAACGGCAGCCTACTCTTTTCCCAAGGGCGAGACACAGCTCGAGCTCCGCCGAGGTCTGATGGATTTCGTCGACGACCAGCGTATCGGTAGCGAGAATGTCTCCATCCTGAAACCAGCGGCGCGCGATTCCCGTCGTCACGACGATGACATTCCAGGTCGGCGTCTCCGGCGTCGCTTCGCGCTCGCGATTCACGACGCCGACTTTCAGGACATCGGTGCCGAGAATCGTCTCGGCCATCGGGCGAATCGAGAGTGTCTTGCCCGTGCCCGTGCCCGCGACGATTCCAAACCCCTTCCCCGCCGCCGCCAGCTCGCGGATTTCCTGCCCGTGCTGCTTCTCGAGGATCGTCGGGATCCGGAGGCCAAGCGCGAGCTCTATTGTTTCGCAGGCCGCTCGAGTAGGAGCGATGACGATGATTCGCCCCGACGGCGGTTCGGCCGCGACGAACGCCTCACGGTCGGGAGGGAGATATCTGTCGGTGACGGTGCGCTGCATTGCCGTGGAAGGTGCATACATCGCACCGGATGCGAAACGGCCCCGGACGATTTTATTCGCCCGGGGCCGCCGCTATTCAGGAGATTCTGTTAGTCGTTGCCTTTGTGCTTACCCTTTCCATTGCCTTTTCCGTGTCCGTTGTCATTGCCGGAGCCATAGGAGCGATCGTCGGCGCGAACAACCTGGCGATTGTCATCGTCATTGTCGTGTTGCGACTTCCGGTACTCCTTGTCCTGTTCCCTCTGCTGCTTCCTGATTTCTTTCTGTTGCTGCTGTTGCGCCTTCCGCCACTGCTTGTCGTTGTTGCCATTGTAGGCGCGGCTGCTGAGGATCGTGAAGGTGCCATTCGGGTTGCGACGGGCGCGCTGAATGACCAGGTTGCCGTTTCTATCGGTTACGCGACGCTCGTAGATCGAGTTGTTGTCGCGGCCCTGACCTACCTGATACCAGCCGCCGTCGACACGATTACCGACATCGTCGCAGTTCACATTGGTGTTGCTGCGGCCGAATATGATATCGCCGACCGTGTTCGTGCTCTGGGTGTAGGCGCAATTCGTGTTGCGGCCGTTCGTGTTGCCGATCGTGTTCGAGCTGATGATCGACATATTGCCGCGAGAATCGCGTACCGCGCGCTGAACCACGGTATTCCCGTTCCTGTCAGTGACACGGCGCTCGTAGATCGTGTTTCCATTGCCATCGCGACCAACCACGCGCCACGAGCCATCGACACTGGTTCCGACGCCGTAGCCGCCGTTGCTCACGGTGTTGCTGCTGATGATCGACATGTTGCCGCGAGAATCGCGTACTGCCCGCTGAACAAGAATGTTGCCGTTGCGGTCCTGGGTGCGGCGCTCATAAATCGTATTGCCGCTTCCGTCGCGACCGACGACGCGCCACGAGCCATCAACGTTGATAGAGGCGTTGGTGCTTGGGAGAGGCCGGCCCAGAATCTGGGCATCGAGCTTCGCCGTCGAAGCGAGGCCCGCCAGCGCTAGGGTGATCACTAATACCTTCATCGTGCTATCCTCCTCGTAATTAGATCGACCAGCTCGTCGGTTGGGCTCGACTTGCTCTTGTCGGTTTTTCCCTTTTTGCTCTTCGGCGGATCGTCCCCGAAGAGAACTCTTCCATTCGCGGGACGATTTCTCACCGCCGACGCGCAATTTGTCGGGGCGGGCTGTTGTCCGGCCGGCACACCATTGATCCAAATGCGGCACATGCCAGCGGGTGGAAAGAACCCGGGCGGCACAATCTGCTGAAGCGACTGCGATTGAGTTGCAGGCGGCTGAGGCTTTGCCGGAACCGGTCGCTGCGCTTCCGCGACACCCGCCGAGACGATGAGTCCGAGCGCAGCGCCCAAAGCGAGCCGCAAAAGAGAAGGGAGTGGTTTGAAGCTGAAACGGTGAATCATGCCGTATTGGGGTGCACGGGCGGTGCCATACCCCACTGACCTGGCTAAGTAACGTTGCCCCAACGACTTAGATAAGGCGGACGGACCCGAAAAAGCCACGGGTGTCCTCTCGAAAGGACGTGCCGGCGAGAGATTGATACACATTTGGCGCAGCCTCAAACCCACCGCCTGCGGAGACAGAAAAAGACTCCCTAAGGACCTCAGTCCCCGAAAGAAATACCCGTTGCCCGCGCCGTCAATACCGTATCACGATTTCACGATTTCTCTCCTAGCAGTGATAGGACTTCACCCGGCTTGGCGTGCCGCCCTGTTTTTGATTTCTCGTAAATCGGCACTCCATCCGCGATGATCTCGAACCTGCCGCCCCTCGACGGAATCATCTGCAGCTCGGCGTCGGGAAAGCGCTGTCGAATCTCAGCCGCCAGACTGGCAGCTCGTGGCTGGTAGTTTCAAACGACGCAATACTCGATGCTGATTTTCATTGGCCTCGTGATGGACGTTGAAGTCTATTGAGCGGGAGCTGCGTACTGCTCCGCCAGCTGCAGCGCCTCAGGAGTTCCCACGACCTTTAATGCATTGACGGCCGGTGTGCGGATCACGTTCTGCCACACCTGGTCCGCCATCATCTGCTTGGCGAGCGGGAGCGCGCCGTTCTTTTCGCGGAGTATGTCCGACGCGAGCGCCGCGCCACGAACGATGAGACTCGGGTCCCCCCGCGTGATTTCGCGCAGGCGGATGTTGACGTCTCTGGCGGTGATTCCGCTCAGCGTAAGCCCTCCAAGGGCGGTCGCCGCTGACTGGCGAACGCGCGGATCCGGATCACGGGTCGCGGCAACGAGAGCGGCGGTGACGCCGCGCATTGGCGCGATCGTGGCCCGGGTCGCGTCGCCTCCCCACGCGCCGACAGCGTCGACGGCGCGAGCTCGCACCCCCCAAAACTTATCGTTGCGTGTCGACAAGATGAGGGCATTGAGCGCCGCCTGATCACCTGGGCGCCGCGCGAGTATGTCGACCGCTTCGATTCTTCCGAGCACATCGTCGTCGTACACGAGCTGATAACGGAGCATCGCCGTAGAGCGTGGGAAATCGGTTATGTCGAGGACCCAGTTTCCCTTGTCCCACCGAATCGAGCGGGGTGCAGCTTTGAGATTCGTGCCGGCCTCACCTGTTCCATTTCGAACCGGCACGACGAAACGAACTACGCCACTGTCGGTCCGAGCTTCGACATCGACGTCGACGTCGAAGAAACCGGTGAGGCTGTCGCGGGGCTGGATTTCTTTCGCACTTATGACGAGTCGACGCGCGGCGCGATCGTACAACGATGAGACCTGAAATACCGGAAACCCGGCCCCGTACACCCACTGGTTGAAGAACGTCTTGTAATCCTTTCCCGTCGTTTCTTCAAACGCCCTTCGCAGATCGTCGGTGACGACGTTGCCATACGCGTTCGCGGTGGTGTAGTGGTTCATCGCCTTCCAGAAGAGATCGTCGCCGAGCTGGTGGCGAAGCATCTGAAGGATTGTCGCGCCTTTCGGATAGATGTGACCGCTGAAGAAAACCTCGATTGGGTCGTTGACCCACTTGTTCCAGACAATCGGCCGTCGGGTCCTGCGGTCAGCGTCGATCGTCTGCTCCTGCGCGCCGAGGCGATCGTAAGCCCCTTCGTCGACGCCGACGTCCTCCTCGCGGAAGATCTGCTCCATGAAAGTGGCGAACCCCTCGTTCAGCCAGACATCTCCCCAGTCGCGCGTGGTCAGCAGATCTCCGTACCACTGATGCCCGAGCTCGTGAGCCATCAGGCCCACCGAGTTGGCCTGCGGCTCCGACCATGCCGGGTGGAGAATCTCCGCATCGTTTTGCGATGTCGCGGTGACGTTCTCCATTCCACCGTACTGGAATTCCGGAATGACGATCTGGTCGTACTTGACCCACGGATACGCGACCCCGGTCTTGCGCGAGAACACGTCGACTGCCTGTGGAGTCTTGGCGAATCCGCGCCACGCGGCGTCAACGGAGTCGGGATACGTCCAGTAGCCGATGGGAACGTTGCGCCACGCCTTGTCCTGCAGCACGACGTAGTTCCCGACGACGGTAGTCATCAGGTAAGTCGATGTAGGCTTATCGAGCACCCAGTGCCACTCGATGCTGTCTCCCACGGCCCGCGATCCCGCCAGGCGGCCGTTGGAGAGTGCGCGCTCGCCCTTCGCCGTCCAGATATAGAACTCCCACGTCGTCTTGTCGTTCGGGAAATCGTAGGTCGGGACCCAGAAGTGGTTGTCTTCCGTCTCGCCTTGAGTCCAGACGATGTGTTTGGCCGGCCTGAAGTACGCTCCCTTGGACCGATTGGCCCCATCGTACTCGATCGTGATCCCCATCTTTTGCGCGGCGCGGAGCGCCGACGGCAGATGAACCGTGAGTGCGCGACCATCATAGTCGTATTTCAACGGAGTCGAGCCGATGGCGACGCTCTTGAATGTCATGTCGCCCGCGTCGATCACAACATTCGAGATCGGTGCGGCGCCGGCGAGGCCCGCGATCGTAAGGGTCGTCGTTCCAACCACGGCGTGACGCGGCCAGTCGAAGCGGACAGTCGTCACTTGATGCTGAAGATCGTACCTGCGCACGCGTTCCGGGTGGGCGACTCCGTCAGGCGGTGGACCCCAGGTGATCAGGGGCCCGGTCTGAAACGGCGGAACCCGATCAACCGTCGCACTCGGATCCATCTGAAATGGAGGAAGAACGAGTGGTGGGGTCGGGCGCTCGGGCGTGGGAATCGTAGAGGGGGGCGGTGCTGGCGAAGCGCAGGCGACAAGGAGCGCGCTGGCCGCGGCGCCCATCACGAAAAGTCCTTTCATTTTACGTCACGACGGAACAGGATGAATACGGTCGAATGATTCGGGGCAGCCGCATAAGGCACTTCTAAAATATGCTATGCAACCAGCTAACCCGGTGGAAGGACAGGCATTGACACGACACGCATTCACCGTAATCGAGCTCACGGTCACTGTCTGTATCCTGTGCGTACTCTCCGCCATCGCCATGCCAATGGCGGGCAAACTGCTCGACCGAGTGCGTGTTCGCGGTGCCGTGGTAGAGATCCAATCCCTTTTCTCCGCCGCCCGACACATTGCGATTGCCAGATCCAGCCAGGCGACGGTCGAGGTCGACACTCTGGCCCAAACGATTTACGTCACCGTAGGAGCCGACACGCTTCGAAAGCGTGAGATCGGGGCAGAGCATGGAGTTCTGCTGACCGCGAGTCGTGTGCGGATGTCCTATTCGGCGACGGGTATTGGGTACGGTGCCGCGAACCTCAGCGTCTCCGTGCGACGGAACGATTCCGTCGATACCGTTTTTGTGTCGCGACTGGGTCGCCTTCGCCATTGACCGAAGTCGGCGGCGTGATGTCCACCGGCTCCGATTCAGATGCGAGCGGCACCGCGACATCCGACGTTGTCCCGAAATCGTAGCCGGGAACGGAGATTCGTGGAATCTGCTGGCCGAGCATGCGCTCGATGGTGCGCACCATCGCGATTTCGTCGGGCGACATGAAAGTGTAGGCATCACCGGTAGCCGCCGCTCGACCTGTCCGGCCGATGCGGTGCACGTAGTCTTCGGGCTGCTGCGGCACATCGTAGTTGATGACGTGGCTGATGCCTGAGACATCCAGCCCGCGCTGCGCGATATCCGTGGCGACGAGAACCCGGATCTTGCCCGACTTGAAATCCTCGAGAGCGCGCGTGCGCTCGCCCTGTGATTTGTCGGCGTGCATCGCCGTCGCCGCGATTCCCTGATCCTCGAGGTGTGAGACCACGCGGTCGGCGCCGTGCTTGGTCCGGGTGAAGATGAGAACCGAATCCATGTTCGCTTCCTTCAACAGCTCCACGAGCAGCGTGCTCTTTCGATCGCGCGGGACCGGGTAGACGGCGTGCGTAACGGTGCTGGCTGCCTCGGAGCGGCGCCCGACCTGCACGACCACCGGCTTGCGCAGGTATTTTCTCGCAAGTGCTTCGACCTCGGGCGGCATCGTCGCGCTGAAAAGAAGTGTCTGACGGTAAGGCGGGATCTCGGCAACAATCCGATTGAGCTGCGGCGCAAATCCCATATCGAGCATGCGATCAGCTTCGTCGAGAACCAGGACCTCGAGATCGTTAAAAGAAACGTTCTCACGCTCCATGTGATCGAGCAGCCGGCCGGGAGTTGCAACCACTACGTCTACTCCGGCCAGGAGCGCCTTCGACTGAGGCTCGATTCCAACCCCGCCGAAAATCGGGACAACACGCAGATCGGTGTACTTGCCGTATTTGCGGAAGCTCTCTTCCACCTGCGCCGCGAGCTCGCGCGTCGGGGTCAGGATCAGGACGCGAACGCGATGAACCGGCTCCCCATTTTCGGCGGTGAGCGGCGCGCTGATCAGATTGTGAACGATCGGAAGGGTGAACCCCGCCGTTTTCCCCGTTCCGGTCTGCGCGAGACCAATGAGATCCCGGCCCGCCAAAGCGAGGGGAATCGCTTGCTGCTGGATCGGCGTGGGATGGGTATACCCGGCGTCGCGAACCGCGTGGAGAACTTCGGGGGCGAGGTCTAGCTCGGCGAAAGACAATCCCGCCTCTGTGTTTTCTTCGCTCATCTGACTTTTAATATACCCAGGGTCTCGATTTCGACCTGAATTAGACACCCGCTCGCCGAAGAAGGGCGATCAACACCTCATTTACTTCGTCCGGGGTCTCCTCTGTAATGATGTGCCCAGCATCGCTGATCGCCCGCAGGACGACCTGCGGCACGAGTGAGACGTAGATCCCCATCCCATCGTCGGGCATCATGTGATCGAGGCTGCCCCAGACGCCGACGGCTGGCAGATCGACCCTCGCGAGCCGACGGCCATCGGCAGCATTCCAATCGTAGTTATGAAGCAGCTCCCGCATCGCGAGCGCGAAGTTCGGAAACTGCGACGGCGCGAGATATTCCTCCACATCGCGTTGCGTGAAATGCGCGCGCTTTCCGTATACCCGGATTAGCGCGAGCGTTACAACCACGCGAGGGTTGATCATTCGAATCAGCGGGGTGAGAGCCGCGGGCGTCAGGAACCGATATAGCTGCATCAGTGGCACGCCCTTGAGGCCAACGGGTGACAGCATGCCGAGGCAGCGCGCACGCTCCGGATACCGCGATGCAAAATGGTAGATGAGGGATCCGCCAAGGGAGTGTCCCACAAGAGCCGGACGATCGAGCTCCAGCGCGTCCAGAATGTCGCGGAGATGTTCGACCAACGATTCTACTGTGTACTCATCGCTGGCGAGCGGTTTGTCGGAAAGGCCATGTCCCTTGAGGTCCACTGCGATAACGCGGAACCCGGCGTCGGCCAGAGCGGGCATGTTGCGGTTATACGTGTAGACGGAGCAGCCCCAACCAGGAATTAGAACTACCGGCGGCGAAGCAGAATCGCCCCGCTCCACTGCACGAATCCTGATTCCCGAGCGAAGCTGGGGAAAGCTCACGCGATAGGCGGGATCCCCGGCGGGGAACATCTCGCCGGGACTGAGAACGTGCCGGCGATGAAACCCGATCATCGCGTCAGACTAGCTCGATCTCTCGGCCGAGAAGTCTTCCGATGAGTCCGATGCGAAAAGTGACATCGGCCCACTTGGACTCCGGCGTGACGCCATCGTCCAGTGGAAAAGTCGACCACGCCCACTGATGCGTGGTCGTGGGCCGCTCCATTCCTTTGTGGGGATGCCAGACGCCGTTGCGGTCCCGATCGTCGGCGAACCGTTCGTACAGCTTCATCCATCCTTCGTTGCGGCGGAGGAAGTTGAGACGCGCCATCGTCTCGAGCCAGAGCAGGGCGAAGGGGACATCGGCCTCGACTGCGTTCCGGTGCGGCAGCACGTCGCCCATGATGAGGTGGGGCTGCGGTACCATCTTCTTTCCAAAGAGCTGAATCGTCTCCTGCCGTGGAAGCGCCTGCGTGATCCAGTCGTAGATTCGCTCGACGCCACTGAAGTGCTCGTGCCGGAAAATCGGCATGTAGGCGAGCATGGTCAGCGTGTAGATCGAGGGTGGAGCGGATTCAGGCGCGAGCACGTGCGTGTTTCCAACCCGCATCCACGGCTTCTCGCCGAGCGGCGAGTTCAGATAGGAGACGGTGCGCTCGAGAATGCGCCGAGCCGCGCCGCGCAATCTCGGATCGTTCTCGTACCCTAGCTGCGCGAGCGTCGCCGCGGCGGCTTCGCGGAAAATGCCGCGAGTGCGCCGGACGATGTCGTCATCCCGCGTCTTCGTCCCCAGCTCGAACGTGAACGCCGGATCGTTATCCTCGGCGAGCAATCTGAAAAGGATCCGGCGGGCGAGCACCAGGGGCGGCGATTCATGACCCCACCCGTACTCGGCGAGACGCCGAACTGCCGGAATGGTTCCGACGTTGGTGAAATCAGTAGCGTGCTTACCTGGGAGCGATAGAACCGATTGACTCCACATCCCATCCCGAGATTGGGTGACGGCGAGCTTGATCGCGGGGCGATGCGAATATGGAAGCCAGTCAAAATCCGGCGACGCCGGATCCGCGGTGCGCGCGACCTCTGTCATCGCCCGATATTTGATCGGCGGGGATGCGTGCTCGAGTAGCCAACTCAGCGGAAACGAGATTGGCTCAGGGGCCGACACGTGCATTGGTGGGGCTAATTCAACGGTCGTACTGGGTGCAGTCACAGGCGGCGCTCGACACGCTGAGGGGGCAAATACTCGAAGCCGGAAGCGATGAGCCGCCGGCAGCGGGGGGAAGAATAGCACGATTTGGTTCCGGCGGCTAGGCGGAACGACGTAAGTCGTTACAGGATAATGGACTAGGCTCAGCAGGAGTCGAGGTTGGTCGCCTGCAGATCAATCGATTGTCGGCGGGGTCGTCGAGATCCAACCTTTTCCGCGTTTGTGGCGTATAAATGCATGGCGCCAGTTCGGCGTCAAACACACATCTCCAGGAGAGAAGGATGAAGGTTATTCGCATCGCCACGCTGGCAGCTGCCCTTTGCGTTGGCATGACCTCGGTCGCCGCAGCACAGGGAACGGAGCCGCAGGGTCAGGGCCAGGGCCGTGGCGGCGGAATGGGCGGGCTGCTCCTCAAGGACATCAATCTGACAGATGCTCAGAAGGCGCAGGTCAAGACGATCCGCGACAAATACGTTCCGCAACTGCAGGAGCTTCGCAAGTCAGCTCAGGCAACAGGTGGTCCGCCGGACGAGGCGACCCGCACCAAGATGACGGATATTCAGAACAAGCAGTCCGCTGAGATTCGCGCGATCCTCACCGCCGACCAGCAGGCAACGTTCGACAAGAACCTGGCTGATATGAAGGCACGCATGGCCAACCGCCCCAACGGCAGCAGCTGAACTTCGGCTACGATCGCGGCTCGAGTGCCGCGAGTGTGTAATTGCTCTTCGGGTTCCAGAGTATCCAACTCTGGAACCCGTTGTCGTATCCGGCCCTTTTCTGGGCGCGAATCTGTGTCACGCCATACCGGGGAGCTCCGAGCGTGAAATCCTGGTACCACGGAATGATGAGCGCCGCGTTGGGCACGGAATCGCTGCGGGCGATCGCATCCTTGAGTGCGCGATTGATCGTCTCGTACGGATGGGCGTTGGGATTGCGAATCCGGTAGGTGCCGCGAGCGAAGTGCGATGGATAGATCATGGGCAGCACTACGTCCACCTGGTCGATGAACATCTCCCACCGCTGGCCGATTCCCATGTCGGTGGTATCGGTCGCGGTCAACCCGAATACGTCGGCGGTAACGCGAATTCCGCGCGGCTTGAGTGCCGTGCGAACGAACCCTAGCTGATCGCGAATGACCTGCGCGCGTGAACGACCATTGGCGAGGGGATAGACGGTCTCGGTGATGAGCCGCTTCTCGTCCGGGAAGCGGACGTAGTCGAATTGGACTTCACTGAAGCCGAGCTCATACGCCTCACGCGCGAGATCAGCCGCGTATTGCCAGACGACGCGCTGGTGCGGGTCGAGCCACGGGTTGCCGTTCTTGTCGAGCCAGGGCTTCAGATCGGATTTCCGCTTGATCGCGAGATCCAGCTTCTTCTGGGCAAGCAGCGGATCCTTTGCGACGACGATCCGCGCGATTGGGTAGATGCCGTGCGCGGCCATCGTGTCGAGCGCCGCGCGCAGCCGCGTGCGTGACATCCAGTGTCCGTCGGCGGTGTCTGCGCCGATCTCGCGCGCCAGTGGCACGCTCGACCGGTAGAGCACGAACCCTCGGTCGTCTTTCACATCGATGACGAGCGCGTTGATTTCGGTTGTCCTGGCGACTTTAATCAGTCGGTCTAGCTTGCTGCCGAGGGCCGCCCAGCGATTCACGTAGAGGCCGCGAAGTGTGTCGGGTGTCGGGACGTGGACGACTGGCACAACGGTATCGATTCTCGCCGGCGTCGAAGACGTAATCGGCTTTCCGGTTGACGATGCCGCCACGTTGAGGCCCTGAGCCCGCTTGTCTCCGAGTTGCTGGCAGGCAAGCAAAGCCGCAAAGAACGCGATCGTTCCGATCCGTCGTGCAGTGATCATGTTTTGGCGTCGCGAAGGCGCGATGCGCCCAGGCTCAAAGAGCGTTCAGCTCGGCGTTGGCATCGGAGAGATAACCCATCTCCCTGACCACGCTCTGTGCCTGCTGTGTAACCATGGTGAGACCGGTCGGCTGGGCGTTGAGGCCGCCGGTCCGGAAACGCACCAGCTCCATGCGCATCGATCTCAGAAGCTGGCGGCAGTTGTCCAGCTTTTCCTGTGCTTCCTTTTTCTTGCGCGCGATCTCCACGAGAGCACGGCGCTGCCGACGCAGCATTGCCAGGCGGCGGACACGACCTTCGCTCGCGTTATAGTCGAGCGGATTCGCCTGTGACTCGAGCGTCGTTATTTCCCTCTCGACCGCCTCGGGCGTCTCGCGACCGGTGCTGCGATCCATATCGGAAAGCGAAAGCGCGAGCTGCTGCACCTTTCTGAATACGGCATCGGCGCTGGCGGCAACTTCGGGAATCTGTTCCTGTTCGTCGGGCGGCATGTTGAGGAGCTGGCGATGGATCTCGCGATGATCGCTCTCCGCCTCGCGGATCGCGGATGCGTACTTCGAATCCGCGTACGGGGCCGGCGCTCCTGCTGGAATCGGGCTCAGGCTGGTGGTGGGACCTCCGATCCTCGGATACGGCTGGAACGGTTGCATCGTCGGGAGCGGCGGCAGTGGCGCAAACATTCCCTGCCCTCGCGACCGCGCGCGCGCGCGAACCTGGTCGCGCTTCTTCTCGTCGAACAGCGCCCGGGCGTCGTCGATCGTCTCCGCAGCTACGTCGAAAATGAGCCGGTTGCGCGGTTGACGAAACACGTCGCGCCAATCGAATCCCGCTGCCCACAGCTTCGAGTACTTGAAGGCGAGGGCCACGGTCCAGATGACTGTGAGCGCGATGAAGTCGTGATTCGAGAACAGCGATATCGGCACCAGGATCGCGTTCACCGCGAGATAGGGGGCGAGCTTGCGCCGGAACGATACGACCTTCGGATTTTGCCACCTGCTGATCTCTTCGTTGCTCGGCTCGGTGGGCGCGTACGGCGACAGCGTCGACGGCGTGTAACGATCCCGTAGTGGCTCGGTGATTTCGCGCTCGCGCGTACTGGCGCGCGCGCCGGCCGTGGACGCAGCCGACGAAGCGCGGGTCGCGAGTGTCGGCATCGACCCCCCGTCGAGCGCCAGCGCGAACGCGGCCGCATTTGGAAACC
>Ga0193724_1000302_pt1 | contig 11883 bp, 12 predicted proteins | sample H2a1metaG_FD_146005 | JGI IMG/M metagenome (GOLD analysis project Ga0193724, IMG submission 146005) | Soil microbial communities from a riparian zone of the East river system, Colorado, United States - H2a1 | ecosystem: Environmental > Terrestrial > Soil > Riparian zone | place: USA: East River... | reverse complement strand
AAGTATCTGCGTTGTTTCAGTCGTGCCCTGCGAGTGGATCTGCTCGGGCGTGAATACGTCGACCGGCACCGCAAGCTCTTCGGCGGCCGTGTGCCGGGCGCGAGAGCCGATCACGACATCGGTGAGCGAGATGGCGGCGTGGTTGACGATGAAGTCCTGTCGGACGGTCTGACCTTCTGAGACGCTCACCACGGCCGATGGCGTGCTGTATCCGAGTCGTCGCGCGCGCACCGTGTAACTTCCGCTGGGCACGCGAGGGATCACGTAGTCGCCATTCTCCCTACTGGTGGCGCGGAGTCCGCCCGGATCGAGCACGATGACGGCTTGCGCTATCGGCGCGCCTGTAGAATCAGCGACTTTGCCGCGGATCGTTCCACCCTGCGCGGCGGCGGTTATCGGGAGAAGTAGAACCGGGAGAGCCAGGAAGGCGAAAACCATCAACAACTGCCGGAGGGAGCGTCGCATAGCACCTCATTTTTCGGGAGGGATATCGCGGACCGCGAAAAAACCTTACGCCCGAACCGAATGTTGTGCAAGGAAGGCTCGGCCAGGAGCAATTTCCGATATCGCGCCTTTTTCCTGTGGGGATGCTAGAACAGGCCGCTCTTCTCGCGATGGCGACTCGACTCGAGCCACGGGAAGATCGTGAGGCTGAAGCCCGGTGTGCGCTTAATGCCCGGTGTTCCGGTCAGGGGAAAGCCGTAGTCGAGACGAACGGTTCCTCTTCCGGGCCGTCGAGGCGATAGCGAGAGGCCAATTCCAGCAACGCCGACCGTGAAATCTTCCCCGCTGGTTGACGATGGGGAGGGGTCCCATCTCTTGGACAACGCGCCGAACAGGGAGCCATCGAGCTCTAGCGATGATCCCACGGATCGGATGTGCCTCGTTCTTTCGATCGAGACCGAGAGCGCGGATTCCGCCAAGCGAATTCTGCTGGGAACGAAGGCCAGCGCGCGATCGTAGATCGCGAGCGCGCGGACGTCCGGATCAGGGTCGTTCAGCTGCTCCTGCGCGATCGTCAGCCGCCAAAGGCCATTAGACGCCGCGTGCTCGGCGGAGATCGCCGCGCGCAAACGACTCGATTGCCATTCTCCAGCGCGGCTGTATCCCGAGGCCCAGAGATCTGTCACGATCCTGCTGCTGCGCGTTGGCAACCATTCGCGGCCAACCCAGCCGTCGTAGTGCGTCATGAAATTCGCCGTACTGTTGATGTCGGCGGAGCCGTTAAAGTCGCGCACCGTCACGGCGCCGCTGCCAAGGCCGATCACGATCTCACCCTCGAATGTGCGTGGCACATCGACGACCGGGCCCCCCGACAGGAGCCAGGTGAGGGTGTCGTAGCGCGCCGACAGAATCGACAGCCCTAGCTGCGGCCCGGTGAAATGCCGATCGACCCGGACCGGGCCGACGATGTCGGCGTTGGGTGCGGCGACGAGTGAGCTGTATTCCGATTCGAGGCCCGCCAGAAGGTAGATCGCGTGGGAGCCGCCGACCGGAGTGATGCGCACGCCACCGATCGCCTCACCACCGGTGCGCTCGAAGTTGTCAGCGAGAGGACTCCGAGGCTCATCTCTTTGATCGTAGAGATCGAGCTCTCCGGTCCAGCGATCGGTGACGCTTGCCTGTCGCCGCGCCAGCGATAGGCCCAGGGTTCTGCCGTCGGAATAGCGCTGGTATTCCGCGCGCGTCATGACGCCGGTTCCGAACCCAAACGGGTCGAACGCCGTGATTCCCGCACCAAGCTTTCGATTTCGAGAGACGAGCTCGAGCGAGGCCGTGCGACCTGACCCGAACAGGCTGCGCTCGGTGAGTCCGATTCGTGGAGACCGTCTGCTCGCTTTGATATCCGGACGAGCCGTCCATGCATCGCGCGTCACGACGTCGAGGACGAGCGTTTCGCCTGATTCAACCGGGCACTGGCTCGCCTCGATGTGCGCGTACTCGAGGAAAGAAAGTTTGCGCAGTCGCCTGAGTGATTCCGCGACTCGCAACGTGTCGACTGTGTCGCCCGGGGCAAACAGGAGCTCGCGACGGATGACCTCGGGGCGGGTGCGCACATGCATCTTCCCGACGAGGCGAGCGAGCCGGCCAAGCCTTGGACTGGCTGTTTCGACCAGGACGGAGTCAATGCGGTGGCCCGAGAGGGGGCCGATCGTGACTTCAGATTTGAGAGCTGAGCAAGGCCGATCCTGCGCTCGCGCGGCTGCGGGAATGATCGCGGCGACGAAGATCAGGGCATGGCGCATCCCGGGATTATACGGAGCTAACCTTGCAGGGGCATTACCAACCGGGGCTTGGGACAGATGGACAGGGTCTTCGGCTGATATTCGGAGTGGCCAATTACCCGATACGATCGTCTTCGGGTTGAATCCTTCACAGACATCGGGGAAACATGCGCAGCAAACTCATACTTACCATCTCTTTACTATCAGTCGCTGCCCTGAGCAGCGCGTGCTCGCGACACAAGGTCGCGGTGGCACCATCAACTGCCGCAACACCATCGGCCGCCGCAAGTGATGCCGCCGATCGGGAAAACGCGAAGCTCCATGCAGATGCCGACCGCGCCGCGGCCGAGCGCGAGGAAGCCGCGAAAGCGTTGGCAACTGACAAGGGCGCAATCACCACGCCCGTCTATTTCCAATTCGACCAGGCAACGATCTCGGATGAAGGAATCCGAGTGCTCGACCAGAAGGTCGATGCATTGCAGAGAAATCCGTCGGTCCGTATTCGCGTCGAAGGCAATGCCGACGACAGCGGCTCCGACGAGTACAACATGGCTCTGAGCCAGCGTCGTGCCGGTGTCGTCAACCGTTATCTGGCGGACCGCGGTATCGATGCGTCGAGAGTTCAGATCGTGAGCTTCGGCGAAGAGAAGCCCGCTTGCACAGCCTCACGCGACGACGATTGCCGCGCGAAGAACAGGCGCGACGAGTTCGTGATTCTGTCGGGTTTGTAGATCTCCTGAAGCAAAAACGCCCCGTCCGGTTCGCCGGCGGGGCGTTTTTGTTTTCCAGTGTTCGCTCAGGAAATCGTATTCCCTAAAGTGGAAACTTCTTAGTAGCTAAGCAGCACCGGCTGCTCAGTCTCCATTGAAAGGCGGACCGCCGCCTGGAATGCTGCGGCCTTGTCCAGTCCACCCTTGATAACGGGGAGTGACGAAGTCCGCCCTTGAGCGCAGGTGACCTTGATGTCCATCGGCGTGTAAATCCCAAACGTCAGGAAGTCCACCAGCTGATTTAGAAACGAAAGCTGCGTGTCGATCTTTGCAACCCCGTTTGGACACTTTTGAGCTGTTTTCACGGGAGAGGGCGGGACAAGCCCCAAGATCCAGCCGCTCGCCCAAGGCTTTTCAATGGTCACAGTCGAAGGGGTAAGTCCTGTGTCGATCGTTGCGTGATAGCAGGCGCTCGTGAGTGCGATGAAACAGATCAGAGCGATACTTCGAACATTCATATGGCAATCTCCAATCGGTGACGGGTGGATTGCTACTTTAGCTTGATCGAGCGGCAGGAGCACCCTCGCGACTGCGTCCGCATTTTTTGACGCTCTAGGCATTTTGATAGAAAACCGACAGTTGCGACCGAGATTAACATTTCGCCGTCGCCTGGATGGGTGATATGGAATCGACATTTGATCCAACACAGCTTGTGGCCACAGACATGACTAGCGCCTAGCCCGGGAAGGCCCGCGCCAAGCCTTGCCACTACGTCAGGTGACGTATGCGACGGTCGCGTGCGCGGGTGTAGCGTTGTGCTGTCCGGTCCCGCAGTAACCTCGGCCGACGCCCACCTTTCGCCCTGGGTACAATGTCCTTCTCCATCCCGCGCCGCATCATTCCGCTCGCCGTCCCACTCTTCCTTACCGCCTGCGTTGACTTGACGGGCCTGGACATCGCCGGCGGACACTTGACCAGCATTTCCGTCGACCACGGCGCAATCGTCGAGGTTGGTGATACAGTCCGCCTGAGTGCCACTGGCAGCGTAGACGGGATCATCGGGATATTCAGCTACGACCGCCTGCTGGACGCCAGTTGGGCCATCTCGGATCCGAAAATCGCACAGCTACAGCGGCTTCCGCTCCCGCCACAGCAAGACTCTTCAACGCCGACACAAACTCTCGTCCGAGGTCTGCGACCGGGCACGGTGACCGTCACAGCAAGTGCCCGGGGCCTGAGTGGGAACGCGCCTTTGCGGGTGATTCCTGTAGTCGCCACAATCCAGGTGCGGGCAGCCCACGACACGCTCGCCGTCGGCGACACCATCGTCGTGACAGCGGCAGTGCTAGACGCTGGCGGTGCGCCAATCCTGGGTGTGCCAATTATTTTCGACGTCGAAGGTGCGGCACAACTCAATGGTTACGATGACACTAGCGCGCGCGTCGTCGCGATCACAGCTGGGCCGGCGACGGTCTCAGTCCGATTCCGTCATGCAACGGGCGAAGCCGCGCTGGTCGTCGTCCCGCGCTCGCCGTAGCGGGGGCGTTTTGTTTTGCACGACGAGTGCTTTTATTCACTAGTGCTCAATTGGATAATCCATCTTGTTACGTCCCTGAATTACTGGGGAGTCGGAATTCTGATGGCGGTCGAGAACGTCGTTCTCCCGATTCCATCGGAGCTGATAATGCCGCTCGCCGGATTCGAAACGGCGAGCGGCCGTCTGTCTCTCCTCGGAGTCATCACCGCCGGCACCATCGGCTCCGTCCTTGGCGGCCTTCCGCTCTACTATGCTGGTTACGCGCTGGGCGAAGAACGCCTCGAGAAGTGGGTCGAGCGCTATCGCAAATGGGGATTGCTCCGCGGGCGGGATATCAAGCGCGCGACGGATCGCTTCTCGGGAAAAACGTTCCTCGAGGTAGCCATCGGCCAACTTCTGCCCGGCGTTCGCGGTGTGATTTCGATTCCCGCCGGTGTAGCGCGGATGAACGTCGGGTTGTTTCTTCTCGCCAACTTCATCGGGACCGTCGTGTGGTGCACAGCCCTCGCAGTTGCTGGCCGCGTGCTCGGCGCCAATTTCGCGAGAATCCACAAATTTCTTGGACCGACAGGGTGGGCTACCCTCGGGATCTTAGCTATGGCGCTCGCGTTTTGGTTGATTCGACGGAGAAGAAAACAGTCGGCTCTGGGGCGCAGTTAATCGCGCTATGAGGGAAGAGTCGAGCGGCGGCGCCACAAAGGAAAAGCGCCCTCCCATTGAGCTCGGGAAAGGCGCTTGCCTCAAACAGGTTACCGCAATAGCTGGGGGGAGACTCGAACTCCCGACCCCGGCATTATGAGTGCCGTGCTCTAACCAGCTGAGCTACCCAGCCATGCTACAAATCTGCGCAACTGTGTGACGCCGGTGAAGCGCTCCCGGTTACTCACACAAACGGCCAGCCCTTTCGGGCCGGCCGCGTGCTTTGAGTGGCGGGGGCGGGATTTGAACCCGCGACCTTCGGGTTATGAGCCCGACGAGCTACCAGGCTGCTCCACCCCGCGATAGGATGAGCAATCTACGCACACACGGGGTCAAGTCAACGGATTGACGACGCTTTTCAGCCCCTATTTACGATCCGCGTTAGCGGGAGCCTCTCCAAAGCGATAGAGGATCTCCTTGTCGCCGCGAACCATGCCGAATTCCTCTCGGGCGATCCGCTCCTGGGTGGCGCTATCGCTCTTCACCAGCTTGAGAAATCGGCCCAGCGAATCGACCTGCCGCTGGAGCGAATCGACTTCTCGTGTCACCACCCGGGTCCGGGAGTGAAGCACGTAGAGATCCCTCGTGCTGTATTCCCCGCCTTGGACCGCGAAAAAGAGGGCGACTGCGATGAGCGCCCACCAGACATATCGCTTCATCGAGCCGCTTCGGGCAAGCTAGTCACGCTGGTCGCGCGCGCCAAATCGACCTACTCCAGCCCGTAAATCGCGCCGCCAGGAAACTCGGCCACGGTACCAAGCTGCTCCTCGATGCGCAGGAGTTGATTGTACTTGGCCACCCGATCGGTGCGGCTGGCCGAGCCGGTCTTGATCTGCCCGGCGCCAGTGGCGACGGCGAGATCGGCGATGAACGTGTCTTCCGTTTCGCCGGAGCGATGCGAGATGATCGACTGGTACCCATTCGCGCGGGCCATCTCGATCGCCTCGAGCGTCTCGGTCAGCGTCCCGATCTGATTGAGCTTGATGAGAATCGCATTCGCGACATCCGACTCGATTCCGCGGGCGAGCCGCTCAGTGTTGGTAACGAACAGGTCGTCGCCCACGAGCTGGACCCGATCGCCGAGTGCCGCAGTGATTTTCGCCCAGCCATCCCAATCGTCTTCGGCGAGTCCGTCCTCGATCGAGACGATCGGATACTCGTCCAGCCATTTTCCGTACATCTCGACCATCCCATCAGAATCGAGACTGCCGGCTCCACTCTTCTTGAACGTGTACGTTCCATTCTTGTACAGCTCGGACGCCGCGGGATCGAGTGCAATCGCGATCTCCTTGCCCGGTGCGTAGCCAGCGGCCTCGATCGCTTCCACCACCACGCGCAGCGCCTCTTCGTCGTTCTTGAGATCGGGAGCGAAGCCGCCCTCGTCACCGACGCCTGTCGAAAGCTTTCGCTTCACCAGCACTTTCTTGAGGGCGTGAAAGACTTCCGTCCCCATACGGAGCGCCTCGCGAAACGTCGTGGCGCCCACCGGAACGATCATGTACTCCTGGAAATCCACGGTGTTGGTGGCGTGCGCGCCGCCGTTCAGGATGTTCATCATCGGCACCGGTAGCATGCGCGCCATCGGTCCGCCGAGGTATCGATAGAGCGGAAGTCCAACATCCATCGCCGCAGCGCGCGCCGTCGCCATTGAGACGGCGAGGATCGCGTTTGCTCCGAGTTTTCCCTTGTTGGGCGTGCCGTCGAGCTCGATCATGGTGCGATCGATAACGATCTGGTCGCTCGCGGCAAGTCCGTTGAGCGCGGGAGCGATGCGCTCCTCCACGCTTTGTACCGCCTGCTCCACTCCCTTCCCCAGATAACGCTCGGCGTCTCCGTCACGGAGTTCCAGGGCTTCGTGCTCTCCGGTCGATGCGCCACTTGGAACGGCGGCGCGTCCGAACGCACCGCTCTCGAGCATCACATCGGCTTCAATGGTGGGATTCCCGCGGCTGTCGAGAATCTCGCGCGCCTTGATTTCAATTATGCCTGACATTTGTTGGTTGGAGGTTCGGGCTAACGTGTTTCGGTGGTCGTGGTTTCCGAGGAGACCATCTCGACGGACGAAGGGCGCGATGACGTGGCGGGCAGCGCTTCGATGCCATACAAATCGCGCATCGCATCCGCCATTCGCGCTCTCACGGTGTTCATCAGTACCTCGCGATGATCATAGTCGACGCTCGTCGTGACGACGGGCTCGAGCAAATGTATATCAATCGTCCCCGGATGAACCCAGAGAGATCCCCTTTGCATGATCTCGATCGTCCCGTGCAGGATGATCGGGACGATCGGAACCCCGGCTGCGATCGCCAGTACAAACGGCCCCTTCTTGAACGGGCGAAGCGGATACGCGGTGCCGCGCGTCCCCTCGGGGAAGACGACGACTGATTTGCCGCCTTTGATTCGTTCGGCAGCGACCTCATAAGCGCCAAATGCGGCTTTCCGGTTCTCGCGCTGTATCTCGATCATCCCCACCGCGCGCATTGCGCGCCCGAAGACAGGTACCTTGAATAGCTCTGCCTTTGCCACAAACCGATTGTTAGGCAGGGTGCTGGCGAGCGCTGGAACGTCGAACCAGCTGACGTGGTTGGAAGCGAAGATACGGGAGCTGTCGTCGCTCGCGTTCTCCATGCCGTGAACGCGGACCTTGATCCCGACGACGAACAACACGGCCTTCGACCACCACCGCGGAACCTTGTCGTAGATGCTGTTGGGGCCGTCCTTTACGCCAATGAGGGCGGCGACGATGACGATGAACCCGAGCACGATCGTCGCAACCGCGGCGGTCGAGTAAAGGAGAACCGATCGAATAAAAGAGGTCATTTGTCCCGAAAGTGGTCGAAGCCCGGCGGAGTGGCTATCAGCTCGCCTCCCTGCTTGAGAACTATACCCGGAGAACCGGCAACAACGCGGCCGATCTCCGTGAGATCGAGACCGAATTCCTGCGAGAACTGGGTGGTGTCGATCTCGGGCCCGGTGACGACGATCTCGTATTCCTCCCCCGAGCTCGCAGCCTGTACGGGGGAGACTCCCGCCACCCTTGGCACACGCTCCGCGTCGATCTCAATGCACACTTTGCTCGCCGCCGCTATGTGGCCGACGTCGGCCATGAGTCCGTCCGAGATGTCGATGGCGGATGTGGCGCCGCGCGCCGCTAGTCCGATGGCGGGCTCTATTCTCGGGACCGGACTGGCGAAGCGGCCGCGATCGGCGTCGGTTGGGACACCACCCGAGCGCCAGGCGCGGACGGCAGCGGCGGGACCACCGAGCCGTCCTGTGACGTAGACGCGCTGACCAATCTCCGCCCCGGAGCGAGCGAGGGGGTGTGACGTGCTGCCCAGCGCAGTGATCGTTAGAGACAGCTCCTTGCCGGACGACAGGTCGCCGCCGACGATCGGGCAGAGTACCGCCGATGCACCCTCGCGGATTCCGGTCGCGATCTCGCGCGCCTCCTGCTTGTTCCCCTCCGGAAGCGTGAGGGCGATCAGAATTCCGAGCGGGCGCGCGGCCATTGCCGCGAGGTCGCTTAGCGCGGCCGCCGTCGCGCGATAGCCGATCTCGAAGCTGTTGAGCCAGTCGCGACTGAAATGAATGCCTTCCATCGACGTGTCGGTGCTGACGACGAGTCGCTCACCCGCAGGAACATCGAGGATGGCCGCATCATCGCCGATCCTTTGCGCGGCCTTGCCCCACTCGGCGAGAAGGATCCGAACGATGTCGAATTCGTTGCCGGGGCCGAGGTCGATGTTCCGCTCGCTGGCGCGCCTATCTGGATTCATCGCGCAACCGCCGGCAGCACGGCAAGCACGGGACGCTCCGAGGGCAGCTCGATTTCATTCCATGCGCGCGGAAGAGCGTAAAGAACGTCGTCGAGGCTGGTGCCGCGCACGTACTCACAGAATTCCGCGGCGCGTCCGTGCGCCCACGCCGCGCAACAGCCAGCGATCGTCGCATCGCGGGCCTGCGCCAATATCGTCCCGGCAATGCCGTCGAGAAGATCCCCGCTGCCGCCTGTTCCGAGGGCGGCTGTGCCTCTCGCGATTACGTAACGCTCACCGCGGGAGTCGAAGACAACCGTTGGCGCGCCTTTGAGGAGGACGCTCGCCTCTAATTCACGGGCGAGATCGACGCCAATGTCGAATCTCGCTGCAAGAACTTTCTTGACGTCGATCCCGGCCAGCCTCGCAAATTCGGCTGGATGCGGCGTTATCAAGGCAGGCCTTCCGTTGAGCAGTTTGGCCAGGGCCGCTTTATCGCCCTCGAACACGTTCAACGCATCTGCGTCGAGCACGACCGGAGTATTCGAGTCACGCAGAATTCGTTCGACGAGCGTGCGCGTCTCTTTCGATTTGCCCAGCCCCGGCCCGATGACGATCGCATCCGCCCAATTCGATAAATCACTTTCCATGCGGTTGTCAGCCGAGGGCCACTCAGAGATGAGCGCGGAAGGTACGGCAGAGAGAACCGCGCTCACGTTTTCCGGCGCGGTGAATATTCTGAGGAGACCGATCCCACTTCGCAGAGCTCCGCGCGCCGCGAGCACGACCGCGCCAGGCATCCCCCTCCCACCTCCAACCAGCGCGAGGTGCTTCCGAATCCCTTTGTGGGCGTCGAAGCGGATCGGTGGAATGCGAGACCCCACCCACTCTCCATCGACCAGGACTGGCAACGCCAACTCGGGTGTCTTGCTTTTGCTGACCCGCATCGGCCGCGGATCGTCGAGGCCGATGTCGAGCGCTACGATCCTCCCGCTGCAATCCCTCGCCAGGAGCAGCCCGCGCTTCACTCCGCCGAAGCTGAGAGTGAGATCGGCGACAACGCAGTTGGAGTGCTCCCCCGTCGTCGCATCGAGTCCACTCGGCACGTCGAGCGCGGCGACACGTGCTCCGTGCGCGCCCAGCTCGTTGATGGTCGTGATTGCCGCGTCGATTTTCCCGCGCGGCTTACCCTCGAAACCCGTGCCAAGGAGCGCGTCGATGACGACAGAGGCATGAGGGAGGCGGGAAGCAGGAAGCGGGAAGCGGGAATCGCCGTCGAGGGAGTCGACGACTTTTACCGAATCGATTGCCGTGTCACGCTCGGCGACAGCATCCGGAGATTTCGCGGGAGTTGGCTTGCCCACTTCGACCACTGTGACCTCGACCCCCGAGCGGGCCAGAGTGCCGGCGACTACCCAGCCGTCACCACCGTTATTTCCCGGACCAGTGAACACGACGGCGCCGGTCCTGAGCTGCTCGGGATAACGCCTACAAATCTCACCCGCGGCAGCGATGCCGGCGCGTTGCATGAGCAAGCGAGAAGGGGTTCCTCTTTCAATGGCTGCCCGATCGCGCTCCGCTGATTCCCTGGCGCTGACCACCCACGCGGGCATTGGGCTGGTGGTGAGTTCTCAGGCCTGCTGCGCGAAGTTCCAGGGGTAGTCGCGCTCGAATGCCAGATCGAAGTCGAATACGTCCACGAACTCGTCGCGTGTGTCCTGCGGCTGACTCAGAAGCAATCCCATCTCGACGAGCGTGAACACGATGTCGCCGATGTCGGCGGTAGAGGAGATTCCCCAATGCTCCAGCACCACGCGGGCCATGAGGCCGAACCGGTCGAGCGCGAGATCGCGGGCCGCGCGCGCGAGCTCGACACCCGTGATATGGCGTCGCACCGACATCTGTGCCTGACACATCTCGAGCGCTGAAAGGACGAACAGGTACGCCTGTTCGTCGAAGCGCGGCTCGCGGATGCGAATCCGGTCCATGATGCCTTCGCGAAATGCCAGCTCAGCCATTTTCTACTTTTTTTCCGCCATTGAGGGGAAGGATGTGTAGAGAGGAAAGCGATTCGTCAAGTCTAGTACTGCTTCCTTGACTGCCAACGCGACCGCGGGGTCACCGGCGCTTTTGATCACCCGATCGATCATGCCGGCGATTTGTTCCATTTCGGACTCTCTCATGCCACGGGTAGTAACAGCCGGCGTGCCGATGCGGATTCCGCTGGTCACGAAGGGCGACTGGGTCTCCTTCGGCACTGTGTTCTTGTTGACAGTGATGCCCGCAGCATCGAGTGCTTTCTCCGCAACTTTTCCGGTCACGTTCTTGTTCCGGAGATCGACGAGCATCAGGTGATTGTCGGTTCCACCCGAGACGATGTCGAAGCCGAGCTCGATCAGCGCGTTCGCGAGCGCCTGCGCGTTGCGCACGATCTGTCCGCAATAGTCCTTGAATGACGGGTCGAGCGCCTCCTTGAACGCCACGGCCTTGGCGGCGATGATGTGCTCGAGCGGGCCGCCCTGCGTCCCGGGGAACATTGCCTTGTCGACAGTCTTGGCGTGCTCTTCCTTGCACAGGATCAGGCCGCCGCGGGGACCGCGGAGTGTCTTGTGGGTCGTGCTCGTCACGGCGTCGGCGTGTGGAACGGGCGATGGGTGGTATCCTGTGGCGACCAGGCCGGCGAAATGCGCCATGTCCACCATGAACTTCGCTCCGATCTCACGCGCCACTTCCGCGAACGGCTCGAAGTCGATGATTCGCGCGTAAGCGCTCGCGCCGGCGATGATCATCTTGGGCTTTTGCTCGCGCGCGATCTTCTGCATCTGCGCGTAGTCGATGCGGCCATCTTCACCAACGCCGTAGTGGATCGCGTGGTACAGCAGTCCCGAGAAATTCACCGGCGAGCCGTGCGTGAGATGCCCGCCCTGCGAGAGGTCGAGTCCGAGAACGACGTCACT
>Ga0193724_1000301_pt1 | contig 11920 bp, 7 predicted proteins | sample H2a1metaG_FD_146005 | JGI IMG/M metagenome (GOLD analysis project Ga0193724, IMG submission 146005) | Soil microbial communities from a riparian zone of the East river system, Colorado, United States - H2a1 | ecosystem: Environmental > Terrestrial > Soil > Riparian zone | place: USA: East River... | reverse complement strand
CTGTAGCCGACATAATCGGCGATCTGGATCCGATCAAGGCAGCGCGCGGGGGACACATCCTCGGCGACGAGCTGACGATGCACTATGGGATGCTGCCGAGAGCAAATCGCGGAATCTTCGCGCTGAACGAGCTCCCGGATCTCGCCGGAAAGGTGCAGGTCAGCCTGTTCAACATCATGCAGGAAGGCGATGTCCAGATCAAAGGATATCCGGTGCGGCTGCCGCTCGACGTCATGATCTGCTTCACCGCGAATCCCGAGGACTACACCGCGCGCGGCAAGATCATCACGCCGCTCAAGGATCGCATTGGCAGCGAGGTGACGACGCACTATCCCGAGACGGTCGAGCTAGGCATGACGATCACGAACCAGGAAGCGTGGACCGCGCGCGGCGCGGGAAAGGTCCGGGTCCCGGATTTCATCGCCGAGGTGATCGAGCGCGTCGCATTCGAGGCACGGAACGACAAGCGCATCGACAAGCGCTCGGGTGTGTCGCAGCGGATGCCGATCAGCGTTCTGGAAAATGTCGTCTCGAACGCTGAGCGGCGCGCGATTCAGACCGGTGAGCGCGACATCGTTCCTCGCATTGCCGACATCTACGCCGCGCTCCCCGCGATCACCGGAAAGATCGAGCTCGAGTACGAAGGTGAGCTTGTGGGCGGGCACGTCATCGCGCGCGAGCTGATTCGCCGCGCCGCCGACGCCACATATCAGGATCGCGCGGGCGGAATCAACACCGACGAGATCATCATGTGGTTCGACGTCGGTGGCGCGCTCCAGGTGACCGACGACGTTCCGGTGGACGCGGTCGTGGAAGGTTTCGGCAGCGTCCCAGGATTGATGCAGGTCGTGAACACTGCCGGCCTGGCACCGATGGACGATCTGCCGGTTGTCGCAGCCGGGTGCGAGCTGGTGCTCGAATCGCTGGTCGCGCGCAAGAAGATCGCGCGGTCGGATGCGGGCACGTACGGCCGGGCCGTCGAAGAGAAGCGCCGCCGCCCCTATCAGGACTGAAAATTGGCGATTCTCACTGTCTCGCGGCTTTACGGGTCGGGAGGCTCTGAGGTCGCCGCCATCGTCGCGAAAGCGCTGGGGTGGTCACTTCTCGACAACGCCGTCGTGGACGCCGTCGCAACCCGGATGGGATTGAGCGTCGCCGAAGTGCAGGCGCGCGAGGAGCGAGTACCATCGCTGGTGGAGCGACTTACTTCAGCGATGGCGATGGGCTCGCAGGAGTGGATGTCACCGATTGCCGACACCAGGCGGCCCACCGACGAGCAGATGATCGAAGTCACCCGGCACATCATCGAGGAAGCGATCGTTCGCGGTCCGCGCGTCGTGGTAGGGCGCGGCACGCAGGAAATGCTCGCGGAGCGTGAGGACACGCTGCACGTATTCTGTTACGCGCCGCGAAAGGCGTTGATCGCGCGGACGATGAAGCGGGAGGGATTAAGCGCGGAGGAAGCGGCGCGACTAGTGGATGAGACCAACAAACAACGGGATCAATGGGTGCGGTTGCATTGGGAGCGCGATCGCCGGGCGATCGAGAATTACGATCTCAGCGTTAATACCGAGCGGCTCGGGATCGAGGGATCCGCGCAGCTGATCGTGAGCGCGGCGAGGAGCAGGTTCAAGCTCTAACAACAAACTGCCACTGAACACGTCGTCAGCCTGAGCCATGCAGCTCACAGCCATCAGCCTCACTACGCCGGGACGTCACCGGCGCGGATCAACGCACAATCAACTGCCTGTATCGTCACGCCACCAATGACGTCCCGACGATCTAAGCCTGATAGCTGACAGCTTTCAGGCTCCAGCTGACGACGTGTTCAGGTGCAGTTTGTTACTTAGGACTCGTCGCCAAGATAGTCACCTAATAGTACCGCCGCGCTTTTCAGATCCGGTGTTTCTCCTTCGCACCGATCGCTTCGCGCACGAGCTCGGCAAAGTCCACGATGTCGGCTTCAGCGGTGTCGAACGAAGTGATGAGTCGCGCTTCGGAAGTGGCCTCGTTCCAGACGTGGAACGGCCAACGCTGCTGAAGCTTCGGGATTATTTGCGGCGGCAGCGTCGCGAACACCTCGTTCGCCTGCACCTGCTGCGTGAGGGCGACTCCGTTGATCCCAGCCAGCTCTCCCGCAAGCCGTTGCGCCATGCGGTTCGCGTGAGTCGCGCTCCTCTTCCAGAGGTCGTTGGTCAAGAGAGCGGAGAACTGCGCCGCGATGAATCTCATCTTGGACGCAAGCTGCATCCCCTGCATTCGCTTGAACTCGAAGTCATCGGCCAGCGCCAGCTTGAAGAACACGACCGCCTCTCCCGCGACCAGTCCGTTCTTCGTCCCTCCGAATGACAGCGCGTCGACCCCCGCGCCGCTCGTGATCGCCTTCAGGGGAACGTCGAGGTGCGCGGCCGCGTTGAAGATTCTTGCGCCATCCATGTGCAACAGCAGCGAATTCGCGTGCGCGAAATCGGCGATCGCCCTGATCTCCTGCGGCGTGTACACCGTTCCGTACTCGGTCGCCTGTGTGATCGAGATCGCGCGCGGCTGCGCGTGATGCTCGTTCCCGATGTCGTGCAGATGCTCCCGGATTCCTGCTACGGTGATCTTGCCGTGAGGCGATGGGACCGGAAGAAGCTTGCATCCGATGTGTTTCTCCGCCGCTCCACACTCCGAGGTGTGAACGTGCGCTGTCTCGGCGCAGATCACGGCCTGATGCGACCGCACCATGCTCTGGAGGCAGAGCACATTCGCGGCGGTGCCGCTGAACACCAGAAATACCTGGGCATCCCCACCCAGCTCGTCGCTGATTCGGGCGACGGCATCGCGCGTGTAAGGATCGGCGCCATAAGAGGGAACGTGGCCGACGTTCGCGGCCGCCATCGCCGCGAGAACTTCGGGATGGACGCCGGCCCAATTGTCGCTCGCGAAAGCGCGTCCGGAGTCCTGTTTATGTGGCATGCGCCTAGGATAAGGCGGGAAGGGGGAAGAGGGAAGCGGGAAGGGGGAAGCGCGGGCGGCGCATTACACCACTGCCACCAATGCTTGAACACTTACGGTAATGTTTGCGCTTCCCTCTTCCCCCTTTCCCCTTAATGAAAGTCGCGAGATGCGTGAACGATCTGCTTCACCTCGAGCTCACGGAAATTCAGCCCGATGACGTTTCGCACTCCACCATCGCGCTCGAACCTTCCCTTCACCGCTACGAAGGTCGAGAACCTCACCACCTCGGAATATTTCTCGACCATCTTCTTGGAGACGATCACATTGATGAATCCGAACTCGTCTTCCATCAGCAGGAACACCGTACCCTTCGCGCTTTGGGGCTGCTGGCGGATGGTGACTAGACCCGCCGTCACGATCGATTCTCCTCCCCGCAGCTTCTCCAGCTGCCGGGAATCGAGCACTCCCTGGCTCCGCAGCTTCTCGCGTAGATGCTCCATGGGATGGCCGCTGACGCTGATGCCGACCGAGAAATAATCGAGGAAGATCAGCTCGTCCCGCGTGAGAGGGCGCGGGTCGTATGATGCCTGGCGCGCCGGCGCGAGCGGCAGGCTGTCGCCCACCGCGCGCATCGCGACCCATGCGGCGCGGCGGCGATCCGGCTCCCAGGCGCCGAATGCCCCGGCGCGCGCGAGCTGCAGGGCATCGGAGCGCTGCAGCTTTGCCCGCAACACCACATCGTCGATAGATGCGAAGCGATCCCATCCCCTCGCCGCTTTCAACGCGTCGAGGGATTTTTCGCCGAGTCCGCGGATGTGCCGCCAACCGATTCTGAGAGCGGGCTTGTCCGGATTTTCCGTCGGCTCGGTGATGCACTCCCAGTCGCCGTCCTTCATGCACGTCGGAAGAACTTTCAGTCCGTGACGTCTTGCATCGTGGATGAGAGTAGAGGGCGGGTAGAATCCCATCGGGTACGAATTCAACAATCCTGCGTAGAACTCCGCCGTGTAATGCGCCTTGAGATATCCGGTCGCGTATGCGATCAGCGCGAAGCTCCACGCATGCGATTCCGGAAATCCATAGTTGGCGAAGCTCTTGAGATCCTCGGCGATCCTCGCAGCGACATCCTCCGTGACTCCCCGCTCCACCATTCGCGCGCGCAGCTGCTCCAGCACGCGATGCAGCTTCTCCACTTTTCGAATATGGCCCATGGTTCGCCGCAGCTCGTCGGCCTGCGCCGCCGAGTAGCCGCCGAGCTTCATGGCGATCGCCATCGCCTGCTCCTGGAAGATCGGAATCCCCTGCGTTCGCTTGAGAATCGGCTCCAGATCGGGATGCAGGTACGTCACGGGCTCAAGCCCGCGCCGCCGCGCCGTGTAGGGATGCACGAAATTCGCCTGGATCGGACCGGGCCGAATGAGCGCAACCTGCACCACGATGTCGTACAGGCGGTCGGGTTTGGTGTGCAACACAGATGCTATCTGCGCGCGACTCTCGATCTGGAAGGTGCCGATCGTCTCGCCGTGGGCGATCAGATCGTACGTCTTTGCATCGTCGGGAGGGAGCTTGTACATCTCGGGCCGCGTTCCGGTGCGCGCCTCGATCATGTCGAACGCGCGCCTGACCAGAGAGAGCGCGCCGAGCCCGAGGAAATCGAACTTCGGTATGCCAACAGCATCGAGGTCGTCCTTGTCGAACTGGATGATCGTGCGACCCATAGTCGTATGCTCGACCGGCAGGTAGTCTCCGAGCGGCGCCGACGACAGCACGAATCCGCCGACGTGCGTCGAGCGAAGTCGAGGGACTCCCTCGAACGCCGCCATCGCCGCGAGCGTCGCCTTGCCGCGAGGGTTGTCGAAATCGATCCCGAGCTGGGGAGCGAGAACTTCCCCCACGTACTTCGCTCCCTCGGCTGGATCGCTCCAGTGGATTCTCTTGGAGATGTCGTTCGCCATCTCGACCGGATAGCCGAAGGCGCGCATTGAATCGCGGATGGCGTTCGGACCGCGATACATCTGCACGATGCACGTGATCGCCGCCTGAGCGCGGTTGTATTTTCCGTAGACGTAGTCGAGCACCTCCTCGCGCCGGTCGTGCTCGATGTCGACGTCGATGTCGGGAGCTTCCGTCTGTCCATCGACGCGGATCTCGGAGAGAAAGCGCTCGAACAGAAGTCCGTGCTTCACCGGATCCACAGCGGTGATCGCGAGACAGTACGCCACCGCCGAGTTCGCGGCGCTGCCACGTCCCTGGCAGAGAATTCCCTTCTCCCGGGCAAAGTGCACCGCATCCCACATCACCAGAAAGAATCCGGCGAAGCCCAGCTTCCCGATGACCCTCAGCTCGTGGTCGAGCTGCGCGGTTTGCTTGTCGTCGAGCTCACCCCAGCGCTCGTGAGCACCCTCAAAGACTTTTTCGCGCAGGAAGGTGTCGTCGTCGTGGCCGGCGGGAACAGAAAACTTCGGCAGCGGCGGCCGCACCCAGGCAAGACTGAAATCGCACTCCGATGCGATTCGCTCGCTTTCCTCGAGCCCCGCTTCGCGTCCCTTCCAGCGCGTCGCCATTTCTTCTGGGGAAGCGAGACGCCACTCGCCGTTCGGATGCAGCAATCCGCGCGCGAGTGCATCGTCGATGGTCGTGTCGTAACGAAGCGCGGTGAGGACGTCGTGAACGAGACGGCTGTCGTTGTCGATGTAGCGCGGCTCCTGGCAAATCACCCAGGGTACGCGATGTCTTTCGGCTAACTCGATAAGCGCTGTCGCCAGCGCCGATTCGTTGCCGCTGGCGTGATGCAGCTGCACTTCGACCGCGAGCCTGTCGCCGAACGCATCGCGCCACCGGCAGAGCGTGTGCTCCGCCCCCTTGTAGTCGCCGGCGCGAAGACTTGATGCGACCGGCCCGGACGCCGGACCGGTCAACATCTGCAGTCCTTCACTCCGCTCCGCTACCTGTTGCCACGAGATGCGCGGGCGTCCCCGCGTCTTTTTTCCATCTCCCTTTTGCCAGGTCGAGAGCTCGCCGACGCGCGATCTGGTGACGAGAGAAGCCAGATTGTTGAATCCCTCTTTGGTGCGTGCCAGAAAAGCGGCGGGGCATCCATCGATCACGAGTTCGGCGCCGACGATGGGCTTCAGGTTCTGCCGCCGCGCCTCCAGCCCGAAGCGAACGATCCCACCGAGGTCGGCGGTATCCGTGATTCCGAGAGCGGTGTAGCCGAGTGATGCGGCGCGAGCGGCGAGTGCTTCCGGAGAGGCGCTGCCGTCGCCGAAGGAGAAGGCGGAACGGGCTCTCAGTTCGATATAACCCATACGTCAGGGTATACCGAACATAACCCGAAAGCAAGGGGAGAAACTGCAAACTGGCTGCTATAAATCCGCTGAGATTTACAACTGATTAGGCGAGAGGCCCAAGTAGGTAAGATGCCAGTTGATTAGTGCACTACGCCCCGACTTATCCCGGTGGCGTTCGTGGCGACGGCTGGTGCCCAGCACGCCACAGGGGCAAGTCAGGGCGTCGTGAACTAAATGGCTGGCAACTTACCTATCTTGGACCTCTCGCCTAATCAGTTGCAATTGCTTCTTTCCGAACCGGTAGTCATTACAACGCAAAGAAGCGGTCGTGTGACTAAAATTCATTCTCTCGTTCTAAATCTTCGATCACGTAAATGGCAACGACCGCCTCTCCTCGCCGTTTCGATGGAAACGGCTACGAACCCTCGTACATCCCCGCCGCCATCGCGGCGGCTCTCGTATTCGTCCTCTACCTGCTGACCCTTGCACCTTCGGTCGCGATGTGGGACACCGGCGAGTACATGGCCGCCGTCAAAGTGCTCGGCATTCCCCACCCGCCGGGAAATCCCTTCTTCGTGCTGCTCGGTCACGCCTTTGCATCACTGCCGATTCCGGTCTCGTACGGCGCCAGAATCAACATCATGGCCGCGCTCGCCAGTGCGCTTTCGGCGGGCTTCTGGTTCCTGATCACGGAGAGGATCGTCGCGCGCTGGATTGCAGAAAGGTGGCAACGACTTGTGGTAGCCGGCCTCGCAACTCTCGTCGGTGCGACGGCGTTCACGGTGTGGAACCAATCGGTAGTCAACGAGAAGGTCTACACCATTTCGCTCCTCTTCTTCACGATCACGTCGTGGATCATCATCGAGTGGATTGAAGATCCCGACTCACCGCGCGCGGATCGTCTCGTCGTTCTCGTTTGCTTTCTGCTCGGCCTCGGCTACTCGAACCATCCGGCCGGATTCCTTCCGCTTCCCGCGGCAGGCGTGGCCATGCTCATGACTCGCTGGCGCACTATCCTTCGCTGGAAGCTCGTCATAGCGGCGGCATGGGCCCTCATCATCGGCCTTACGCCTTTTATCTACGAGCCCGTGCGAGCCGCCTACTTCCCGGGAATAAACGAAGGGGCGCCGACTGCGTGCGAGACCAAGCTCGAGGCGAGCTGCACGTTCACCAGTCTCACGAAAGAACGGTTGATGGCCAACATCAACCGCGAGCAGTACGGTCAGAAACTCGAGCGCGGCGCGCCGTACTCGGCGCAGGTCGGCATGTGGTGGCTCTACTTCAAGTGGCAGTGGCTGCGCGACTCACACCAGACGCACCAGGGGCTTCAATTCACGCTCGCATTCCTGTTCCTCGTGCTCGGGCTCCTCGGCGGGTACGTGCATTGGGATCGCGATCGAAAAACCTTCTGGTACTTCGGTCCGCTCATGTTTACGATGACGCTCGCGCTCATCTACTATCTGAACTTCAAGTACGGCTGGTCGCAGGATCCTGGAAACCGCGACGTCGCGCATGAAGTGCGCGATCGAGACTACTTCTACATATGGAGTTTTTCCGCGTGGGGAGTCTGGGCTGCGATCGGGCTCGCCTACGTGTGGGAGCAGCTCGCGTACATCGTCGGAGGAGAGACTCGAGTAGCAGAGAAAACTGGTGCCGAAAAGGGCGGCGGGAAAAAAGCCGTCGCTGTCGCGACCTGGCCGACGCGTCGCGGATTCATGCTGGCCGCGCCAATCCTCCTCATCGCCCTCATACCGCTCTTCGCGAACTGGCGGTTTGCCTCGCGTGCCGGGCATGAATTCACCGATCAGTGGGCGCGAGACTACCTGAATTCTCTGGAGCCCTACGCGATCGTCATCACCAACGGAGACAACGACACATTCCCGCTCTGGTACGCGCAGGAGGTCGAAGGCGTCCGAAGGGATGTGACAGTCGCGGTGACGACCTACCTGGATACCGATTGGTTCGTCCGGCAGATGATCCGTCGTCCGATCGAGACCTACGACGCGGCCAAGGGCCCGGCGATCTATCGCGCCACCGCGTGGAAGAAGCCGAGCGGGCCGCCTCTCAAGATGACGTTCGCCGAGGCGGACGCGATTCCCGAGTACATCCAGATCAACCAGCCGCAGATTTTCAAGTCAGGCAACATCACGCTGACCATCGATCCCGGGTACCTCGTGCGCGATGAGCTCGTGCTGCTGCGCCTGATCAAGGACGCGTTCCCCGAGCGTCCGATTTACATGTCGACGGGTGGCGGTGGCCGCCTGAGCCAGACCCTTCAGCCGTACCTGCTCGCTCAGGGATTCGTGCAGAAGCTCTCGGCTAACCCTATTACCGATACCGTAGCGACTCCCCGCGTTCTTGGTCTCAACCTGGATTTCGAGCGCACGAAAGCTCTCTGGAACGATGTCTACCATGCACCGGACGCGCTGATCAAGGAGGGGGACTGGATCGATCGCGCGTCCTTTGGAATTCCGTACACCTACGCGTTCACTGGTGCCGTTCTATCGGAAGCGATGAAGGCGAAGGGAGACACCAAGGGCGCGGACACGGTCATGAACCGTGTCAAAGCCATCGTGAAGGCGGCGCGGATCGAGGGGTTCCCCGGGACATAGAGCAGGTGCAACTGAACAAGTCGTCAGCTGGAGCTTTGTAGCTGGCAGCTATCAGGCTTACCGCTCCGGGATGGTACCGGGCGCGAGTCGTGGCACACAACTGCCTTTGCCTTCACGCCACGTGGTGGCGTCCCGACGTTCTAAGCCTGAGCGCTGAGAGCTTTCAGACTCCAGCCTGACGTCTTGTTCAGTTGCAGTTGTAGTGAGTTAATCCCACCACCCATGCAAGTACCACTCGTCCGCTCGAGCGTCCCGAAATATCCACACCATCATCCCATCATCGGTCACGCAGCGGAAATATTCGCGGGCGTACGGCTCGATCCAGCGGCCGCCTGAGACGCGATCAGGGCCGGCCGCGGAGATAATGTGCAGCCAGTGCTTGTCGCGAAATTCCACCGGCAGCTCGTGATCGCGGCGACGCCTGGTCTTTACCGCGATTCGCCGGGGCTCGGAAAAAAGTTGCAGCGTGAGACGTGGAGCGGCTGTCGCTTTCACCACCCGCTCTCTCAGCTGGATTCTCGCTGAAGCCTGAGCGGGCTCCTGGCTGATCCACTCCGTGCGGCGATCGATCAAGGGATGCTGCGTGTTGCGCGGAGTGACGACCACCGCGCCCTGATCATCCAGCATCTGCGCGATGGTTTCCTCCGCCGCGTTCGCAGTCGCAAATCCGCGATCGAAGATGTCTCCCTGGCGTTCCAGTTCGCCCGTTACCGACTCCACGCGAATCGTTATTCCGACGACACCGTCTGGAAGAGTGATCCTTTCCAGGTGCGTGCGTATCAACCGCATCCACGCCTTGTGGCTGGCGGTCGATCGGGCCGGGCGCACCAGGTGCTCGAAGGTCTCACGATTGGCGAGCGAGAAGATCATCGTCATCTCGCGCGCGCACTGGCCGCGCGACTTGAGATCCGTCGTGATGTTTCCCACGAGTGCGTTGATGATGAAAACGAGACGCTCCGGATCCTTGAGCGTGTACTCCACCCAGTCGAGAGAAGCGGCCGGCAGCGCCCGCGGCATGCTGGCGAAGATGCGGCGCGAGTCGTCGGCCCTCGACAATCTCCAGAGGCGCGCTCCTTCGCCGCCGAAACGAACCTCGACCGACTCGAGGTCGAGCTTTGCCATATCCCCGCAGCTCTCGATTCCGATCCCATCGAGCAGCGTCGACAAAAAGAGCGATGGCTCGAGCACACCGACAGGAAATGGAGCCAGGTACTCCCGCTCCGACCCCGGCCCGATGGCGACCAGACCGTTCTTGCCATGTCCGTGGCGAGCCGCGACCTCAGCGGAGATGGGTGTTATCGAGGTGGCCGCTCTTACCTTCTTTACCTCTTTCTCGTGAAAGACGTCGAGAAGATTTCTCGCCAGCGACTCGGCGCCCATGCCGCGCGCATCCGCCCAGACGATTCCATTCGCTCCCAGCATCACACGCGGAGCCACTCCGAGCAGTGAAGGAACCAGTCGTTGAAGGAGGTCATTCTCCGGCGTGATGTCGGTCCCGATGGCGGGAGGATAGGGAGCGGCGGCGGGAGTCCAGAGGCAGACGAATGTCATTTTTTCCAACTAGAAGCGGGCACCAATCATGTACCGAAGATATACCGAAAGCAAGAAGGGCGCCCGACGAGTATTCTTCGGTCGATGCATGGAGAAAAAAATCCCGCCCGAACGCCATCTATCTGTAGATTCAGGAGATAGGAGGAACTTCGATGCACGCCAGGCTCGCTGAAACCATGACCTTCGTGGAAGAGAAACGCCGAGAGCTCATGTCGAGCTTCGAGGGCGTCGATGGCGAGCGGCTTTGCCGGCAGGCAGCCCCGGGCGGATGGTCAGTCGCCCAGATCCTGGAGCACCTGCGGATGGTCGAGTCGAACGTCGCCCAGCTCATTACCAAACGCGTCGCCAAGGCAAAAGAGGCGGGGGTCGCCGAGGAGAAATCGACGGACTCGGTGCTGGCCAACTTCGAACCCCATCGGATCAGGCTCGAGAGCGCTGTGCTGGAGGCCCCCGAAATGGTGCAGCCGCGTCCCGACATCGACATAAGTGAGGCGCTCGAAGGTCTCGAGAGCTCACGCGAGGCTCTTCGCGCCGCGGCAGTCTCGGCCAACGGGCTCTCACTCGGCGAGATCAAGCACACTCATCGGGTACTCGGCGAGATCGATCTCTATCAGTGGTTCATTTTCGTCGGACACCACGAGGCTCGACACAAAAAGCAGATCGAGCGTACACTCAAATCAATACCATCATGAAAAAGGACTTCGTCAGGACCATGGCGCTCACGGTGGCTTTCGCCTCGCTTGCGCTCACAACCGCCGCGGTGCGCAGTTCTCCGAGCGACACACCCGCGAAGAAGCCGGTCATCACCGTGTACAAAGATCCAAGCTGCGGCTGCTGCAAGAACTGGATCGCGCACCTCATCAAGCACGGCTACCGCGTGGACGCCAAGGACTCTCCCAACATGGCGGAGATCAAGCGCACGCTCGGCGTTCCGACCGGCTTGACGGCCTGTCACACGGCGATGGTGAACGGATACCTGATCGAGGGCCATGTACCGGCGGCTGACATCGATCGGCTGCTGGCGCAGAAGCCGAAGGTCGTCGGCCTGGCGGTGCCGGGAATGCCGGCGGGATCACCCGGAATGGAGGGCGCGAGCGCCCAGCGTTATCAGGTGCTCACGTTCGACAAGAGCGGCAAGACGACGGTTTTCGCGAAACACTGACCGTCATCACTGCTTCAGACCGGGGACATTCTGTCCACCCTGGTGAAGAATCAGTCGCACGACCTTGCCGGTGGAATCCTTCTCGAAGGTGATTTGCGCATCCACCACTTTGACAAAGAACTCGGTGGGCGCCTCGGCGAACAGCTGAAACCTCGACTGGCCAGTAGCCTGCGCGAACAGCAACGATCCTTCGCGCGTGATGGTGATGGCGAACGTCGGAGCTAGTTGGTAGACGCCGACGTAAGTCTCGAGAATCGCCGGGTCGACCGGGATCTCGGTGTGGACCTTGGTCGACGGCGGCGGCGCGAGCGGCGCCCGTTGGTCGATCAGGTGGAAGCCGATGTCGTCAGCGGAGATCTCCTGAT
>Ga0193724_1000300_pt1 | contig 11920 bp, 13 predicted proteins | sample H2a1metaG_FD_146005 | JGI IMG/M metagenome (GOLD analysis project Ga0193724, IMG submission 146005) | Soil microbial communities from a riparian zone of the East river system, Colorado, United States - H2a1 | ecosystem: Environmental > Terrestrial > Soil > Riparian zone | place: USA: East River... | reverse complement strand
GCGGATGACCAGAAAGTTGGCGACCTGATTGCACAAATCACAACGGCGCGCATTCAACAATTTGTGGCCGACGATCACGGCGACCTGCGACCTTATGGGCTGACAGAGCCGCGCGGGTCGATCACGTTATTTAGCCAGGAAGGAGGAAAGGACCAAAAGGTTGAAATCGCTGACTCGATCAAGGTCTTTGGCCAGGAGGACAAAGGCCAAATGCTGCAAATCGGCAGCGTGCCTGAGAAGGAAAAGGACCAGGTTTATGTCCGGTTTGCTCCCCGCGGTGCTGTCTACACGATTGAAGAGGCTCTGAACACTAAACCAGCCGATCTGCGTGACTATCATTTGGTTCGGGTCGACACGAACGTTCTCGATCGCATCACGATCGATGTTCCAGGTAAAGGCAAGACAGTGCTTGCACGCAAGGATGGAAACTGGACCATCGCCAACCGAAACAACGCACCCGCAGATTCAGGGGCGGTCCGACGCTTGATTGATACTTTGCAAAACGAGCGGGTGACAAAGTTCGTGGAAGATGTCGCTTCGACTCTGCCAAAATACGGCCTGGACAAACCGCGTCTGCAATTAACGTTCAGTTCGTTCGCCTCGGAGAACACCGCCGAGACCAAGGCGGGTGAGCAACCGTTTGCTACACTCGCCTTTGGAAAGGAAGACGGGGACAATGTTTACGCACGCCTTACAGATGAGCCATTTGTCGTGGCAGCCCGACGTGGTTTGGTAGACCAGATCCCAGCCGATCCTTTGCAATGGCAGGAGCTATCGATCTTTAAGTTTAAACCTGACCAAATTCACCGTGTCAGCGTAACCACGGACAAAGAACTGTCGCTGGAACGCGGCGAAAATAACCAATGGCATTGGCTAAAAGGCACTGGTCAGATCGATGGAACAAATGTGCAATCGCTACTCAACACGTTGTCGAGCTTGCATGCAGTGCGTTGGCTTGGAGCAACGAAACCTCAAGACGGCTTGGAAAAGCCGCAACTCACTCTTGCATTCACAACTTCGCCTGACAACAAGGCATCACATACGTTGGTCATCGGCGCTCCGGCTAATGACGGAACGTGGTGCGCGCATGTAGACGGCCGCGAAGGCACGTTCGTGATTACGAATTCGGTTTTGAATAGCTTGAGGCTGCCTCTTATGGCGCAACCATCGCCAACGCCAAGTCCGACGCCCACCGTTACACCGTGATCGTGTAAACGGCTTTCGCTGTCAGAGGCTCTGTGCGGTGTAGATCGTCGCGACGCCGTAACTCAACGGCTGAAGCGTCACGTGCTTAAAGCCGGTCGCTTCGATTAAATCGATCATTGCATGCCCGCTCGGAAATTCCTCGATTGAGTCCCCAAGATAGTCGTAGGCGCTTTTTTTTCTGGTCAAAAAGGAGCCCAGCAATGGAAGGCAGCGATGCAAATAGAAACGATAGATGGTGCGCACAATCGATACTGTTGGCATTGAGAACTCAAGCACTAACAAACGGCCATCTCGCTTGAGCACCCGCGACATCTCAACAAGCGCGTCTCTCCAATTCTCCATGTTACGCAAGCCGAAGGCGATGGTAACGCAATCAAACGAAGCGTCTGGGAATGGCAGCTTCATGGCATCTGCGAGGATTGTTTCGCGCACGCCTTTCCTCCGCGCCAGCTCCAGCATTTCAGGCACGAAATCCACGCCTGTGACTTCCGCATCCGGCAGTTTCTTCTGGACCGCAAGGGCCAGATCTCCTGTGCCAGTTGCAAGATCTACAATTTTGCGTGGCCGCCAGCTGGCGACCATGTTGGCAGCGCACTTTCGCCAATAAAAATCGGTCCCGCAGCTAAGCGTGTGATTAGCCAGATCGTACCGTCTGGCAATGGCGCCAAACATTTGCCGAACTCGTGTGGGTTCTGTTGTGGTACCGGATTTTGTCATTTGAAGGTCAAAAAAACATTAGCTCACAATTTACGATAACTCACTTCTTGTTTACCACATGGATGTAACTAATGCGTGAAAGCCACATCTCAGAAATGTTAGGCATAAAGTTTGTTACAAAAAAAGGATTGCCAATGCCGCAAACCCCGGCTATGTCACAAACATGGATATATCTGTTAAAGCTTTAGAAGAAGCAGTTTCACTACGCCGACAAATTGATAATCTGGAAAGACGTCTTTCCTCAATCCTGGGAGGTGCACCTGCCAGACCCGTGGCAGCAGCCCCTACCCGTAAACAGGCAGGGCGTTACTTTTCGCCCTCGACCCGAGAGAAGCTTTCAGCCGCAGCTAGGGCCCGTTGGGCGAAACTAAAAGGCGGGACGAAACCAGCCCCTGCCAAGAAAAAAGGCGCACTTACGGCTGCTGGTCGGAGAAAGCTATCCGAGCTAATGAAGGCCCGCTGGGCAGCAAGAAGAAAGTCCGGCGGAACAAAGGCAGCACCTTCAGCCAAGAAAGGTGGACTCACACCTGCCGGCCGAAGAAGGCTCTCGCAGTTGATGAAGGCTCGCTGGGCGGCGCGACGGAAAACTGCGCGCAAGTAGTCGATCAATACAACCTAAATCGGCAGCTTACCGATAGTTTTTGCTTTTCAAATAAGGTCGGTTTGGGGAACACCCAAGCACTGCTCGCGAGAGGACTCGAACCTCCACGGGTTTCCCCATACGGTCCTGAGCCGTACGCGTCTGCCAATTCCGCCACGCGAGCAAAACCGGTGGCCCTTACAATGCGCGGGTGCCAGCCGCCTGCAAGGTCAAACCGGCGACAATACAGAGGAAAGAAACTCGGAAGTCACCCCGAGCGTTTCTTCCGTGCGCGAACCTCCAATTGGTGCGCTTTGCGTACCTGACCAAGCGAGCGCAAAAGATCGGCATAATTGGATACAACAATCTCGTAGTCCTTCAAAGGTTTATCCTTCACCTGCTCCCAAATCTTGAGAGAAGCCTGATAAAGCTCCGCCGCTTTGGCGTAATCGCCGCGTGAATGATAGACGACCGCCAGATTGCATTTTGACTGCGCAATGTCGGCAAGCGGAGGTGGGTCTAAATTCTCGCGAATGGCCAGCGCGCGAAGATGTATTTTCTCTGCCTCAGTGAAACGGCGTTCATTCGTGTAGAACACGGCGAGGTTATTTAGTACTGAGGCAACGTCAGGATGGTCTGGTCCGAGTTGTTTCTCGTAAATCTGCAATGCGCGCAGATAGCACGGTTCAGCCGCCTTTTGCCGCCCCGACTTACGCAAGATCAGGGCAACATTGTTTAACATGGTGCCGAGATCCGAATAATGAATGTCTTCGATTTCGGTGCCCGCGGCGATCGCTTTCTGGTAGAAATTAATGGCCTCTTCAGACTGGCCGAGACTGTCGCATAGAAACGCAAGCCGCCTCGCGGAGCGGTAGATGGCACGTTGGTCTGGCGGGTTTACTTTTTCCAGAATCGCATGCGCCTTGAGCAAATATCCCTTGGCCGCCGCGCGATCTCCCTTTTGATCGAGAAGCTGCCCTAGCTTCTCAAAGCTGGTCGCCAGCGGAAGGTCGGTGCCGCGGAAGGCGCGTTTAGCGATTTCAAGGGCTGTTTCGGCAACGCGAATTGCTTGAGGCAACCGGTTTGTGGCACGCAAAGTATCGAGTTTGTCGTTGAGGATTGTCCAAAGCTTTTCTTCACCTTTCATTACTCATCACCAACCCTCGCTTATTTGGGTAACTAGTCGGCTGGCGAGATCCTCAGTCGCAAGGGGCAATGCCTGACGCTCATCACTAGTCACGTCGCCGGTGGTGATTTGCTGGTCGGAGGTGGCGGCGCCGTTTACAAAGAAGGTGGTTGTTCCTATCGCGTCATTCGGCGCTACCAGTTGTTTGCCATCCCGTCCGGTCAGCGAGTACTTTACCACTAGCCACAGGGCAAATTCGGTCGTAGCCAGGACGTTGCCACGCACAGAGCGCGCCGGTGCCCGGGTGATCCGGGATATTTCACCTGTAAGAGTAGCGTCCGCCTTATCCCCATTGGTAATCTGGTACGTCCCATCTTGTTGTATCTGCTTGATCACAGTATCCGTAACCAACACTTCGATCCGAGGAACAAGGGTGCGATTTTTAAAAGTCGGTACTGCAAGGGTGTGAACATCGCGCAGATAATATGGCTTTACTGGGCCGATGTGATAGCCAAGGCAACCACCCAGGGCAAAGCAGAATAGGGTGGCAAGTAAGGCTTTCAAGGCGCCGGTGAGGCGGACGCTCCGGGAGAGGCCGATGGGTCGGAACTCGGCAACGTATTGGAGGTTGTGCCTGCGCCCGGCGGAGCCAGCAAGGAGTCAGGCGCGGTGGTCGTATCGGGCGCAAGCGAAGCAGGCGGCGGAAGCGAACTATCGCCGTCCGACGCGGGCAACGGCGCTTCGTTGTTTGCCGGGCCTGGTTTCGCCGATCCGCTTTCGGCAGTTCGCGCGCCGTGCATGTCACTCTTTTTCTTGCTGGCCTGCGCCACAGGAAGCGCCGGCTGAAGGGCCGCATCTCCAAATTTTGCACGCAGCTGGTCAATCCGCTTCTTCGCCTCGTTGCTTTCCTGAGAACCCGGCTGCTGGCGAATCACTTCGTTGTAGTAGATAACCGCGGCGCGATAATATTTTTGCTTGTCGTAAAATTTGGCCACCTTGTAAGAGTTGGCCGTTTGCTTGTGCTCGAGAATGTCGAGATTAGCGCGGGCTTGTGCTGCTTTCTCACTCTTGGGATAATGGAAGAGGAAATCTTCGAACGCAGTCTTAGCGTTCGCTGCTGCGGCCGCGTCCTTTGTGCCTAATTGAGCGGCTGTAAACCAAATGTAGCCGATTTGGTATTGCGCATTCACGGCGACAGGCTCATTGGGAAACTTGTCCACGACAGCCTGGTATGCTTGAATGGCCGCATCGTTGGCGCCTTGTTTCTCGCGCACAAGACCAATATCAAACTGCGCCCGGGCAGTATATTTTCCGTAGGGTGCGGTCCGAACCACGTTAGCGAAAACGGTCACAGCACGATCCAACGCCGAGGCGATCGGCATGCCAAGAAACTTCAACTTCTTCCCGTTAAGATAAATTTCGCCGATTCGGAACTGCGCCTCGATTGCTTCCTCGAAATGCGGACTGCCGGGGTATTTCTCTACTAACTGTGAAAATGACGCCGCGGCCGCAAAGTAGTTGTGGTCTTGTTCCTGCAATTGAGCAGCACGATAAAGCGCTTCCGGGGCAACCTTGTCTTTGGGATGGCGTTTGACGAGACTTTTGTAAGCTCCAATCGCGCGCTTATAATTGCCTTCTTTTTCGGCAGCCTGGCCAATCTGGAATAGGTCGACAGCATCGCCGGTCAATTCTTCTTCTACGCCGCCCGCGCCTACGTACTCCGGTTTTTTACCCGGCTTGAAGACAACAGAGGCCTTGCTGGATTCGGGCAAAAGAAATGCGGCAACCGCGAAAACTAGAAGCACACGAATAGCGATTTGCATGGGTGGTGCAGGGTAGTTAACTTATGCGCCCAGTCAAGTTTCGGCGTCCGCAAACGCGCCCGTGGAATGTTCACTACATTTCCAGAAGTGAACCCTTTTCCAAGGACAGAATATTGGCTAACGTTGCATTCTCGTCTTGAATCTGACCGATCAGCAGAAGATACGCATCGGCTCGTGCGCGTGGGGCTTTGAAGACTGGCGTGGCGTTTTCTACCCGTCGGATTTGCCAGAAGCTCACTGGTTGGAATTTTATGCCAACTATTTCACGGCGGTTGAAGTGGATTCGACTTTTCACGCTGTTCCATCGGAAAAAAGCGTTCGGCGTTGGGTCCAGATGACCCCCGCTGGCTTCCGTTTCACCTGTAAACTTCCCAGACAGATCACTCACGCTTCCCGGCTGCATGATTGCACATCCGAGCTAAATTTGTTTCTCCGCGCCATCGAACCACTTGGAGCAAAACTCGACGTTATCCTGATCCAGCTTCCGCCGTCCTTCACGCCGAAGGATGGCAAGCTGGCGTTGCGCAATTTTCTCGACCAACTGCCAAGGGATTTCCGGTTTGCGATCGAATTTCGTCACGCCGGATGGCATCGGCCACATTTCATCCGGCTTTTGGAAAGGTATCGCATTTGCTGGGTGTGGGCGGACACCACTCCTCTGAACGAGCGAAATCTTGCTCCTTTCGAATTCCTGCCGCGCACTTCCGATTTTCTGTATCTGCGTCTGCTTGGCGATTACTCAACCAAATACGATGTCGATGGTGGGCACGTTCATCGTTACAACAAGTTGCTATGGAAACGCGAAGCTGCACTTGAAAGCTGGTCGCTCAAGATTGAGCGGCATCTTTCTGAAGTGCGCAATGTCTGGGCATTCGCGGGCAATCACTTCGAAGGGTTTGCGCCTGAAACCTGCCAGCGCCTCGCTCAACGTTTGGAGCTTAAGGTAATTCTGCCTTCGGAAACGGAACAAGCCATCGCAGCGCAGACACGGTCGCAGCTCGACCTTCAGCTATAGCAGTGGTTCGGCACAAACGCCGCGCATGGAGCGCTGGTGCTTGTCGAAAATGCAGATCTGGCGAATCCCAAAGGAGGCCATCTTTGGCGCGAGCCTGGGGTAACTGTCGCCCAGTTGCGCATGCGAGTGCGCGTCGGAGGCAGTCGTAAAGGGTATCCCCTTCTCTATTGCCAGTTCAATGATCCGATCGCCTGGATAGAGTTCGTTTACCGGCTTGCGCCATCCAGCGGTGGAAAGTTCGATTGCGAGATTTCGCGCTCGAATAAAATCGAGCGTTTCGTTGACAATGCCGCCGATCTCCGCGCCGGGCCGATGACCATGAATTTTAACAAGATCAAGATGAGCGAGGCAATCGACCAACCCGGTTGCCGCCATTTCCCGAACACGGCGAAAATAATCGCGGTAAATCCCATCCACATCACGGCCTTCGAATTGCGCCGCACCATCTGGCACGCTGTCGAACATCTGATCGGCGCGATCAAGGAAGTGCACCGAGCCGAGAACAAAATCGAGTCTGTCCCAATGCTTCTCGATCCATTTTCGGCCGGCCGGCGAGTGAATGGGATCGTTATCGAGCTCAATGCCAGCTCGGATTCTCAAATCGGGATTTCTCTCTCGCAAATGATCGATTTCATCGAAGTCGATTCCGGCGTGATAACGATCATGATCGGTAAAGGCGATGTCGGTTAACCCGACCTTACGCGCCGAATCCGCCCAGGGCTGAAGCAATGCTGGCGCGTAACGCTGCACCCGATGTCCCTGTGGATGAGTATGGTAATCGGAAAAAAGGAGTAATGGAGTATCGGAGTGTTGGAGTGATGTTGCGCTGAGATCCATTGCTCCACTGTTCTTCCGTTTCAGCTCACGGCACGGCCAGGAATTTTTGCCGGACACGCAACTCCGGGTATTGAGGAAAAAACACCTCGGCGATAAAGACCTTGTTTGGCGTGAGGTCGCGCGTTGCGATTGTTTCGTTGTACTCGATCCGCTCCTGGGGGTTAATCAAAATCGTAGCGGGTTTCTCTGCGATCGCGTGGTTGTCGGACCACTTTGTGAGGATATTCCCTTCGGAATTCGTTAGATAAATTTCAATCCGCTGGTTCATCGGAAAATCGAGTGTCACAGGGCGCTTGGATATGTTTGCCAGTGTCAATTTTATGCCAAGTTGCCGGACTTCAGACAGCTTGATGGTCTGCGGTGTAATTTGCAGATCGACCGTAAGCCCTCGAAGTCTGGCATCCTTGTATTGGGGAACTGCATCGGGAGAAAATGGATGGAGCAGGCGGCCCAGCCAACCGCGCCTGCGTGCGGGTGTAGATGTCGGCACTGCGTCCTGAGCAAACATGCTCCCGACAACGAAAAATATCAGAATGTACAGAACTGTTCGTCGCTTCATGAGCGGATTAAAACAGACTCGAAAGCTTTCGAGGTTGCAAAAACCCTGTCAAACCCTTTATCCAATCGGCATGAAAACTCTCTGTGCATTCGCGTTTTGCCTGGTTTTCGCCGCGGCGGAAGGCGTGGCAAAACAACGACATTGCACGTTCCGAGTGCACGCACAAGCAAACCCTCGGGATACGGAGGTATTCGCGACATCTGTTCGCGCCCAAGTGTCTGGAAAAACTGTGGCAATCGAAAAGACTCCGTGGATTTCGGAGCGCGACGTCATAGCATTTTCTCCGTATCCCGCTGCGAACGGAACGTATGGCGCACTATTTCAACTCGACGAGCATGGGCGAGTCGTGCTTGATACTCTAAGCGTTGAGCGTCGCGGCAGCTTGCTTTTCGTGTTCATCAATGGTCGACCAATTACCGAACTAGAAATCGACAAGCGTGTTTCCGACGGAAAAATCTACATCCCTTCCGGGCTAACCCCTGCAGATATTGAGGTGATGAAAAAAGACTGGCGCATGATTGGCCAACGGAAGCGGTAACACCTACTGGGGCCTACTCGCGTCTCCTGTAACGAATGAATCATCTTTTAACCGCAACGTTTTTCACGTTCGTTTTGATACGTTCTACAGCGATGGGAGAGAACCAGATTCTTGATCTCGTCTTGCCAACCGACAATGACGCCCTGTTTTCAGGCGGGGGCGCCGCATTCTACCAGTACATCGACCGCAACTTTAAGGGTGTGAAATCAACGCCGTGGGAAGGAGGTCAATACGGTTTTGTCCGCGATCCAACCGACACAGCGGGTGGCGTTGTTTATACCCGTTTTCACGAAGGCATCGATATTCGCCCTCTGCATCGCGACGCGCACGGTGAGCCGCTCGATGAAATACACGCCATCGCCGATGGAAAAGTGGTGCACGTTAACTCTGTTCCCGGCTACTCGAACTATGGAAAATACATCGTCATTGAGCATCGCTGGGGCGGCTCGAATTACTACAGCTTGTACGGACATCTGAGTTCGATCGCAGTCCAGCCAGGGGACACGGTGAAACACGGCCAGCGCATCGCCGTGATGGGCTACACCGGAACAGGACTAAACAGGGAGCGCGCGCATCTTCACCTGGAATTGAATCTCATACTTAGTCGTGAATTCGAGTCGTGGTACAACGCATTCTTTAGGAACGATCCCAATCACAACGGTATTTACAATGGAATGAATCTCGCCGGGCTCGATATCGCACGGTTGTATCTTGCGCTGCACAAAAATCCCTCACTGACGATTCCCGAATTCCTCGGTCGCGAGGAGACATTCTACAAAGTGACGCTCCCTAAAGCGCGGCATTTCGAGCTGCCAAAACTTTATTCGTGGATGCTCACGACAGGGAGCCGAAACGAAAAATCTTCATGGGAAGTCTCGTTTGCGCAGTCTGGTGTGCCCCTGAGAATAGAATCGAGCGAAAAGAGCGCGACGCAGCCTGAGCTGAGTTACGTCAAAAAAAGTTCGGCCGATTATTCCCATCTGACTCGCGACATAATTTCCGGCCAAGGCGCAAATGCGCATCTCACAGATTACGGCAGGCAACTAATGCGATTGCTGATTTGGCCTGACTGACGCGAGCCTCAACACGAGGTAGGCGTCCCTTGCGCGAGCGCGACCCCATGCGGGATCGCTCCCTGCACGAACCCGAGACACTCCACGGCGCCGCTCGGCTTTCCCGGAAGGGCGATCACGAGCGAAAGATCGACGAGTGCTGCCAGGCTGCGCGACAAGATGGAATTGGCCGTGATCTTCATGGATTCAGCGCGCATCACTTCGCCGAAACCAGGTAATTCGACGCGCATAATGGCGCGAATCGCCTCCGGGGTAACGTCCCGCGGTCCGACGCCCGTACCGCCCGTGGTCAAAATTAAACCGCAGCCTTGTTGCGAAAACGAACGGATCGCTTGCTGAATACGTTCTGCGTGGTCGGGAACAATCGCTTCCGACAGGACTTGCCATCCTGCCTTTTGCGCCGCGTCCCTCACCGCAGGCCCGCCAAGATCCTCGTAGTCACCTGCGTTGGCGCGATCCGAGATTGTGATGATACCAACGGTTATCTGCTTGGAGGGTTGGGGTACTGGAAAATTGGAGTGTTGTCTCGGTTTCATTACTCCATTACTCCGCTGCTCCACTTTCCGCGGAGTGCACGGTTTGCTTAGTTTTGCTGAGTAGCCGGACATCAGAAATCTGCATCTCCTTGTCGACCGCCTTGCACATGTCGTAAATCGTGAGCAACGCAACCGTGACGCCAACCAGCGCTTCCATCTCTACCCCGGTTTGTGCAATTGTCTGAGCGGTGCATCGCACCTCGGCTCCATTGTTGGAAGTAACAACGTCGATCTTAACGTCGCCGAGTGGCAGTGGGTGGCAAAGCGGAATCAGCTGCGCCGTTTGTTTCGCTCCTTGGATACCGGCAATTCGCGCGGTCGCGAAGACATTTCCCTTGGCGATTTGATTGCTCGCAATTAGGTCGAGCGTCTCGCGCTGGAGTCGAATCTTCCCGGCCGCCACAGCTCTGCGTTTACTCATCGGCTTCGCCGATACATCGACCATCTGCGCACGGCCATCGGTACCGATGTGCGTGAGGCGCTTCATTTTTGCCATCGTTGTCATTCCGATCGGAGCGAAGCTGAGTGGAGGAACCCCGGGCCGCCACCGCGGTTGATGCAGCCGAATGTCTCGACTTCGCTAGGCATGACGTGCGCAGTTCAACCGCCGATAGCAATCATTTTGCGGTTCGGCTGGTAATTGTTGCGAAAGTCGTGTTGCTCAGGTTTTCGATCGACCACATCGAGAAAGAATTGCTTGAGCTCCTGGTCGCTCGCCCCGGCCCTGAGCGGTTTCATAATGTCGAACTCCAGGTAACTGCCGAGGCATGGACGCAACTTCCCGTCGCATGTGAGGCGAAGTTTGTTGCAGCCTTCGCAGAAATGAAGATTGGTCATCGCTCCGATAAAGCCAATTCGCTGCCAGCGTTTGGGGATCTGGTAATAAGTGGCTGGGCCGTTCGTCCTAAACTCAGTCTCAGGAATCAAGCGGCCATAATGCGATTCTATCATCCTCTTTGCCTCATGGATCGGAATGAAGTTTTTATCGTCGAGCACCTCGGTTGTGCTTACGGGCATCATTTCGATGAAACGGAGAATCAAATCGCGCTGCGCTGCGAATTCTATCAGCGGAATTAGCTGGTCTTCATTTCGGCCACGCATCAGGACGGTGTTCAGTTTGATCTGCTCGAAGCCTGCAGCGATAGCCGCGTCGATCCCACGGAGAACCTGCTCATGGAAATCGCGGCCGGTAATTTGTGAATAGAGCTCTCGATCTAACGTATCGAGCGAAACATTAACCGATCCCACACCGGCTGCGCGTAAAGCTCTGGCCATTGGTTTTCCTGGAGCGATTTCACGCGCGAGCAACGTCCCATTCGTGGAAAGACCGATGCTTCTGATGCCGGAGATTTCAGGAATTCGTCTGATGAAATCGATCACATCACGGCGGGTCAGCGGCTCGCCGCCAGTGATTCGCACTTTGGAAACGCCCAACTCCGCTGCAATGCCAACGAGGCGCAGCGTTTCTTCAAAAGTTAGGATTTCCTCGCGCGGCAACCACTCCTGTAATTCCTGCGGCATGCAATAAGTGCAGCGCTCATTGCAACGATCGGTGATCGAGACGCGCAGGTACGAAATCCGATGGCCATAGCGATCTTGCATGCAGGGGAACGTTACGGGCAGGGCGATGTTGAATCAAGAAACCACGTGGTTTGACTCGCAATTCTGTGACGCTATGATTTTCTCCGCATTATGAGGCGTCGATTCTCTTCTGGCGCATCGGTGCTGGGCATCGCGGCCGCCGTCTTGATCCTCACCAGTTGTTCAACACCACAGACGCGAATTTCCGACCATCCCGACCTTTACCAAAGTCTTTCGCCCCGCGACCAGGCACTGGTAAGCCAGGGGCAAATTCGCTATGGCATGTCTCGAAATGCAGTTTGGTTGTCATGGGGTTCGCCCGATTCGAA
>Ga0193724_1000297_pt1 | contig 11979 bp, 7 predicted proteins | sample H2a1metaG_FD_146005 | JGI IMG/M metagenome (GOLD analysis project Ga0193724, IMG submission 146005) | Soil microbial communities from a riparian zone of the East river system, Colorado, United States - H2a1 | ecosystem: Environmental > Terrestrial > Soil > Riparian zone | place: USA: East River... | reverse complement strand
GTCGCACTTGTTCAGGAACACCACCAGCGCGGGAACGCCGACCTGACGTGCCAACAGGATGTGCTCGCGGGTCTGCGGCATCGGGCCATCGGCCGCCGAAACCACCAGAATGCCGCCATCCATCTGCGCAGCACCGGTGATCATGTTCTTCACATAGTCGGCGTGGCCAGGGCAATCGACGTGGGCGTAATGCCGGTTCGCAGTCTCGTATTCAACGTGAGCGGTCGAGATCGTGATGCCGCGCGCCTTCTCTTCCGGCGCCTTGTCGATCTGGTCGTACGCCGTGAACGTCGCACCGCCGCTCTCCGCCAGCACCTTGGTGATCGCCGCTGTCAACGACGTCTTGCCGTGGTCGACGTGACCGATCGTTCCGATGTTGCAATGCGGTTTATTGCGTTCAAACTTTGCTTTGGCCATGACTCTCTCCGTTCAGTCGTTAACTGCCGCCAACGACAATCAGGCAAACTTCTTTTGGACTTCCGCCGACACGTTCGCCGGCGCTTCTGCGTAGTGATCGAACTGCATCGTGAAGGTCGCGCGACCCTGGCTCATCGAGCGCAGGTTATTCACGTAACCAAACATGTTCATGAGCGGCACCATCGCATTGATGACGTTGGCATTGCCGCGCATGTCCTGGCCCTGGATCTGGCCGCGCCGCGAATTCAGATCGCCGATCACGGACCCGGTGTAGTCTTCCGGAGTCACGCATTCGACCTTCATGATCGGCTCGAGCAGGACAGACTTGCCCTTCTGCAGCGCTTCACGGAACGCCGCGCGCGATGCGATCTCGAACGCCAGCGCCGAGGAGTCGACGTCGTGATAGGCGCCGTCCACCAACTGGACCTTCACGTCCACCACCGGGAAGCCCGCGACCACACCGGAGCCCAGCACGCTGTTGAGGCCCTTTTCGACGCCGGGGATGTATTCCTTCGGCACCGCGCCGCCGACGACCTTGGACTCGAACTCGAAGCCCTTGCCGGGTTCGTTCGGCTCGACGATGAATTTCACCCGCGCGAACTGCCCGGTACCGCCGGTCTGCTTCTTGTGGGTGTAATCGACTTCCGCGCGCTTGGTAACACGCTCACGGAACGCCACCTGCGGCGCGCCGATATTGGCGTCGACCTTGTAGGTCCGGCGCAGGATGTCGACCTTGATGTCGAGATGGAGTTCGCCCATGCCCTTGAGAATGGTCTGGCCGGATTCCAGGTCGGTCGAGACCCGGAACGACGGATCCTCCGCGGCAAGCTTCGCCAAGGCGACGCCGAGCTTTTCCTGGTCGGCCTTCGACTTCGGCTCGATCGCGATCTCGATCACCGGCTCCGGGAATTCCATCTTTTCCAGAATCACCGGCTTGTTCGCATCGCACAGCGTGTCGCCGGTGCGGGCTTCCTTCAGGCCTGCCAGCGCGACAATGTCGCCGGCGAAAGCTTCCTTGATGTCTTCGCGGTTGTTGGCGTGCATCAGCAGCATGCGGCCGATGCGCTCCTTGCGGTCGCGGGTCGAATTGATGACGCCGGTGCCCGACAAAAGCGTGCCGGAGTAAATGCGGCAAAAGGTGATGGTGCCGACGAAGGGGTCGTCCATGATCTTGAACGCAAGCAGCGCCAGCGGCTCCTTGTCATTCGGAAGCCGAATGATTTCGTTGCCGTCTTCATCGACGCCCTTGATGGCGGGCACGTCGACCGGCGACGGCAGATAATCCACGACCGCGTCGAGCAGCGGCTGCACGCCCTTGTTCTTGAAGGCCGAGCCGCACAGCACCGGAAAGAACGCGCCGGTCAGCACGGCCTTGCGGATCATGCGCTTGAGCGTCGGTTCGTCGGGCTCGTTGCCGTCGAGATAAGCGGCGAGAACCTCGTCGTCGAGTTCGACCGCGGCCTCCAGCAGCTTCTCGCGATATTCCTTGGCCTTCTCGACCATATCTTCGGGAATATCGATGTCCCTGAAAGCGGCGTCGAGCTTCTCTTCTTCCCAGATCACGCCCTTCATGCGGACGAGATCGATCAGACCCTTGAAATTATTCTCGGATCCGATCGGAAGCTGGATCGCAATCGGCTTGGCGCCGAGGCGATCGACAATATCCTGCATGCATTTGTAGAAATCGGCGCCGGTCTTATCCATCTTGTTGGCGAACACGATGCGCGGAACCCGGTACTTGTCGCCTTGGCGCCAGACCGTCTCGGTCTGCGGCTCAACGCCCTGGTTGGAATCGAGCACGCACACCGCGCCGTCGAGCACGCGCAGCGAACGCTCGACTTCAATGGTGAAGTCGACGTGGCCGGGGGTGTCGATGATGTTCAGGCGCTTGCCGCTCCAGAACGCGGTGGTCGCGGCGGACGTGATCGTGATGCCGCGCTCCTGTTCCTGCTCCATCCAGTCCATCGTCGCTGCACCTTCGTGCACTTCGCCGATCTTGTGGCTCTTGCCGGTATAATAAAGGATGCGCTCGGTAGTCGTGGTCTTGCCGGCATCGATATGCGCCATGATACCGAAGTTGCGGTAGTCCTCTATGGCATGAACGCGGGGCATGGGTTGTTCCTTAAAATCCGTTGTTTCGCCGTTACCAGCGATAGTGCGAGAAGGCGCGGTTGGCTTCCGCCATCCGGTGCACGTCTTCACGCTTCTTCACGGCGTTTCCCCTGCCATTCGATGCGTCGAGCAGTTCGGCTGAGAGCCGCTCCGTCATCGTCTTCTCATTGCGGTCGCGCGCCGCCGAAATCAGCCAGCGGATCCCGAGCGCCTGCCGGCGCACCGAGCGTACTTCGACCGGAACCTGATAGGTGGCGCCGCCGACGCGGCGCGACCGAACTTCGATCGTCGGCATCACGTTTTCCAGCGCCTGCTCGAAAATCGGCAGCGGGCTCTGCTTGGTCTTGGTCTCGATCATGCCGAGCGCACCGTAGACGATGCCTTCGGCGACCGACTTCTTCCCGGCGTACATCACCGAGTTCATGAATTTCGTAATGATGATGTTTCCGAACTTCGGATCCGGAAGCACTTCACGCTTTTCAGCAGAATGGCGGCGAGACATCTTGTCTGTTCCCGATTATTTCGGACGCTTCGCGCCGTACTTCGAACGGCGCTGCTTACGGTTCTTGACGCCCTGGGTATCGAGGACGCCGCGGAGAATGTGGTAACGCACGCCGGGCAAATCCTTGACGCGGCCGCCGCGGATCATGACCACGGAATGTTCCTGAAGGTTATGGCCTTCACCGGGAATGTAGCCGATCACCTCGAAGCCGTTGGTCAGGCGCACCTTTGCGACCTTGCGAAGCGCCGAGTTCGGCTTCTTCGGGGTCGTGGTGTAGACGCGCGTGCAAACGCCGCGCTTCTGCGGCGACTGCTGCAGCGCCGGCACCTTCTTGCGCGACTTTTGTACGACGCGCGGACTTGCGATCAGCTGGTTGATCGTCGGCATGTCAGCCTTCACCCTTTATTCGTGCGAAACCGGGAAGCGGCTGCGCAAATTCTCAATCGGGACCACCGGTCCCATCCGGTCACCCCACGCGAATTGAACCGCGCAAAGCGAAATCGCGCCAACCGCTCATTGCTGAGCGGAAAGCGCTTCGACGCCACAGAGGACCGCAGTCGTAACCGATCAGCCTGCGCTGCTCAGTCAAGTACCGAGGTCATGCATCCGAAATCAATCTCAAGAGGACTTGCTCGAGAGAACCAAGATCGTCCTGGCATTGCCTAGCTATATTCGACAGCGTTTGAGCGGCATTCGTCGAGGTTGGTGCCCGTCCCGATCCCGCAGAAATGACCCAGGGGATTGAAAGGGTGATCCGTTCCGACTCTGGCGTCGCTCACCGCCTGTCGTTAAGTGCGCGGGTTTTATCGGCGGTGGTTAGCCAAGTCAAGGCGAAACGACAATGCAAGAAGCGCCTCTGCCGCCTGCAGAATCGGCACGCACATGAATTTCAAAGCATGCCCGATGACCCCCTGGAGCCTTTTCCGTTTCGATCGAATCGAAACGGGGCTCCAGATTCCTGATTTGACGGGTTTTCTTGACGTGAACCGGTTTCCACCCCGGATCAAGTCCGGGGCAGGCTTTCGCTGGCAGACGCTCTGGTGCACGGAAAGCAACGAATCCTGCGCGCCTGGTACACCGTCCTGCTCCGCTTGCTTTCGAGCCGCAGGCGTAGGATCAGCCGAATAAAAATATTACCCGGGTAATATATATCCATCAGGCGCTTATTGGGCGATGCCGGCGCCCGGTTCCCGAGGTGACGGCGCCGAAGGCGGGTCCGGAACCACCCGGTCAGAGAACGCAGCCCTCCCCCGCTCAATCCTCGTCATCGTCATCATCGTCGTCGCTGTCGTCGCCAGCCTGGTCGGCCGCTTGATGCGGTGTGTGGCTCTGATCGTCCCACAGCCTTCGATACACGCCGTTGGCGGCGAGCAGCTTCGCGTGCGAGCCGCGCTCGATCGCCTTGCCGCCTGATATCACGATGATCTCATCCATATCGACCACCGACGTCAGGCGGTGGGTCGAGAAGATCATGGTGCGGTCCTTCGCCACCTTGAGAAGCGTGCGATTGATCGCGGCTTCGGTGGTCTGGTCGAGTGCCGAGGTCGCCTCATCGAGCAGCAGGATCGACGGGTTGCGGACGATGGCGCGGGCAATCGCGATGCGCTGGCGCTGCCCGCCCGACAGCGTATCGCCGCGTTCCCCGACCGAGGTGTCGTATTTCTGCGGAAGACTCATGATGTAGCGATGGATTTCGGCCTTGCGCGCGGCCTGCTCGACTTCTTCGTCGGTCGCGCCTTCCTTGCCGAGGCGGATGTTTTCCCGGATCGACATGTTGAACAGCATGTTTTCCTGGAACACCACCGCCATGCTCTTGCGCAGGGATTCGCGCGTCACCTTGCGGATATCGACGCCGTCGATGGTCACGCGCCCTTCATCCGGCACATAAAGGCGAAGGATCAAATTGAGCAGCGTGCTCTTGCCGGAGCCGCTCGGACCGACGATGGCGATGCTCTTGCCGACCTTGAGCTTGAGACTGAGATTGTCGAGAACCGGCGTTTGGCTGCCTTCATACTGGAAGGTCACGCGGTCGAAGGTGATGTCGTTGGTGATGCGCGGCAAATCGGGCGCACCCGGGCGGTCGGCGCCGCGGGTCGGTTCGTCGAGCAGTTCCTGAATGTGGCGCACTGCCGCCGCCGACTGGATCGACACCGGAATGAAATGCATCAGATGGGCGATGTTGTAGGACACCTCCCAGAACGCGCTCTCGAACGTCACGAAGGTCCCGATGGTGATCTGGCCCTTGGTGGCCAGATAGGCGCCGATCGCGAGCACCACGAGGTGCAGCAACAGTACCGAAATCGTAACCGTGCGCTCGACCATGGTCGACAGGAACGCCGCCGAAGCAATTTTGCGGCGCGCGTCGTTGTTGCGCATCGTGAACCAGCCAAGCGTCCGCCGCTGCAGGCTGAACGCCTTGACCACCGCCTGCGCCGCGACGTTTTCCTGCACCATGCCGAGAAGCGCCGATTCATTGAGCTTCTGCTCGTAATTCGCCTGCACCGCCTTCGGCGTCAGAATCCGCGGGCCGATCAGCGTGATCGGAAACACCAGCAGCGCCACCGCGGCGAGCTGCCAGTTCAGGAACAACATCAGGACGATGCCCGCGATCAATTCCAGGAACGGCAACGCCGCGCTGTTGGCAAAGCTCTTGATCGAACCTTCGAAGGCCGACATATCGATGGAGAAGCGCGAGAGAATCTCGCCGCGCTTGGTGCGCGCGAAATAGGCCGACGGCAGGTTCTGGACGTGCTCGAACAGCCGTGACCGCACATCCGAAATCAGCGAAGCGGCGAGCTTGGCGTCCCACCGCTCGTACCAGACCGCCACGATCGAGGTGATGATGCCGGCCGCCGCGAGCACACCGAGGATCGTATAGAGCGCCTGGAAATCTTCTTCCCCGAGCGCATCGTCGATCAGGAACTTCAGGCTCAGCGGCATGATGACATTGAACAGCGTCTCGACCAGAACGCCGAGGCCGACGAATGTCAGTATTGTCTTGTAGTTCTTCAGGAATGGTTTGACGAACGCATAGATCGTCGCCAGCGCGCCGGCGGCTTCCTTCGCGGTAAAGACGACGAGATCCTCATCGTCCTCGTCATCGTCAACATCAAGCTCGTCGTCATCTTCGTCCTCATCGGGCGGAGACGACGCGGTTGGCTTGCCGCCGACGATGCGATCCGGGGCGACAGCGTCCGCGGAAAGCTTCTGGTCGAGCTCTGCCGCAATCGGATCGTCGGCGGAAGCGGGTATCTGATCATCCGGCGATGGAGGCTTGGACGACGGAGGCCTGGACGATGGAGGCTTGGACGATGGAGGCTTGGACGATGGAGGCTTGGACGCCATGAAACCAACCGATGCTGCACGGCCGGCATGACCGCAAAATCGACCCCCGCCGTTCTACGCGCTCGGCAAAGCAACTGCCAACAACTTTCCGCGGGCGGTCCAGGCCAACGCCGGGACCCAAAAAAGTGTCACTTCAGTGCTGAATGGAGATGACACGGCGTCGCGCGACGGCGCTCACGCTGCAATCCCGGCTTACGCTCGGTTGCCAGAACGACGTGCCAGCCGGCTCAGTCGTCGACTGCAACCTTGTCAAAGAACGAGTAGCGCAGGCTGTCGGAATCCGCATACCACTGACCCGGACCCTTGTTGGCAGCCAGGGTTGCGGCCCAGAGCGCGTCCGTGCAGTCGCGACGGTGCATCGACAGGTCGAACCCGTTGCTGAAAAACAGTTCCGACCATTCCCACCAGGTTCCGAGCTTCCTGACCCCGCGCAGCAGGTCGTATCGATCGATCAGCGCCGGCGCCATATCCGATGTCACCGATCCGAACACCAAGCCGGTCTTGACGACGCGGTTCAATTCACGAACGGCGCGCGGCACCTGCTTTTCCGCGACATGGCACAGACTTGTCTCGAACACGAAATCGAATTCTCCGTTCTTGAACGGCATATCGACGATTGATCCGAGCTTGTTGAATTTCTTCAGTGCCTTCGGCGTGTGAGCATGGATCGCACGGTTGTTCTCGATGCCCCATGCATCTATTCCACGAGCGCGCAGCGCGCCCACCAGTTCTCCGCTGGCGGACCCGGCCACCAGCAGCTTGTAACCCCTGGCTCTGTTCCAGACGATCTTGATGAGGTCCGTCAGATATGCGGGATCGGTAAACTGGCTCCAGACCTCACGATAGGGACCGAGCCCCCGATAATTCTCGAAATAATCCCGATCGATCCGGTCGGATGCAGACTCGGCGCCCTCGCTGAGCGCGCGGCGCAGCCGCATCATCTCGGTGAGAATGATGTCGGTGGCGGCATCGGAGGAATCGAGCAGTCCGTTCAGCGTCGAGTCGAACAGATAGTCGCCGACCACGACCAGGCCGGGATGCTGTTTGGGATCGGGCCGGTGATTGGTCATGACGTCGCGCGCCGGCATGCCGCCCGGCAACGCATTTACCGACGAGAGCCAGCGATGGATCTTGCCCTCCATGAGATGCGCGCGCGCGTCGCCGAGCGAGGCCGGCAGTGACTTCAGTGCGGCGTCGATCAGCTCCTGATCGCTGAGATTGGCGAAAGCCAGCGCGTCGGAGCCGGCGATCAGCCAGTTCAAGACACCGTGCTTGCCGACGTCGTGACGGGCGCCTTCATTGTAAACGCAGCAGCCGCCGAACGCTTCCGACATGAACCATGCGCCGGGGATTTTCTCTCCCCAGAACGGCTCATCGAACAGGATCGAGACCCGCAAATAATGCGCCGGGCGGTCGAAATAAGCCACATGCTTGACCATCGACTTGCGCAGCTGTTCGCCGTCCCATCGCATGGTCGCGAGCCAAGAGTGCGGCAGGCACATCACCACGAGATCGAAATCCCTGGTCTCCGGTCCCTTGCCGTTCATCATGTTGAGCTGATAGCGGCCAGCCGCGGTCTTGCCGACCTTGAGAACCCGGTGATTGAGCTGGATATCGGCGTCGACCTCCGACTGCAGGCATTCGATCAGCTGTTCGTTGCCGTTCTGGATCGAATACAGGCCGATATAGCCATCCACATCCATCACGAAGTTCTTCAGCGCATTCAGCCCGTTGGTGTTGTGGCTCTCGGTGGCGAGATCGGACCGCGCCATCACCTTGAGGAAGCGTTTGGCGGTGGGATCGTCCACTTCCTTGTCGAGCAACTCCTCGCAGGTGATGTACGCCCATGGATGCTCGTTGTCGTGCGCGCCGACGCCTTCATAATATTCGATCGGAGACACCATCTCGGTGCAGCGTTTGCGGAACGCTTCGATCGCGTCCGCGGTCTTGGCACCGTATTTGCGACGCATGCCCGGCACGTCATTCAACAGCTCGCCATCGAGCTGGACTTGCTCGGCATCCATCGGAATGGTCTGCAGACCGAAATGCTGGATCAGCTCGCGCAGCGGATCCGGGCCGGTCATCGAGTAATCGTAAATCTCGGCGACACCGGCTTCGTACATCGCCGGCGCCGAATCGAATTTGCGCGTGAGAATCTTGCCGCCGACGCGGTCGGACGCCTCGTAAATCGTGACGCGGCAAAGCTCGCCCAATTTCTTCTTGAGATACCAGGCGCTCATCAGGCCGCCAGGGCCGCCGCCAACGATTGCAAGATCAAGCATCGATTTTTGTTACCTTCCCGCCAAGCTACGGCGACCAGACCGACACGCAACTTGCCCTCGCCTCCGTATCGCGTGCCAGACGGAGCGCGGAGCGGAAAGGCAAAAATCCCACCCCGCTCCAGAGATTCAGAGCGCCAATTCGACGTTTTCGGCCGCCAAAGGGCCGAACTCCGCCTCCGGAGACAGCCACCTTTCCTTTAGCAGAAGCGCTTTTGTTCCTGAAAGGAAGATGAACAACCGGCGGCGAAGCGAAATTGAGGCCAAACGACCCCACTGCCGCAAAGGAAGCGAAGCCAGGGCGACATTTTGCAGCGCAAAACGTTTGGAGGACGTGAAGACGACGGGGAAAATGAAAAATATTGACGCGGGGATGGTGCCTGGAACCTGTCAGCAATCCAGTCCTGATCCTTCGCCGGCAAGCGATCGAAGCATCGCCGCTACGGCCGGAAAATGAAAAAACCACTGGCAGGGCATTGCCGGTGGTTCTGGAGGTTCATTGTGAAGTAGGTGTCGTCTCCTCGAGACAAGGCGCCAAACCATCCTTGGCCGGCTACTTGCAGTGCAACATATATAGCAAAATTACTTAATCAAATAAGCTTTTTTAGTAAATAGCTCTGTTCTAAATCGCGATGCAGGCTGCGCGCCTGTGAAAAACCCCGGACCGTTCCGTCCGGGGTTTTTCTGTCGAATTGTCAGACGATCGGGATCAGAAGGTACGCTGAGCGCGAAGGTCAGCGCCAAACGAGACCGGGTGGAGAAATAGTCGCGGTAACGATTCACCTGACCAGGATCGCCGTTCCAAGCGGGCTGATCCTCCACACCGGCGGTGTTGAACGAGGTGTCAACGCGCAGATAGCCACCAAACTTGATGCAGGTGTCGGCGCCCGGAATGTAGAAGAAACCGGCACCATACAGGGAGCAGAGCTTCACATACTCGACCGCTTTGGCCTTGACGGGAAGATCAGCCGCCTGTGCCCCGCCCATGGCGAGCAGAGCCGCCGCTGAGCCGAGGACAAGGCTCTTAATCGTCTTCATGTTAACCTCCAAGTTGCAGGGAAGGCTCCAGATCCACCGGGTGTCTGCACACCTCAGGACAGGCTCCCTTGTTCCGTTTAAAACCGCTCAGTCGTTCTGCGTCTTCGGACCACCCGCATGACGCGCGGGACTTGAGCGAACCACTTAACGGGACGATCCAGGAACCCCAAGCCGTTTTGGCGAAGATTCATTCATAACTTTTATAATCAAAATAGTTTATTAATTCAGATATCAATTGCTGGCCCGATGTATCTTTTCTGCAACGGCGCCTCCACGGGTTGGTCCGGATCTGCCGACGCGGGGGCTGGATCCTTGAGTCGGTCACCGATCTTTTTTGCTTGTTTCGAAAAAGAATTCGATCAAGATGGGCCATGGGAGCAAATAAGAGGAGCGTAGGCCCCCCGGGTCCGGCGCTACGCGGGAGTTCGGGCGGCGCTGCGAGCAAAGATCAGGACATTATCAGGCGATTCACCTGGGTGATCGCTTCCATAAGCGTGCACCTCGAAGAACTTCGCTACTTCTGGGGCAAAGCCCTCGGTATCAGCGGTCCGCAGTGGATGATCCTGATGGCCCTGGCGGAAATCGATCAAGACGATGGCGTGCCGGTCAATGTGGTTTCGAAAAAGCTGCATGTTGATTCGTCGTTCGTCACGACTCAATCGAAACTGCTTGAAAAGAAAGGCTTCATACGCCGAAAAAACTCCACCGAAGACGGCCGAATTGTACAGATGTCCCTGACAAACAAGACGACCAAGCTTCTGGCAAGTCTGGCCTCGCAACAGGAGACCTTGAACGAATTCATTTTCGCGGAGTTCGACGACCGCGAATTAGCCGAACTCACCGATAGACTCGCCGGCCTCCGGAACCGCCTTGAGAAGGCCTGCTTGAAGGTGGTCCTGGACATCTGAGTTTCGACCGTCGACCGACATTGTTGAGCAGCAAGACTTCGTTGCCCGACGTGTGAGCAACGCAGCGACCCGGCAACCGAGGACTTTATTTCAACCTTGGGCCATCACGATACGATCTAATGCGCTTCAATTCCGAGGCGTGACGCGATCCAGTCAAAGATAAACTCATTGGCAAGCGCGGTGTTGTCGGCATGTCCTTGTGCTGCCGCGGTTTCCTCGCTCGTGAAGATCTTGAGGGTCACGTCCCGGCCATCCGCTTTCAGTCCGTCGTACAATTCCTTCACGCGCTCCGCCTTAAGCCAGCCGCGCTCGCCGGTAGAAATCAAGACAGGGCATTTGATGTTTCGAGCAACCCTGCTGAAGACGGTCTCGAGAGAGCGTTCGCATCCGACGGCGCGACGAGATCCCTCAGGAACGCGCGTTCATTCAAATCCCAGATACCGCCGTCACAAACCGCCGCTGCAAAACGGTCATCGAACGCGATTCCCCGCGCCACAAAGGAAGAGCTCCATCCATCCGCGAGGATTGCAATTCGATGCTCGTCGACATCGTCTCTTTCGACGAGATAATCCATGATCTGTCCGATTGTCGCTTCTAGATCGGAACGGCCGACGACGTCCTCGAATCGGGCGCTGGCCCCTGCGCCCAAAAGGTCCACCGCAAGCACCGACATGGAATCCACGAAAGGATGCGGAATGAAAGCATCCCGCGTATCATCTCGCCTTCTTGCATGTCGAAATACGAATTGTTGACAAGGGCGTGTGCCAAGGCAGGCATTTGACGGCCGTGCCGAAGAGCGCGGACCCAGCACAAGCGGGCCGTTTTCAACCGCTGCGATCGGGCAGTTATCAACTCACGCAAAAAAAGAGCCGGCTGACGCCGGCTCTTTCGCATTGTGATCGCTGGAATGCCGATCGATTATTCCGCCGGCGGCAGCGCCAGCGGTTCGACTTCCGGTGCCGCAGGCACGATCGTGGCCTGCTTTTCGCGTTCGTCGAGAATCAGCTTGTCGCGCTTCACCGCGACTTCGCGGATCTTGGCCATCGAGGCGCCGGTGCCCGCCGGGATCAACCGGCCGACAATGACGTTGTCCTTGAGGCCTTCGAGCGGATCCACCTTGCCGTTGACGGCGGCTTCGGTGAGCACGCGGGTGGTCTCCTGGAACGAGGCCGCCGAGAAGAACGACCGGGTCTGCAAGCTCGCCTTGGTAATGCCGAGCAACACCGGCGTTCCCGTGGCGATCTTCTTGCCCTCTTCCTTGGCCTTGGCGTTGATCACGTCGAACTCGATCTTGTCGATCTGTTCACCCGAGATCATGTCGGTCTCGCCCTGGTCGGTGATCTCCACCTTCTGCAGCATCTGACGGACAATCACTTCG
>Ga0193724_1000296_pt1 | contig 12001 bp, 13 predicted proteins | sample H2a1metaG_FD_146005 | JGI IMG/M metagenome (GOLD analysis project Ga0193724, IMG submission 146005) | Soil microbial communities from a riparian zone of the East river system, Colorado, United States - H2a1 | ecosystem: Environmental > Terrestrial > Soil > Riparian zone | place: USA: East River... | reverse complement strand
GGTGCCGCGGGCTTCGTGCTGGCGTGGAGTCTGGGCGCGCTGCTAAACTTGGTCGCGCAAGTTTCCGATCATACACATGCCCGGCACTTGATGATGGAAACGCCAGGCGAGAATTAGTCACGCCTCGACCAATCTCGCCAAGTGGGCGTTAGCGTTGCCGAAACGCTCACGCTGGTAAGTCTTAGAAGGACAACAGGCTTCAAGATCCAGATGAGGTCCAGTCGCCCTTGAATCCTCGCGATGAGCTGGTTGCGCCTAAGTCTAAAAGCACTTTGGCGCGGTTCTTAAGCTTTTCGCTATTGATCTGATTGAAAGCGCGCCGTGAGTCGCCGAGTTTGGAGAGCGTCAGGCCTGCCCCTTGAAGAATTTTGCGCTCTTCAGAACTTAACGTCTCATATCGTCCACTACTCGCTGCGCGCGTTTGAAATCGCGAAATGAAGGTCGCCAATGCAGCGTCATTAGCTCCGTACAACTCGACGAGTTGTTGAAAACTGAGATGAAATGGAATCGTAGCAATATCCACATCCTCAGATTCCGATAGTTCCCTGGGCGGCATCATAACCTCATTGGACTTCATCACTGAATGCCAGACGTCAGCGGGCTGATAATATCCGATCTCAAGGCGACAAGTACGATGCCGTTGAGACATCGTAACATAATGCATTCCCGCCATCGGTTCGATAGCCGCTTCTTTCTCCTCCAGACCGTCTGCGCAATGAATCCGGAGATGAACCTGTCGATCGACAGGCGTGGCATTTTTGAAAAGCGATGGCCAGTCAATATCCCAATATGCGAACACTGTCCAAGGGTCGCGCGCAACGGCGAGAAGACGCGGTGAACCAGGAAGGCGCGACAATCCTAAGCCATTACCCAAATCGTGTGACTCCTCGGTTTCCGCGAGAGGCACGAGGGGGTTCCTGGAAATATGGAACGTCTGTCTCGCCTTCATCTTCCAGAACGTGGCCCAAATCGACAAAACGCCAACCACAGATTTCGCGTCGAGAACTTCCAATTACCAACAAGGTCATCTCGGTGCTTTTGGAACTTTTCCGCGCCTTTTTGCGCGTTTAACGCATAGTTCTCGTTAAATTGAGAATGGCATGAGCGCAAAAATCGTCGGTCTTGAAGAACTTTCGGAGCGCAGCAAACAGTTGAATGCTGCCGGTAAAAAACTGGTAGCGACAAACGGCTGCTTTGACCTGCTGCACGTCGGGCACGTGCGCTACTTGCAAGCTGCACGCGCGCTTGGCGATTTGTTAGCCGTCGGCTTGAATAGCGATCTCTCGGTCCGCGAATTAAAAGGAAAGGGACGTCCGATCACCGCTGAGCGCGATCGCGCGGAAATCCTCGCCAGTCTACAGTCCGTAGATCTCGTCACAATTTTTCCCGCACTGCGAGCGACGCAGTTTATTGCCGCAAGCCATCCTGCCATTTATGTGAAAGGTGGAGACTACACCTCCGAAACGCTCAACGAAGAGGAGCGCACGCTTTTGAAGGAGATCGGCGCCGAGATTCGCATTATTCCATTTGAGGCAGGCTATTCGACTTCGCGCCTGCTTGAACAAATATGCAAGAGCGGGCATTGAAAGTTGTGGCGCTTCCTGCACCGATGTCCCTATATCGCTAGACTTCAGGGTAAATAAGTGAAACGCCTGCCAATTGGAATTCTTGGGTCAGGAAAAGGAAGCAACTGCCGGGCAATTCTCGAGCGTATCCGCTCGGGCGATCTGGCAGCGGAAGCACGCGTTGTAATCTCGGACGTCCTGGATGCGCCAATCCTTGACATAGCGCGTGAGTTTTCCGTTGATAACGCATATCTGCCGCCTGGCCAACTTCGCACCCGGCTGGAGCCAAAAGTGGAAAACGACCTCGTGGATATGTTACGCGAGGCCCATGTTGAGCTCGTAGTTCTCGCTGGATTCATGCGGGTGCTGCACGCACCGATGCTCAAGGCGTTTCCACGACGCATCATCAATATCCATCCATCGCTTCTGCCCAAATTTCCGGGACTCGAAGCTTGGAAACAAGCCCTGGCAGCCGGAGAAGAGGTCGTTGGTTGTACGGTACACTACGTGGATGAGAAAATCGATCACGGTGAGATCATCGCTCAGCGTGAAGTGCGGATCCTGCCTAATGACACAGCTGAAAGCCTGCACGCGCGGATCCAAATCGCCGAGCGCGAGTTATACCCGGCTGTGATCGCGGAATTTTGCGGAAGATATCGAACGGCGGCATTGTAATTTCGAATTCCCCGTGCCCAGCCGCAGACTGCGGCTCATGCATCGCCTAGAGATGTTCTGCTTTTTGCTCGCGGCTCAGCACTTCTTCCAATGCACCCGTCGGTTTTTTCTGCTCATACAGCACGGCGTAAACCTGATCAATTATGGGCGTCTCGACCTTCACTTGGCGTGCGCACTCAAACGCGCTTCGCGCAGTGGGAATCCCTTCAGCCACCATCCTCATCGATTTTGTGATCTGCATGAGGGATTCGCCTCGCCCAAGACGTTTGCCGACTGTGTGGTTACGGCTGCGCTCACTATAACAAGTTACAATCAAATCGCCCGCGCCGCTTAATCCATAAAAGGCTTGCGCAGTTCCTCCCATTGCAACTCCGAGGCGCACCAACTCCGCCAACGATCGCGTCACTAACGCCGCCTTGGAATTGTCGCCCAACCCGAGTCCATCGCTGATCCCGGCCGCCACCGCGAAGACATTTTTCAAAGCGCCGCCCAGTTCAATGGAAGTGACCTCCTGGCTAGTGTAAACACGGAAGCGCGGACTCCCCAAGACGCCTTGCAGACTCGTTGCGCAAACGGCGTCTGTGCAGCCAATCACCGTCGCAGCCGGGAAGTCCTGCACGACCTCGACTGCAAGATTCGGGCCCGATAAGACCGCGACCTTCTGCTCTGGAAATAGTTCGCTCAGGATCTGACTCATCCGCATCCCGGAGCCGTGCTCGATCCCTTTCACGCAACTCAGTAGCACTGCGCGAACATTTCCAATCGCTTCTCGCAGTTGGGTTGCAACCTTTCGCAAAGCTGTCGATGGCGTCGCGAAAACGATTAAATCCGCTCCGGTGCAATCAATAAGCTCGGACGTGACGCGTACTGATGCAGGTAATTTGAGACCGGGAAGATAGTCACTGTTCTCGCGGGTTCCTCGAATCCGCGCTACGCGCTCGCCGTCATGGCCCCAGAGCGAAACCTGGCGCCCGTGTTTGCCCCACAACCACGCCAAAGCCGTGCCCCAACTGCCAGCTCCAAGAATTGCTGTTTCGCGGATTTTCACTTTCGATTAAAGCGCGGCTCCGTGCCATGCATGAGCCGCGAAAGGTTTGAACGATGACGCCAAATCACAACTGCCGCGAGACAAACCGATGAAAAGAATAATAACTTCCCTGTGGTTCGACTTAGCCAGGTTGTAACCAGGATGACGAAAGGTAAAGCAGCTGCGGCTGCAATTGAGGCCACCGAAACATAACGCGTAAGCCAAAAGGTTACTATCCAGATCGCAACACCAACAATCGCAGCGACCGGAGCCAACCCGAAAAGCGCCCCGGCTGAAGTGGCGACACCTTTTCCCCCGTTGAACCGTAGCCAGATCGGAAAAGAGTGCCCCAGCACACTCGATATTGCGCCGACGATTCCAAACATCTCTGGCGGGTTCCACTCCGACTGCATTCGCGTAGCGATCAAGATCGACACCTTCACAGCGCCGAGACCCTTCAAAAAATCCAAGGCGAACACGGGATAGCCATAACCCTTTCCAAGCGTTCGTATTACGTTGGTCGCGCCGACATTGCCACTACCGCGGTTCCGGATATCAATCCCCGCCATTCGACCTGCGAGATAGCCGAACGGGATCGATCCCAACAGATAGCTCGCGATCACTACAACTGCGAACGTGAGCATGAAAACGTTATTCTGAGTTAATCGCCATTTCGATGGCTGGTATTCTACGTAAATCGTTCTTAGATAACCAGATAGATATTATAGCAACATCAGTAGGCGTGATTCCACTTATTCGAGCAGCCTGCCCTAGCGAACAGGGACGAGCAGTCGCAAGTTTCTGCCTCGTCTCGGAACGAAGGCCAGGAATTTCATTATAATCCAGCCAATCTGGAATCACCTGTTGCCATCTGCGCTCAAGCTGTCGATTTTGATCTGATTGGCGCGCCCCATAACCTTGGTATTTGAAATCCGTTTCAACCAACTGCCAGATTGTGATCGGTACGAGTGAAAGAAGCTCCAAGGGCAAGTTTATGGCATTAAAGTCGGGTCTCTTGAACAATTGAGAGACCGGAACACCATTAAGCTTTGTTTGAGTCGCTAGCAGACGAGCTTGGTCCAACAATCGTGTCTTTTCGTTGTGCCGGGCCCAGCGTGTAGGGTTCACTAATCCCGAGCTGAATGCGCGGCCCGTTAGCCGCTGATCGGCATTGTCATGTCGCAAAAACAGCCGATCCTCGGCGCGGCTTGTAAACATGCGATAAGGCTCTTCCGTTCCTTTGGTGACGAGATCATCGACAAGAACTCCTATGTACGCTTCCCTCCGCTCCAAGACCAGTGGGGAACGTTTTTGAATTTTCAGTGCGGCGTTGGCTCCAGCCATCAAACCTTGAGCCGCTGCTTCTTCATACCCGGACGTTCCGTTAACCTGGCCGGCAAAATACAAACCATCGATCAGCTTGGTTTCGAGCGTCGGGAAAAGCTGGGTTGGCGGAAAATAATCGTACTCTACCGCGTAGCCCGGGCGCATTATCTCAGCACGCTCCAAAGCGGGAATCGAACGTAAAAATTCAAGTTGAACGTCATATGGCAGACTCGTCGAGATGCCGTTGACGTAATATTCCCTGGTGTGGCGACCCTCGGGCTCAAGGAAGAGTTGATGCGATGTCTTATCTGAGAATTTTACAACCTTATCCTCGATGGACGGGCAGTATCGAGGTCCGGCACCCTTTATCTGGCCCGCATAAAGGGGCGACCGATTAAGATTCGCGCGAATGATCTCGTGGGTCCGCTCAGTGGTATGAGTTATCCAGCAGGGCATTTGTTCCACGTGGAACTTTCCTCTGCAAATGCGGTTCAGGGTAAAGATCTCTGCTCGACAGTCGCCAATTTCGTCCTCATAAAAGGAGAAGGTCGGCGGTGGCTCGTCTCCATCTTGGATTGTACACCGAGAAAAATCAATCGAGCGCGCATTTAAGCGACACGGCGTGCCCGTCTTAAATCGCCCGACTTGGAAGCCTAACTCCCGAAGATTATCGCTGAGAGTCGAACTGGCGTCGGCCATTCGCCCGCCAGGCTTGGTGGCTTCGCCGACATGGAGAAGACCTCGCAAAAATGTCCCCGAGGTGATCACGACGCTTCGAGTAGCGATTTTGAGACCCAAATCGGTTTCCACCGCAATCACCTTGCCGTCCTCGACAAGAATGCTCGAGACGGTTCCCTGCTTAAGGTCAAGATTCTCGGCAGACTCCAAAAGTGCCTTCATCCGAAACTGATAAGCCTTTTTGTCGCACTGCGCCCTCGGCGCCCGGACCGATGGGCCCTTCGTTCTGTTAAGCATTCGAAACTGAATCCCTGTAGCATCCGCATTTAAGCCCATCGCGCCGCCCATGGCATCTATCTCCCGAACAATATGACCTTTTGCTAGTCCACCGATCGCCGGGTTACACGACATTTGCCCAATCGTGTCCAGATTTTGAGTTAACATCAAGGTTCGGCATCCAATTCGCGCGGCGGCTAGCGCCGCTTCGATCCCGGCATGACCGCTGCCGACAACCAATACTTCATATTCCGTTGGTAGCTTGAAACTCATAATTATCGTAACGATTTTAAAATCAACTACTTATACCAATATGTTGAGTATTCGGCTCCTGTTTGGATCTTGTCGAATTGTGCGAGGTCTGTATTGCTGCGTATGCCATGCGGCCGAGCACTATGAGAAGCAGCGCTGTCGTTACAAACACGCCTCCCCATATCCAATACTCAATCATGCGAGGATAACTTTTCCCGCGCATAATGCGAACCGCAAACTGACCCAGGGTGCCAGCATAAACGTACAAGAATAGACCAGGCGCCCGCCCGAGCGACGCCCAAAGCATGTAGCTGCCAAACGGGATTCGCGTTATGCCGTAGAAATAATTCAGTAAGCTAGTCGGAAAAAGTGGATGCAGTTGACTCAACATAATAATCTTCCAACTCTCGCGCTCAACCGCAGGTCCCAATGCGCGGAGCGTCGCGTTACGTGAAAGTTTTTGCTGAAACCATCGCCTGGCGATCCATCGGCTAAGCGCAAAAGAAACTGCCGTAGCAACAAGGTTACCCACCAGCACGATTAAAAATCCCCACCACAATCCAAAAAAGAAACCGCCGCCGACAGCAAGAATGCCGCCGGGCAGCAGAAGGATGTTACAAGCGGCGAAAAGCAGCGGGTAACAAACGGCTCCCCATGCACCCCAGCTCATCACGCGCTGTTGCGATGCCTCGATAAAACTGACGATCGGGAGGAAACGCGAAAGTACGATTGCGAAGACAATTGCAACAACGAGTGCTCCAACTTGCCAGCAAATCGCGCGGCTGACCTTCGGCATCCGCAAATTCTGCTCGCGTCACTAGCTTCGCGCAAATCCCGCCAGCTAGTTTTCGAGCCTTGAAATCATATTGCCTAACTAGACACTGGAGGGCTCTGGATTCCGACGACGCGGAACACCAAGACTGTCAAAGATTACCCGCGTGGCGTCGGAACGGTTGAGCGTATAGAAGTGAATACCGGCGACGTCGTTGTCTAGAAGATCGTGACATTGTTCTATCGCGAAATGACAGCCGACCCGCTTAACCATCTCTGGATCGCCTTGGCAACGCTGGAGAGCGCGCAGAAGCTTCGCAGGGAATCGTGCCCCGCCAGCCAGCTCTGCGATGCGTTTGAATCCGCCGATAGAAGTAATGGGCATGATGCCGGCGATAATAGGGATGTGAATGTCCGCGAGCGCGCATCGTTCGCGAAAGTCGAGAAAGTCGCGGTTATCGAAAAATAGCTGCGTGACGATGTAGTCGGCGCCGGCGTCTACTTTCGCTTTGAAGTAATCCATTTCGAGCAATCTATTCGACGTCGAGGGGTGCCCTTCAGGAAATCCGGCCACTCCGATCCCAAAACCGCGGCGGTCCGGATGCGTGCCGGACTCATTGAATCGGCGAATGAATTTGACCAGATCGATTGCATGTTGGAACGAGTCCCGCGATTTATCGTAAGCAATTCCAAGCGGTGTATCGCCGCCTAGCGCGAGAATGTTGCCAATCGCAGACTTGGCATATCGAAGGAGAATCGCTTCGATCTCCCCTTCGTTGTGACAAACGCACGTAAGGTGAGGAATCGGGTCGAGCTTTGTCGTGCGCTGAATGCGCTCGACAAGATCGTGCGTCAAATCACGTGTTGAGCCGCCAGCACCGTAAGTCACGCTGACAAAGTTCGGCATGTACGATTCGAGGTCGCGAATGGTTTGATACAGAGTCTCGGCCGCCTCCTTGGTTTTCGGCGGAAAGAACTCGAACGAAAACATCGGAGAATTGCCCCGCATGATGTCGGTGATGTGCATAGACTCGGCGCCTACCTTCGTTCCTGCCGCGACTTTAGGTCAACTCAGTCAACTCACATTTTTGTCGACGTATCCGTCGTGAACCGCATGGATGTACCTCCTTCGCTCGCAACAGAGTACCGGCAATCGCTGGCTGGAGTGATTCAATGATAATAGCGGAGCAGTCGCTCGGCGCCGCTGTCGCAGTCAAAATTCAGGGAACAATCGCGAACGCCCGCGCCGGAAATCCTGAGCCGCCTTTTGGTTTTGGAAAGCTCACTACCGCAATTGCGCCGGCTTCCGGGACCTGGTCGAGATTCGTAAGCAACTCGATCTGATAGTGGTTTGTGCCGAGAACGTATCTTTCAAGTGAATAATCGTCCTTACTGGCAGCGAATCCCGGATCCGTATCTGTTGTCTCGTGGCCTGACGCCGTAATCTTTCGCTGTTCATAAAGATACTTCAAAGCGGGCAAGCTCCATCCAGGGTAGTGTGCGATGCCATTGGCATCCTTGTTTTCCATCTTTACTGCATCGGGCCAGCGCTTCGACCAATCGGTCCGCATGGCAACAAACGCACCGCCAGGGATTGGTCCGTGATCCTTCTCCCATTTTTTCACACGCTCCAGCGATAGTGTGTAATCTGGATTTTTCGCGGCCTCGTCGTGCACATCGATGACAACAAGGGGCAGCAGCATTTCTTTCGGATCGATCTGATCAACGGTTCGAAGCCCTTTTATAAAATGAGCAGGCGGATCGACGTGCGTGCCCCATTGGCCGACATGTGTATAGAGTTCGGAGAAAAAACCTGTTCCCATGAGGTCGGGACGTTTCTCGTACCAGTAAATTGTCTTGCGCACCTCATCGGGAAACCCGGGCCAGCGCGGAATTCCCGGTGCGAACTCGTGCGTCAGATCCACGTATCGTTTATGGACAAGAATTTGTTGAATTTGCCAAAGAGACGGTTCGCCGGCACTCCATGCCGAGGAAAATGATTCGAGGAACAGGACGGCAATTAAAAACAAGAACTTTTTAATTCGCATCCAGCGTTGTTAAAGCATTTAGGGTTAAGAGGCGAATATGTTCGAATAACTTTGAATAAGTCCCGTCCTTCTTCGAAGAAACAAACCTATCGGTGTTCGATGTTTATCTTATCAACAGCTCATCCCCGTAGTGAAACACACCGTGCTTATCCGCGACTTATTCTCAATTAGAAGAAGATGATCAGAAGATGAACTTTTGATCTAATTCATATCTTGCTGTGGAAAACTTTTTGACGCTGAAAGACCGAACGAGAACCGAATGTGCTACTGGGAACAACGACAAAATGCCGACGAAAGAGGTTTTACTCGAGAAGACAACCACCCTCCCAAACAGATACCAATACCAAGCCTATAAAAACGAGAGTCTTTTTGAGCATGCCCCCTGGGCTTATGCGTTCTGCCGCGAACACCTTTTCCGTGATGATACAAGGCGAATTATCACGGCGCTTTGGCCAGACGAACATCCTGCTCTGGGAACGACTCTGATTGAACTTGGATGCGGTCCTGGATTTTACTCGTGTCGTCTAGGAGAGCGCTTTCGGGACATTTCAATCACCGGAGTGGATTGTTCCCCAAGACAAGTACAGTGGGCCAGCGAGCGAGCTGAGGCGCTGCAGTTGACTAATTGTTGCTTCAAACGAGTCAACGCCCTCAAGTTGTCGTGTGACGATGCAGCCTTTGATGTCGTCCTGGCTTCGCGATTGCTCACTATCTTGCCCGAACAGGCGGGCGTAATAGCTGAGATGTATCGTGTGTTGAAGCCGGGAGGTCGCTGTTTCGTTGCCGAACCGCGTTACGCCTTTTGGGCGTCAATTCCACTTTTGGGCATGTGGCTTCTCGTGGGATTAATTCACTCCGAAAATGGTTATAGGGAACCATACAAGGCAACGGTATTTTCTGCAGAAGGATTCGCGAGCCTTTTCGCGATGCAACCATGGAAAGAGTTTAAGACCTGGCGGGATGGCCGCTACCAGTACGCTCTTTGCGAGAAAGGGTAGCAATCGACGGCGCAACGAATGAGAAGGGGGCATCGCGTTGTTGATCCGGATAGAGCGTCTAATGATTTTGCGGGCTGTTCTGCATTGGGGCTGATGACAAAAGCGCCGCGCGCAGGGAAGGTGAAGACGCGGCTTGTCCCGCCGCTCACAAATGAGGAAGCTGCGCAACTCAACCGGTGTTTCTTGCACGACACAGGTGCTGCGATTTCGGTTTGTTGCAGCGGTTTAATCGGGCTGACCTCCCGGGCAATCGCACATGGAGTTGCGGTTTACACCCCGGTCGGTGCCGAATTGGACTATGCCGATATTTTGCCGGCGGATTTCAGTTTGCTGCCACAGCGCGGCGAAAATTTCGGTGAACGCCTGTGTTTTGCAGCTGAGGACTTGTTCCAGTGCGGCTTCGACAAGGTTTGTTTGATTGATTCTGATAGCCCCACCGTTCCCGCTGAGAATTTTACCAGAGCGATTGAACTCCTTTCGTTGCCGGGGGATCATGTCGTCCTCGGACCTTGCGACGACGGTGGTTATTATTTGATTGGCTTAAAGCAGCTGCACCGGGAAGTCTTCGAGGAAATCGATTGGAGTACCGAGCGAGTTTTCGAGCAGACAAAACAGCGCGCGACGCAAATCGGCGTCGGCGTTCATGAGTTGCCTCGAGGATTAGACGTCGACGATCACGCGACGCTCCGTCGGCTTTGTGATGAACTGCTTGGCAAACATGGGCGCGATAATGTCGCGCCTCGGACCCAACAGTTTCTGCGCGAACTTGTCGCGCGCGATGGTCGGACGCGTATTTGGTCGGTATAGGCCTGCGCCTTGCGTACCGAATCTGAGAGCAACTGAAGCGGTTGCCCTACCACAGCTGCATGACTAGCCTCACAGTCGCATGGCAAAACGCGCATTAGTTACCGGCGGCGCGGGCCTAATCGGCTCACATGTCGTGGATCTGCTGGTGAATGATGGCTGGGAGGTTCGGGCGCTCGATAATCTGGAACCACAAACTCATCGCCGCGGAAAACCAGCGTGGATCAACAAGAAAGCGGAATTCGTTCATGGCGATTTGCGTGATCGCGAGACGATTGCCGCCGCGCTCGACAAGATAGATGTCGTTTTTCACCAGGCAGCCTACGGGGGTTACATGCCTGAGATCACAAAATTTGTGCAGGTGAATTCGCTTGGTACTGCGCAAATGCTCGAAGTGATCCGCGAGAAAGCCCTGCCGGTTAGGAAGGTCGTTGTTGCGAGCTCCCAGGCTGTTTACAGCGAAGGGGCCGGCGAATGTCCTGAACATGGATTGATTTTTCCGGCGGTTCGTCCCGTGGAACAATTGCGCAAAGGCGATTGGCAGGCGCATTGCCCACTTTGCGGCGCGACCACGACGAGCGTTCCGACTCCGGAGAATGCGCCGGTCGGTGGAGAAACCGTTTACGGACTGACAAAGGTTGATCAAGAGCGGCTGGTCCTTCTATGGGGAAAACAGCTCGGTATTCCCACGGTCGCGTTACGTTACTCGTGCACATACGGGCCGCGGCAATCGATCTTTAATCCCTACACCGGCGTGATCGCGATTTTTTGCACGCGTTTGCTGAACAATTTACCTCCTGTACTTTACGAAGACGGGGAGCAGACGCGCGACTTCTCATTTGTGGAAGACATCGCCCGGGCGAATTTGCTTGCCGCGGAAACAGACAAGCTCGACGGACTGGCAGTAAACATTGGCAGCGGCCGCGGTACGCCGATTCGCGAGATCGCCGAACAACTCTCCAACGTTCTGAAGATCGACTTCGCGCCTGAGATTAAGGGCGAATTTCGTCCCGGCGAAATGCGCCATCTCATTAGCGACACCACGCTCGCTCGCGCGGCCGGCTACAAACCCAGTGTCGATCTCAATGAAGGACTCGGTCGCTATATCGCTTGGATCCGCGCGCAATCAGACATTCGCGATTACTTCAGCGAAGCCAGCGAAATTCTGAAGAACAAAGGGATCGTTCATCAAGTAGGGCGATGAACATCGTTACCACGATTCCGGATTTCAATGCGATGGTCATCGATCACGCTCGCAAAGATTTTTTGAAGCGACACTCGCGTACAGTTTGGTGCTCGCGTTCTTCTCACGATGGTACTGGGACTAAATAAGAGCGCATGCAATCGGATTTTTTTGCGCTGGTGATTTACTTCATCGGTGCGTCGCTGGTTTTGCGATGAGCAGCATCTCGGTGATTATCCCCGCGCTCGATGAGGAGGAACCGATCGCCGGAGTCGTGCGCGAATGTCTCGCGACTGGTTTGCCTAACGAGGTGATAGTCGTTGATAACGGCAGCACCGATCGAACTGCTGAACGCGCGCGCGAAGCAGGCGCGCGCGTGGTGACTGCGGCGCGTGGAT
>Ga0193724_1000295_pt1 | contig 12001 bp, 16 predicted proteins | sample H2a1metaG_FD_146005 | JGI IMG/M metagenome (GOLD analysis project Ga0193724, IMG submission 146005) | Soil microbial communities from a riparian zone of the East river system, Colorado, United States - H2a1 | ecosystem: Environmental > Terrestrial > Soil > Riparian zone | place: USA: East River... | reverse complement strand
GTCCTCGAGAGCGTTAACACCGTAGTTATGGAACGACCCCATGACGAAGCGGTCGGTACACTTGTAGGAGTCAATATAGGCTGAGGTATAGCCGGCAACGAAGATGGCGACCTAGGGAGGGAGTAAGACAGAGTCGTGGGAGTTACAGGAAACCTTGGCTAGCGATGATGCGATTCGCGTGACGCAGGCGGAGGGATTGCACTGCGCGGAGCAGTTTGTTCGGCTGTTGATCCACCAACAGTGATTTTCGGACTTTGTGGCGGAAAGGAATGATGGGAATAGCGAGCAGGAACAGTGCGAGATTGAGAGGGAGGCGATGGCGGCGTCACATAGATGCGCTGTGCAACTCATCGTTGCCCATCTCCACATCGCAACCAAGGGCTTGATGACTTATTGTGAGACCCATGACCTGATTTCCCGTGCTTTTACTCAATGTGTTTCTTTCTCTATACAGATGGGGTACACGTTATCCATCAGCTAACGCAGGCAGGATGCCACCTTGGTCGCCATCCTCCTCAATTGCAAATCGGAGAGTTTGCAGTATCTTATCCAGCCCTCTCTTGACACTCTCAGATTGTGCATGGGGTTGTTGCGCCGCTTTAGCGGTCGCTATGTCTGTGGCGTGCGATCAGGGGATCTCATGGAGGAATTCTGTCGATGTGAGTGCAGTAACACACTATAATCTTCCTCGTCTAACTCAATGACACCCAGTGACTCAATTCCTCTGGAACCATCTGCTCGTTCGAACGGTCTTGCTGATAACTCCCGCCCACCATGGATACGACCTGTCCTGAAGAAGACCCACACTTCTCAATCTAGATCAACACATAGCGGTGACTCTGTCTCACAACACAGCAGCCCCGAGCGGTTTTCTGCTTTCGAACTCTTCGTTGACATGAACGGGGAGAATAGCCCGCCCAGGAGTGGCTCTTCCTACTCTCCGCCATCGTACATGGCTTCTCTATTACCTCTACTACACACCAGACTGCCAGCCCAGTCATTCAAGGCCCACCTCTGCAGCGCCAGCCATATTCCAACCGACCTAATGGTGACGGTGTCGCGGATCCTGCACGAGCTTCACCTTTCGTAGACTGGTCGAATGGTCTGGGAATGGACATGATCAGACCGGACCCACAGCTCTACTTGTCTCCAGACGAGGTCATGGCACTCTTTAGCGATCGTAGAGGCGTCGATGTCGGTTCGCTCTTCTCATCTGAATTTTCTCAACTCTTTGGAAGGTGAGTTTACAAATATGTCGCGTCTCATATCGTTTGGTAGGTTTCCATCCCTCTGGAGAATCGTCAGAAGGTACTCGCAGGATGTGGAGACCCTGACAAGATAAACGGTGCCTAGAAACTGGACCCTACAATGAAATTGTCAGAGCTCTTCATAGAACCTGTTGATGAACATCTTCACATCGTAGTCAAGCATCCCAATTCAGAGAAGGAAACAGTAGAAGAAGAGAGAATGTCAGTGTTTTGCGTAAAAGTGCGCGCATTTTCTTCCTTCTCTTTCCTCGATAAACACCATTCATCAGGGTTCCAAAACGTCATCTCGTGCATTTCGAAAGCAGTGGCTCCTGCCGATTCAGCAAAGTCATCCATGTACACGAAATCTCACTCCATCTACAACAGCCGCTACGAGGCGGACAAACCCAGGACGAGTGACTCACTTCCTGTTCAATTGTTTCACCCTGCTTTCAGACATTTCTTGAATAATATGATATCCCCAAACCCAACGATATCATCTACCAAACTACGGAGTACATGAAAGCCGCATCGGCGATGTATGAAAGTCAGGCTAAACGCCGAGTAGTGCTGACGCCACTTCTTAACCGTACTCTTGGTGTCGACACACAAATGATATGGAATGAGGACAACACCAACCCAGACGGCATCGTGGAAGTGGGGAAAAATGACACGCGTTCCCTGCTCCTTCTGAAGGAAGATAAAAATGAATTCAGGGATGGTGGCTCGGATCCATCAACGCAAGCTGGGTTGTCTGCGGGCCGTTGTTGGGCTCAGCCCAGGGTATGCGAGTCCATGATTCATTGGATTTCCTTCTTACTGCTCATTCCTTAGTTTAACAGGGTTTGAAATGCTACTGGCTGTCCCACATTTCTCTTAGCCAGTGCGGGTCTGTGGATCGTGATCCTCAGTGCTGTTATCACAGACGGCATGATTGTCCAATGTCTGACCGACTGTGTTCAGGTTGGGTTGGACTGTGTTCTAACCTAAACTCACATCACCGACGCCGCGTCCTGCTAAAAGCATTGGCGGTTCCTCTGTCCGGGCCTACAGGATCAGGTCTATCCAGGCCGGGGCCATGTACTGTATACCAAATTCCAAGGTCCACCTAATCTCGGTGGGGGCTCTCTGTCACACCTCTAAGTATGTGGTCATTTCGATGATGCTGGCTCACTGTGCTGTGGTCGCTTCAGGTACTCTGGGCATTATATTCTCTCGACAGCACATCCGCTTCTGTGAATCACGCCTTAGTGGTGCATATCCCCGATTTGCAAACATGGCACTGTCGCCTCGGTCACACGAACTACCGCTCCATTGTTGATATGGCACGACAGAATATGGCACAAGGTATGCCGATTGATTGTTCTGTCGAACCTCCGAAGTGCGATCATTGTATACTGGGGAAACAGTTTCGTTCTGTTATACCAGAGTTACACGAGGGCATTCGAGCAGAGAGGCGACTGTGATTCGTTTCATTTACATCCACTCCGCCGAAAAGAGTATAGACTGGAGCCTTTCCGTCGAAAGGATGATGGAAGGTGGAAAATGAGGGATGTCGATAATATCTCATTGCCAAATGCCTTGAAGTATGAAGAGAGGATGTGGATAACAAGAACTAGAGTCATACAACGGCATGAGGGAGTGGACATCTTTAGTGTAATATGCCCATATTACTAGTCATCCTGCCTGCACATTTCCGCCACCTTCAAGTTGTTAATCTCCTTGACGAATGTGCCATCATACGAATTGTACCACTTCGAAGGATTAGTGAACACAATCAATCCAGCGTCCCTAATCCTGCGAGGGTGACTGAAGCAAACCTCAGTACCAAGGATGGCCACGCCAAGAACGTTCGTTGCCCATCTCGCACCTTCCTCACCGAGCAGAATCATGTAATCGTGCAATTGCTTTTTGGTTTCTTCCTTTGCATTCCGTGACGCGACTTCTCTCTTGTGGATAGAGCCAATCTCGACTATGAGGCAGATCTTGTCATACTTCTCCTCGTCCTCGTAATAGCTGGCCACAATGAAATCAGGATAGCGCTTCTCCTTCAAGATCGCGTCCTTCAAGTGGCCCACTGTTTTGGTATCCTCGATGTCAACTGGAAATGGATGGTCAGACACGTCGAGAATCCAACAGAAAAAAGTGGGTTGGATCGTTTGACGCCATTGATGAGTGTCATCGTTACAGTGTGTGTTTGAGTAACTCGGTCATACCGCACTTCTCTTCAACCTCGTTCATCACCTTGAGCATATCGACCCCATCTCTGTCATCCGCCGATCTCTCCTTCGTGGCATGTCCACCTCCTGGCCTAGGTACGTCTAACCATCTCATCACTCCAATGTCAGCGTTCATTTCACCTTACTTTAAGATACTACAACGAGGACGTCTGCGATAACTGAAACGAACTGAAAATGTCAAGAACGACACCAACAGCAATACAAAGGACGTCAACGCGTACGCCAAGAAGAAGGATGAGAAAACGTCCAGGGTAGGGACCGACACCGACAATCTGTACATCCCTGACAATCATGGCAGCACGTCAGCCAGGACCGCCATTTCCGAGCAGAAAACGTGCACGCTGCACAGACTACGTGCATGCTCTCTTCCTGCCCTTTGTCCTTTCCTACGATTGGTGCCAAATCTAACGCGGGTGTCCCCTTGATAACTGCACCCATCTCATTACCTCGCGACACATCACGTCCGTCAATTGACGCGACGCTGTGTGGGCGCGAGGTGGGATGGTGGGCAGACGTCTTCAAGGGCTCTAGGCCATAGTGTTGGGCTGCGCGCTCCATGTACCAGCGTTATCAAGATTGTGGTTAGGTTCTTGTGTTGGTCTTTACCGACAACAACATCAGCTGTCAGGTTCACCAGTGACCCAACCTCACGCTGAGTTCCCCCCAACATTGCTGGGGCGGAATGAAATGGGAAAAAAAACTTAGGACCGCCATTTCCGAGCAGAGAACGTGCACGCTGCCCAGACTACGTGCGTGCTCTCTTCCTCTCTCCTTCATCCTCTCCTACGATTGGTGCCAGAGGCCGGAAAGCCAGTCACGAATCGATGCTGGAAATCTAACGCAGGTGTCCCCTTGATAACGTTCAAGACTGCACCCACCTCATTACCTCGCGACACAACACGTCAGCCAATTGACGCGACGCTGTGTGGGCGCGAGGTGGGATGGCGGGCAGGCGTCTTCAAGGACTCCAGGCCATAGTGTTGAGCTACGCAAGCTCCATGTGCCGGCGTTATCAAGGACTGATGAGGCAACAGTATCTCACTTTCTAACCCTCCCGTCCCATATTGTAGTGCTAGCAACCCACTTGCACGTTGTCAAAAAGCGCTGGCGGTTGGAAGCACCGTGCAGCTTGCATAGCGCTGTGAAAAACTAAGGCGGCGGCTGGTGATGAATTGGCGCTCATCACCTTCGTCACCCAGCAACCTCCCGCCAGCCCTTCAAAACATCAACACCCGTTTTCATTCTTTGAAGTCTCTACCACGTACAAACAACGTCAGAAAAAGGGCAGAAAGGCGACCTCTCGTTTTCAACGCGAACGGGACGCGGGGAGGTAGATCGGGTTGGGGGTGGTTGGAAACCGTCCGGTGCCTTAGATGTTGAATATTTGGAGGGATGGAGTTTGGACATAGGGCGGCGAGGCGACAGATTTGGAGCCCCTACTTCTCGTTTTCAACACGAACGGAGTCCGGAGGGGGTAATCGAGTAGGGGTGGTCGAAGACCATGTGGGAAGGGGTGCCTTGGAAGTTGAATAAGTGGGGGTGGGGGGTTAGGGCATAGGTTGGGGGCTGAGTCGGCAGCGCGGGAGTTTGGTTCCCCCAACCCTATGGCCTAACATCTGCAGAACACCTTGCGACGACCACTCGGTCCAGCGGCCCTTTTCAGGGTTATATATCCGCGTCCCCTTGATGACCGTGTGAGAGGGGGCTGACACCCCATGCAAGCGTCGCGGTACACGAGGACCTGGATATTCCCGTCCGCGAACAGCTCCCCAATGAGCACACGGTCCTCACGCGCCATCCCCGCATGATGAATAGCGAAGCCAAATGGAAGGAGGTCACACAGGTGCGGGTCGCGGACATTCCCCACCTCCTCCGTGAGAGAGACACACGAATTACGAAATCGTCTCATTCTCGATGGCCATGTCGCGCAGGAAGCGCACAGTTTTCGCTGTCTCCTTGCATGAGTGCACAAACACGAACGTCTGGTTTTCCCGGCTTGGTCGAGCACCTTCTCGTGGCACACCTCGTTCACGACCTGGTAGCGCTTGATTACCTTTCTTTCCGTCACACCGATAAATTGCTGCAGCAGGGCACGGACGATATGATGCATCGAAGTAGAAGAGGCCACGATTGGGGTCGACATGGAGGAACGCTGCGACACCTTGATAATCCAGGAGGGTCGCTGAGATCCCAACAAGGCGGATGTGGGTACGAGTCTGCTCTATGCGGCAAATGGCGCAGGCGATAACGGCCTCAAACACAGGCCCATGCTCGTCGTGAAGTAGATTGATTTCGTTGATGATAAGCAGCCGGACGAGATTCGTGTAGCTCATGTCGGTACTCCTGCATGTGATGACATCCCGTTTCTCAGGTGTCGTCACCATAATCGTCACCATAATTTGCGCAGCGGAAATCTGTGCTTTGGTCATCTGAGCTTTGTGGTGAAGCTGTCAAACATCTCCTGCACAAGGGCTTTCACGGAGGGCTACGTACACAATTTGAATGCGTAAACGTCGAAGGTTCCGGTTGCTTCGTCACGGTGCCTGGCCATCTCGTTTAAGATGGTGAGCAGAGTGACATTGATCTACGGACAGTCAGAATAAGTATCACACGCCAGAACTAACAAAGAATACATATACCTTGCTTGCACCTGTTGGAGCACACAACGATACCAGCTCGTCTGTGCCAAACGCGATCGGAAGTAGCTTGCTCTGAATGCGGTTAAGAAACGGCATGGAGAATGCTGGGCGTGCCCCCTCGGGCAGCGAGGCGATGGGCACGAGCCCATCCTGGGTAACAGGTTTTGACGGCTTGGGTGCGGGGACATGGATCTCCTCATAGCCCTTGCGGGACCTAACACATAGCGACCTTGACATTGACATGCTCGTCGGCGTCGCTGCGCATCAGTTTGATGCACCAGACAACGACAGAACGGTTCTTGGTGACTGTATGATAGCTCTCAAAGTCGAAGAGTTCCATGTGTTGATTTTCACAGTCACGCAAGCTTGATTCGGAACTAAGAATGCTGAGCACAGAGGCAGCGTTGTCGGCGGCAGTGACTGGGTCTACCCAGAAGGTGGCGGTAGCATGAGGAGAGACGATATCCTTGTCAGCTTTTGTTTTTCCCTTGCGCGGGTGGAAGAGCCGCCAGTGATGACGAGTTCCTCTTCGCCAATGTCACCTGGGACCTGGGGCGCATCCTCGGGCTGCTCTGCACCCTCGTCACACAAGTCATCACGTATTTCGAGCTCCTCATTGTCAGATTCATCCTGTTCCTCCTCATCAAAGACGACACCCTTGCTACTCCTACGCCTAATAGTCTTTTCGACTGAGAGAGGTGAGCCAGGCAGCGAAGAGAAGGCGGAGGCAGCACCGGGCATTTCAACGAGCTCGGAGAGATCATCATAGTCATCTCCAAAGTGCATGTTGTGCTGCACAGAACTGAGGTCGAAAGTTCCGTTATCCGGCAGGACACCGGTGTTCGAAAGATTTTGTATGGGATTTTGGATAGACCAAGACATGATATTGGAAACGGGGTGTATAGCAGCAAGACTCTGCTGCCCTCTCGTTTGGGGTCTTTTGGCCATTAGGATCATGTGCGAATGAAGCGACGCGCCGTGTTTGTGACATGGCGCAGCTGGGTGATGTTTGGGTGGGTGGATGGGCCAGTTATGAAGAGGGCGACAACGAGTGTGGCAGCAACCTGCCGCCTTCTTGTTTGGCATCTTCTGGACACTGGGGTCATGTGGAGATGGAGCGATGCGCCGTGTTTGTGACACGGTAGATGAGTCGGCGGCGTCGTCTCGTGTCTCCAACGCTGCGAGATGCGGTTGTCGTCAAAAATGTTGGGTTTGACTTTCAAACTTGTCGAGAAGGGACATGCTGCTGGATGGAAAGGTTTGGATGGGTCCAGACCAGATGGGGCCGCCGTTGGGCGACCAGGAGTTATCGTCCATGGACACCCTTCGCACACGCTTCTCCCTGGCGTATCCATTCGGCTCCCTGGATCATACTCGTCGTTGCTATAGCATTGTTCCAACTTATTCGAGGTTGAGAAAAAAGGGAGGGAAGTAAGCGGCGACTGGTAGAGCCCTCCGCAAGTTGCTGCCTGTATTCCAGCGGCACAAACTCTTCGAACAGGAGGAGTGAAATGGCAGTACAAGGATCAGGGCCGGTAATGCGGCTGGCTGAGATTCGTGGGCCAGGCAGTGATTTGAACTCCACCTGAGATAATCACTCGCAATTGAAGCAACGGAGAAAATGCTAAGCAGAAAGATGCACTCACCAGCGCCCAATCGCACCCGATGTTCTTCCACTCTCTCCAGGTCCATCCATCCGTTCCCATAGATCAGATCACAAAGGACATCTAAAAATGCCTCCTGCACCATCTCTTCCATACTGATGATGGGTTCCGTATCTCACCCAAACGGAGGTAGTGCACGTTGGGTCTTTTCGAGATCTCTGCGTTATGTGTGGACCACGAAGAGATGGTCGTGGCAATAGGCGTGCTGAATTGCAGCGTCGCGTTAAGCGGAGCATCATTATGAGAGAATCCACCGCTGGAGAAATCATTCCAGCTTAGGGTGGCACGTTTTGCAGCGTGAGCCTATTGGCCGAAACGCATAAGTAAATAGAAAACCCGATGGAGAAGGGTAAACAAGAGTTTCGGGTACACGAATTACTCACATTCCTCGCGCCTTCAGTGAGGTCAAATTGCAACTTCTTTTCATCTGTTCCGAGGCCGCCAAAGCCCATAATCTCAAAATCTCCCCATTTCGGATCAGTCAAGCTCCAGAACCTGTCCTTTCCTGTCCGGACGCCTAACCCATAGGGATCCCCGTCATCCATAAGTGTCGAAGAAGTCCCTGAGGAAGTACTCGACGCTGTGTCCATCGAGAATGCCACAGGCACCTTCGCCACAGAGGAGGAAAGACTTGCAGACCATGCTGTTCTTTTAAAAAGACTTGACTTGGTCACAAGCATCCTCGAATTGTGCCTTGTCCTTGCACTCATCGTTCTGCATCAGCTACTTGTCAGGATCTTCACATCTTTCGAGCATCGTCTGACGATCCTCCGGAGGGACGGAAACCTGCCCAAAGGTATGAGTCGCGACATCTGGGACACCATTCGTGAATTCACCTTCCAAAGAGTAAGCACGGCGGCGTCAATATCGCACAGCCTTCGTTGTCTCTCCTCCCTTATCCTCTTCTTGAGTGTGCTGACAGACTGGAATTTTGACAGGAAACACGCGATCCAGCCCCTCAAAGAGTACCCAGCAATTCAGTGTGAAGATGCTTGTTTGTGGCAACGACGAGCCTGCATGAGAAACTGAATGAATCACGATGAGTTACGGAGCAGATGGTTGGGCACTCACCAACGCGCGGAGATCGTACAACGATGTGGAGCTCCTCCATGGGTTCAGGATGGGGAAAGATTTTCGACAATTGGCGTGCATCCAGTAACGTGTCTTTGTGGAGAAAGTGGCGTTGAGTCACTTTATTCTTGAGGCTCATGTCGATCGTGATAGATTCCTTGCAGAAGTGGGAGTGCAGCTAAGAAATTGATCAAATTGATCGAAACGGAGAAACCAGAGTGTGAGTTCATCGGGGTCGACATTAGCAAACGCAGCTGGCTTCACCATTAAACTTTCGAATGCGCTAAACTGTTAAGTGCGAATGCGATTCATTCAATATTTATGATACCCGGCTCATCTCTAATGCCTTATTTGTGCACCCCAAACCAACTTTTCCATGCCATTGCCTTCTGCTTGCTGGTAGCTCACGTCGGACCAATTCCATGGCATTGAAAATATCGTTGGTTACCATCATTATCAGCGGCACCTTGTACATATTTGGTAAAGTAGTGAAGCGCCTTGCATCCTTCGTGGTGTTCCAAATTTTGTCACAAGTGGCAGCTGGAATCCAGTACAGCATCAAACTTTTCTCTGATAGCATTCCGCACAGCTACCCTGACATTGGTGGGCATATCTGACATGAATCGCTTCCAGTCCAAGTAATATCGGCAGGTGGAATATTTTTTGTGCTGAAGGAGACAAGGACATGACCTCTGGGAGGTCATAACCGCGTGAATGTATTCCTCCATAAGTCTGCTGGTGCCGTTTTGTATTGGCACATGCGCCAAACGTCTGACAGGACACGGTTCTGATAGAAGGCATCCCCTATGGTGTAGCAGTCTTCCTCCTTGGTTCGGCAGTACGACCCCTTCTTTAGGATTCGGTGCCTTCTGGATGATGTCGATGAGAATTTGATGCCATATCGTCGTGAGTTTCCTGTCCAGCGTCTCCTCTGGGTTGTCATCGAGGGCGTCTGCTTCCTCAACATCATCGCCGGCATCGATCTCGGGTGGTAATGTGTAACCGTCGGCGGCAAGGTTGAAACGACCTGGAGCATCATCACCGCACCAATGGGCGGTCATTCCCTTACGAGTGGGGATGCGGGTGTCTGGGATGTCGTCCTTGCTTACAATGCCAACGGGGTCAAGCATGTGTTGGATACTCCTGTAATCTTTGCTGAAGAAAAACATTATCGCCTTGTTGCTGATGGATCGTCCCTGCCTCATTCGCGGAACGGTACAGTCAGGGGGAAGCAGGAAGTCCCTGAAAAACAAGACTCCAGACGGAGCCCATGGTGCAGTTTCTTCATCTGTCGAGTCGGAGCTTGAGTCAGAGTCGGCACTGACATGTTGCTCGCCAAGGAAATGGTTCGGTGGATCGTCTGTATGGGGAAGAATGGCTCGGACCAGTTCTCGGCAGGATCGTCCTTCCAGAGGCCGGCTATGGATACCATTAATGAACCAAACTAAGCCTGCGGTGAGCAGTAACGCATTTGGTTGCGCTCTGAACTTTCCTTTGCCTTGAATTTGAAGCATAAGGACTTCTGTTGCTGCCAGCAGAAGCCATCCTCGATATTTCCTTTATTCCACATACATAAGCCCTTTGCAATTTTGGTTTGTAAAACAAGGCTCACCACCACACCGCTCGATCAAATGATAGCAAAGATCTTCGAAGGAGGTAGTCGGGAAGTGCTCGAAGGACACGGTGACCAACTTCTAGGGGAACCCGGACCTCAATGCGCGCATTGGAGTCATGACGCAACGCTGAGTTGCAATACACTTCATACAATCCTCGACAGAACGAAGGCGCTTCTTTGGCCTTGAGGATTTTCTCACCCCTGAGGCTTTTGCCATAAAAAAGGAACGTCGGCGACTTGTCCGTAGTATACATTTGGAAATATGCCACGTTGTAAGGCCCGCGTGACTGTGCGCCTGGCTCGATTCGGCAACCCGATACGTCGATGAGGTGAGACGAAATGTCTCGAGAGTACTTTGTGCTCCCAAGGGACGTTATTCGCAGACTCTGTTGCTCCGAAATCGATAAGACTCGCTCCACGATTTCGGCATGGCTGTCAGTTCTCCACTCCATGCAATATCCGGGGCTATGTATTTCCAGCCCAACATCGATCCACCATATGTCATCGTCATCGTTGTCTTCAATAATAGTGGACAAGCCGATCGTACCCAGGAACGCTTTCAGGGCCTCTCGCGGGTTATTAGCGACAGGATTATGGTGAGTGGCGCCCCTGAGGCCACGGACTTGGTGCATGAATTTGAGACCATTTGCCCAAGCGACATCGTGGTTTCGTAGCTCTCCCCTGATACGGTCTCCGAGCATAGGTAAGCACCAATTCCCTAAAGGAACTCCGCGAATGGCAAATCCACCCCGATCACGACGTGCACGCCAGATTTCACCCTCATACGTCGCTGGCCAATCCGTGCTGTCTTCTTGCAGAGAAACCACAGCAGGCCGAATGCCCTTCTCATATAATTCCGTTCGTTCTATTGTAGACAACTGGACACTGGCTCGATCCGTGTTCCACAACCCAGGGAAGAGGATGCGGATGACATCCCGCTCCCCCCACTTTCCAAAATGGATATTAGGTATTTTGTGCAGAGGGACCGAATTCTAATTAAACCAGGAGACATGTTGTTGAGTCAGCTAAAGCAAGCGAGGGGGTCGACAACCCACCTCTCGGATTCGCAAGTTCAGATGCACGTTGGATGTCAATGTCTGATCATCGCGAGCAACGGGAGAGACGATGAGCGGGGTTCCATTAAGGCGTATGTGATCACTGATTCCGATGAGCGAGTCGTAATCTCTGGTGAGCTGTACCGGCAAATCGTAGGGCAGTCGGTCACGGAGTGGGTGCAAAGCAACCTGATGGCCTTCAGCTTCGTGGCGTCCTGTTAACACGAACCGATCGAAGTCACTGAGATGGTTGGGATTGGCATCATCCTCCCGTATTGCTGCAGCGGTTCGAATGAACTCCCCGACCGAGTATCCTCTAACAGGTAGTAGATCGTCAATATTGTTGTTCATGTCGGCGGAGGGTTTTGGGAATGTGAAGGCGGCGGCGTAGTGAACAACGTTTAGGATTAGATGAAGGTTTGTTTGTTGTTGGGAGATCGGTACCACAGATTAGGCGTCTGAGCCTTCCT
>Ga0193724_1000294_pt1 | contig 12004 bp, 11 predicted proteins | sample H2a1metaG_FD_146005 | JGI IMG/M metagenome (GOLD analysis project Ga0193724, IMG submission 146005) | Soil microbial communities from a riparian zone of the East river system, Colorado, United States - H2a1 | ecosystem: Environmental > Terrestrial > Soil > Riparian zone | place: USA: East River... | reverse complement strand
CCGATTCGCCATTACACAAACCAGTTCTACGAGCTGAATGAAAACTTGTTCCATGAACGCATTCAGCAACACCGGATTCTTGATTGCCATGGCGATTTGCGTCTCGACCACGTTCATCTCACCCCGGGAGCGACGACCATCTTCGATTGCATTGAGTTTAGCGACCGCTTTCGTTTCGTCGACATCGCCAACGATCTCGCATTTCTGGCGATGGATTTTGATTTCAAAGGCCGAAGCGACCTCGGAAATCTGTTTCTCCGCAATGCTGCGCGCGAATCGGGTGATGCAGGGATGCTAAAGGTCGCGAATTTCTACAAGTGCTATCGCGCCTTCGTCCGAGGGAAGGTCGAAAGCATTCAAGCGACAGAGAAAGAAACGACAAATTCGGGGGAACACCAAAAACAGGCGGCGTGTTATTTTCGTCTCGCGCTTGGGTATGCCATCGCCGGTGCCGAGCCATTCATCCTTGTCGTAATGGGCCGGGTCGGCACGGGCAAGAGCACTATCGCGAAACGACTCGCCAGCGAGTTGGATTGGCCCGTCTTTTCTTCTGATGAAACTCGCAAGACACTTACCGGCGTGTCGCTGACTCAACGAACGCCGTCAGAATTGCGCGCCAAAATCTATTCGGCGCGAATGACGCAAAAAACTTATGGGAAACTTCTGGAAGACGGGTTTGCCGCGATCGGCTGCTGTAGCCGAGGGCGCCGACCTCGCCTGTCTCAACCTCACAACGGCGTCATTCTCGACGCCACATTCTCGACGCGCGCTCTCCGTAAGTTTCTCCGCGACGAATGCAAGAAAGCGAACGTACCAATTCAATTCATAGAACTAGAGATCGGTCCTGATGAAATCAAAAATCGGCTTAAGCTTCGGGATGAAAACACGGCCAAAACATCCGACGCTCGTCTCGAAGACTTCGAGAAGTTGAACACTGCTTATCAGCCACCATCCGAACTGGCGCCTGATTTGATCAGAGTTTCTACGAATGCGTCGGTCTCCGACGCTGTGAACGCAATTCTCTTCTGCTTGGCCGAGAAGCAATCAATTGTGACCAACAACAAGTGAATCTCGCTAGCTGACTTCCTTCACGACCGTTCCGATCCCCTTGCGAAAGAGTCTAGCGCCGCCGGAAGCGGGATGACGAACACGATGGGATTCGATGTTCAGTTCTTTCAGTTGCGAGGCAGCGACGTTGCCAAGCGCGACGATTTCCTCGCATGGAAAGAGATTGAGGAAAGCGTGAAGTACCGACAAACCGGTGGCTTGCTCAGACTTGTTGGGCATCCGATTGCTCAACAAACCGCGACGCGGATCAAATGAATGCCACGGGAAGGCATTCCACAGCACGAATTCCTCCGGCTTTAGGCCAAGCCTGAGAAACGAACTCCAGACAATCGTTGCTGTCGGCTCGGAAAAGCCATCAGGGCACTGTTCACGCTTGCTTGTTCGCCTTGGATTGAAGCTGGAAAAAACATGTTCCGGTTTTATTCCGGCATTTTCCTTTTTTCCCAGCAGAATTCGTTCGGAGGTCATCGGGATTCCGCTAAAATGCCCGCCGCGATAGCCGAGCGCTTCGCCAATCACAACGAGTCTTACCATGCCGAGCCGGTTTCGAAGATAAGCGGCTAACTGTTTTCTTCGGATGGCGGGCGCGTTGCGGCCGACGTCGTTTTGCTTATCGGCTTCCCACCACGGATTAAAGACGTCGCCGGGCGGCGACTGTTTTAACAATCTGACGAAGCTCTCGATCGACTCCATCGACATAAAGTTCCGAAAGTTCCAAATTCCAACCTGCCAGATCCAAGTCCAACAGAAGGTCGCAGATTGTTTATGGGACACCTCTGAATTAGTCGTATCTAACTCAGATGCCAGAGTTGCCCGAGGTTGAAATATTCAAGCGATACCTTGACGCGACGTCATTGCATCAGCGTATTGACGACGTCGATGTGCGTAACACATACATCTTGAAAGAGACTTCAGCGCGGGAGCTTGCGCGCAGATTGAAACGGCGCCGGTTCGAATCAAGTCGGCGTTATGGCAAACATCTGTTTGTGCGGGCCGATAGCGAGCTCTGGTTGCGACTGCACTTCGGCATGACCGGCTCGCTGCAGTATTTGAAAAACGACGAAGAAGCCCCGCGACACGCGCGAGTGCTCTTTGTTTTCGCCAACAACCATCGCCTGGCGTTCGACGATCAACGCCAGTTTGGCCAGATCGGTTTGCTAAAAGATGTCGACGAATTTCTGAAAGAGCGCGATCTGGGACCGGATGCACTTGATCTCGGTCTCGGGGAATTCAGAAAAATACTGGAGAAACATCGTGGCGCTGTGAAGTCGATCTTGATGAACCAGCGGATTATCTCAGGTATTGGCAATATTTACGCGGACGAAATTCTTTTCCGCGCGCGGATGCATCCCTCGACCGAAATTGCTCGCTTAAACGACAAAGCCCTCACAAAACTGTTTCGCGCTACACACTACGTTTTGGAAAGAGCGATCACGGCCAGGGCTGACACGAACCAAATTCCAAGATCATGGCTGCTGCCGCACCGGGGAAAAGGCGGGAAATGTCCTCGTTGCGGGAGGGAACTTAAATCAGCGACCTTCGGCGGACGCACCGCGTGGTTTTGTCCGCATTGTCAGAAGCGCACGTTCAGAAGTTAGGCTTGTAGTCCGCCGTCCGACACGCTCGCTGCCGAAAGCCTGACGTGTTAACGCCGCTGTCACGTTGCCGCCATTTTCGTAACCGAATTATCACAAACGTCACGTTTACTTTGGTCGCGCGAAGGCGAAAAACATGAAATCCAAATCAGCATCAAATACTATGAAAACTCAACTCCGTATCACTCGACCAAACAACAACAATCACCTAAACGACGCGGCCGGATTTCGCGGATTTTTGCTCGGAAACATCCGACGCAAAGCAGCGCTGCTCGCCAGCGTCGCAACCGGCGTTTTATGTGTGGCGCAAACATCTCCGGCACATCCGCCGCAAGGAATTGGAACTGTTTTCGTGATTGCGATGGAGAATCACAACTTCACGCAACCGCCTACGCAGACTAATCCACAGCCGATCTTAGGCAATCCTGCGGCGCCGTTCATGAATAGCCTGATTACGCCGGGTAATCCGAACGCTGCGCAGGTTTCCTACGCCACGGCTTATTTCAACTCAGGTACAGGCGTTCACCCGTCCGAGCCGAATTACGTCTGGGCTGAAGCAGGCTCAGATTTCGGCGTTCACACTGACGCCGACCCCAATCCGGCCAACAACAACGTCTTCGACGTTCCACATTTGACCAGGCAGTTGAATGCCGCCGGCATCCCATGGAAGAATTATCAGGAAGACGTTCAATTTGCGACCAGCGCGATCCACAGCGCATCGGGGACAAGCGCTACCTTCATCAATCCTTACTATCGCACCGGCCAGTTCAATTACGCCGTTAAGCACAACCCGATGGCGTTCTTCACCGACACGCAGCTCCAAAATGTCTATCCGCTCGCGCAATTGTTTGACGACCTCACCAACAACACTATCGGGCGATACAATTGGATCACGCCGAATCAGTTTAACGACGCGCACAGTGCGTTGAGCAGCGGGTTCACTTACCAGGGCACGCATTACACCGGCGACCAGGCTGGCATTGCGCAAGGTGACAACTTCCTCTCCATCGTTGTTCCGCAAATCATGGCTACGCCCGCGTATCAAAACAACGGCGTGATCATTATCTGGTGGGACGAAACCGAAGGCGGCGACGACGCGAGCCGCGCGATCCCCGAATTCGTCATCTCGCCGCTGGCCAAGGGCAACGGCTACGCCAGCTCAGTGGTGTTCAGCCATTCTTCCGATCTCAAAATGATGGAAGAAATTTTCGGCCTGCCGAACGTCAACAATCCCATTCCGGCGAGCGAGACCAACAACTTTGGCAGTTTCAACAACGTCGCGACCGCGAATGACTTGAGCGACCTGTTTGTGTCCGGCGCCATCCCCGCTCCGGCGAGCGCGTCGGTGACTGGCGAAGGGTTTGTGTTCCACCGTAACACACAAACCTATTCCCAGGTGGTGCACATCAGGAACGACGGAACTTCGCCGATACCTGAGCCGCTATGGCTGACGGTCGATAATTTGAGCGCCAACGCCACGTTGTTCAATGCGGACGGAGCGACGGCCGTGCTCGCGCCGCTGGGCAGCCCTTATGTGAGTGTTTCAGTGGGCGGCGACGGCATCCTGCATCCACACGAAGTCAAGACGGTGCACTTGGAATTTCTCGACCCCAGCGGTGACCCGATCACCTACGCCACGCGCGTTCTCGACGTCACGCCTGCGCCGTGATTTGAAATTCGAGTTCAGATTGCCATCGAAACACAAGCGGCCTCTGGAAACCGGAGGCCGCTTTTTGTTTCGGAAAATTCAAGTCGCACATCATGCGGACTGATGAACCAAGTATCTGTGTTGATTTGCCACCGCAGGAGAATCGAGTCTGATGGCGGTTACGCTGCCGTGGCAGTGAGCGTTTGGCTTCGCCGATCCGTTTAAGGGAGGACAAGCTACCGTGGCAACCAAACACGACATTATCAACGAGAACCGGAAGGCGAGGACGCCCGCCGGCCCAACAGCCAGGATGGCTGTGCTACACCATCGGTCGGAAACGCCCGACTACTTCCTGCAAGCGGCCAGTAATTTGGCCTAACGAACAGACTTCCGCTGCTTCGAGCAACATCGAGAAACAATTTTCACTGCGTTCAACAGCGTCAGCCAGTTTATCCAGCGTGCGTTTGGCTTTATCGGCATTTTTCTTCTTGAATTTGGCCAGACGGTCCACCTGTAACTGCTGCTTCTTTCGAGGCGTGCGCGTGAGTTTCACTTCCGGTATCTCCTCGCCGCCGTCGCGATAACGGTTGAGCCCTATGATTGGGCGCGTCCCATTGTAAATTTGCTGCTCATACCGATGCGCAGCGTTCTGAATCTGGCTGCGCTGATAACGGTCTTCCACCGCTGCGAGCACGCCGCCCAATCGCTCGATCTCGCGGAACTCATCGAGAATCGCCGCTTCCACCGAGCGCTCGACGGCTTTCATCCCCGGCGAACCGCTCAACATGTTCATGGTGTGTTTGAAAATGCCGGACTCTTCCAGCAAAATCGCCTGCCCGTGCGCGGCAAGCCGAATCCACTCTTCACTCGGCGTTGTGAACGGTTCGTCTGCGCTGTTTGAGTGGCACGAATTCGTCGCGTTCATGTAAGCGAGCATTAATTCGGCCGCCGTGCGGGTGAGATTATTCTTGAATTCAGCTGCGATCAGCGAGCGACCGCTGGTCTGGGTATGCAATTTGAAAAGCTGTGCTCGCGGTCCGGCGCCAAACACCTCCCGCATTCCGATCGCCCAGACGCGCCGCGACACGCGAGCGAGCGCGATATATTCGACGTCGAGACCGCAATCGAGAAAAAACGAAAGGCGCGGTCCGAATTGATCCACCGGAATTCCGCGCGCGGCGAACATCTCCGCGTAGGCGAAACCATTCGAGAGCGTATAAGCGGCTTGTTGCACCGGTGTCGAACCAGCTTCTCCAATGTGGTATCCGCTGATCGAAATCGGATACCAACGAGGCATTTCCCGTGTGGTGAACTCAACCATGTCGGTGAGAAAACGCAGTGACGCTTCGATCGGGAAAATCGTTTCGTTCTGTGCCTGGACTTCTTTGAAGATGTCCGCCTGGATTGTGCCGCGCAGCTTCGGAACAACTTTCGGGCCGAACCTGCGCTTCGCTGCCGCGATGTACATCGCCATGATGATCGGTGCCGGACCGCTGATGGTCATCGACGCGGAAAAATTCGGTGAGCCGAGATCAAAACCATCGTAAAGCCGGACCATGTCCTCGACCGTGTCAATGGCGACGCCGCCTTCGCCGATTTTTCCAAAGACGCCATCCGCGTCGCTGTCGATCCCATAAAGCGTAGGTCCATCGAAGGCGGTGCTGAGCCGGTGCGTGCGCTGATGCTGGGTGAGATAGTGAAAACGCTCGTTGGTATCCTCTGCGAGCATCAAGCCGGAGAACAAACGCGTCGGCTCTTCGGCTTGAGGCAATGGCGGCCGCGCTGGCCGTTGCGGAGGTTCGCCGTTTTTCTCGAAGCTTTCGACCTCGCGAATCGGTTCCAAATACATCTCGCGATAGGCGCCGTTCAGAAATGGAAATTCACCTGGTAATCCGTCAGCGAAAAGATAGCGCGCGATTTCGCCGGGCTCATCGATCTCGGGTAGCGCCAGGCGCGGCAACGGCAGTCCGGTTGGCGTCCGCGAGACGGGAATTTTCGCTTTGGTATCGTTCCAGCGCCCCAGCAGTTCGCGTCCGAATTTTTCATCGGTGCGCGCTCGCTTCACCTGATCGAGAACGAACTTGTTGTACTTCTCGATCGACTCAACAACTTGTCCAAGCTTGCTCATCTGTTCCTTTCCTCAGCGCCTATTCTGGGCCCGGGCGTTTGCCACAAACGCCGCTGCAACTCGCTTCGCGAGATTAACCCAAATAATTCGTCTACGCCAGAATCGCGATGCCGTTTTGCCACCGTGTCGATCAGCTGCTGATTACGGCGGTTTTGCTCCAGACGTTGCTCGATTTCCGTGTGCGCGGTGCGGGCACGCTGAAGATCGCTCTTGTTCACCACCACGATGTCAGCAAGATCGAGCATTACGATTTTTTGCAGCTGCAATCGGCTGCCGTAGTCAGGGTTCATTACCAGCACCGTCTGATTGACGATGCCATTTTTTTGAAATGGCATCGCCTCCTGGCCAGTGCCCACTGTTTCAATGATCACGTAATCGAAGCCCGACCGGGCGAGTAGCGTCAGACAATCCTGCGTGGCGGGCGAAAGACCGCCGGCCTGGCCGCGCGTCGCCATGCTGCGCATGAACACACGATCATTTTGCGAGTTGATCATCGTGGCTCGATCGCCAAGTAATGCTCCTTCACCAATTACGCTCGGATCGTGCGACAAAATCGCGATCCTTCCCTTCGGATTCTGATTCAGAAAGCGCAGTACTAACTCGTCAATCAGCGTGGTTTTGCCAGCGCCACCCGGGCCGGTAAAACCAATGACACGCGCTTTGCTCGAATTTCGAATCTTCTTGTTGGGCATTACGCGTTGTACCTTGGACGTTAAGCGTTTCGCTCTGGCGTAGGCGTCCTCGATTGCCGTCAGCCTGTGGGCGAGCTCCTGGCCGGGCGATTTCGGCCGCGACCTTTTCCCGCGCGGCCCTCCGTAGTGCTTGCGGACATAATCGGTCATTTCTGCCAGTGATGTCCCGGCAAAGAAAATGTTGTCCACGCCTTTGCGCTTCATGGCCACAGCGTCTTCATGGGTGATCGTTCCGCCACCACCGCCAAAGACCTTGATGTCGTTCGCTCCGCGTTTTCGCAAAAGGCCAACAACTTCGGCGAAGAACTCGATGTGACCGCCGTTGTAACTCGAGATGCCGATGGCGCGCACGTCTTCTTGGATTGCGGCGCGTACGATGTCGCCTACCGAACGATGATAACCAAGGTAAATGACTTCAATGCCGTGCCTGATGAATTCCAGGTTGATTGTGTTGATCGCGCTGTCATGCCCGTCGCAAATCGGCACCGCGGTCAGAATTCGAATCGGTGAAGCCATCGGAAAAATCTAGCGTTGAACCGTTAAATCGTTAAATCGTTAAATCGTCAAATGCCTGATCCACTCGATTTCAGCGGCAAAGTCGTGCTCGTCACCGGTAGCTCGCGCGGGATTGGCGCGGAGATGATCAAGACATTTGGCCAATGCGGCGCGCAATGCGTGGTGAATTATGTGACCGACGCGCAGGGACAAAATAAGACCGATGCGACCAATGTGGCCAGTGAACTCAATGAGCCGCTGATGATTGAATGTGACGTCATGCAACCGGCGCAGGTCGAGGCCATGATGAAGCAAATACAAGATCGGCATGGTGGGCTGGACATTCTCGTGAACAATTCTGGTATCATCAGTGATCGCACGATCAAGAAAATGTCGATGGAGACCTTTGAGAGCGTGGTGCACGTAAATCTCTCCGGCACATTCACCGTCACGCAAAAGGCTGGCGCGATTCTGCGAAACGGTGGGCGGATCATTAACATGTCGTCCGTCAGCGGTCAGCTCGGGTTATTTGGCCAGGCCAATTATTCGTCGAGCAAAGCGGCCATCATTGCACTCACGAAAGTTTCGGCGCGGGAGTTTGCGCGCCAGAACATCACGGTGAACGCTATCGCGCCGGGTTTCATCGACGTCGGCATGAGCAAAGGTATGCCTGATGAAGTGACCCAGAATTTCATCAAGCAAATTCCACTCGGCCGGCTTGGTGACGTCAGCGAGATTGTAAACGCGGCGCTTTTTCTCGCATCCCCGATGGCTTCGTACATCACCGGACATATCTTGAACGTAAACGGCGGCTTCTACATGGGCTGATCGCCCTTCGCCAATCCGGACTTCGCGGACGCTAAAGGGAAGTAAGCGGCTACGGGCGGACAGGCATTAGTCGAGTTTCTGCACGAGCAGCCAGACCAGGGCTGAGAGCATCGCCGCAAAAGTCGATAGCACGAACGTGGCGCGCTTCGTCTGACGTATTTTGAAGGCAGGTTTTGGGATGTCGTCGTGAATATGGCTTGCCTCGAACAGCTTCATCAGCGCAAACGCGACGATGAAACCGACCGCGGCCCATTTCAGGCATCCCAAAAACATGTCAAGCATCCCGGCGGATTGTAGCGCAGGCTCCTGCCGTGCTCAACTAGCGAAAGCTTTCGGAGTCAGCGCCCTCGGCCTCGGTCGAGGCATCGCTATTCCCTGGCGTTGTGAAATGCAAAGGCGCAGCGGTTTGCTGTCTTTCCCCGCCAGAATCGCCAGCCCTTGCAAATGCGTTGACTGTAATCCCGCGGTTTGGTTACGCTCGCGTCCATGACTAAAAGATTCTTTACTCTCTTCCTCGCAATCGGACTTGCGAGTGTTTGCGCCGTGCAAGCTCAATCGCCGACCCCGGGCGAGTCGCCGGCAAAACATCGCGGACGAAAGAAAGCTGAAACGACGGCATCAACCAGCGAAACCACTGCGTCGCCTGCGCCGGGAGAGTCCCCTGCCGGTGCACCAAAAGCAAAGCGCGGTCGCAAGAAAGCGGAGGCTGCCACGGCAGCGAGTCCGGCTGCAGCGCCTGCTACGTCGCCCGCAGCCGCGCCCAAAGCAAAAGGCAGTCGAAAAAAAGCAGAGACAGGAACGAGTGCTTCACCGTCGCCTGCTAAATTCTCGCTTGGCGACATGTTCAAGCCGAAAGGCTCTGCGGCAGCCAGTCCCGCTGCCGTAAGCGGTGCCGCTGCCAAGAATACGAGCGCCGCGGCAGCAGCTACTGCGCCGGCTCCCGGCGGTGGCCACGGCCTGGTGTGGGTTAACACGGACTCGCATGTGTACCACAGGGAAGGGTCGCGTTTTTACGGCACGACCAAGAAGGGCAAATACATGACCGAGGCCGAGGCGGCCAAAGAAGGAAACAGGGCCGCAGGCAAAGGTGAATAAACTGGAGAGAAATTAGCTGAATCCGGCCAATTCGGAGTTGGGCCGGACGTGGTGGCTGGGTGGGCTACTCTCGCGCAGCTTTCGGCTGTCATCGCTCGGTCAGGCTTTGCAGCGCGTCAGCTAAGGTTTCGAACGCTGCGATTTGGATTTCGGGACCGTAATGGAATTGTGACAGAATATTGAGACCAATGTCTTTGTGTGGATCGGGCATCACTCGCGTAACGGAGGAGACCCCTTTTTCAGCAAGCGTGTCCATGATCCTGGCAATGTGAGGCGCGGCTGCCGAATCCATTGATTCCAACCACCGGAAATCAGCAAGAACGCGGAAGCCGGGTGCAACATCGCGCACAAGCTCGTGGACCTGCTTCGCGGCCAGCTTTGCCTGCTCTGCCGTGACTTGTTGCAGGGCGCTGATCACCAGGAGACGTTTCGATCGATCGATCTCAATTGAATACATGCTTTTTGATCACGCGATGCGGTTACCGCCGCAAGTCTATATTCGACTGTAGCCGCCTTTCTGTGAGAGGCGCGACCAACGTGTGCTATACATCCTTAGCGCCGCGTTTCGCACAGCGAAGCGTCTACAGCGATGTGCGCTAGCAATGTCGCTGTAGTCGCTCTACAACTGCAGACGTTAGGTTGTCCTTAACCCTTTTCGCTTCTTTATTTCTATTGTGAGCGGGACGGATATCACCGTTTGGATCATCTCTGGGCTTCTTGCGATCGGTATCGGCTCGACCAAGTATGCAAAATGGAGAACGCGCAACAAAGTGGTGCGCGACCTGGCAGCCATGGATCCGGAACGCCGTGAAAAAGTCCTTAGCCGTATGAGTCCTGAACTTGCCATGGAAGCCCGGCAGGAATTAATGCGTCGATTTCACATAAGCTGACTCGCCGTCCACTTTGTTTTCGAATTCGAAGTTCTAAGGTCTCCCGAAATCTCCGATGTCGTCCGCACGTTTTGAAATGATCATTCCGGTGCTGCCCGGTGATATCGACGAGCAAAATCACGTAAACAACACGGTTTACTTGCGATGGGTCCAGGATGTTTCCACTGCGCACTGGCGGGCTGTTGCCAGCCCGAAAGCGCAGGAGACCATTGGTTGGGTGGTCTTGCGACACGAGATCGACTACAAAGGGCCTGCCACGCTGGGCGACGAAATGATGTTGCGTACCTGGGTCGGTAAAGCCACTCGGCTGACGTTTGAGCGATTCACAGAGATCCGCCGCAATCGCGACGGCCGGCTCTTGTCCGAGGCTCGGACTCTCTGGTGCCCGATAGATGCGCAAACCTGCCGACCGGTCCGCGTATCGGAGGAAGTGCGCTCACAGTTCTCAACCTGAACTAATTTGGAGGAGTTGATCGTTGAGCGTTGAGCGTTGAGCGTTGGGCGTTGGAAGTTCCATCTCCTGATTCACGCCCGGTCATCGCTTGTTATTGCGCGACATTTCTGAAGCCAGAGATGTTGCATATCTATCGGCAGATCACAGCCCTGGAACGATGCAGGCCCGTGGTGATTGCGCAGAAGCGCGAACAAGCCGAGCGCTATCCGTTTGAGCCAATTTACATAGCTCCAAAGCCAGGGACGCATTTCTTGCGACGCTTTTGGTTCAGGCAATTGCGTGACGTGCCATGGCAGATTTCGGACAGGGAGCTGCGCGTGTTACAGGGCATTTTGAGCAAGACCGATGCTCGCCTGTTGCACATTTACTTTGGCCAGATCGCCGTCCATCTCCTGCCGTTGATTCGCTCGTGGAAGAAACCGTCGATTGTTTCGTTTCACGGCGCCGATGTGACCGTCGATATGAACAAGCCGGCCTATCGCGACACCACGCGGCAAATGCTCGATGCAGTCAAGCTGGTCCTTGTTCGTTCTGAATCGCTGCGGCGCGCAGTCATTCATCTGGGCTGTGACGAAAGAAAAGTCGAGATCCAGCGAACCGGGATCCCGCTGGACGAATTTCCTTTTCGCGAACGAAACTTTGTCGCCGCGGCGAAGGAATGGCGGTTCGTGCAGGCTGGTCGCTTGATCGAAAAAAAAGGTCTGCCAGTCACGCTCCGCGCTTTTGCGCGTTTCCTGCATCAACATCCAGATGCGAACCTAACGATTGCTGGAGAAGGACCGTTGCTCGGCCAACTTCAGAATTTGACGGGTGAACTCAATATCAACGGTCGCGTTTCATTCACAGGTTTCATGTCGCAGGAGCAGCTCCGCGAAATCTATTACGCGTCGCATATTTTTTTACATCCCAGCCAGAGGGGCCATGACGGAAATCAGGAAGGCATTCCAAATTCGATGTTGGAAGCAATGGCCAGCGGCCTGCCGGGGTTTGCCACCGATCATGGAGGCATTCCCGAAGTAATCCAGAACGGCGTTTCTGGCGTGCTCGTGCCTGAGGGTGATCATGAAAAATTGGCTGCTGCGCTTCTCGATGCGGCGCAAGATCCCGGGTT
>Ga0193724_1000293_pt1 | contig 12010 bp, 11 predicted proteins | sample H2a1metaG_FD_146005 | JGI IMG/M metagenome (GOLD analysis project Ga0193724, IMG submission 146005) | Soil microbial communities from a riparian zone of the East river system, Colorado, United States - H2a1 | ecosystem: Environmental > Terrestrial > Soil > Riparian zone | place: USA: East River... | reverse complement strand
GATATCGGATCACGTTCTGGGGCTGATGCGTCCGAAATTCGCGACTATCGCGTCCCCCAGAAGTGACACGGCTGCTCTCAGTTCGCGCGATTCCGAGCTTAACAACACGGCGCGGTAGTTGCCCCCGGGTTCCTCCGACATCCTCCCCGTCGGGTGATCCCAATGAAGCCGTTCCTGACTCTCAATGCAGGCGCCGCAGTTCTCTTTTGTGCATGTGTCCGGACCAACGCAGCGCTTATCGATCCCAGCGTGCAGCTCGCCCGAACCTGTCCGGACGCGATAAAGCTCTTCACGACCCCCGATAAAGTCGGGCACCCCTATCGCGAAGTCGCGCTGCTCAACGCCAAAGGCGAATCCAATTGGTCGGATGAGGGCGACATGATCTCATCGATGCGCGACAAGGCGGCGGAGATCGGCGCCAACGGCATCATACTAAGCAAGATCGACGAGCCGAGCGCTCTCACCAAAGTGATCGGAGAGGTGGCGAAGACCGGGAGTCAGCGGAAGGGGAACGCGCTGGCGATTTATGTCCCGTCGGATTCCACGAACACGGCGACGATTTGCGCCAGGAAGAAGTGAGCTTTTACCGCGATTTTCAGGGCTCAGCTAGTTCGCTGCGTTAGCCAGTTCCGCGCCTTCCGCCGCAAGTAGCGCTTTCTTCACTCCCGGCAACCCGCTGTAGCCGCCGATCGAGCCGTCGCTCATCACAACTCGATGACACGGAACGACGACCGCGACGGGATTGGCCCCACATGCTTGTGCCACCGCCCGCGTCGCCTTCGGCCGGTTGATCGCCTGCGCGACATCGAGATAAGTGCGGGTAGATCCGGCCGGAATCGCGAGAAGCTGGTCCCAAACCTCGCGCTGAAAATCGGTACCCTGCAAATCCAGGGGGAGAGCTTTGTCGAGACTCCGCCCGTCAATTCTCTCCTGAACGGTATCGAGCGCCGGCCGTAGCCCAACATCGTCGCGCGTTATTTCCGCCTTTGGAAAGCGCGCGCGAAGGTGCTCCTCAGTTCCCGCGTCGGACTCGCGCAGGCTGACAGCACACACGCCTTTGTCGGTCGCCGCGACGAGCACGCTACCAAGCGCGCTCGGCCCAGTAGTGAATCTGATTTCCATTCTGCTTCTCCGATTGATCTCTGACAATATCGCAAGTGCGATTGCTGCTCTGCCAGTCTTCACCGGACGCACATTACTTCTTCTGTCACCGAAATCTCGCTTGGCGTCGCCTCGAGCTGCGCCGTGGTGTCCGGCTTGAGAACCAGCATCGACACCTTTGCCGATTGCATTACCGCCGTTGCGACGCTGCCGCGAAGCATTCGGGCGAGCCCACCGCGACCGTGCGTGGCAATCGCGATGAGATCGGCACGCTCACGCCCAGCATAATCCCCAATGGCGCTTGCGACATTGTCGCCAATAACGATGTCGGTTCTTACGGGCGTGCCGCCGCGACGAAGTGTGGTTGCCACCTTGAAGAGATATGACCGTGCCACGGAGATGTCCTCCCCCCACCAGGGGAGGGTGGGGTCGACGACACCCTGGTGCGAATTCGCTTCTAGTGTGAGTACGCTGAGCAGCGTGATCTCGGCGTCCTCGAGTTTCGCAAGCGCGACGATGCCGGGAAGGATTTGCTCTGCCAGGCTCGACCCGTCGAGGGGAACTACGATGTGCCTGAACGCTTCGCTCGGTCGCGGGTTCAGGTAGCTCGTCGGCGGCTTCACCACCAGGACTGGAATCGTCGTGTGGCGGATCAACGAATCGGTTACGCTTCCAAGCGAAAGCCGAGCAAGGCCGCTGCGTCCATGCGTGCTGATGACGATGAGGTCGACATGATGACGTCGCGCATATCCCTCGAGGACATCGCCAACCGGCCCACCATGAAGATCGGCGGTGATGTCAGCCTTCGATTCGCTTCTGCACTCGGCAGCCAGCGCGTAGAGCTCGCTCCACGCCCGGTCACGCTCGCTGAGATCTACATCGGCCGCAGGTATTCCCTCGGGCGCGGCCGCGAGACTGAAGAACGAGCTGGTTCCCAGCACGCGCACGAGGCGGACTTTCGCGTTGCAGCGTTCCGCCGTTCTGAGTGCGACGCGAATGGCTTCGCGGTCGAATCCGGAGCCATCGGTCGGGACCATGATCACTTTGTACATACAGCCTCCTGAGCTACGGTTCTCCGCAGCGCGTATTTTGAGAAGCGATCGTAAGGACCGCGGTTCCAACCACCGGCATCGTGCTCTCGATTCGCGCCGGCAGTCTGCAGGCGTCATCGGTCAGATGAATCCGGATGATGCCCTCTCCTTTGTAGTGTTGTGGATCGCGCACGTGCATCTCCACCAGAATCACGTGCAGCTCGCCCATTGGAGTGGGAATCATCTCGCGGCGGATCACACTCACACTCGTCGGGTTTCGGCTCGAGTCGAAGTGTCTGTCGAGGCGATATGTCGCGCCCGGGGTCATTGGGAGCGTCCGGATGTAGTACATGAACGAGAGCTCATCGAGTGGCACGTCACTCGGGCTCAGGCCGGTTTCTCCAGTCGCCGATTTCCATTCCTTCTGATCGGGGAAGAGATCGACCGACTCGTCGTGCTTCGATAGCGGATTCTGTTCGTGCTTGAAAAAACGCAGCGACGACCTGCGAAGAGGATCGAACCACGATGAGCTCCGGCTGACCGCGGACACCATGGCTATCCGGATCTTCGAATCGAAGCGGAGAACGTAGGTGCTGGTCCCGCGAACATCGACGGGTCCTTCGATCCACATCGTCGCCGCTCCGACTTTGCCGCCGCGGGAAACGCTCACCTCGTAGGTGAGCTTCTCTCCAATCGAGAAGGGCAAGGCGGCGGTTGCCGGTGGAGCTTTACCGCTGGCGCACACACCGAGGAGCGCGAGAGCGACCAGCCCGGGTTGCCCCAGCCCTATAGTATGCCGCGCCTGGCGCGGAAACTCGGGGCCTCGCGACTCAAGAAGAGAGGTAGGTATCATCTCCTCAAGATGGGGCACCATCGGATCGCTGCCTGTCGGGGACAACGCGCGAACTTCAGGGAGATAAACCACCTTTCGGTGAGGGAAAGCCTTACCAGCGTGACAACCGCCCACGCTCGATTGTCCCCCCCTTCGCTTCCCGCATCCGCATCCCGCATCCCGCATCCCGCTTCCCGCTTCCCGCCTCCCGCCTCCCCCCCTTCCCGCCTCAATCTGACGCCCCGCATTGTCAGGGATTCCCCCAGGAACCGATGGGGATACCGCCTCGAAAGTTCAGCGACATCCCCGCGAAAGTTGAGGTGAAGTCCGACAGTCCCCATCGACGTCCGTTCGTATCCTCAGTGCACAACAGAAGCATCCGCATTCACGACAGAGGATATGAAGATGAAGAAGACCCTAATTACTGTTTCCGCGCTAATCGCCGTTACCGCCACCGCGGGCGCACAAAGCGCCAGCGCGATTCGACTCCGCCTCGATCCGACAAGCGAAGTCACCATTGAAGGGACTTCTTCAATGCACGCCTTCCACTGCAAGACCAACAAGATCAACGCCTACGTAGATGTAGATCCTGGCTACGCCAGGGATCTCACCAAAGTTGCGCGTCCGATCGTGAGCGTGAAGGTGAACATCGTCGTGCGGACGCTGTCCTGCGGCAACGGGCAGATGGACAAGAACATGTACAGCACGCTCGATGCTGATAAGAACCCGCTCATCAAGTACACGATGTCGAACTACGACATTCTCGATGGCACCAAGTCACCGGCGGCCTTCGTCGCGAAGACCACCGGCTCCCTGACGATTGCCGGTCAGGAAAAAGTCATCACCATGAAGATCAACGCCGAGCGACTGAGCGATGGCAAGGCCACCGCGCAGGCAGAGGAAGCGATTCTCATGACCGACTTCGGTATCAAGCCACCCAGCTTCATGTTCGGCAGGCTCAAGGTCGGCAACGAAGTCACAGTCAAGTTCAATCTGAAAGCCGGACCGGAACTTCTGGCCCAGCTCGCCTCGATATCGAATGGCGGCGGAAAGTAGAACGCGCGCACTAACGAACAATCAGGCCACAACGAATACCATAAAGGAGACTACGACCATGAAACGCACCTTCCTCGTTCTCACTGCCGCGCTCACGACGGTTGCTTTTGCGCCTCGATCGAACGCTCAGGGGACCAACAAGATGTCCGTCCCGACCACCGCTCCAAACGCCACGACGACCGACACTGCGTCGGTCGCTGTCGCCCTGGCGGAATCGACCACAATTGACACAGTCAAGAAGACCGTTGTCGCCAAGCGGAAAATGAGCTTCCTCTCTACCGCGCCAGGCGTCCAGATGCAGAACTACCGGCCCGAGGACAAGCGCGGGATCAATGTCTTCGAAGCACCGAAAGACGAAGGGATCGGCTACGACGGATTCAAGCTCCAGTGGGGCGCTGCATTCACGCAGCAGTTCCAGGGTCTCGACCACCGCAACACCGCGGCTCCTGTCCTGGTCACCACAGCCGGCGTCACGACCAATTCAAATCAGCTGATCCGCATCGGACACGGCCCCAACACCGCGACCGCTAATCTTTACCTGAACGGTCAGCTCGCACCCGGCATCCGCGTCGCGATGACCAGCTACGCCTCGGCTCGGCACCACAACGAGACGTGGGTAAAGGACGGCTATCTGCTCGTCGATGCTTCACCGATCGACTGGAAGCCACTCAACGACATCATGAAGTACGTGACGATTCGCGCCGGCCAGTTCGAAATCAACTACGGTGATGCTCACTTCCGTCGCAGTGACAACGGCAACTCGATCCGCAACGCACTCGTCGGCAACTACATAATGGATGCCTTCACGACCGAAGTCGGTGGTGAAGTCTACGTCCGGGCAAATGGTTTCCTGGCGATGGCCGGCGTCACCGGCGGCGAGAGCAAGGGCGTAATCACTACGCCACAGAAGCGTTCACCCAGCTATCTGACCAAGATCGGGTACGACAAGAAGTTCAGCGATGACTTCCGCTTCCGTCTCACGGGTTCGGAATACGCGACCTCGAGCTCGGTTAGCAACACGCTGTTCAGCGGCGACAGAGCTGGATCGCGGTACTATGATGTGCTGCAGAACACTGCCTCGACCGAGGCCGCACAGGCATGGTCCGGCGCAATCCAGCCGGGCATGAGCAACAGCATTCACTCGGTTGTCATCAACCCGTTCATCCAGTTCCACGGTCTCGAGTTCTTCGGGAACTTCGAGAGAGCAAAGGGTCGCGCGGCCACTGAAACGGCCAACCGCACCTGGAAGCAGAACGTGGAGGAAGTGGTATATCGCTTCGCTCCCGACCAACGGTTGTATGTCGCTGCGCGCTACAACACGGCCGCGGGACAGCTGACGGTAGGAACGCCAGACGTGACGGTCAAGCGCTCGCAGATCGGCGGTGGTTGGTTCCTCACCCCGAACGTCCTGACCAAGATCGAGTTCGTGAACCAGAAGTACCTCGATTTCGCACAGACCGACATTCGGAACGGTGGGAACTTCAAGGGATTCATGGTCGAAGGCGTCGTGGCCTTCTGACCGGACTGCGTGGCGCCGCGGCTGAGGAACAGCGCGGCGTCACGCAGTTGTTGCATCCACGGAGTTGGTAAGCGCAAGTGGAAGACTGAACGAAGCAGTTGTACCCTCGCCCGGCGTGCTCTCGATCCAGATCCTGCCGCCGTGCGCCTCGACGATGCCCTTTGCGATCGCGAGCCCGAGTCCGGCGCCCTGCCGGTCTGTGCGCGAGGACTGCCAGTAGCGATCGAATACCCTCGGCAGATGCTCGGCGGCGATTCCCTTGCCGCGATCGAGGACGGAGATGATCACATCCTCCGGCGCTCGCCGCGCGCCAACCACGATCTTCGACCCTGTGGGGGAGAACTTGATCGCGTTTCCCACCAGATTGGAGAGCGCTTGCTGAATTCGCTCCCGATCCGCCATGACTTGCGGAAGTGGGGTCTCGATCTGAAGGTCGAGGCTTATGGCTTTCTCCTCGACGAGAGGCCGGAGCGTTTGCAGCGAATCCGTCAGCAGCACCGACGGATCGACCGGAACCGGCGAGATCACGAGCTTGCCGCCATCAAGCCGATTGACATCGAGCAGGTCCCGGATGAGCGCGTCCATCTGCTCGGCCGCCTGCGCAATCAGCTCGATATGCTCACGCGATTCCGGTCCACCGTTATTTGGTCCGCGCAGCATCATCCGGCTCAACATCTTCACGGCTGCCACCGGATTTCTGAGGTCGTGGGATACGACGCCAACCAATTCGTCACGCGCTCGCAGGCTCGCCCGTACCGTGTCGTGCAGGCGTGCGTTGTCGAGTGCGAGCGCCGCCAATCGAGCGAGGTCTTCGGCGAAGTCGATATCGTCTCTATCGAAGGCTCTCTTCGTTCGAAAGAGCGTCAAGGCCCCGATGAGCTGCTCACGCGCCACGAGTGGAAGAAACAGCGCGCTCTCTGGATTCATCGCCCTCATCGCTTTCAGGTAAGCGGGATTGGCGCTCGCGCCGGCGAGGCGTGCGCCGGCGTTTGAGGGCAGCAAGACGTGCGAAGGAGTCTTCAAGATCTCCGTGAGTGGGTGATCCTTGTGCGGAATTCGGGCTCCGGCCAACCCGACGTCGTCGAGCAGCTCCTCGATGACAGGGTCCACGTGCGCCGCAGCTCCGGCCAGGAATCCATTCCCAACTCGGTTCTCCAGAATGCAGCCGTCGGCGATTGTTGGAACTGCGAGTCGAGCTACCTGATTCAACGTCTCCGACGACCCGAACGATCGCGCCAATTTCTCGCCCGCCTCGGCCAGAAATTGTTGCCGCTGCTCGAAACGCTTGCGAACCGTCACATCGCGAAGTGCAACCGTGAAGACGATACTGTCGCCTTCGCCGACCTGGGAGATTGCCGCTTCAGCGGGAAACTCCTCTCCGTTTTTTCGGACACCGGCGATCTCGCGGCGTTCACCCATTCGTCTTGCTTTCACTTTGGACCTGCCGAACGTCTCGACCTGGCGCTCGTGGTTACCACGATAGCGATCCGGGATCAGCGTTTCGATGCGCTGTCCGATGATTTCAGCGGGCGTCCAGCCGAAGATCGCCTCTGCCCCTTTGTTGAAAAAGGTGACGCGCTGAAGCGCGTCCATGCAGATCACTGCATCGGATGCGATCTCTACGATTTCCGCCAGGATGTCGTGCGTTATCCGATCGGGCATGGTGTCGGATTATCCCCTACAAAAGGGAGCAGTTTCCCTCTAAAGAATCCTCCAACTCACGACAGAGCCAACTGGGCCGGAACCCTAACTTGGGCTGATGTGAGAACCGCCCCATTTAAGGTGAAGCCCATGCGCGAGAATGAGAATCTAAAGATGCCCGTCCCATTGTTCGGTAAGAAGGGTTCGCGTCGCGATTTCCTGCGGAACACAGCAGCTACGGCCCTCGCGGGAAGCGCGTTGGCTGCCTGCTCGATCGATGAATCCGCCGCCCAGACTCCGAAGGCGAGTGCCGCGGACATGAGCGGCGGTACTATGGCGCCGAATCCCGCGCCGATCACGCCGGCTGCCGCCGCCGAGGCGATGGACCGGATGCACGAAGCTGGAATCAAGGCATTCCCCGCCAAGACCGCTGGTAAGGGCAACCAGCTGATGCAGCCGCGGATGGATGGCTCGGTGAAAGTATACGAGCTGACAGCGAAGAAGCTTCCTTGGGAGACGGCGCCCGGACAAATGGTCGAGGGGTGGGCGTACAATGGTCAGATCCCCGGTCCGCAGATTCGTGTTCGTGAGGGCGATCGCGTTCGCCTCATTCTCAAGAACGAGCTGCCCGAATCGACCGCGGTCCACTTTCACGGACTCGAAATCCCCAACGATCAGGATGGCGTTCCGTTCATCACCCAGAAGCCGATCAAATCAGGGCAGAGCTTCACTTACGAGTTCACCGCTCCCAATCCGGGCTCGCACATGTACCACTCGCACCATAACGCCGCGACGCAAGTTGGCCTTGGGATGCTTGGGGCTTTCATCATCGAGCCGAAGAACCCGTTGCCGATCGAGAAAGCGGACGTCGACTACGTTCTCGTGATGAACGACGGCATGCACGGCTACACGTTCAATGGCAAAAGCTTCCCGGCGACCGAACCCATCGTCGCCAAGCTGGGTCAGAAGGTTCGCATTCGGTTCATGAATGAAGGAATGATGATCCACCCGATGCACCTTCATGGAATGCACATGACCGTGATAGCGAAGGATGGATGGAATACGCCGGCGCCGTGGAAGTGCGACACGTTGAACGTCGCGCCTGGCGAGCGGTACGACGTAATCGTCAACTGCAACAATCCGGGAACCTGGGCGTTTCACTGCCACATCCTCCCGCATGCAGAGTCTGATCACGGGATGTTCGGCATGGTCACAGCGCTGATAGTGAAATGAGCCTCGCGTGACGGCAATCAATCTGACACCTGGTCACCGGCAGTCCTTCACGGGCGCGAAGCGCGAGCGGGGCTTCCCCCTCTGGCTACGCGTGCTCCTTGGAGTTCCGCTCGAGGTCAAGCTGCTCGGCGCCAACGTGGTCATCCTTGGAGCTGCCGTCCTCGTGTTATTCGCGCCGGCTCGACTGCAATATGAGCCGCTTACCGATCTATATATCGTGGTCGCGTCGTTGATCGTCGGGGCGATCGTGAATTTCACGCTGGTGCGGCTCGCGCTTCGCCCGATCAATTCTCTCCAGCGCGTTGCGAAACTGGTTTCCGAGGGACGACTCTCCGAGAGAGTTCCGTCGTCCGCGGTAGCCGATCGTGAGCTGACCCATCTCTCGACGACCCTCAACGAGATGCTCGACAGTCTCGAGGCCGGTCGCGACCGGATGCGCAGGCTCGGTGCAGAAGTTGTCTACGCCGAGGAGCGGGAGCGCGCCCGGGTCGCCCGCGAGCTTCACGATTCGGTCGGGCAGACTCTCGCTGCGGCGAGCTTTCAGATCGCGGCGGTCGCGCACGAGATCGGTGATCACAGCGCGTCAGCCCGTTTGGCGGGCGTGCGTGAGCTCTTACGCACGGCGCTCGAGGAAATACGGAACGTCTCCCGTTCCTTGCATCCGCGAGTCGCTACCGATCTTGGCCTGCCAACGGCGCTCGAAGCCCTCGGTGACGCCACGCAACAGCGCTCTCTCATTGAGGTTCAGGTGACCGTGGATATCGACGGAGTCACGATTCCGTCAGCTCTGGCGGCCACGATGTATCGGGTGGCCCAGGAAGCACTGCGCAACGTTGAACGGCACGCTGACGCTGGACGGGCGACAGTGTCGCTCCGCGCCCGGCCCGGCTATGTCGAGCTCGAGGTCAAGGACGATGGTCGCGGCTTCGAGGGGCCCAAGGAGAAGAAGCGCGCCGAGTCCGGACTGGCCACAATGCGGGAACGACTCTCACTTGCGGGCGGCGAGTTGCATATTGATACCGCGGGGGATCGCGGAACCCGCGTCATCGCGTGGGTAGGGATGGATACGGAGGCAGCTTGAGAGACGGAGTCATCCAGGTGATTCTGGTCGACGACCACAACGTCGTGCGCGCCGGGCTCAAGGCCGTCCTCGGCAGCGCCAAGGATATCGAAGTGGTCGGTGAGGGATCGACGGGGAAGGATGCCATCTCTCTCGCCGAAAGGCTCGATCCGGATGTGATCGTGATGGACCTGTCGATGGGTGAGATGGACGGCGCGGAAGCAACGAAGGTGCTGGTTGGAAAAAGGACGCGCGGCAAGGTGCTGATTCTCACGATGCACGCCGAAGATGCGTACCTCGTCCCGTTGCTGGAGGCCGGCGCGAGTGGATACCTGGTGAAGAGTGCCGCCGACCGCGAGCTCATCGACGCCGTCCGCGCCGTCGCCCACGGCGATGTGTACATGCAGCCGTCCGCCGCGCGCGCACTGGCGCAACGAATCCAGCGCCGAGCCGAGCACGCCGACGAGCGGACCAAGTTCGAGAAGCTCACCGAGCGCGAGCAGAATGTTCTCAAGTTCGTCGCTCGTGGTTATAGCGCGCCGGAGATCGGCGAAAAGCTGTTTATCAGCCCCAAGACGGTCGACACGTACAAGCAGCGGATCAACGAGAAGCTCGGCCTGGCGCACCGCAGCGATTACGTGGACTTCGCTCTCAAGATCGGATTGCTCGCGGACTAGCGGCCGCGCACCCTCGCCGCCGCCTCGCTCTTCACGATTCTCTCATCGCTTCGATGAGTATCCTGGCCCTCTGAGCGCGCGACCTGGGAGCGCCGCGGTCACCTGTCCGTTGTCCACGACAGGAACGCCGTTCACCAACACATAGCTCACTCCCGTTGCGAGCTGTGCCGGATTCTCGTACGTCGACCGGTCAATGATCGTGTTGGGGTCGAACACCGTGATGTCCGCGTACATACCCGGCTTGAGCAGGCCGCGGTTGCTGATTCCGACGCGCTGCGCGGCGAGCGACGTCATTTTTCTTATCGCAAACTCGAGCGAGATCACCGAGTCCTGGCGAACGTAGAGGCCGAGTATGCGCGGAAACGTGCCAAAGGCGCGCGGATGCTCGCGCTCGGTGAATTTCCCGGTGGAGTCCGGACTCAGCGCTCCCGCATCCTGCCCGACTGAAACCCACGGCTGCTTCATTGCCAGGCGCAGCGCATCCTCGTTGAAGGAAAAGTAGATCGCACCTGTCCGTCCCCGATCTGCGATGAGGATGTCGAATGCGGCATCGTACGCATCCTCCCCCCGCAGCTTGCCGGCGTCCGTTAGCAGCATCCCCTCGTACTTCTTGAGCGAGTCAGCAACCACGTCGTTGATCATCGTTCTGGCCGCGGTCCGAATTCCGGTAGCGCTGTCCTGCCCGAGCTCCGTCTTGAGCCGCGCGCGCACCGCCGGATCCTTGAGTCGCATGACCAGAGAGTCGGGACCGCCTTCCTGCACCCAGGTGTTGAGCATCGCCGCAAGGCCGGTTGCGCTCGCGATATAAGGGTATTGGTCGGCGGTGACGTCGATTCCCGCCGCGCGAGCAGAGTCGATGAGCGCGACTGCCTGCTGCATGAGCGGCAGCGATCGTGACTTGATGTGCCGGATCTCTGCCCACGTGCCGGCGCCGGCGGCAATCTGGATCGTCTCGCGAACCGCATCCACCAGCCCATTGCCTTCGTTCCTGATGTGCGCCGCATAGCCGCCACGGTACGGCGTCGCGTACTTCGTCAGCGCGATCAGCTCCTCGGTCGAAAAGAAAGTGCTCGGCAGATAGATCAATCCGGTTCCGACACCAAACGCGCCATCACGCATCGCCGAGTCGATCAACGCGCCCATCTGCTTCATCTCGGCATCGGTGGGATGTCGGGTGACGTCGCCCATCACCGCCTGACGCACAGAGCTGGTGCCGACGTACGTCCCGAGATTTATCGCAATCCCCGATTTCTCGAGGTAGGCGAAATACTCTCCGAGCGAGCGCCACGGATACCTTGGGTCAGGCTGCTGTCCGAGCGCGACATTCGGCCACGCCGAATGCACCTCTCCCGTAACTTCGCTCGTGATCCCCTGCGTGATCTTGGAAACGGCATGCGGCCCGCGAAGAATCGAGAACTCGGAGTGGCCGAGCATGTCGATGAATCCGGGAGCGACGACCTGATCCTTTGCGTCGATCACCCGTCTCGCATTGAGACCCATGATCGTCGGACCAACGTAGGCAATCCGATCGCCGATTATCGCAACGCTACCCCGATACCACGGATTGCCTGTGCCGTCGACGATCCGCGCGTTGGTGATGAGCACGTCGTAATGGGACGCGTTGGATCCTTTCGGTAGTGAGGCACAGGCGGCGGTGACTGTGATCGCGAGAGCAGCAAGGACTCTGGTGATTCGCATTCGTCGTGTGTGGAAAGTTGTTATGGCTCGCTCGCAGCCAACCGCTGTCTCGCTGAGAGCTCCCGGCAGGTAGTCTTCAGTTGCAGTTAAGCTGAGAAGGGTGCTACGATATTTTCTGCGTCTTCTTCCTCAGAAAATCCATCAGGATGAACTGCCCGAGAG
>Ga0193724_1000291_pt1 | contig 12131 bp, 14 predicted proteins | sample H2a1metaG_FD_146005 | JGI IMG/M metagenome (GOLD analysis project Ga0193724, IMG submission 146005) | Soil microbial communities from a riparian zone of the East river system, Colorado, United States - H2a1 | ecosystem: Environmental > Terrestrial > Soil > Riparian zone | place: USA: East River... | reverse complement strand
AGGTTTTGCGTTTACCCTCAGTTCCGCGATCTCATCAATGTCCGATGCAGGGAGCGCCAACGCATGGCTTAGGACCTCCAATCGTGACGCGTATATCTCATCCCTGCCTAATGAAATCCTCGCCTTCATCTTCACGCGCGGACAATATATGACGAGGACGGCCAAGTTCCCTTCCAGTCTGCAATCAGATTCAGAATCGGCGGAGGACGACTCGTTGACGTTAAAGTTCGAGGTCGCACTATCGCACGTTACTTCCCACTGGCGAAACGTAGCAATCAACGAGCCCTTCTTGTGGAATAACATCTGCGTATCATCCCGAAGCTCGCTCGACGAGCTTATTGCGTATTTAGAGAGATCCCGGAAATGTCTGCTTAATTTGCGACTGGACCTTGGCCAGAATGCCATTGGGAACCTCGGAATGCACCTGTTAACCTCGCACGTAGGTCGTTGGAGGACTTTGTCCACTGAATCCAACGGGGAAGTGCGTAATGACGCACTCCTAACGCACCTACGTAACCTCGCTGCTCCAAACCTCGTGCATATCTCCATGTCCGTTAACGCCCTCAAGCACCTCGAGTTGATGCCTAACAATATCGACGACCCGTTCCCCCAGATTTTTACCGGTGGTGCACCAGTTCTGTCGTTCGTGCGGCTAGCATGCCATGCCTTGTCGTTCTTTCGCCCGCCTCTCACTGCTATGACTACACTGCACCTTGACCAGACGTCTCACTTACCCATGTCTTATACCCGTTTCTGTCAAGTCATCACCGCGTCCCCAGCCCTAACCAATCTTTCCATTTACGGTGATATGATAGGTACAGAAGCATGGCCACTCATGGCGAATTCTATCGAACTACCTGCTCTCAGGTCTCTCCGCATATGCGGCATTGGTGGACTGGTATACTGCGGGGTACTGTTGAACATTTCGGCGCCGGGGTTGGAGTCTTTGATCTTAAAAGATGTCTTGCACAATGACTTGGATCAGCTGTGGGATTCACCGCAAATGTTCAAGTTTCCCGTCCTACAATCGCTCACATTCTGTGGTTTCGAGTGCACAGAATCAACATATAGGAAGTTCTTCTCTGCGTTCCCCACAGTCACACATTTCACATCGTTGCACTCGTCGTTATATAACCCTCGGGTGTTGAAACTCGTCGGTGCTATCAATTCGCCCATTCTTCTCGGGACACCTCTACCGTGGCCCAAGTTGCACACTATGTCATTATTGTTCAACCTCACGGACGAAGCCTCTCTTGTCGCGGTGGTGAATACCCGAATACATCAAAAGCATCCCATAGCAAAACTTCGTCTGGGGATGGGAGGAGAAAGGAATACACCCCGCGCTTTCCGGTTAGTGCAATGGCTGCAGAAACATTTGCAAGTTGAGTGGTTCAGCGTCGTTGATCCCTGGCCCATCGGTTTGCAATATGTCGATGAAGATGATGTTCTGTTTTGATTTATTTCGGGTGTTTTAGTTTGTATATGTTCTTGTTTGGGTTTTATGGCGTTCGATGGGTCACCTCGAGACATCTGTGATACGGCAGCAACGATAGGCGCTGCGAAAAGGAAATGGTGTCATTCGAGGCAGGGATAATTAGAGGCACAAAAAGGTTCTCGCACTGCATGTTAATCTTCGAACAAGGGTCTGAACATCTGCAGGAAAGATTTTGAGTAAAACTTTGTATTTGCCCAGGGTGCGTAGGATAACTGACCTTGGACCGAATTTCCGTATTCCATGCCTGAGTAGGTATCATCTCGGTCTCCTCCATTAATTCAAAGCTATCTCCAGCTCCGCACATGTCTTCTTCCTCTTCCGGCCTCCCAAAACCACCATTCGATCTTGCCACTGCAGCTGGCTTTTGAGAACCGAGACCTACCTCCTCACCATCACCTTCCAACATATCTGCCAACTCGTCGACGTCCATATTCTCGATACCCAAGCCAGACGCCCGAAGGGCTTCCTCATTAGCAACTGAATTCTGAGACCCAGGCAAGAACAAGGGATCGCGGGGACGCTGTGAACCATTCTGCGAGGGTAGAGGTGGGATAAAAGTCGGCGGTGGCATCGATCCGGGTGCCCATGTTTGTGAACGAGAAGCAAAATCTCGAACACTGCTTTGGGCTCGAGCTACAGCTACCGCGTCGGCTCGTTGTGCCGCTTTCATGGGTTTCTGTGGCTTTCCTACTTTCATGCGGTCTTCCTGTTCACGTTTTCTCTTGAGGGCCGCATCTTGGCGATTCTGATTGTTTGAGTCTGTTTCGTGCACTAAACTGGTGGAAATGACAAATAGTGTTTCCGAGTTGTCCCCTTCAAGGTCGATGAATAACGGTGCTGCGGGGTCTGTGAAACGGAGGTCGAGCGGAAGAGACATAGAATCCGCGAATGTGATGGTTGCCTGTGAGTGGATGTAACTTTGAGAGGAGCACGCCTCTTAAAATCACGAAATGACATACATTGAACTCTTTGAGGTGAAATGCGATGGTAATGGGTGGTGAATGAACATCATAAACATCAAACTCATCCACACTAATTGTCAATTCTGTGGACAACTGCGCATGACCTGTAGACAGTCAGCGGGTGACAGTGTCGGACGCTGAAAATATCACCTTTGGTGTCGATTGAGGACTCCAAGCTTCTCACCGCGACTTCCGATTCTCCGAAGTTCCAGATCAGTTGTGGGTCGCTCTTAGGACCTCTCGCGGGAAGGAAATGTTCGACAATATCCTTGATTGCTCGGGGGCCTATAGTCAACCGAGATTCATGAGGGACGTCAGGGACCCCCGGTGTCATCAAAGACGTTGGGGTCAATAAAAGTAGGCGGTGTGTCTTGATGATACCTGAGGACGGTGCTGTCAATAAAAGATACTCTTGTACAAAAAAAGGGCTCTACCATGTTTACAATGAAGGCGCACTATTAGTACGCTTTCCAGGGTATCTCGATCCTCGGAAGGCTCCTCGTCAGACGGCAGTGGCCCTTCTACTATCAACAATTCGCATCGGTCGACTGTCTTTTCCACCGTGCGGTGCTTCAGTATCGACAAAAGAGACTGCGTTGCTTCATAAATATACTTCTCAAAAGTTCGCATATAAGAATGACCTTAGTCAAAAGCTGTCCTGTGACAGTAGGGGCCCCCTCGAATTGGTCGTCATCATTGCGCTGACTGCCAACATTGAACCTTGAAAAGAACTGCCTGCTGTACTTGAACCGACAATATGCGGACATGGAGGAATTCGTCGCGGATATTGACAGACTCTCAGGAGTGGCGTAAACTGAGAGATCGTCGCCATACTTCGAGAGGCAGGTAAGAGCCTTAGTGAATGCTGTACCCAGTAAGTCCGAAGGAGCTGAAAGGAAACGAGAGACTCACGCTTCAGACCATAGCCGTCGAGAGTCGCCTGCATGACTTGTCACGGTGACACTCGCTACGACGTTCACTTAGTGGCATCCGGGGCTTGGAACTGGTCAACCCTCACTTTTGTACACTTGCTGGGAATGTCTCCTCAGGAAGTGTTGAAAATCGCAGAGGCCACTCTTGCTTCGATACAGTCAGGAACTTGTGCGTCGGAATCCAGTCTACTCTACTCCACGAACAAAGCCGAAACCGTTCTCAAGTGACCGACGAGTCTGTGCAGAAGCTCGGGACCCTCTTTCCAGACACACTTATCCTCGCTGCATTGGATCTCATTGACAGAGATCGCGGTGGGCTCTGACCGTCTTCACCTCCGCCAGCTTCTCGTTGACTTCGCATCAGTGATCAAGTATACAACGCATTGGGGCCGCTCCTTCTATGAGGTGCTTGGGTCAACCTCCACCTATTCTGTCTTTCCGACTCAGAACTCCGGCGGCGTGCTCTCCGTCTACTGCACTTGTCCTGCCTTCGCGTATGCTGTTCTGATGACCGAGTCTCACGTTTTGGTTAGTCTCTTGCAGTCTGTGTACAATTTGATTCACTTCGGTAGCATTGACAACTCATCAGTGTAAACACGTCCTTGCTACTCGCATTGCCCAACAACTCTCTCGATGTGTCGAGCGAATTATCGACGAGGATGAACTTGCGAGCATTGTCGCACGCCAATGCCCTTGATAGACGACGCTAAGGTGAGTAAGTAGTATCAACAGATCAGGTTTCCGTCACGGTTCTAACTTAGAAACAGGCCAGAGAAATTGCCTCGCATCCTATTAACCACTTTCCTCTACGAAGAACTATCGAATATGTACGGCTATATGTATCTTTGTATTTTACCAATGAATATAAAAAATCTATGCGTAGAACTTGTTTGTTGGCACAACGGCCAACTTCCTTCCATTGTTTCTTTCGCCACCACTCTCCTCATCCACGCTTTCTTTCCTGATCCTCCATTCTAATAGGGTCGCGTATTCCTCGAGCGCAAGCGCCAGATTCTTCTGTTTGGCTCCAGTCGGCGGACCTAACGCGCTAGAATTCGACGCATCCTCGCTACCTTCTCTCGAAGATCCCGCCGTTGATGAGGCAACTTTTGGTGTCTCGCGTCCTTTGACCCAGCTGGCCAGTCGCTTGATCTCCTCCGGCTGCCAGAAACCCCACCACCCCTCTTCATCTTCGTCGGTTTCGTCATCGTCGTCGTCGTCATCGTTTCCTTGTTTCTTACCCACTACACCAGGTTCCACGGCAGGCTTTCTCCCCCAGACGGCCACAAACCAAGCCCATTCTCTCTTTTGCCTTCTTTCTTCTGAGCCCCTTCCCCTCCGTTTTCCCTTCGTGCTTTTCCTACTGTTTCTGTCGGCAAGGTCCTTGACGGATAACAGAATCTTCAAAGCATCATCTCTCTCCGCCAAACCAGGGGATAAAGCCCAATATACTCTTCCATCAGCGTCCCTTCCCAGGGGGCCAAATCGCGGGGCGGAGTTGAATACAGCGATCTTGAGCGTATTTTTCAAGTCGTCAAGAGCCATGTTATGTGCATCGCGTTTGACTTCCATCTGTGACAGTTCAGTTACATCTGCGAAGCTTCGGAGGACAAGAGACATACGGCTTTCTCGCTTTCTACGTTCGTTTTGTTGCCACTTCCCTTCAAAACTTTCTTTTCCTCCTCCCACCGACCAACTTCTCTCTTGTGCTTATCCCGCTCGTCTTTAACCCAATCTCTTTCCTCTTTTAAGGCAGTTTCGATATTTTCGCGGACGAGATCAGTTTGCACTGCCAAGTTAGTTAGAGCGACGAGGACGGGGATCATTTGGGTTGAGTATGCGATTAATCCGGCAGACGTCTGGTTTCGAGTTACACGAATATTAAGCATAGCAGGCAGAGGGGAGGGATCGGGGAAAGTGAGCGGAAGATTTCCTGAGGCAGGGGAGGACTTAGTGATGGGGGATCCTGAGAGCGAATCGCGCATGGATGACAATATCCCCCAAATCTTATTTAGATTCGCACTGCATCCGCGAATTTGCTTGACGGCTGTTTTGATTATCTGCCAATAGAAAAAGCACACGGGACGATTGAACGTAAGGAGGAGAGCAGGGGAACAAGCACAAACCTTCCCGTGTTCTTGTCCCTCGCCGCTGGCAATCAGCTCTAATAATCCCAGCAAAACTGCCTTCACACAAACTTCGCTCACCCACTCTTCCTCCACCCCATCCTCATCGCTATCTCCCTTGTCCCTGTTTTTTCCAACAATTATTCCAAGCTCTTCCACGTGGTTATTTGATATCCCTCTCATTAACGACACGAATCGTATCACGAACTCGCGTATCTGAATGCGAGCTTCCGCGCTTGCCAAGGAAAGTTCTATATGCAGCGATTTCCACGTAGGAAGTGGCAGGGGCTTCGACACCCGCTCGAGCTCCATACCGTGGCTTCTGCAGATATCCGTCATGACCAAGGAATAAAACAATATAGTGGAGACAGTACCGCATCGACGCAAGACATTTCGCTTTCTTACAACGAGAGCACTGGCAAATGCCCCGACACTTAGGACATCTAAACAATTGTTCTCGGATCACAACATTCTTTCCGAGACTTGAAGGGATGCGCACTTGAAAATGTAACCAACGCCCCCTACATGGGCTGAATCTTGTTCGTTGACTGTGCGCCTCTTGGCCATGATGAAATCGGCGTCCTCGCCATAGCGCTTCTTGAGGCAAAGTCGACAGTATTTGCGAAGGCAACGACGCTCTTTGGTCGAGCCAGGCCTGTACGTTTTAGATAGCAGCCGAATTGTACACTGTATACCCGCTGCACGGTAGAAGGTACACGTGAGGAGTGGAAAAAGGTAACAAACACGAACGGGGGCACCTGCTATATCTTGCCTCTTGGAACATTGATGGCAAGTAAAGAAACCATTTGGAAATTCATCCGACACATTTGCGGGTCTCGAGCTGGCGGGGGCTAGTATCGAATGGTTAACGTGCCCTTTCACTGCAGGTCTGGAGCATGCGTCGGAGGCTGAAAGCTTGAATTTCTTCGGGCTCGTGATGCAGACTTCTACCGAAGACAGCTTGCGCTTAAAGGGAGAAGACGGCGCGTTGATACCATTTACATCGAATGTGCGTGGTACAATCTTCGAGGGAAGCACCGCTGTGTTCTCCTTGAGGCTAGCAGATCTAAGCGGGGTAAGCGGATTTGCCGGGCCGCGAACGCGTGAGTAAGGTGAGGGAGGTATTTCGACGTAAACCTGAGAAGACCTGCGATTCTGCTGCGGGGTACTTGGAGAAATGGTCATGATGGTGAAGGTTAAGGAAGAAGAAGAAATTCAACGAAAAAATATGCGAATAAGTCGCGTCTATAGCCACGGTCACGTGACCGACACTACCATATTGCCTGCCCTAAACAGGAAAGTTTGAGCCTTTTCCCGAGTTTTGGCTTGTCATTCAAAAAATTACACGTCTATGGCCCACGCAGATCACTCGCGAGATCCATGGTAAGCGACCGCTCACCTGAACGACTTCTACGGACTGAAAAAATGTCGAACCGTAGTCCATGGGTGATTCTCAATGATTTTGGCGGAGCCTTTTCGATGGGTGCCGTAGGGGGAGGGATCTGGTATGGAATAAAAGGTGCAAGGAATTCACCACGAGTTCGTCTTGGTATCTTCTCTCATTGGAGTGTGTGTGCTGATCTCTCTCTGGGGTTTTTCTTTCGCATTTCAGGGCGAGCGACTCATTGGTGCCATCTCGTCAATCAAAGCTCGGGCACCGGTCACAGGTGGTAACTTTGGTGTGTGGGGTGGCATGTTTTCCACATTCGATTGTGCGGTCAAAGGGTGGCGGCAAAAGGAAGATTCATGGAATGCCATCATCTCCGGTTTTCTGACTGGTGGGTGTTTGGCTGCTAGAAGTAAGTCTTTCAACTATGCTGGTTGCTCCCATTTTGTCTGGGCTCGGAGTCTTGGCAATCTCGAACTTCGGGTCTATCTTTGTTGCTAGTTTAAGCTTCGCATTCCACACAAAACAAAGAATTTTCCCACTAATCCCAAACTTAGGCGGTCCCAAATCAGCCCTTGGATCCGCAATCGCCTGCGGTATCCTTCTCGGCGTATTCGAGGGCGTCGGTGTCCTCCTCTCTCGTGTCTTCAGTGAAGGCACACGACCACAACTACCTCCCCGTGAGTCTACAATCGCTTTTGTCAATCAACCCAAACTAACACCATACCAAGTCCCGGAAAACATGTCTACACAGTCACCATCACCAGCAACTGCTGGGCTCCACTAGACTCCACACATACATCGCGTATTATTATCATCTGTTCCTCTGCTCAATTAATATTCCGGTGCACTTCCTGGCCTCTGATACTCTCGGAAGGAACCTTATATGAGTCGCAGAGAAGGACTCGGACGTCCCCCACACGCCGTGATTCAAACCAGAGATAGCTTTCGAGCTTGTTGCTTTGATATACTGCATCCTTTGAATATAATGGAAACAAACAACCGCCAGCGTCCGGACCACTCATTCCAAAGTATGAAAACACCAAACACCTCATTCATCGACCCTGTATGGTCCGATGAAAGATGGGACACCAGCAACCCTCTTCAGAGGGATTATGCCGTCCTGATACATGTATTTCAAACAGTAGGATATACGAATTTGACAAGGTCGAGAGCTAGGCTATCAATAAAAAATTCCCATACCGTGAGGCAAATGTACAATACCTTGAACCTAGTACAACTTATAGAACGACTAGTCACTTTTGGCTTACAAACTCGACGGCATGTGCTCCTAACATCTCCCGTAAGTCGTTAACAAGAGCCTCGGGATTGTCGAGGGCGGCTAGATTAACGCAGAGGAAACGATCAGTATGTGGAGTATATCCGTTAGAAAAGAACACACGGAAGTGTCCTCCTCTCTCATGGCTTCGCCAGAACACAAGCCTATTCTTATGCCAATGCGAAATCCACTTCCTAGGCATAACCAATATATCATGATCGAAGACAGAAACACCTAGAATACTGTCGGTGATGCGGGCCGGCCTTGCACCGAACATGGTTGCGTTTTCGTGATAGGGCAAGCACGACGAAGCGAAAGAGCGAGTGTGATAGTAGATCGAGACCGTAGATATTAGGAAGGAGAATGGGAGCTCATAAACCGGGTCGGTGTCTGATTAAGAGGACAGTTGATGGACTCAAACAGTGCGGTCAAGGTGAATTACCAACTTACGCGCGTGGTACTTTTCCCCAAGCCAAATAAGGAGACCTGGCGGAGTGGGTAAGGGATGACATGAAAGTTGACAAATGTAATACCTATGGGCGAGTCGTTAAGAGCTAGACCTATCGTGAACGGCTGCGCCACGTTAATTTTTTGGTTTTGGCGTAGTAGCAAGGTTTTGTCACACCTGGGTAGCCTGAAGGCCAAAATAGCCCAGAGCTTGGAACGTAAAATTCTTAGTGCGGATCATGTGCCGATACTCCTCAGGTGAGAAATACCAAGAAAGCAGGGGTGTGGATATCCACTTTGGTAATGCAAAGACGAGACCGGCGAGAACAGGCGAGAACGGAGGTGGTACTGTGCACATATTGAGGTGCACGGCTTTGCAACTAGGGAAATCTGAAAGTAGAGTCGATATGATCGAACCCTAAGGTAACAAATTCAGCGCCGTGGGCATGGTCCCGCCGGTGATAGCAAGTTGACTCACCCAGTCGCCACCTTGAGCCATATAGGCCTTATATCCCAGGATGTCTGTGACAAGCTTGTCGAATATACGTGCGGTGTCCTTCACAGTCCAACCTTGTCTACGGGGTGTTGAGGAAAAACCGAAGCCCGGAACAGAGGGAATGATGACATCGAATGCACATTTTCCTGCTGGAGGGTTGATCAAAGGTTCGATAATTTGGTGGAATTCGTAGAAAGTTCCGGGCCATCCGTGAACGATAAGGAGTGGAATTGCATCTGGTCGCGGGGAGCGCTGATGCACGAAATGGACATGCACGTCTTCAATGACGACCTTGAAATTATCCCATCTGAAAGTGTTCAAACATAGAATACGAGATAGAAGGTATAAAGCGCACTGGTTGATCTCCCCCTCCGTTTTTCTCCAATCATATTCTTCCAACCAGTACTTCTTGAGGCTTTTGACCCAATCTAATGAAACGCCGTACGACCATCCTGCATCAGGAATGATATCTTCGTTGGGGAGCTCATAGTCCTCGAGTTTGCGTTTCAGACGCGACAATTCCTCCTCCGGGATATTTACCTGGAACTTGACTGGGACGGGTTGAGCGGCATTGGAGCCAGCGGGATCCATGTCACGGTTGCTTTTTTAAACTTGAAACATACGCAATGGTCGTCTGAACCATGTCCACTCAATATTTCATTGTTTTCGCCCAGGCTCACAGCGAATTCCGCATACCCGAGTTGCTCTCAGTCGCTGAACTCCATGGATTCACTGTACTCTTGCCTCTTCCGCATGAGTTGGATATTTCGCGGCCTTTCATGATCATAGCTTTGGAAAAGGAAGAACACGTTAGCATTCTTGCCCGGAGATGTGTCCTGATCAAGTGAGAACCGTTAGTCTCACCGCACTCTAAAATGACGCGCTTTACACAACGGCAGATCGATATATGCGTTCTACGCACAGGGCTCAAACTACAATGAATTACACTGTCAGAATCGCGCTAATCGCAGGCTTTGGTCACATTACGCCGCCGATACGTCGTTCAGGTTCATTGTGTCGGCATACAAGCACACTATACCTCAAGAACATCAAAGACGAGTTATGGAAAGCTTTGATTATATGGATTTTAAAGGGAAAATTGACATGAGAAACCCTGAAATAATTTTGGGGTGCTTTGAAGAATGTATGTCTATCCCAATTACCTCGCGCAAAACGTGTCAATACCGCACACAGATGATGATCTTCCTGGAGATATCCATCCGATCTATAAGGATGAACGCCCTTTTCGACAGGTGTACTTCGGCAGGTTGGTGCGTTCACTCTTCTGCTGACCCTGTTCCGAGGTGAACCACGGCTATCTGAAGTTAATACTTGCATACCTAGATCGAAGACGGTTCCGCTCGTTCTCTTGTCAAGAAATTCGACGTGAAGAAGCGTGCGTACTTTGGAAATACAAGTATGGAAGCCGAAATGTCACTTGTGATGGCAAATCAAGCTCTCGTGAGTGTCGCGAGTAGTTGTCACGAAGCAGAACAGACAGACTTGCTCTTTGCACAGGCTGCCCCGGGAAAACTCATATACGACCCTTTCGTCGGTACGGGAAGTATGGTATACGTGAGCATCACAGTCGCGGCCAATGCATAATTCATTGCGTTGTTTTTGAAAGACGACTGCTCATTTTGGGGCTCAAGTATTTGGTTCGGATATTGATGGTCGCCAGATGAGAGGAAAAGGCAGGGCTATTTTATACAGCACCCTCTTTTGCCGCTGGCGGGACTGAATCCTATGACTCTCTTCTAGGGCAATCTCCTGGGATCATTCGTGCCGCCACTCAGTATGGCGTTGCTTCCAGAATCCTTGACCTTTGCACCTTCGACGTGACCAGAAACCCATTAAGGTGTGGAGAATTATTTGATGCTATTATCACGGACCCACCTTGTGAGTAGTCGTACACATTATCAGACGCCTAACTCCTTATCATTGCTGCAGATGGTGTGAGAGCCGGAGCGAAGAGACTGGGTAGGAAGAAGGAAGCAAACGCCACGCAACAAGCCGCATATTTCTCACACCAATCTTCACCTCGCCCGTGAGCTCGAATATAGGACATAATACTCATTACTGAACGAGTCTCCAGAGGGGATCAGCCGTACATACCTCCTACAAAGCCGTACGAGTTGTCTCATCTCGCCTCGGATCTCATTATTTTAGCAAGGTATCTATTGAAGACGGGAGGCAGGCTTGTGTTTTTCCTACCGACAGTGACAGATGAGTACGAGGAAGTAGATATACATTCCATGCTCTGTGATGGTATGGAAATCATTGCAAATTCTTTACAAGACTTCGGGTCCTGGGGCCGTAGGGTAAGCCCTAATTTTCTTCACGCCCTTACTTGCTCAATGTATTGGAGTTTAGTTGGTTACGGTCCGCAAAACTACAACGGCACAGTATCCCCCACCCTCATTTGAGCCTGTCAGGCAGTCAGTCGAAGACGTCGACGAGATCCGTATTCCAGCACATAAGGACTTTCGCGTGAAATATTTTCAGGGATTCAAAAGAAGTACCGGAGAACATGAGCCACGGTCATAGCATACCATGTGGTACGCTCTCGAGATTACTCAAGTAAGTTGGTGCCGATTTCACTTTAGCCGAATAGATGTTGAAATGAGATTCGTTGGGAGACGAGCAGCCAAATTGTAATTCAAATGATATAGATAAATACAACATTGTTTAGATAGCGGTAAAAACGTTATACAGCGATCCCAGCCAGATTGCGTGCGTGGAACGAATTTGAGGTTTGGAAACTGTCGGTGGAGGTGGCAGCCCAGAATCTTTTGACAGATTTTGCGGATTTTCGGTCAAGGAGGTCGACACGTGAATCAGGAAGTGGGTCGACACTGATATCTTGCTGCGCTTGGTTCTTCAGTTCGTCTAGTTCCCTACGAGCCTGTCGTCCTTGAACCAGGAATATCAACAGAGAGCACGACATCGCAACCACTCCGTTAAAAATGAGAGCTCTGCGCATGTTGAGGGGCGGGTTGGCGTTTGG
>Ga0193724_1000290_pt1 | contig 12178 bp, 14 predicted proteins | sample H2a1metaG_FD_146005 | JGI IMG/M metagenome (GOLD analysis project Ga0193724, IMG submission 146005) | Soil microbial communities from a riparian zone of the East river system, Colorado, United States - H2a1 | ecosystem: Environmental > Terrestrial > Soil > Riparian zone | place: USA: East River... | reverse complement strand
TGCCGATAGTCATCGCCGCGGCCCAGGCGACGTCGAAGCTGTTGAGCGGACGGCCGGTCGTCGAGATTGGGGCGTGGCTCAAGCTGCTTTTGGCTTTCGATATTGTGTTTGTCGCGGCATGCACCATGGCTTACGGGTTTACTGTAGAAGATTGAACTGAAACTGAATAGGCGAGAGGTCCAAGTAGGTAAGTTGCGAGTGATTTAGTCACTACCCCCTGACATTACTATTGGCGTGCTAGGCACAAGCAGTCGCCTTCACGCCACCGGGATGAGTCGGGGCGTAGTGAACTAATCAACTGACCACTTACCTACGGAGACCTCTCGCCTAATCGGTTTCAGATGTCAGTCTCGCCACCAACGCCTGCCGTCGCTTAGATGAAGCTTAGGCATACGGTCGTGCCCCAGCTTAAATTGACGCGGAATGCCCCTCTCAACGACATGAAAATCTCCTGGCTTCCCGCGCTCGCCGGCGCGGCCGTCGTGGGCACAGTCATTCGCGCGGCGTACTTCACCCCGCTCGAGGCCAAGCAGGGAGCTGCGCAAAAGATCTTCTACATTCACGTTCCAGCGGCGTGGGTCGCTTTCCTCGCTTTCTTCCTCGTGGCAGTCGCGAGTGGCGTCTACCTCTGGATTCAGGACCAGCGCCTCGATCGCTTCGCCGAGAGCTCGGCGGAAGTCGGCGTTGTCTTTACGACAGTCGTGCTCATTACGGGACCCCTCTGGGCAAAGCCGATCTGGGGGACGTACTGGGCCTGGTGGGATGTCAGACTCGTGTCGACGCTCTTCCTCTGGTTCATCTACGTCTCTTACATCGTTCTGCGCGGCGCGATCGAATCACCATCGCTCCGCGCCCGCTACTCGGCCGTCCTCGGCATCCTGGGCGCGTTTCTAATTCCATTCATTCATTTGAGCGTCTACCTCTTCGCCACAATGCATCCCATGCCAATCGTCGGAAAGCCAAGCGCGCCCTCGCTTCCGAATGAGATGCTGTTGACGCTGATGATTTCACTGGCGTCGTTTACGCTTCTTTACGCGGCGTTCATGCGATCGCGATACAGATATGCGGAAGAGCGTGACGCGGCCGCGGCGAGGAACCACTCCGATGCCTGAGACGTCCGCGTACTTCCACATCGCCTATACCATCGCCCTCGGAATCTACGCGTCCTACGCGTTGAGTCTCTACGTGCGGCGTAAGCGGGTGCGAGCGAAATAGTGTCGGCCAATTTGTTTGCCTCGCCCACGGTCCCGGCGGAGATCTCCGACCCTGTCAACGCGCGCATCCTCGCGGTGTCCGAGGATCGCATCGCGGGATTTGTCGAAGAGCCGTTCGCGACGATCGCGGCCGCGGCCGAACTCGAGGAGGGGGTAGTTATCGAGCGACTGCAGGCGATGCTGTCCGCCGGAGTTGTCAGGCGGATCAGGCAGACGCTGATGGCGACGAATCTGGCGCCCGGTGCCCTTGTGGCGTGGCGCGTCGCAGCCGACAAGCTCGACTCCGCCTTCAACTACATGGTGAAGGACGACCCATTTTCCGGCCACGTCGTTATCCGTTCGACCGACGCGGACACTCCCGGCTCGGTCTACAGATTGTGGACGACGCTCAAGGTGCCGCAGGGATTCTCGATGCAGCGTCACTGCGCGTTCCTGGCAGACGCGGTCGAGGCGGAGACGTTCAGAATCATGCCAGCGAAGCGCCTGTTCGCGCTCGGCGTGGGACACGTGCGTCGTCGCGGGATGGAGCCAGGCTCGAGAAGCGAACAGGCCGGACGCGTTCTCGACACGAACATCGTCGAGCTGTCACCCCTCGAGTGGCGCGTGCTCACTTCCCTCAAGCGCGAGTTCACGGTTGACGAGATCACACCGAAACCATGGCGCGGACGTGCCGACGATGCCGGTCTGCCACTGGATGAATTCCTTCGCATCGCCCATTCGCTGAGCGAGCGCGAGGTGATCGGGCGATTCTCGACCTTTCTCGAGCACGTCAAGCCATCCTCGACCGGCGAGCGGGTGACGCGCTACAACGCACTTTTCCACTGGCGCGTTCCGCCCCGTAGAGAAATCGAAGCTGGGAAGGAGATCGGCCGGCATCACATTCTGACGCACGCATACTGGCGCGAATGCGGACCCGAGTTCGCAAACGTGAATGTGATGGCGGTTGCTCACGGCACCGACAAGCAGCTGGTTCTCGAGCACAAGGCGGCCATCGACAAGCATCTCGACGAAGCGGGCATCCCGATTTCGTACACGAACGTGTTCTGGGGCGGACGGAGCGAGATCAAGCCATCGGAAATCTCCCCCGTCGAGTACCAGGCGTGGGCGAACCGTGTCGGACTGGCGACAGAAGTCGAAACGGCGCAGAAGGAAATGGGGCACCGGGAAACGGCGCAGCGGGAAATGGTGGAGCGGGAAATGGAGGAGCGGTGAACGAAGGAAAGGTCTTTCTCGTGGGCGCTGGCCCCGGTGATCCGGGGCTGATCACGGTAAGGGGAAGGCAGCTCATAGACTCCGCCGACGCGGTCGTGTACGACGCACTGGCGAATTCGGCGCTGCTTCCTCCGGGTGCGCGCGCCACCGGGCGGCCGGAGCTCTATTACGTCGGCAAGCGCGGCGGAGCGAAGGACGGGGAGCGCTCGGTGACGCAGGAGGAAATCAACGCCCTCCTCGTCAAGCTCGCGCGCGAGGGAAAACGGGTCGTGCGTCTCAAGGGCGGCGATCCCTTTGTATTCGGCCGCGGCAGTGAGGAGGCACAGGCGATGAACGACGCCTCCATTCCATTCGAGGTTGTGCCGGGAATCACCGCTGGCATCGCCGCGCCGGCGTACGCTGGAATTCCGGTTACGCACCGTTCGCTGGCGACATCGGTGACCTTCGTGACAGGACACGAAGACCCGGCCAAAGCGAGCACCCAAACGAACTGGACCGCTCTCGCCCAGGCAGGTGGGACAATCGTTTTGTACATGGGTGTGAAAACTCTTGCTACGATCGCCGACACGCTGATCAAGGGCGGAATGCCCGCGAAAATTCCTGCCGCCGCCATCCAGTGGGGAACGCATCCCAGGCAGCGCACGGTCGTAGCGACGCTCGAGACACTCGCGGCAAAGGCAGAAGAGGAGGAAATCACATCTCCGGTAATTACCGTTATCGGGTGGTCGGTCGTTCTGCGGGATGAGCTGAATTGGTTCGAGAGTCGGCCACTGTTCGGAAAGCGAATCGTCGTGACACGCGCGACCCAACAGGCTCCGGCGCTTAGCGAAAAGCTCAGCGAGCTGGGCGCCGATGTGATCGAAATGCCGGCAACACAAATCGCGCGCCTGGACCCGGGTCCGTTGCGCGCCGCGATCGCCGCCATTTCCGACTACGACTGGCTGATATTCACAAGCCAGAACGCGATATCGATCTTCTGGGAGCAGCTGCTAGGCGAAGGCAAGGATGCGCGCGCCCTCGCCGCACTCAAAGTTGCCGCCGTTGGTCCCGCGACTGCTGGCGCTCTGCTCGAGCACGGGATCGCCGTCGATGTGATTCCGAAACGGTTTGTCGCCGAGGGGTTGCTGGAGATGATGAGTGAGCGGGATGATGTCGCGGGAAAGACAGTGCTGTACGTAACGGCGGAAGGTGCGCGCGATGTGCTGCAGGAGGGTCTGCGGGAAATCGGCGCCAACGTGACGGTGATTGAAGCGTACCGGTCGGTCGTGGACGGCGAGGGAGCTGAAAAGCTCGCGCGGGCGATCGAGGCCGGCAAAGTGGACCTCGTCACATTTACTTCGGCGTCCGCGGTGAGAGGATATATCGATGCCGTCGGGGAAGAACCGGCGTTGCAAGTGCCGGCCGCGTCCATTGGCCCGCAGACATCCGAGGCGTTGAGGGATGCCGGCCTCGAGGTAAAAGTCGAAGCGAAGGAATCCACCCTCGATAGTCTGGTGTCCGCGGTCTTCAGTGCCTTTTAAGCCAATGGCCGATCAAACGGTCCTCAGTGCCGACTAAACCCAAGGCTGATCCCGCGGTCGTCAGAATCGGGACACGGGCTTCGGAGCTCGCTCTTCGTCAGGCTCGGCTCGTCGAGAGCGCGTTGCTCCGACGCGGAATTGCGTCTGAGCTCGTGACCTTCAAGACCACCGGCGACAAGAAGCTCGATCAGCCCCTCACCGAGATCGGGGCAAAGGGTCTTTTTACGCACGAGCTCGAGGTCGCGCTCTCGAAAAACAAAATCGATTGCGCGGTGCATTCGCTGAAGGATCTGCCAACCGACTCCGTTGACGGTCTCGAGATAATCGCGCAGCTCGAGCGCGAAGATCCGCGGGACGTGCTCGTCGTCAATCGACAGACGGGTGCCGAAAATCTCGACGATCTACCAGCGGGATCGCGCGTCGGTACATCAAGTTTGCGGCGCCGCTCCCAGCTCCTCGCTCGACGTCCGGATCTGGAAGTTGCGGAGCTGCGAGGCAACGTTCCGACCCGGCTGGGCAAGGTGGAGAGTGGCAGCGTTCACGCCGCGATTCTTGCCGCGGCGGGACTGATTCGCCTCGAGGTGGAGCGCCGCATTACAATGTTTCTCGAGCCGCCCGACTGGCTGCCGGCCGCCGGACAGGGGGCGATCGCAATCCAGATCCGGATTGACGACGCCAGGATGAGAGATCTGCTGGGTTCGCTGGATCACAAACCCACGTCTACGGCCACTCGTGCCGAGCGAGCCTTCCTGGCAGCACTCGATGGTGGTTGCCAGGTCCCGATCGGTGCTCTGGTGAGCGACGTTGGCGGCGCGCTTACTCTATATGGTATGCTCGCGGATCTGAGCGGTCGTCACATAGTGCGAGGCTCTCGCGTGCTCGACCCTGGCTCGCCGGAGTCGACCGGCGAGGCGCTCGCATCCGAAATCCGGTCCCGCGGAGGCACGAGCTTACTGGTGGAACTTCGTCAGATGTCCAAATTTCCCGCCCCACAACCGGAGTAGGCGTGTTCAGCTTTCCCGTCGAGCAGGCAGAATAGGCGTGCCCAGCTTTCCGCAGTACCGCCCGCGGCGCCTGCGCCGAACCGCTGCCCTTCGAAACCTGGTCCGCGAGACTCATCTCGCGCCGTCTCAGCTTGTCTTGCCCGTGTTCGTCCGCGATGGGAAAAAGATCCGGCGCCCGGTTGGATCGATGCCCGGCGTGAATCAGACGTCGGTCGATGAGATGCTGCGCGACGCCGAAGTGGCGGCAAAGGCAAAGGTCGGTGGAATAATTCTCTTTGGCGTACCGGAGACGAAAGACGCCACAGGCTCGTCCGCGTGGGATGACAAGGGCGCCGTGCAGATGGGAGTGAGCGCGCTCAAGAAGGAAATTCCCGAGCTGGTAGTGATCACCGACGTCTGCATGTGCGAGTACACCGATCACGGCCACTGCGGCGTTTTGAAGAATGGCGAGGTAGACAACGACGCGACGCTGGAGCTGCTTTCCCGCGCCGCGCTCTCGCACGCGCGCGCGGGAGCGGACATCGTCGCGCCGAGCGACATGATGGATGGCCGCGTGAAGGCTATTCGCACCTCCCTCGACGGCGCGAAGTTCACCGACGTGTCCATTCTCAGCTATGCTGCGAAATACGCGTCCGCTTACTACGGTCCTTTTCGAGAAGCCGCCGAGTCGGCGCCCCAGGTGGGCGATCGGCGTGGCTATCAGATGGATCCAGGCAATGCGCAGGAGGCAATACGTGAGGTCCTCGCCGACATCGATGAGGGCGCCGACGCGATCATGGTGAAGCCGGCCGGCCCATACCTCGACATCGTCTCGCGCGTGAAGTCCGAGACGGGCTATCCGGTCGCCGCTTACCAGGTGAGCGGCGAGTACGCGATGATTTGCGCGGCCGCCGATCGCGGCTGGATCGAGAAGGATCGCGTGATGATGGAGTCGCTCCTCGGCATTCGCCGCGCGGGAGCGGATTTCATCGTCACGTATTTCGCCACCGAGGCCGCGCGGCAGTTCTGAGCCGTCGAAAAGCCGCCCAAGACCTATACTCATGACATCGCTTAGCTCTATAGCGCGCGTTTCTTTTGCACTTCTTTCGCTCGGCTTCGTTCCCATGGTGATGGCCGCGGCTCAGAAGCCGGGTGGCGCGGGCGGACAGCCGACGGTCTCCCTGCGTGCGATCGATACGGTTCCACCTAAGACCGTGGTCGAGGCGCCATTCACAATCACGAGCGGAACGCTGACGCTGCCGGGCACGCTCACGCTCCCCGCGAACGCGAGCCCCAAGCGTTCAGCGAAGGGGAAGAAGCTTCCTGTTGCAGTCAACAAAAAGCTTCCCGTCGCGCTCATTGTCGCGGGCTCGGGTCCCACCGACCGCAATGGCAACTCTGCCGGTGCGCTCCGCGCACAGAACAATTCGAACCTCTACGCAATTCTCGCCTGGCAGCTGGCAGACGCCGGAATCGCGTCAGTTCGCTACGACAAGCGAGTGATCGGCGAGAATCTTCAGAAAGTCGACATCCCGTCGACGTCGATCGACGATTTCATCGCTGACGCGATCGCCGGCGCGAGGAAGCTCGTCGCCGATCCGCGCTTCTCGAAAGTCATTCTGATCGGGCACAGCGAGGGCGCGGAGCTGGTGCTCCAGGCGGTGAATCGCGGCGCACCGGCGGCGGGAATCGTGATGATGTCCGGAGCGGGGAGACCGATTATGCCGGTGTTACGGGAGCAGATCTCGAAGCAACTGCCCCCGACAGAGATTGTAAAATGGGATTCGGCCTCAGCCCGCTATCTGCGCGGTGAAGATCCGGGCGATGTTCATCCGGGCCTCAAGTCATTGTTGCAACCGGCGAATCGCAAGTTCATGCAGAGCTGGGCGAAATACGATCCGGCCGCGGAGATCGCGAAGGTCAAAGTTCCAGTGCTAATCATTCAGGGCGGCCACGACATTCAAATCAGCGAAGCCGACGCACGCGCTCTCAAAGCGGCGCAGCCAGCCGCTAAGCTCGTTGTGATCCCGGCCGCCAATCACGTTTTCAGGGCGACGACCACGGATGATCGACTCGCACAGATGAAACTCTATGTCGATCCGACGCTTCCTATCGTTCCCGAGCTGACTCCTGCAATCGTCGACTGGATCAAGGGCCTGAAGTAGTCGCCTGCGGAGCAGGGGAGATTGCAACTTCGCAGTCTGATTCGGGCGGCATCGCCGCGGTGCAGGGGCGCATCCCCCGCCGTGCGGTTAATTTGTAATCTCCCCTACGAACTACGATAAATGCGCTACAGGCTTTTCCCCGGAACCGATGTCAAGGCGAGCGAAATCGGATTCGGGACCTGGACCCTATCCACCGGCTGGTGGGGCGAGAAGACCGATGAGGAAGCAGTGGAGATGCTGCGCGCTGCCCACTCGAATTTCGGAATAAACTTCTTCGACACGGCTGATACTTACGGGACTGGCCGCGGCGAGCGCCAGCTGGCGGAGGCGTTCCGTGGAAAGCGCGCTCAAGTCCTGTATTCGACGAAGATCGGATACGACATCTACGATCCTGGGGCGCAGACCGCGCGCCGCGGACAAAGCGAGCTGCCGCAGAAATTCGATCGCGACTATATGCGGTTCGCCTTCGATAAATGCCTGGAGCGACTGGAGACGGACCACATCGACGTGCTCCAGCTTCACAACATCAAGATGGAGCATGTTCGGGACGCCGAGATCTGGCAGACGCTCCGCGAAATGAAGGACGAAGGGCTGATCGGCGTCTGGGGCGCTGCGTTTGGGCCCGCGATCGGGTGGCTGTACGAAGCCGTGGAGCTGTGCGAGCGCGAAAGTGACATCGGCACCATTCAGATGATCTGGAATGTGCTCGAGCAGCATCCGGGTACGCGGATGATCGAGGCCGCCCGTGAATTCGCACCGAGCTGCTGCTTCAACATCCGCGTCACGCACGCGTCGGGAATGCTTGAAGGGAAGTACGCGGAAGACACCGTTTTCCCCGCCAACGACCACCGTCGGCACCGGCCGCGATCGTGGCTCACCAACGGTCTGAAAAAAGTTCGGACGCTCGATTTTCTGACTTCGGAGATGACGCTCGGACAGGCATCGCTCAAATGGCTGCTCGCCGAGCCACTCGTCGTGACGACGTTGCCCAACATCTACGACATGGAGCAACTTCGCGAATTCGCCGAGGCCTCGGACAAGCCGGAGCTCTCGGAAGCCCAGATGGAGCGCGTGGCCGAGCTTGCCGAGAACAATTTTGGCGTTGATGAGCCGCCGATGAGCTACAAGGGCACGATGGAGCGCGTAACCGCTTGATCAATCCATGGCACGATCTGCCGGCCGGTGTCCATCCGCCGGACGACGTCACAGCGGTGATCGAGATTCCGCGCGGCAGCAGAAACAAGTACGAGCTGGACAAGGCGACCGGGATGATTCGCCTGGACCGGGTTCTCTATTCCGCCGTCCACTATCCTGGCGACTATGGATTCATTCCCCGAACGCTACACGAGGATGGAGATCCGCTCGATGTCCTGGTCCACATCAATGAGCCCACCTTCCCAGGGTGCCAGATCGACTGCCGTCCGTTGGGGGTCCTCAGAATGCGAGATCGGGGTGAGCCCGACGACAAGATCCTCGCGGTGCCCTGTCACGACCCGTATTACCACGAGTATTTCGACATCGCCGATCTTTCTCAGCATTATTTGAAGGAAGTGGAGCATTTCTTCCATATCTACAAGGACCTCGAGGGAAGGCGCGTGGAGATCGTCGGCTGGGAGAAGAGCGAAGTTGCGGCGGCGGTCATCAATGAATCGATCACGCGCTATCAGGAAAAATTCCATCAGGTGGGTACTTAATCATTCGGCGCTCCGGGCACGCGGCCGGTGGCGGAGGACGATAAATGAACAAGCAGCGGACGATAGGTTTACTCGTGGTCATCGCGCTTCTCGGATCGTTTGGATCTGCGTGCAGCAAGGGCGATGAAAAGTCGGTGAAAGGTCGAAACGGGCCCAATGGAGCCGCCCACGACACCATCAGCGATCTCTCTCTCAACGAGGACGGACTCGGCCAGATTCAAATCGGGATGAACCTCGATGATGCCGTCAACATGGGTCTTCTCAACGAAAACCCGACGATGAACAAGCAGTGCGACTTCGTATTTCCGGCGGTTGGCGCGGGAATTCCTGAAGGCGTCAGCGCGATGGTGGTGAGGGGAAAGATCGTGCGTGTCGATGTCGATACCGGAACGGTCACCACGGAGGACGGCGCGAAGATCGGCGACACCGAGGACAAGATCAAGTCAATTTACGGCCCCGATGTGACGATCGAGCCGCACAAGTTGATCGACGGCGGTCACTACATGACCGTCCTGGGTGACAGCGCCAGCGCGGGGAAGGCGCTCGTCTTCGAGACAGAAGGTCAGCACGTGGCGAGGTTTCGCGCGGGTCGCCTTCCAGAGGTCAAGTGGGTAGCAGGCTGTAGCTAGTCTTCGCGAACGAATTAGCGAAGGAAAGTTTGAGCCGAACGTTTCTGATGGCAAAATGGAGATACCTCGCGATGATCAATTTCGAGGTGGACCCGAGCATCCTCCGATCCCATGTTCCAAGGGGAACGACTCTCGACGAGCAGGATGGCCGTCACTTCGTGAGTCTCGTCGCGTTCCTCTTTCTCGACACGCACCTGCTGACCGCGCCCGCGTTCTTCCATCAGAACTTCGAGGAAGTGAACCTGCGCTTCTACGTTCGGCGGATGATGGGGAGAGAGTCTCGACAGGGAGTGGTGTTCATCCGCGAGATGGTTCCCCTTCCGCTCGTGGCGGCGGTGGCCAAGCTCACTTACAACGAGCCCTATCGAACGGTACCGATGGAGCACACGATCGTTGACACCGACGGCGAGCTCCAAAGTGTCGAGTATCTATTTGGTGCACTGCCGGATCGGTGTCGGCTCACAGTCCACGTCGCTGGATCCCCCAGGGCCATCGACCGCGGTTCGGAAGAGGAGTTCCTCTCCCACCGAAGCTGGGGGTACACGAGGCAGCGCGATGGCGGCACAATCGAGTATGCGGTGGACCACCCGCGCTGGCGCGTTTGGCCCAACGTCCGCTACGAGCTCCATGGACCGCTGGAGGAGTTTTACGAGCAACCGTTTGCCAGTATACTGAAAGGTTCTTCCGTCTCCGCATTTGTCGCCGACGGTTCCGCGGTGTCAGTGCACATGCCGGAGCGAATCGCCTGACCACATTGCAATAATCGCCATGACGACCGCCAATCAGCAGACCGACTTGCGTTACCCCATCGGCAAATACGACTTCGATACGCCGATCAATGAGTCCGATTACCCGAAACTGATCACTGCGATCGCCGAAACTCCCGGCGCGCTTCGGGCCGCGCTCGCCGGCCTTTCCCGCGAACAGCTCGACACGCCATACCGTCCCGGCGGGTGGACGCTAAAGCAGGTGGCTCATCATATCCCGGACAGTCATCTGAATGCGTACACGCGGTTCAAGCTCGCGCTGACCGAGGATGAGCCCACGATCAAACCATACGATGAGGCGGCATGGGCCGAGCTTGCCGACTCGCGGAAGGTGCCGATCGAGGTTTCGCTCGATCTTCTCGACGCGCTGCACTTGCGGTGGGTGGCGCTCATGCGATCGATGGATCCGACGGACTTCGACCGCGGATTACGCCATCCTGAACATGGGCGGGTGCTCGCGCTGAAGCAGATGCTTGGATTGTACGCGTGGCATGGACGCCATCACGTCGCGCACATCACTTCGTTGAAAAAGCGGGAGGGTTGGTGACAGAATTGGCGGCACCGCCCTTGCCTGATTTCACAGCATGACACGGGCAATGACGGTGAGACGAAAAAAGGATTCGCGGCGAACAACCTGGCTGCTGGTCGGCGCCGGGGCGGCGATGGTGGCGGGGCAGCTGGTCGAGCGCGGACTCGACTCCGGATGGCGCGCCTGGAAAGGAGAGGACCCCCCCACGTTCGAGCAGGGTGACAGCTGGTCGAGGGCGCTCGCGTGGACAGCGTTGTCCGCGGCGGCTGTGGGGGCGGCGGAGCTTTTCGCGCGGCGCAGCGCGCACCTGGGTCTCAGGCAGATGACGGGCAAACGGGCTCCCGCCGGTCTGTGAAACATTCCCCCGGGTTCCTGAAGATCGTCGACGACGCGAAGTCGCGCGTGCGTGAGATCGACGTGGGCGAAACCCGACGCCAGCTCGAGAGCGGCAAGGCGAAGCTCATCGATGTTCGCGAGCAGAGCGAGTGGGCGGCCGGGCACGCGCGCGGTGCCGCGCACATGGGGAAGGGTGTGATCGAGCGTGACATTGAAGAGCGCTTCCCCGACAAGAATGCGCCGCTGATTCTCTACTGCGGCGGCGGCTTTCGCTCCGCATTGGCGGCCGACAACCTGCAGAAAATGGGATACAGGAACGTCGCGTCGATGGCGGGCGGCTGGCGCGCGTGGCAGGCAGATGGAGCCCCGACGGAGGAATAACCCGAGCTGCACTGATGCACAAAGTACTTGACAGCACAAAGTAGAGGCGTATGTTGAGGCCGTAGCCCTCATTCGGAGAGACCCGATGCTGAAAATGCTCGTGATCCTTGCCTCGATCGCGAATTGCGCTGGCGGCCTGGTGTTGATCTTCACTTGGGCAACGATGTGGCAGCGCGTTCCGATCATCGTGCTGTTCATCGGTGTATCGCTCCTCATCCAGGGCGGATACACGATCCTGTATCTGCACGGCGATCTCGATAGCTGGGGCGGTCTCGCGACCGGCGCACTATTCGCCGGAGAAGGGCTTTCGGCGTGTGTCGGTGCCGGCGGTTTGATTCAGGGCATCATCCACAACGTCAACAACGCCGACATGGAGATGGCGCCCGTGCTCGCTGGATTATTGATGCTCGTTCAGGCTCTGCTGACGCTTTTGTATTTATTCCTTACCGACGGGCTGCGCCCGCAAGCCAGCGGACGCAGCTCCGCCTGAAATCACTCCAGGACCGTTACACCCGTAGTTCGCCGTGGTCCACCGGTTCGCGCCCGCGGCGCATGAACAGAAACTCGTAAAGAAGCGAGGCAACCACGGCTCCCGTGATCGGGGCGAACCAGTACAGCAGCTGGGCCTCGTAAACACCGCTCGCCACCGCCGGACCGAACGAGCGCGCCGGATTCATCGAACCGCCGGTCAAAGGGCCAATCACGAGTATGTCGGCCCTTTGACCGGCGGTTCGATGAATCCGGCGCG
>Ga0193724_1000289_pt1 | contig 12201 bp, 13 predicted proteins | sample H2a1metaG_FD_146005 | JGI IMG/M metagenome (GOLD analysis project Ga0193724, IMG submission 146005) | Soil microbial communities from a riparian zone of the East river system, Colorado, United States - H2a1 | ecosystem: Environmental > Terrestrial > Soil > Riparian zone | place: USA: East River... | reverse complement strand
ATGCTGCCGGCGTTGTCGCCGACCTCAAAGCGCGCGCCGGCCCAGGCCGCGAGATCGCCATCCCCGGAGCAATCGATGAAAATATCCGAAAGCACCGCCTGACGGCCGGCCTTGGTCTCGACCATCAGCGCGCTGATGCGGCGCGCGTCATGCATCACCACGCCGGCGCCGAGCGCATGGAAGAGAATGTCGACCTTTTGGCTCAGCAGCAGATCGTCGGCCGCGATCTTGTAGGCCGCGGTGTCGTAGGCCTGCGCCAGAATCTTTCCCAGGACAAGATGCGGCGCGTTCAGCCCGCCGAGACGATCGATACGCGCCAAGAGATCGGACGCGATGCCCCGCACCACGCGATGCATCTCGCCATGGACATTGGCGTGCAGCCCGCAGAAATTCGTCACCCCCGCCGCCGTGCCCATGCCGCCGAGAAACCCGTAACGCTCGATCAGCAGCGTGCGTCGGCCCGCCCGCGCCGCAGCCACGGCGGCGGCGATCCCGGCGGGTCCGCCGCCAAGGACGACGACTTCATACTCGCCGTATAGCGGCACCTGCCGCGCAGGCTCTTCGATGGTCTTGGAGGGCAATGTGGGGTTCCCGGATGGTGAGCGGGTGATCATGCCTTGGGCAGGAGATTTTAGCTATCGCGGCGACACGGTATCTGTAGCATTCAGCACGCGGACTGATACGCAAGCCTGGTGTTGCTCCCGCTCCGCGGAATTGAGAAAGTAGAAAAGAAAAGGACCGACGCCGTTGAACATCCTTGTTCCCGCTCTGCTTGGCCTCTTGATCGGCACTGCTCCCGCTTTGGCAGAGGTGGAGCAGTGCCGGTTCATCCAGGCGAAGGCCGAGCGGGAAGCATGTTACGAGCGTCAGGCTGCAGCACTGGCCGCAAAGCGCAAGCCTGAACCCACAGGTGACACCAGGACGATGGAATCGCTGCAGCAAATGCGTCGGGAAGACGACTTGGTTTACCAAAGCCTGCGCAGCATCTGCCGGGGTTGCTGAGCGGCTGCACAGGAATTATGCCTTGCCACTCGCCCACTTCGCCGCGCGTTTTTCGGCGAACGAGGCAAGACCCTCCGAGGCTTCCGACGTCTGGCGCTTGGCCGCATGCATCCGGACCAGGCGCGCAAAGGCATCGTCTTCCACGCTCATTCCGCCAAATGAGCTTTCCATCGCAAGCCGCTTGGTTTCGGTCAAAGCGTCCGGGGCATTGCCCAGCAATTGCTCCACGACTTTTGCGCCGGCGTTTTCCAGATCGGCCAGCGGCACCACCTCGTGCACCAGACCGATGCGGAGCGCTTCCTGCGCGCCGAAACGCTCTCCGGTCAGCGCATAGCGCCGAACCTGCCGGACCCCAATGGCGTCGCACAGTTGCGGGATGATAATCGCGGCCGTCAGCCCCCATCGAACTTCCGTGATCGAGAACACCGCATTGTCGGCCGCGATGACCACGTCGCACGCGGAAATGACACCGGTGCCGCCGCCGAAGCAGCCGCCCTGGACCAGCGCGACGGTCGGGACCGGCAGCCGGTTGAGCCGCTGAACAGCTTCGAATGTGGCCTTTGAGACCGCCTCGTTCTCATCAGGCGATTGTGGCCTCACGGCGTTGATCCATTTCAGGTCGGCGCCGGCCTGAAAGTGCTTGCCATTGCCTTTCAGGACGACGACGCGAAGCAGAGTTTTCTTGCCGAGTTCATCCATTGCCGACAGCACGCCATGAATGAGGCCCGCATCATAGGCATTGTTAACTTCCGGTCGATTCAACGTGACCGTCGCGACCCCGCGTTCATCGAGGTTCCACAACACTGGATTGGCGGCCATTGACGATCCCTTTGTTCGGTATTGCGATTGTCAGGCGGGTAATATGCCGATCCCGCCAGCATTGATCCATCACTTTCCTCGCGGCCCAATCCGCATGACCGGTTGCGCGGCGGGGCAAGCTTGTGGAAACTAGTATCTCCCTCGTCGATCCCCTAACAGGACCCTCCCCCGATGCGAATATGTGTTTTCGGCGCTGGCGCCGTCGGCAGCCATCTTGCGGTGCGGCTCGCGCTTTCAGGACATGACGTTTCCTGCGTGATGCGCATCTGGCGGCGGTGAAGGCGAAAGGCCTGACGCTTCGGGTCGGGGACGCCGAGTTTTCAGCACGCGTCAAGGCGTCGGACGATCCGGCGGCGCTGGGTCCGCAGGATGTTGTCATCAGCACGTTGAAGGCAACCGGTCTGAGCAGCCTGGCGACGGGACTGCCGCCGCTGCTGCGCGACGATACGGCGATCGTGTTTGCCCAGAACGGCATTCCCTGGTGGTACGATCTCGGGCTTCCCCCCGATCACCCGCCGCCGCCCGACCTTGCGTTTCTGGATCCCGGCGGCCGGTTGCGCGCCGCCGTTTCCAAGGAGAGGATCGTCGGCGGCGTGATCTTTTCGGCCAATGAGATCGTCGAGCCCGGAATTGTCGCCAACAACTCGACCGATCGAAACATGCTGCTGGTCGGCGAGTGCGATGACCGCCCGACCGAGCGGATCGAACGCCTGAGAGCCGTGCTCGAGCAAGCCTCGTTCCAGTCGCCGCCGGCCGCGCGGATCCGGCAGGCAATCTGGTCCAAGCTTTTGACAAACATGTCGCTGTCGGTGCTGTGCCTGATCACCGGGCAAACCGCCAAGGGCGTCAGGCAGGACCCCGCGCTGCGCGATGTCGTGCCGCGCCTGCTCGAAGAGGCGCAGACGGTCGGCCAAAGCTGCTGCCCCGATATCCGGCGCGTCACCCGCAACGGACCGGCGCCCGATCACAAGCCTTCGATCCTGCAGGACTACGAATATGGTCGCCCGATGGAAATCGACACGCTGGTCAGAGCGCCGGTCGCGTTTGCCAGGGCTGCGGGACTATCTACCCCGATGCTAGACATGCTGGCGGGGCTGGCCATTCGTCAGGCGCGGGACAAAGGGCTCTACGTCGGTTGAATTGCTTATCGCCCGGATCATCATCGCAAAACAGGATGCGCAAGCATGCACGTCAAGGACAAGGTCTGTGTCGTCACCGGAGCCGCGAGCGGGATTGGCGAGGCGGTCGCCCGCGCCTATGCGCAAGCCGGCGCGCGAGGCGTGGTGGTCGCCGATCTCAAAAGCTCCCGCGATAAGCTTGCGAGCGTCGCAGGCGAGATCGGCGGACTTGCCGTCACTACGGATGTTGCACAGGAAAGCGAGATACAATCGCTGATCGCGGCGGCCGAAACAAGATTTGGGCCCGTCGACGTGTTCTTCTCCAACGCGGGTCTCTCGCGCAAGGGACAGGAATCTGCTGACGATGCCGACTGGGACGTGAGCTGGCGGGTGCATGTCATGAGCCACGTGTTCGCGGCCCGCGCGCTGGTGCCCGGCATGCTGGCGCGGGGATCCGGCTATCTGCTGAACACGGCATCGGCGGCGGGCCTGCTGGCTTCGCTGAACTCGATGCCGTATGGGGTGACGAAGCATGCCGCGGTGGCGCTGGCCGAACATCTCGCCATTCAATATGGCGATCGCGGCATCCGCGTTTCGGTGCTGTGCCCGCAGTCGGTGCAGACGGGAATGACGACTCCCGGCCCGAGCGCCGCGCGGGTCGATGGCGTGATGGTTGCCGACGAGGTGGCGCGGATCGTGATCGAGGCGATGGAGGCCGAACGCTTTTTGATTCTGTCCCACCCGCAGGTGCATGAATACATGCAGCGCAAAGCCTCTAACGCGGAGCGATGGCTAACGGGGATGCGGCGGCTGCGCGACAAGATCTATGGCGCTCAACACTCAGGCTGACTGCCGGCACATGCCCTATCGTGGCGCAAATGGCTCAAGCATCCCCGCATAGCTTGTCGCAGCGGGCAAAGCATATGAACCGCGCCTGGACGTGGTGAGTTTTAAACCGACAAGAGCTTCGGCCTGCTTCACCGCAGCCGCGACGCCATCAATGACCGGGACGCCGAATCTCTGCGAAAGGGTGAGCGCGAGATCGGCCATCCCCGCGCAACCCAGCACGATGGCTTCCGCCCCCTTGTCCAGCGCCAGCGCAATCTCGGCATCGAGCTTCTCCGCCGCGTCCGAACCGGTCCTTTCGAGGTCGAGCACCGCGACGTTGCACGCTGTCACCAACGCCCTGTCTGCAAACCCGTACCGGCGTACAAGCTCTTCAAGCGGCGCGATCGAGCGCGGAAGCGTCGTAATAATCGCGATGCGTTTGGCCAATTGCCCCGCCGTCACCACGGCGGCTTCGCAAATTCCGACCACCGGGAAGCGCGCGACGGAGCGGGCTGCATCGAGCCCGGTATCATCGAAGCACGCGATAATTCCGGCATCGGCATCCGGCGCCTCCAACAACGCTCGAATTAATCCTGGAACCGCAAAGGCTTCGTCATAAAAGCCTTCAATCGAGGCCGGTCCCATCGACGAAGTCACCGCGACGATCTCGGTGCCGGGTGCCGCGACGGCGCGTGCCGCAGCGCCAATGGTCTGCGTCATCGACGCGGTCGTGTTCGGATTGACGATCAGGATTTTTGCTGCCGGCATCTGCATTGACTAGCATTCGGCAATCCACGCCGCCACCAAAACTTCGGCGAGGGTTTGGCGGCGACGCGGATTCAATCGCGAGTCATGGACACCGCACGCCTGGTTTCGATCGCGCCGATCCAGCTTGCGAGCGTATCCAGAACTTCGCTCATCACATCGCTGTCATTCCGTCCTGAGCGCACCAGCACATGGAAGGAATGATCGGCCGCCTCGACGGGATGCAACGATGCCGACGGACCGAGACGCCTGACCACAGGTTCGAGCAACTTCAGCTCCGCAAGGTTGTCGCGGCTGCCTTGCAGGAACAACATCGGGATATCGACATCGGCGAGGTGTTTCGCCCGGTCGGTGGACGGCTTGCCCGCCGGATGTAGCGGAAACCCCAGGAACGCCAATCCATCGACGCCGGCCAGTGGCGCCATCGCCTGTGCCTGCGATGTCATGCGTCCGCCAAACGATTTTCCCCCGGCAATGAGGCGCAATCCAGCACAACGTCGTCCGGCTTCCGCCACAGCGGCCCGCACGGCGGCTTGCGCAATCGCCGGAGAGTCGGGCCGCTTGCTGCCTTTTTCCATATAAGGAAACTGATAGCGCAATGTCGCAACGCCGCGCTCGCCAAGACCTCCGGCAATCGCCGCCATGAATGGATGGGTCATTCCGGCGCCTGCCCCATGGGCAAACACAAAACAAGCGCGCGCTTTCGGCGGCTGGGTGAGAAGTCCGGAGACCGAGGCCGCATTCCCGATCTCGATGTCGAGCTTTTGCGCGTTGATGACGTTCATCTCACCCGCCCGATATAAGCTGCGTGGTCGGAGCATTGTACGCCGAATAAAGGCGTTTCGGTGCGCGCCAATCTGCGAGCCCATCGATCGGCATGGATAGCATCGGGATCGGCATCGAGGAAGCGATGCCCAAACCCGGATTGACACCATTTTTGGCATGTGGTCCTAAGTGCCCCGGCTGCGGGGAAATCGCTCTTGCGAATTTGACTGCGCGAGCCGAAAGCCGAAGGATCGCATGATGAGTACGGCGCCGGATTCGATCGACGACAACAGGACCACATTTGGTCAGCCGCGCCATAACTGGACCCGACTCGAAGCACAGGCGCTCTACGATCTGCCGTTCGCGGACCTGATCTTCCAGGCGCAAGGCATTCACCGGCGCAACTTCGATCCCAATCACGTCGAGACCGCAAGCCTGCTCAGCATCAAGACCGGCGGCTGCCCGGAAGATTGCGGCTATTGCTCGCAGAGTGCCCATTACGACACCGACATCAAGCGACCCGGGCTGATGGATCAATCGGCGGTCGTCGAGACCGCGCGGCGCGCCAGGGACGCCGGCGCCAGCAGGTTCTGCATGGCCGCCGCATGGCGCAATCCCAAGGACAAGGATCTCGACCGGGTGTGCGAGATGGTCAGCGCCGTCAAGGGCCTTGGCATGGAGACCTGCGCCACGCTGGGCATGCTGACCGAGGATCAGGCCAGGCGGTTGCGGCAAGCGGGACTGGATTTCTACAATCACAACGTCGATACATCGCCCGAATTCTACGGCAGGATCATCACGACGCGCACGATGCAGGATCGCATCGATACGCTCGGCCATGCGCGCAATGCGGGACTCAAGGTTTGCTGCGGCGGCATCCTCGGAATGGGGGAGCAGGTCGGCGACCGGCTGGGCATGCTGATGCTGCTTGCCAACCTGACCGTCCATCCCGAAAGCGTGCCGATCAATATGTGGAACGAGGTCAAGGGCGTTCCGGTCAACGACACCGCCGAACGCCCCGATCCGATCGCCCTGGTGCGCCTGATCGCGGCGGCGCGAATCATGATGCCGAAGAGCGTCGTGCGGCTGTCGGCGGGCCGGCAATATATGACGGACGAATTGCAGGCGCTGTGTTTCGTGGCTGGCGCCAATTCCATTTTCATCGGCGATGTCCTGCTGACCACCAAAAATCCGCAGACCGACCGTGATGCCAACCTGCTCGGTCGCCTCGGCATGACATCGAAGTTGGACACTGCCGCGTCCGCCGAGGCCCAAATCGCGGTCCAAGCTGCGGTTTGACGTTGATGCTGTTCGAAGCCGGGATCGTCCTGGAACGGACTCTGGCCTTGCGAATAAACAGGGCGCGCCGGGGAATATTAGATTTTCATCGAAACCTGCAGAGGCTTGGGCGTTGGCGATCCCGGCATGACTCGAACATGCGACCTACGGTTTAGGAATTCGCGGACCGTGGGCTTTCGGTGTTTCCCGGTTGTTGCTGTAGCGGACATAAGTACTATCTTTAAAGGGTTTACTGCGCTATGGTGATACCGCGAGCTGCCTGTTGTTGGACCGCTCGTGCTTCCCCGGTGTTTCCCCTGCGGAAGTTGAACGGTATTCCTGAGGGGCGCAATGACCGGAAAGCGGCTATCGAAACGGGTAGTGGACAGCCTGCGACCCTCCGATTCAGAGTACACCATTTGGGACGACGCGTTAACCGGCTTCGGTGTTCGCGTGCGGCCATCGGGCGCCAAATCCTATGTGGTCGTCTATCGCGCCGGTGCCGGCCGCAAAGCACCTGTCCGCAAGGTCACCCTGGGATCGGTTGGCAAGCTGACGCCAGACAACGCGCGCACCCTGGCCCGAAAGACCATGGGCGACGTAACCCACGGGAAAGATCCGGCACGGGACCGCGCTGATGCGCGCGAAGGACTCACCGTCAAGGAATTGGTCGAGAAGTTTTTGACGGATCACGTCGAGAAGAAGCTCAAGGCGAAGACGATAGCGCGGTATCGGTATCTGCTTGAGGAATGGGTTGTCCCGGAGGTAGGCTCCGAAAAGGCCGACGCCCTTACCCGTGCAGCAGTCGGCCGGATTCATAATCGAAAAAGCGACACTGAGGTCTCCGCCAATCGGATGCTTAGCGTAGTGTCGAGCATGTATGGCTATGCCCAGCGGGCGGGCTTGGTACCCGAACATTTCAATCCCGCCACCAAGATCACAAGGTATCAAGAAGAGAATTTGGAGCGCTTCTTGACGTCCGACGAACTCGCACGCCTTGGCGACGCGCTTCGCGAGGCCGAAACGGTCGGACTTCCCTGGAACGTCGACGAGACAAAGCCAATTTCCAAACACATAACCGGTCGGTCGCGAAAGATCGTCTACGGAAGGCTTCCGGTTGCCGCTGCACGCCTTTTGATTTTCACCGGTTGCAGACTTCGCGAAATTCTCGACTGCAAATGGGAATATCTGGACCTCGAGAGGGGCGTGCTGTTCTTGCCAAGGTCGAAGAAGGGAAAGCGCACCGTGATTCTTAACGGTCCAGCCCTAGCCGTGCTTGCCTCTTTGCCGCGGATGAGCGCGTACATGCTCCCGGGCAAGGATACTAAAAAGCCAATATCAGACATCAAGCGGCTCTGGAGGGCGGTGTTGCGCCGCGCGAAGATAACGAGCCTTCGCAGGCACGATCTCCGACACACGTTCGCCAGTGTCGGGGTGGGCGGCAATATGGCGCTGCCGATTGTTGGCAAACTGTTGGGTCAAACTCAGATGTCGAGCACCCAGCGGTACGCGCATCTGGCCAATGATCCTTTGCGCAAAGCGTCGCAACAGATTGCGGGCAGGATATCGAAAGCGATGAGAGACCACCTGCACGTGCCTGCGAAGACCCGAGCGCCTAAGCGCAAGAAGCGAGTGGCCCGTGGCTAGCGTGGCGCGTAGGTCAACGTGGTGGACGCGTGCGCAAGCCATCACATGGATAATGACGCGGCGGCTCGGCGCTGCAAGCGTGGCCACCGGCGAGGCCGCCACCATAGACGCGACACCTTGGCCGCAACGCGACCCAGCGGCTATCCGCCCCATGCTGGCGGTGATTGAAGATACTCTGCGGCGAATGCAGGCCGGTCCGACAGTTCGCCGTCTGCCCGACGCTGCTGAGGCCTTTGAGGCCCTGGCGCAGGCCGAACAGAATGGCCTCGCTCCGAATTCGTCCGGGTTATTCCGAAGTGCCGAAATCAAAGTGCTGTGGCCGTCACCCTACGGCCGGGGCGGCGGTGTCGCACCGCGGCAATGGGATAAGCAGATTTTACGGAAGCTGGCCGGAAAGTTTGTGCACGGGCCGCGCGACATGACGCGCGAAGACCTAATGGCTTGGACGGGTAATGTGCCGTTCACCGATCCGGAGAGGTGGACGGGGTATGTTCGGCGCGCGATTGCGACGGCGGTCATTGATGTCTTGCTGCGCCGTCAGTGTCGTTGTGTTGGTGCCGATGCGACTGCTGAGTGCGTTGAGAAATTTGGTCGACACTTCTGTCTAACGCGCGACGAAGGCGCGAAGATGCTTGCGAACGTCTGGAGCTGGCGAGCAGACGGGCCCCTGCGAAAGGGGGGTTAAGCGACCTGCGAAGGTCGATTGCATGCTTATCCGCGGGTAACAAGCGCGAAGAGCAGGCAACATGCGACTGAACAGAGGCGATTTAGCCTGTGTCCGCGCAATTGAGGAAAATCAAATGCCGATAGCCGCAGTCGTTTCTGAATCGCTCCAACGCGGAAGGTCAGGAACAGCACTCACCTCCAAAGGGCGCCGTCACGCGCCACCCCCCGACAGTCCCACCTATAAGCGAACGCCGGAAGCCGCTGCACACCTCCGACTTGCGCCTAGCACGCTCGACAAGATGCGCGTCAGGGGTGATGGACCTCCGTTTATCCGGCTTACGCCGCGCAGCGTGATTTACGCTGTTGACGAGTTGGACGCCTGGGCGCGCGCTCGTTAGTTCAACTCGACCAGTGAGTATCCGGTAGCCGGAGCATGCGCGTGATGTCCCCCGATGAAGGCTCGCCACCAAGCACAACCTACACCGGCCGCCGCAAGAACCTCTTCTCTTTGAATTGGAGGAGGACGCCCCCCGTCACCTCAATGGCCGACGCCACCGACGTGCATGATGAGCGGCTGCCTGTCGACCTGGATGCTCCTACTGCAGGTGCTGCGATGCCCGGTCGGCGCAAAGGGGAAGCAGCATGACGCCACACACGACGTTCAAGAAGCCCACTAACATCGTCTCGTTCCGCAGGAACGGGACGGCCTGTGTCGTTTTCTTTCCGTACGCGCCAGAACTTACCGAAGCCGAATGGGAGAGGATCGACGCGGCCCGTCGCATTCGTTTTTTCGTGTATGCATGCCTGGACGCACCCGTGCCGCCGGGGCATTCCGGTGTCGGGAAATTCGAAGATTTCTATCCCACCAGCTTGCGGTCTGCGATCAACAGATCGACCTGCATGCGTTCGGGGATCCTGCCCGTCCGACAGCCAATGCGTTCGCGCCAGGATCTTGTCGACGCACTTCTGGATCTCGATGATGCGAACGGGAGCCACGAGGATGACCGCGGCGTCGTAACGTTCGTGACTGACCGCTCGTTCGTTGGCGACGATCGCGAGTTCTAGGTCCCGCGACGTTCTGTTAAAGCCTTGCTGCACTGCGCGACGGCCTCAAAAGCCGTAGGTGGTACGCGCCCACCCCAACACTCGGGCCTCCCGAGAATTCGCATAACATCCAGTGTGCTCGGACAAAGAAAAGTCCAGCGCCGCGTTGCAAGCGGACACTGGACCAAAGAAAGCTTTTCCCAAGTGTCAAACATACACGATTTTGATCCGAAACGCGAGAGCGTTGAGCGGATGCTGCCCGGTTGGCGGATTGCGAACGCTCGCACGCTAGAGAAGGTAATGCACCGGGACCGGAAGTGGTTCGCGCAATCCCCCGGGCGCTCGTACCGGGCCAGACGCTTCGACCCCCGTGAAATGCCGGCTGGCGCACTCGGGACACTCCCGCAAGGTCATGCCCGCTGGACGCTCGTGCGTCAGATCATGGAGGGCATTCGGCTACGTGCATTTATCTGCATACCTGTTGCCGCCGCGCCCGCTGACCGCGACGAATCCATTCGGATACTCTTTGAAAAGTGCGGTCCGGCCGCTGGGTACCACGAATTTTCTATCAAGCACGTTCGGCCCACCGGGCAGACAGTGCCCAACACCGGCGCGGGGTACGCACAATGAGCACCCGTCGAAACGGCAAACCCACGCTCGAGATCGAAACCAGGACCGACGTCGCAATCAGTATTCTTTGGAGCTTGGACCCCGCAGGGCGCCACGACCTCGCGGCGATTGATCCTCTCCTGCCCGCAGGGCATCCGGGCAAACTAGAGGCAGCAACTTTCGAGCCTTCGCAGCGCGGCGCCGCAAGCGCCTGGATCGAAACTCGGCAGGGTAGCAAGAACCTATACACGTCTGTGAACCGGGCGGCGGCTAACGCAGCGGCCCACGCGCGTCTGGCAAAGAAGGACATCGGCACCTTGCTTGCCATCCCGCTCGACATCGACCCCGCAAAGATCAAGGGCGGAGACCCGACAGGGGAAAACTTCATGCTTGAGCGCAAGCGGTTGTTAAACCTAGTCACTTGTCTTGCCAGCGTCGAATGTCCGCCAACCTTGGTTGTCGACAGTGGCGGCGGTTATCAGGCGTGGTGGCAGTTGGCGGAGCCGCTGCCGGCAACGCCTGAAAATGTCGCACTTGTCGAGGCCATCGGCCGCACCATTCAACAGCGCTACGGTGGTGATGCCGTATGGGACGCCGCACGCATCATGCGGCTGCCGGGCACGATCAATGTGCCGTCGCCAGATAAAGCCGCCCAAGGGCGGACGCCGGCCCTCGCCAGCGTGCTTCCGCTGAGCACCGGGCTTCCGGTCACCCTCGAGGCATTGCGCGCCTGGGCGCCTCCGACGACCCTGCGCGCCAAGCAGGACGCGAAGCTGCCCGAGATCGATATGGACGCGGTGGCCGAAGCGGACTGCTTTGACGAATTGCCGCAAGAACTACGCGACAGGTTTGCCGCCGCTTGCGAGCGAGACGCCGTACTCAGCAAGCTGTGGGACGGGACGCCGGCGCCCGGACAGACAGACACGACGCCATCCGGCTACGCTTTCGCACTGGCCGGCCGCATGGGACGGACAGGCGATTTTACGGCGACCGAATTCGGCATGCTGTTTTGGGTGTCGGAACATTGGTCTGAGAAAGTCGACGCCCGTTACATCGCGCGCGCATGGGCAAACAACGCAGCAACCGTTGGCGCACTGGGCTTTGACAGTGTGCCCATCGCCCCGCGAGAACTGCCCGAGGGTGTGCTTCCTCAAATCGTGGAGAATGCGGCTCGGGAGATGGCGCGCAGCCTGGGCGTCAATGCCGGCGCGCCGGCTGCCGTGCTCGTTACGGCGCTGGGATCCATGGTGCCGGCCAGCAACGTGATGCAAATTCGCCAGCTTAATCCCGATTGGACTGTCCGCGCGAGCACATGGACGACCCTAGTCGGATCTTCGGCCGCGAACAAATCCGCGCCTTTGAACGTCGCCACCAGCTTCCTCAAGGAGATCGAGAAGGGCTGGCGCCGCGAGTTTGCGGTGGCGAAGCAGCGGTATGACGCCTTGGTGGCGCGGCGCAATAAAAAACGCAAGTCGCAACCCGCCAAGAAAGCTCTCGCGGGTGCGGGCGAAGATGTCGCGGACGAGATCACCAGCTCTGACGATGTGTTCGACAGTGACCCTCTGCACGGCAAGCCCCGCGGGGCGAATAAGGAGCCACGTCTTCGTCGGAAAGTAATCAATGATGCGACCACCGAAGAGATCGCCAGCGTGTTGCAGTA
>Ga0193724_1000287_pt1 | contig 12227 bp, 7 predicted proteins | sample H2a1metaG_FD_146005 | JGI IMG/M metagenome (GOLD analysis project Ga0193724, IMG submission 146005) | Soil microbial communities from a riparian zone of the East river system, Colorado, United States - H2a1 | ecosystem: Environmental > Terrestrial > Soil > Riparian zone | place: USA: East River... | reverse complement strand
AATGGCATAGCGCTTCTCGTCGGCGAGATAAGTGATGCGGGCGTCTTCGACACCCCAGTGCTCGTATGGCGCATCACGGGCAACGGCAGGCCGATCCCAAATCTCATCGATGCGTTCGCCGTCAGCCGACAGCGCCAGGCCCAACAACGATCTGCGTGAAGCTTCCTCGAAAACGCGGACGAGGAGCACGACTTTGTCTCTCGCGCGGTCGACCGTGACTCCTGGATTGAACGTTCCGCTGGCCCGAACGAAGGAGATGTCCGACGGGCGAATGAGCGGGTTCGTCGCGAGACGCTCGAGCGGCGCGATCACGACGGGCTCGCTGCGACCCATTTCGCGTAAAGTCGGCCGAAATGTTTCGCGGGATCGCGGTAATACTCGTCGGCAGTCACATCGAGCACCCGCGGCACCGCTGCCTGCACCAGCGCACCTTCGTCACGACGTTTTCTGAATCTTCGAAAGACGTCTGCGGCCGGCTTCTCACTTCCGTCAGCTCGTACGAGTCCAAATGTGCGCTCACGCACCGCGGTCGCCAGCGGCCGGAGGGTGAACAATCGGGGGTCGTAGTCAGCATAACACCACGCGTACGCTCCGGCAGCGCCCGTGTTCAGCAATCGTTCCAGCACAGCCTCGTAATAGCTTGCCTGCTCCTCCTCCGACGCGAGGTACTGCGCCCTCGGTGTCCCCAGAAAATCGTCGGTGATCGTCCGTCCAGCCGATCCCATTGGAGCGGTGCACATCCCGAACTCCTGCATCAACGTCCGGCGCCCCGCTCCCGAGAGTCCGGCCGTCAGCGCGCAGGAAAACGGCACCAGCTCGGGATCGAGAAATGATCTCGCGAAGTCCGAGTACAGCGGGTAGGCGTGCATGACGTCTTCGTCCACGATCGTCGCGAGATCGTCCACGCGCATGTTATTGTCGGTCGTCAGCGAAGGGAGGTGCGCTCCGATCCGGATTCTGGCGTTGGGCGCGGCCGCACGAATTGCGCTCGCCAGCATCGATGCCCAGTCGCAACCCGCATCGCGCGATCGGGGCAGCTGGGCGTCGTCGATCTCGTTTGCGAGATCGAAGCCGCGGATCGCCGCGTCTCCCGCGAAGGCCGACGCGCAGGTCTGAGCGAGGAGTGCCTGAGAGCGGAGAGTCGCGGGATCCGAGAAAAGGTTTTCGGGACGCCCCAGCGAGTTGAGCATCCATGTCGGCCACCAGATCGCGCCGCTCATGTTGAGGACGATGATCGTCGGCACAACCTTGAGCGCCGAGTCGGCGGCCGCGCGCACAACCTCCACAAGCCGCGAAATCATCCTCCTATCGACGGCCGCCGGAGACGGAAGGAAATCCTTTGTGCGAGCGAACACCCGCACGACATCGAAGCCGAGGCCGGCAATGCGAGACATATCCTCGCGTACCTCGCCGAGGTCGAAGTCCTCCCACATGTACATCGCGCTTCGCCGCGGCCAGTAGTTGATGCCCAGCTCGAAGCTCACGCGTCCACCAATCCCGAAAGGATCTCCTGCAGTGAGAGATCCGCTACGGCCGTGACCCCATCGGCCGCGCCGTAGTAAACGCGCACGAGATCACCGTCGGTGAGCGCTCCGCAGGTGAACACGACCTTTCCGAAAAAGCCTTCGCGCTCGTACGGCGCTTCGGGGATGAGAATCGGGTCACGCGAGCGGCCTCTCACGCGAGAGGGATCGTGGCGATTGAGAAGGAGGGCGCCGAGCGCGTAGGTGGGTGGGTTGCCCGTCACGCCGTGATAGATGGCGAGCCAACCATCTTCCTTGCCGTGATGCACACGAAACGGCGCGGCACCGCCGCCAACCTTCGTGTCATCCCAGCTCCCCTGCCGCGGCGTCGCGACGAGGCGGTGATTACCCCACGATTTCAGATCAGACGACGATGCCGCCCAGATGGAGTGTTGGCCGAGCCCTTCCGGCATCGGCCTGTGCAGTGCCGCGTACAGTCCGCCGATCTTCTCGGGGAAGATCGTGACGTTGCGATTCGGGGGCGGGAAGATGATGCCGTGCCGCTCGAACGTCTTGAAATCCGTCGTGGATGCGAGAGCGGTACCGATTCCGTAGTGCGACACCGCCGTATAGGTGATCCAGTACACGCCATCCAGCTGCGTGATGCGCGGGTCTTCCACTCCGAACGATTCGTACGCCGTTGCGGCGGTGAGGGCCGGCAGTCCCTCGACGTCGAAATTGATCCCGTCTGTGGATCGGGCCACCCTGAAGTGAGACATCGAGGTGAGCCAGGTTCGTCCATTGTCGACAACGAGGCGCGGATCGCTCACATCGGGGCCGTCCTCGGTGACCTGCCACCGCTTGATCTCGATGCGGTTCGACTCCGAATTGAAGATCGGAGCCGCTGCCAGCGCGCTCGACATCTTTCGCGGAGCCTCCGCCACGCGCAACAGCAGAACGACATCTCCGTTATGCCGCGCGACGCCGGGATTGAATACGCCGAGAACCTCGAAGTCCGGCCGCGAAGGCAGGACCATTTCCGGGGTGATGATTGGATTTTCGGGCGCGCGGGTTGCCATCACCCGTCACACACGGCAGAGCCTGACAGCTTCAGCAAGTGAAGCGCGCGGATCACGCGTTGGCACGAACTCCTGCGCCACGTACCCCGTGAATCCTGTTGCTCCGATCGCTCGCATGACTGCCGGATAGTTCAACTCCTGGGAGGAATCGATTTCGTGTCGCCCCGGCACCCCGCCGGTGTGGTAATGTCCAATATACCGGTGATTGTCTGTGATCGTACGAATGACATCGCCTTCCATGATCTGCATGTGGTAGATGTCGTAGAGCAGCTTGAACCGCTCTGAATTGACCTGCTTTGCGAGTGCGACGCCCCACGCGGTGTGATCGCACTGATAATCCGGATGATCGATCCTCGAATTGAGAAGCTCCATGCACAGCGTCACGCCGTGCTTCTCAGCGACCGGGACGAGTGGCGCGAGTCCGCGCGCGCATATGGCGCGACCCTCGTCGTCGTTCTGTCCGTTCCGATTTCCTGAAAAGCAGATCACGTTCGGAACCTTCGCGGCGGCCGCCAGCGGAATCGCGCGCTCGTAGGCCGGAATGAGCCAGGCGTGGTTTTCGACGCGATTGAATCCCTGCGTCAGTCGCGTTTCCGGATTCGGGACCGTCGCGTATCCCATCGCGCAGGTCAGACCATACCGCCGGGGGACGGCCCACTCGTCCGGCTCGAGAAGCTCTACCGAATCGATTCCCAGCTCGCGCGCCATCTGCGATAGCTGTTCGAGAGTGAATTGGTGAAAAGGCCAACGCGTCACCGAGAGCTTGAACGCCGCCGCCGAACCTGACCCGTCGCGCTGGATCGCGCGCTGACGATCCGCGTCCGAGAGATCGTGGCGCCCACGCTCGGCGTCTCGGAGGCCACCGGCCGCGGCGGCGGAATCCTGACCCCACGCGCCCAAAATTGATGGTGCGGCGAGCGTGCCGCCGAGCATTCCGGCCGCGCGTTTGATGGCTGATCGCCGAGTGATTTCGATGGTCATGCATACCCTCCAGGGGGGTCGTGGCGAATGTGGGATTAGCCCCATCGGGTGTCAAGCGAAGCAGACCGTGGCGGGCATTTGAGCCGGGTCGTAGCGCCCAGCCCGCAAATGCCCCAGATTCTTCGCGAACTCCGCTCTAGAGGTCGCGGGGCGTAGCGAAAAGAGCTCGGCCGTCCACTTCTCTCTCACCGAAGAAACGCCATGAGCAACCTCAGCATCATCGATATCCTCGTCATCGCCGCGTATTTCCTCGTTCTGTCGGGGATCGCCTACTGGGCAGCGAAGAAAGAGAAAAACGTCAGCTCGGACTACTTTCTCGCGAGTCGAGATGTAGGTTGGCTGGCGGTTGGAGCCAGCCTGTTCGCTTCGAACATCGGAAGCGAGCACCTCGTGGGACTCGCGGGAACTGGAGCGTCGAGCGGTCTGGCGGTCGGTCACTTCGAGTGGCTCGCCAGCTTCATCCTGCTTTTACTTGGCTGGCTGTTCGTGCCGTTTTATCTCAGGAGTGGCGTCTACACGATGCCGGAGTTCCTCGAGCGCCGGTACAACCCTCAGGCGCGCTCGTACTTCACCTGGGTGTCGATTGTCGGATACGTGCTGACGAAGATCAGCGTGACGCTGTTCGCCGGCGGCGTGGTAATGAGGGCGGTGACGGGCTTCGATTTCTGGACGAGCGCCGCAATTCTCATCGTGATCACCGGTCTTTACACGATTTTCGGTGGACTGCGCGCGGTGATCTATACGGAGGTCATGCAGGCAGTGGTTCTGATCGTCGGCTCAGTGACGCTGATGTTCATTGGCCTGCACGCTGTAGGTGGATGGTCGGGACTCGAGGCCAAAGTGCCGCCCGACTTTTTCTCGATGTGGAAGCCATCGAGCCACAAGGATTTCCCGTGGACGGGAGTGGTTTTTGGAGCGCCGATCCTCGGGATATGGTATTGGTGTACCGATCAGCACATCGTGCAACGCGTGCTCGCGGCCAAGAACATCACGGAAGCCCGGCGCGGGACGATCTTCGCGGGATATCTGAAAATTCTTCCGGTCTTCATCTTCGTACTCCCCGGCATCATCGCCTATGCGTTGTACGCGGACGTCAGAGGCGGCCAGACCGATTCTGCCTATCCGATACTGGTCACGCGCCTTCTCCCGATCGGATTCAAGGGGCTGGTTCTGGCCGGAATGCTGGCGGCGCTAATGAGCTCGCTCGCCTCTGCCTTCAACTCGGTGTCGACCCTGCTGACGTGGGACGTTTACCGCAAATGGAGACCGGGCGCCAGCGAGGCGCGTCTCGTATTTGTGGGGCGCGTGACGACGGTGATACTGGTATTCGTCGGGCTTGCCTGGATTCCGATGATGAAGTACGTGTCGCCGCAGCTCTACATCTATTTACAGAGCATTCAGGCGTACATCGCGCCGCCGATCGCGGCTGTCTTCCTCCTGGGAGTTCTGAGTCCGCGGCTGAATGGGAAAGGCGCTCTCGCCGCGTTGTGGTCCGGATTTGTCTTTGGTTTCTCCCGTCTCCTGCTCGAGCTTGGTAAGTCGAAGCTGACGCCAGGATCGTTCTGGTACTGGCTCGCGAGTATCAACTTCCTCCACTTCGCCGCACTGCTATTCCTGCTGTGCAGCCTGATCCTGATCGTGGTGAGTATCATGACTCCACCCCCAGCAACAGAGCGCGTTGCCGATCTCACACTGCAGACCGTGGCACCGTCGGCCGTCACGGAGGTAGCTCCGAAGGAGCGGCAGCTGGAAATTGGATTGTCGGTGCTGCTCGTTTTGATTATTGGCGCGCTCTGGATCGTGTTCCGGTAATTACTACAGACAAAGAAAAACGAAGGAAGACTACCCGCCCGGAGCTATCAGCCGTCAAAGCTGACAGCACCGGGCAGGTAGTCTTCTTGGTTTTTAGTCATACCGAACCAGTTTTCGACAGCGCGAGGGCGCAGTCGATGATGCCAGCCATGCAGTACGTCTGCGGAAAATTCCCCCATTGCTCGAGAGTGCGGGGATCGAGATCCTCCGCCAGCAGTCCATGCTGATTGCGGGCTGAAAGAACTTTCTCGAACAGACGGCGAGCTTCCTCGCGACGCGCGCCTCCGATCGCGGCCAGCGCCTCGATGTACCAGAAGGTGCAGACGAGAAATGCATTCTCCGGAACCCCGAAGTCGTCGCGCTCGACGTAGCGGTAGACGAAATCGCCGTGCCTGAGCTGGCTCTCGATTGCGGCGACGGTTCCAAGAAAGCGCGGATCGTTCGCCTCGATAAACCCAAGCCGTGGCATGAGCAGGAGGCTGGCGTCGAGGGTGTCGCCGTCCATCGTCGCGGTGAATGCGTTCAACTTCACATTCCACGAGCGGCGCGAGATCACTTCATGGATATGCGTCGCGCGCGATCTCCAGTAGTCTTCGCGATCGGTGAGTTTCAAAGTGGCGGAGTACTTGGCGAGCCTGTCGCATGCGGCCCAGCACATGACGCTCGAGAAAGTGTGTACCCGCTCCGCACCGCGCAGCTCCCATAATCCGGCATCTGGCACTTCGAAGAGTCGGGCGGCGTGCTCGCCAAATGCCTCGAGCCTCGCCAACAACTTTCTGTTGCCACTGAGTTGCGAAATCGCGTCCACATGGTGCGGCGGACGCGGGGCGTTCCGAGGCGCCTCCGACGGCGAATTCAGGAAAAGCGATTCGGCGGTGAGCACAGCCTCCCCATAGAGATCGTGCTGCGCCTGCTCGCTCGCTTTGTTGCCGACGTGAACCGGGCCCATTCCGCGGTAGCCGGCGAGACACTGGGCGATGCGCTCATCGGGAATCGATTTGCCGTCCACGGCGTAGATTGGAACGAGATGCGCGTCGTCGCTCGCCGCGGCGACCTTGAGCAGGAATGAGAGGTAGCGTTCTACCGCGCGCGTATCGCCGAGTCGGTAGAGCGCGTCCGTCGTGAAAAAGGCGTCGCGCGGCCAGCAGTAGCGATAGTCCCAGGTGCGCCCGCTGTCTGGAGCCTCCGGAATAGACGTCGTCATCGACGCGATTATGGCGCCCGTGGGTTCGTAGACATTCAGCTCCAGGGTGATCGCCGCGCGGATGACCGCGTCGCGCCATTTGCTGGGAGCGCGCAGCAGACGTGTCCAGCCGCGCCAGTACGTCGTGGTTCCCTCGAGCATCGTGGCGCCGGAGCCCGCTATTTCGTCGGAGGAGAGATAACCCGTCGGCAGCCCGAGCTTATCCACCCTGTGATCGTCCAGTCCAAAGATCATGGTGAAGGTTCCGTCGACGTCGAACGCGTCACCGCCAACGATTGCTTCCGTCGGCCCGTTGGTGGTAAGTCGGAGCGCCTGATCCCCCGCGTAGCTCACGTGATCCGCGGCGATTGTGTGTGGACGCTTCGCGCATCCGTAGTCGGCCGCGGGGTCGAGATGAACGACGATACGGGGCTTGCCCCCAATTCGTCGCACCTGACGGACCAGGAGTCGCGGGCAGAACACTTTGCCATCGGCCTCGAGGCGAGGACAGAAGTCGGTGATCTCGACGCCTCCGCGTTTCGCGTCGATCAATCTGGTGACGAGTATCGGAGTATCGTCGATGTAGCGCTGCTCGATCCTCGCTACCCCCTCGAGCTCGATGGTGAATACGCCAGTTCTCGCGCCGGGCGAGTCGCCGCTCAAGAGAGAACAGAAAACCGGATCACCGTCGAAGCGGGGGAAGCAGCACCACGCGACCGCGCCTCGAGCATCGATGAGCGCGCCGATGCTTCCGTTGCCGATCAAGCCTAAGGACAGCGATGTCAATTCTTTGTCGGGGAAAAGGGTTGGACAACTTGCATCTACGCTACCGGAGCAGGGAGCCGTTAGCGGGCTAAGCTTTATCGCTTGGAGCTGTCATACTGGCGAAAAAGTACCACCAAGAAGGGATGTGGTGCGCGACATCAGCGAAATCCTGGATCGATCGACATCTATCCCCGCGAATAACCAGAACGCCACCGGAATAGCTCCGAGCGAAACAGCTGCAAAGGCAACAGCTCCCTGCTTCAGTATTGTAGTGGCCAACCGAAACCGGACCTACCCCGACCCAAACCGTTTGTCGCATGCACTACTGACGTGAGCCCCCAAGGGTGCCACATTATCCCTGAGCTGATTCCTCACGCCCGTTTAGCGGAGAAGGATAGATGAGGAAGTTGCACAATTTGACCGCCTGGACCGCCGTGCTTTCTGGCGCGCTCATCTTGAGCGCGCCACCCGTCTCCGCGCAGACTCGCACCGTCCAGCCCGTCCTTCCTTCCCCGAGCAGGGACTCGACGATTTTGCGGCGTATCAGGGCTACCAGACCCGATTCTTCCGCGACACCAAAGGAAACGTCGTCCAGATCTACCTCGACGCGCGGAGAGGACGCGTCGTCAACCTCCTGCCGGACGCGGTGAACGAGAGTGTGGGTTTCACGGCGCGCGATGGAGCCGGCAAGCCGATTCGGCTGGAGTGGGGTTCGTCCGACGCCATTGTGTCGCAGGTCGGAAACCGCCGCACGATCGAGTACCAGCTCGTCGCGAATGCGCCCCAGGTCGTCATCGGATGGATCCTGCTCGGCTCCATGCGCGTCGAGCGCGATCTGGGTTACTCGGCGCGCGAGCTTGCGCCCTATGATTGGCCGACGTTCAGGCTGCCTGAGCAGGACGAGTTGATCACGAATCTGGATCGTCTCGAGCCCGTCGAGGCGGGACGGCAACGGGCCCTGCTGAATGCGCGGCTGTCGTCCGAGATTCGGGCGAGGCTCGAGCCCGACGTCATCACTACCGGCGTGCGTGACCGGCGCGGCGTCAGCGCGTTCCAGACTACCCTCGATGGAAAGACGAACCTTCAGCTCGATCTGAGCCCCGACCCGCGGGATGCATCGATCCTCGTGACACTCCCGATCGTCACGTTCCGGGCGAACGCGAATCGTCCGATTCGGTTCACGGTCCGGGTGACGACCGACGCGCCGGCGCTCACTCCGCTCGCGCGCGATCAGATCTTCAATGCCGCCTTCCTGCGCTTTCTGAACGACGCGCGCGTTGCCGCCGATCGCGCGCGAGGCGACGCGGCGAAAAACGCGTCGGCTGCCGCCACCGTTTCCCGCTATCGACAGCTCGAGCGCGACGCCCGGGGAACTGAACTACTCAGCTCCAAGGAAAAGCTGATGGCGGGCCTGCCCAACTACGCGACGTACTTCGGGCGCGACATGATGATGACGTCGCTAATGATGGAGCCGGTGTGGACCGACGCGATGCCCGAATTCGTGATCGCGAGCGCGCTGAGGAAGCTCGGCCCCGAAGGCGATGTCAGTCACGAGGAGGCGCTGGGCGGACAGGCCATCCGCGAGAATGCCTCCGAGTACAACGCCCACATGGCGGAATACTCTCGCCTTGTCCGGCGCGGAAGCCGCGCGGCGGCCGATACGGCGATCGCCCACGCGCGCGCATTACTCGTGAACATGCAGAAGGTGCGCGAGAACTACCACATGCGGGACGACGAATTCCAGCTCCCGGTGGTCGTCGCGCGCTACCTCGGGAATCCGGCCGTCTCCGCGGCGCGCAAGAAAACATTCCTGATGGATTCGTCCGACGGGAGAGGTCCCCGGGTCGGGCTCCTTCTGAGAGAGCTCGCCCTCGTCTCTACGCTCGCCGCTCCCTACGCGCGGGAGCCGATCGTTCCGAATCTCATCGGGTCGCCGCGGCTCGATTCGACGCACTGGCGGTCGATCAGCTGGCGCGACAGCAACGCGGGCTACGCCAACGGCCGATTCGAGATGGACATCAACGCCATCTGGGTTCCACGCGCGCTGCAGTCGATCTCGGAAATCCTGACCTCGCTGCGCACGGTCGGTTTCACGCAGAATCAGCTCACCGTCGCCGCACCCGATGGAACAGCCGGTGCGTCGCTCGCCGAGTTCGCGCGCGATTCAGCGTTCCTTCAGCGGGCGATTGGGAACTGGAAGGGCGCGGTGCGCCACTTCGTGGTCTCGCTTCCCGCTGGAGAGATTCAGACGAAAGTCGCGGCAAAGCTACAGTGGCTTCCCGCAGCGGAGCGCGCGTATTGGCAGAGCGTGCTGACCGCAACGGGCGCGGACAAGTCTCAGCTCGAGTTTCTCGCGATCTCTCTGGATTCGGCCGGTCACCCGATCCCCGTAGTGAACACGGATCCCGCGACAGGGCTCCTCCTGCGAGACAGCGGAGACATCAGCCCCGACGCGATAAGTTCGGTGCGCCGCGATGTCCAGGCGATCATGAGGCCTTATCCGGTGGGATTATTCGTCGAACGACTCGGCCCTCTCGTGGCGAACGACGCTTACGCATCACCCTCGGTGTGGGAAGCGTTTCGGAACGATCAGTACCATTCTCCGCGCGTGGTGTGGGGCAGGGAGGTGAATCTCGTCCTGCTCGGACTGGCGAACCAGATCGTCGGCGCCACCGATGATGCAGGAAAATCGAGAGGGATCGGCGATGCCGTCGCCTATGTCGACGAGATGCGCGCGGCCCTCATGCAGATCTACCTCGCTGTCGACGCGTCAGGTCTGAAACACAACGAGTTGTGGAGCTACGAGATCGCTGACGGAACGCTCAGGCCGATAAGGTATGGAGCGAGCACCGACGTACAACTTTGGAACGTTACTGACCTCGCTGTTCAGTTCGTTCTCAAAAAGCTCGGGGTTTATTGACTGAGCATCTCGTGAGGCTTGGTCGAATTGCAGCCATCGTCGGCGCGGCACTTCTGGCGGCGTGCGCGCCAACCTCGAAAAAGGGCCAGACCGTTCTCACTTTCTCCGGCTCCGCGCTCGGCGCGGAGGGAACACTCGTACAGAAGCAGCTGAAGCGATTCATGCAGTTGAATCCGGGGATTCGGGTCGAGCTTCAGCGCACACCCGACGACGCGAATCAACGGCACCAGCTCTACGTCCAGTGGCTCAACGCCCGCGTCGGGAATCCTTCCATCCTTCAGCTGGACGTCGTCTGGACGCCGGAATTCGCAGCGGCGGGGTGGGTGCTGCCGCTCGATCCATACGCTCCGGCGCGCTCCGAGTTTTTCCCCGCCACAATCATCGCCAATACGTGGGCCGGGAAGCTGTACGCGCTACCATGGTTCGCCGATGTCGGACTCCTATATCGGCGCACGGATCTCGTTCCAAATGAGCCGAAGTCGTTGGAAGAGATGGTGGCACAGGCGCAGGCAGCGATGGCGAAGCGTGGCGGCCCGCGCTACGGTATCGTTTCGCAGGGTGCGCGCTACGAAGGACTCATTACAGGATTTGTCGAATATCTTGGAGCGTTCGGCGGACGCATCATCGACGACAAAGGCAATGTTGTGGTCAATCGCCCCGAAGCCGTTCGCGCGCTCGAGTTCATGCGCGACGAGCTTTATAAAACGCACGTGGCTCCCCTCGACGTCCTGACCTGGCACGAAGAGGAGGCGCGCTTCGCGTTCCAGAATGGCAACGCTGTCTTTATGCGCAACTGGCCGTACCCCGTCGCGGCGATGAGCGACACCTCGCAGTCCAAGGTCGCAGGGAAGTTTACCGTGTCGCCCATGCCCGCTTCGGCGACCGCGCCCAACGGACACTCCACCGCCGCCCTCGGCGGAGCCCAGCTCGCAATCAACGCTTACACCGATCATCCAGCCGCAGCCTACAAGCTGATCGCCTACCTCACCGCGCCAGAGCAGATGCTCGAGCGCGCCCAGGTCGTGAGCCAGTATCCGACGCGACTCGCTCTGTACAGTGACCCACGCATGCGCGGGACGATTGGAATCCCGTTGGAGAACGCGCGACGAGCAATCGAAAGCGCGACCCCTCGGCCCGTGACTCCGATCTACACGGAGCTCTCCGAGATTCTCCAGATCGAGCTGCACCGCGCCCTCGTGCGGCAGGTTGAGCCGCAGGAAGCGCTCAATTCCGCCGCCGCGCGCATCAACGCGTTGATCGACCGGACAGGTATGCGCAAGCTCATGTCGGGTGGTGCGCAGGAGTCTGCCCCGTGAGCTCGAATAATACGCGTCTTAGCCGCGCCTGGAATCGCGTCATGATCGCGACGGAATCGGCCCCGTGAAAAAGATCTCGCGCCTCGGACATGAAGCCCGGCTCGGGTGGACTCTCGTCGCGCCCGCGCTCTCTGTCATCGCCCTCATCGCGATCTTTCCGCTCGGCTGGACCTTCTGGGAATCGCTGCACCTCCACGAGCTCCGGATGCCGTGGCTCGGCAAGCCATTTATCGGGCTCGCGAACTACATCGAGATCGCCAGGGACCCGCGCTTCTGGGCGGCACTCGGCCACACCGCGTTCTTCACGGTCGTCTCGATCTCGCTCGAGCTCGTGATCGGACTTTACCTCGCGCTCGTGATGAATCGCGTCTTCCGCGGACGCGGATTCGTGCGCGCGGCCGTGCTGGTACCGTGGGCGATTCCCACAGTGGTCGCGGCGCTCCTCTGGCGATTCATCTTCGAGTCGCAAGGCGGAATCGCGAACGCGCTTCTCGTTCGCGCCGGAATCCTGAAGGAGCCGATGGTCTGGTTCATCGAGGCCTCAACAGCGTGGGTCCCGGTGATTCTATCCGACGTCTGGAAGACAACGCCTTTTGTCGCCCTTCTACTCCTGGCCGGACTCCAGAATATCGATCTGAGCCTGTATGAGGCGGCCGCTGTCGACGGAGCCAACGCGTGGTGGCAGCTGCGACACATCACGCTGCCGCT
>Ga0193724_1000285_pt1 | contig 12267 bp, 12 predicted proteins | sample H2a1metaG_FD_146005 | JGI IMG/M metagenome (GOLD analysis project Ga0193724, IMG submission 146005) | Soil microbial communities from a riparian zone of the East river system, Colorado, United States - H2a1 | ecosystem: Environmental > Terrestrial > Soil > Riparian zone | place: USA: East River... | reverse complement strand
CCCGCAGCAGTAAACACCAAGGCAACCCGGGATCCATGACACGAAGAATAGTGTGCGAGGAATCAATCGCCGCCACTGAAATCGGCCTTGCCTATGAGGCCTCAGTGCTGGATTCGCTCCCTGGAAAGAAGCGATGCCAGAGCCGTCCGATTGTCGGCTCTTCCCGGTTGCTCCAGGTAAAATGGCAATCCTGGCAGTAAAACTCCTTGGGGATGATTTTGAGCGTGCAAAGCACACCAACGAGCGCAGGAGTCATAAATTTTCGAGTCATCTGTGGATATTCGATATTCGAAGAGCTGCATTGCGGGCAACGAACAAGGGCCGCGGAGATATCGGGATCAGTCGCTTCCCATTCGACCATGAGATTTTGGGCCTTTTCGAAATCGGCGTCGTCGACCATTACCTTCGCGTTCGCCTGAGGACGCGACATGAAGCCAACCTGCTGCAAAGGCGCCTCATTGTGAACATCGACGCGTAACCCTGCATCTTGGAAGCGCCGCTTTAGTTGCCTCGCCTTCGTCGAATCATTGAACGTGGCAATCGTCACCATAAATCTTGTCGCATTCGCCGCATTAACACCGTGTGATCAAACATCAACTAATGGTCAAGTGCAAGATTTCACGTCACGCCCCTGGCGGAAACCACTTGTAAAGCATTAAGTACACGAACACCCCTGTGACTGAGACATAAAGCCAGATTGGGATTGTCCAACGCGCGATTCGCCTGTGGCGATCCCATCTGCGGCGAAAAACCTGAACGAGCGTCATAATCACCAGAGGAAGGGTCACAAAAGCAAGCAGAACGTGCGATGCCAGTATCGGAAAGTAAATTGCGGCGATCCACCCGGTGTATCCCGAAGATTTTTCGCCGACGTTCGCGTGATAAATGATATAACCCATCAGGAAACAAGCCGAGGAAGCCACGGCGGTGATCATACACGCCATGTGCCGGCGCCAAGCGCCATGCCGAATAAAGTACCAGCCCATTGAGATGAAAATCGTGCTGATTAAGTTCAGGGAAGCATTAATGGCTGGAAGATCGGAGATTGAAATCACGTTGAAGCGTTGACCGTTAAAGGGTTACAATGGTCTACCGCTTCAACGCTGCCACGCTTTAACGCTTCAACAAACGCCATGCCGCCCGTCCTCGAACCACCTCAGGTTCGGCCGCGCCGACGACGCCTGAAATCAACCTGGGGACGTCGAATCGCCGTCAGCCTCATGCGCTTGGTGATCCTTGCCATGATTCTCGGGATTGGCGGTGGCGGATATTACCTCGCAAAGAGAGGATTTGGCCGTCAATGGCGTTACCGCGTAGTGGAGGAATTGCGCAAGCACGGAGTCGAAGCGAGCATCGGGCGTCTGACGCTGGACCCGTTTCGGGGGCTTGTGGCGAAGAATGTGCGGATTTTTGATTACAAGAATCGCGAGAATACGCTGGCCCTGATCAGCGAAGTTTCGCTCGATATCAATTACGCTGCGCTCATCCATCATGAACCGTTTCTCAACGCGCTCGATGTGCGCGATGCGCAAATCAGTCTCCCATTTAAGGCCGCTGACGAGACAGGGAACAGAGCCGTGCTCACCAACTTGCGCGCCCATGTTTATTTTCCACCAGAACAAATTTATGTGAGTCAGGCGGAGGGAATCTTTTGCGGGATTCGGATCTCTGCGACTGGGCAACTAATCAAGCGCGAGAATTATCAACCGTCGCCTGCGCTTTCCGCTGAAGAATGGCAAAGGCGATTGTTGATTGCGCAGCGCGGTGTGAACGAACTGCAAAAATTCAGGTTCCCTAGCACCCTGCCGTCATTACAGATAAAATTTAGCGGTGACGTCGCCGAGATCGAGAAGGCGCGCGTCGAGGCGACCCTCCGCGGCGATCGACTGCAACGGGGCAGCTACGAAATGAGGGACCTCTCCGCCGCGGCGGAATGGAACAACCAGCAACTGAATATTGCACATTGCGAATGGAGTGATGGCATGGGCAGTTTTGCAGGGCGCGCGAATTGGAATGTGCAAGGCAGCAGCGCGAGTTTGCAAGCGCGCAGTAGTCTGGATCTGAAAGCGTTTCTTGATGCATTCGGACTGAGCGAGCCGGTTGCGAGCATCGACTTTCAAGCGCCGCCGCTCGTCGAGGTTTCCGGCTCGGTAAATTTTGGGGCCGACCGCTTCAAGCCGGACATCATTGGACACCTCGCCTTTGGCCGGTTCGCTTACAAAAAAGTTCCATTTTCCGATCTCACGGCTGACTTTTCATGGGACGGAGAGCGCACACTGGTCAGGGACCTGCGCCTCCGACATCAAGCGGGCCAGGTCCGGGCTGACCTTTTGGACGCGCCGTCGGATTTTCGTTTAAATATAGAAAGCACAATAGTCCCGGACGCGGTGCGTGGGATCGCACCGCCGGAACTGAATGAATTTCTCCGGCAGTGGGAATGGCAACGTTCCCCTACCATTCGCCTCGCGGTCCGGGGTCAGGATCACAATCCGGGAACTTGGAAGGGTGATGGGAGCGTCATTTTGGGACGGAGCCGGTTCCGCGGCACGTGGATGAACAGCGCGGATACTAAAATCCATTTCTCCGACGGCGCGCTGACTTGTGAGGATTTGCATGTAACGCGCAACGAGGGTTCCGGCACGGGCAGTTTTACCTACGATTTTAAGAAACACGAGGTACGTGTCTCCAATATTAAAAGCTCACTGAATCCGGGCGAAATAATTTTTTGGATTGATCCAAAGGTTTCCAACACTGTGGCGCCATATAAATTTCGGCGGTCGCCCTCCGTCACAGCGAACGGTCTATATCAATTTCGAGGCGGCAAGAACACGCGTCTGGAGATCAAGGTAGAGGCCGCGAACGGGATGGATTATGTCTTTCTTGGAAAGACCTTGCCCTTCGATCGCATCTCTGCGCGATTGCTATTCACTAATGACCGGTTGCAAATCATCGATCTTCGTGGCGCGCTTCTCTCAGGCACGTTGCGTGGGAACGCCGACATCTCACTGGCGAAAAACGATGCGCATTACCAGGCAAATATTTCGATGAGCGAAATCAATTTCCCGCTGCTGACTAATTTGTACTTCAACTATAAGACAGCGCTCGGCGTATTAAACGGCACGTACGATTTCACCGGCCTCGGCAGCGATTCCGGGGCGATGCGGGGCCGTGGAAAAGTAGAAGTAACCAACGGCGATGTTTTCGCCATCCCGATTTTCGGGCCGCTCTCAGGGATTTTGAACCGGATTGTTCCCCGCAGCGGATACAGCATCGCGCACAGAGCGACAGCGAACTTCAAGATCGATGAGGGGATTATTCATACCGAGGACTTCGAGGCAGACGGCACGCTCTTTAGCATGTTAGGTCATGGCGATATCGATTTTCTCGATGATAAGCTCGATTTCAATGTGCGACTCAACATGAAGGGACCCGGCGTACTGCTTACACCGATGTACAAACTTTTCGAATACGCCGGCACAGGGAGCTTGAAGAAGCCGGATTGGCGCCCGGCTGTTTTGAAGGGCCAATAGCGACGAGAAACGAAATGAAGAAACGCCGAGACGGAGAAACGGAGCACGCACCGGTTCGCCGACTCGCCAATTCGCCAATTGGTCCAATTCTTCTTGGCGCGCACATGTCGATTGCCGGTGGCGTCAACATGGCGATCGAGCGTGCGCGTTCGATCAACTGCACTGCCATGCAAATGTTCGTGAAAAACAACATGCAGTGGTTCGCTCGTCCGCTTACTCGCGATGAAATCGCGCTTTTCACCCAACATCGGCAACGCAGCGAATTATCTATATTCGCGCATGCAAATTATCTTATCAATCTCGCCGCCACGAACGGGCAGTTTCACACAAACTCGATGCGCTCGCTGTCGGAGGAATTGGTTCGCGCCGATCAGCTGGACCTACCGTTTTTGGTGTTGCATCCCGGCGCGCACTTGGGCGCGGGCGAAGAAGCTGGCCTCGAAAAAATTGTAGAATCCATTGACCGCGTTCTTTCTGGTCTTCCGAAAGTCAAAACGCGGATTGCACTGGAGACGACTGCTGGTCAGGGCTCATGTCTGGGAAGTAAATTCGAGCATCTTGCCTACATTTTTAGCCGCGTGCGCGAGCCTGAGCGATTATGTGTCTGCCTCGATACCGCGCATATTTTCGCAGCGGGCTATGACATCAACAGCGAAGGCTCAGTTCGGAAGACATTCCGCGAATTTGATCGTGTGGTTGGCTTGGATCGCCTGGTGGCGATTCACCTAAACGATTCCAAAACTGCAGGCGGCTCGCGAGTGGATCGACATGAACATATCGGCAAGGGCAAAATCGGGCTCCCTGCTTTTTGCTTCATTATGCGCCACCGCCGATTCCGCAAGATCCCAAAGGTACTCGAAACCCCGAAAGGCAAGGACTTAAGAGAAGATGTGGTCAATCTAAAGACATTGCGCCGATTGATCACCACGGCGCGCTAAACCCAACACCATTTTGGCGAAGCGAAGCGCAGTCGAAGAATTCCGCAAGATATCTCGAGGGACGCAACGGAATCTCCCGGTTTCGATGGGGATTAGGGCGCTGAATTAATTGATCAGCCGAATCGTAAAAGGATAGCGATAGAACTCTCCCTGCCCGGCTTTCACTGATGCGATGATGACAAGAACCGTGTTTAACACCCAAAGAGCGATCAAAATTGGAATGCCTATAAGGAACACACAGAGAATCGCGGCGATGGCATCGTAAATCAGCATCGAGATTTGGAAATTGAGCGATTCTTTTCCGTAAGCATCGATTTCAGGCGAGTCGCCACGTTTCAGAAGCCAAACGATAAGCGGCCCCAGGATGTGGCCCAGAAAATGAAAAAACAATCCGAGTAATGCGCTGGCATGGCACAGGACGCACCATGTCCGGACATCGGATGAAGTTGGTGGAGTAGCCGGCGGTGTTTGATCCATATTTATCCTTTCTCTTGCGTACTTAACGACTGCCCGCTGGCCGCAAGAAGCGCAAGGAAAAAGATTGAGCTACGCTGCTTTTACCCGCTCGATGTGTGCGCCGAGTTCGCTCAATTTTTCATCGAGATGTTCGTAGCCGCGGTCGATGTGGTAAACGCGGCTTACTTCGGTAATTCCATCCGCCTTTAGTCCCGCAAGCACCAATGCGGCGGACGCTCGCAAGTCGCTCGCCATCACTGGCGCGCCGAGGAGACCATCCACTCCATCAATCACCGCGGTCGCACCCGCCATTTCCACTTGCGCGCCCATGCGTTTTAGCTCCGCCACATGCATATAGCGCTGCGGAAAAATATTTTCTGTCACAGAACTGGTGCCTTTGCTGGTGGAGAGAAGCGCGCACATCTGCGCCTGCATGTCGGTCGGGAAACCGGGATACGGTTCGGTCGTTAGCTCCAGCGCACTAGCAACTCCATTCGGCAAGATGGAAATCGCATCATTATTGATCTCGATTGGAAACCCGCATCTGGCCAGCACATCAGTGACGGCGCGAATATGCTCCGGTTCCACTCGCTTGACGGTGACTGCCTTTCCGCCAATTGCACCCGCAACCAGAAATGTTCCAGCTTCAATTCGGTCGGGGATCACCCGGTGTTCCGCGCCGTGCAACTCAGGCACACCTTCGATAATGATCCGGCGCGTCCCAGCGCCTTCGATCTTCGCCCCCATTTTATTCAAGAACATAGCCAGGTCGACCACTTCGGGTTCCTGTGCCGCCCCTTCGATAACTGTCACACCATCGGCCAGAACGGCTGCCATCATCACGTTATCGGTTCCGAGCACAGTCGGGCCGAATTTGCTCCGCATGTTGATAACCGCTCCGGTCAGCTTCGGCGCAAAAACCTTGATGTCACCGCCCTCCACACGCACTGCCGCGCCAAGCGCTTCGAACCCCGTGAGATGCAGATCAATAGGCCGGTCTCCGATGACGCAACCACCGGGCAAAGCGACAGTTGCTTCTTTGCAACGGCCCAGCGACGGCCCAAGCACACAAACAGAAGCGCGCATCTTGCGCACGACGTCGTACGGCGCGACGGAGTGCATCTTTTCCGCAGTGACGCTGACCGTTCCACTGGCCCGTTCCACCTGCGCGCCCAGATGAGTTAAAATCTGCAGCATGTAATGGGTGTCGCTCAGATCGGGCACGCCGTGAACAATACAAGTCTCTCGAGTGAGCAACGTCGCGGCCAGGATCGGCAGCGAAGAATTTTTCGAGCCGCTGACCTTGATAGAACCGGAAAGCGGATAACCGCCGTGGACGAGGATCTTATCCATACCTGGCAAAAAGGAACCGTGTCACGCCGTTATAATCGTTCTTTGAACAAATGTCGCGGTAATTTTTTTCCGCCAGAGCCGAAAGAAACGCATCTCTCTGGCCGAGTCCTATTTCCAAGGCCAGCATCCCGCCGGGTCGAAGCCGTGATGGAGCGTCGGCGATCAGTTCGTGCACCAGCTCATCGCCTCGCGCGCCGGCGAATAACGCAATTTCCGGATCACGCAACACTTCTCGCGAAAGAGTGTGCCGGTCCTGCGTCGAGATGTAGGGAAGGTTCGCGACAATTAGATCGAAAGCTCCCTCGACATTTTCGAGCAGACGGCTTTTCAGAAACTGGACCCTGCCGGTTAAGTTTAGCCTAGACGCATTTTCTTGCGCTAGCGCGAGTGCATCATCCGAAACATCAGCGGCAAGAATCTTCGCCTCTGGAAATTTCGCTGCCAAGCTGAGCGCGATTACACCGCTGCCAGTACCAACATCCACAATTCTCGATTTTCGATTCTCGATTTTCGATTCAACGAACTCCACAAGTTGCTCCGTTTCCGGCCGCGGAACCAGTGCGCGTTTGTCACATAGAAAAGTTAGCCCGCAAAATTCTACGGTGCCTAACAAGTGCTGGAGCGGCTCGCCTTCACTGCGACGCTTTACCAATTCGCGCAACGGCCCCAGTTCTGTTTCAGCCAGCTTCCGCTCGAAATCCAGATAAAGCTCGATCCGTTTCCGCCCCAGAGCATGCGCCATTAGGTGCTCTGCGTTGAGACGCGGGTTCTCGACATTGTGCTTCTTCAAGTACTCAGTTGTCGCTTGCAGCACTTCGAGAACGGTCATGCGTCGTAATTAAGCGAAAACGTCAACGATTGCTCCTTTTCAGTCGAAGCGGCAGAATGCGAATTCTTTTGGAGTCGGTTTACGGTGAGGTCTTGCCTTTTTTTTGCCGTACACCAATAAACTCGCCTGCGCCCTGCTTCGCACCGCCAGTTCCCCAAGTGCCGCGAAGCGTGTCGCCCTGACTGTCCGCGACGCCGTGACCATTGAGGCCACCCTCGCGCCACGTGAAATCTAACATGCCATCCTTAATATTCCCTTCGATGGGCATGATCACGCGCCGGCCACTACCGCCGATTCTTTCAACCGCTCAGCCACACCCGCGGCTTGTAACGCGTTGATCAGTTCGTTGAGATCGCCCTCGATCATGCGATCCAAATTATGAAGCGTCAGGCCGACGCGATGATCCGTCACGCGGTTCTGAGGAAAATTGTAGGTGCGAATTTTCTCTTCACGTCCACCGGTTCCGATCTGACCGCGGCGTTGCGCGCTGTACTTTTCAGCTTCCTCGCGCTGTTTTCGCTCCAGTAAGCGTGCACGCAAGATCGATAATGCTCGCTCTTTGTTCTTGAGCTGACTGCGACCGTCCTGACAACGCACAATTGTGCCTGTCGGAATGTGCAACACCTGCACGGCCGAATCGGTTGTGTTCACGCCTTGCCCGCCGGGACCGCCGGAGCGCGAGACTTCAATTCGCAAATCGTCCGGCTTCAATTCAAGATCGACGTCTTCCGCTTCGGGCAACACCGCGACTGTCGCGGTCGATGTATGAATGCGACCCTGTGCCTCTGTCGCAGGCACGCGCTGCACGCGGTGAACCCCGCTTTCGTAACGGAGCTTACGAAAAACAGATTCGCCAGAAACCCGGAAGATCGCTTCCTTAAACCCGCCTAGTTCCGACGGACTCGATTCGAGGTCCTCGGTCTTCAGGCCAGCAGATTCTGCATAGCGATGATACATGCGGTATAGATCGGCGGCGAACATGGCCGCTTCGCTTCCGCCTGTTCCGGCTCGGATTTCCACGATGGCGTCGCGGTCTTCATTTTCGTCCGGCGGCAGCAGCGCGATCTGAACTTCGCGTTCGAAATCGGCCACCCGCTTTTCGAGGTCCGGAATTTCGTCGTCAGCAATCGCCGCAATCTCAACGTCGCCTGACATGGCCAATTCGCGGTTGTCGTCCAATTGCTTTCGCGCAGCTTCGAGCTCATCCCATTTCGCCAGCAATTGCTTGATGCTCGCATGATCGCGCATGATGGCCTTGGCGCGTTGGCGATTGGAAAAAAGCGCCGGATCGGCAATATCGCGCTCGAGTTGATCGAAGCGCTCGCGTTTGAGTTGAATTAGGGAGTTAAAATCCATTGGTCGCTCCTGCTCCGCGGCATTGCGTCGCAGGGAGATAGCGCCTCGGCAAAGAGGCGGCTACAGGTCAGCTAAGCTTTCTTTTCAGCGCGCGCGGCTTTGGTGCTGCCGTAGCGCCGGGCAAATTTCTCGACGCGCCCTGCCGTATCCACGAACTTCTGTTCGCCGGTAAAAAAGGGATGACAAGCAGCGCAAATACCGATCTTAATATCGCGGCGCGTGGAGCGGGTATGATACACCGCACCGCATGCGCACACCATGTCTGTCTCGTAATAATCTGGATGAATATCGGCCTTCATCTTTGGAAAGGAGCGCGAAATCTACTCGCGCAACGGGCTCCGCGCAAGCGATGAAATCCTCAGATCCATTGCTGAAAGCTTGGGAGAAAACGCTGGCACGAAAACGCGACACGCCCGCGATTTTCGCGCCCAGCGGCGAAGTAATAAGAACATTTCTCGGCATCGAGGAACACGCGCTGGCAGTGGAGGCGAAGATGCCTGCATCCAAGCCTTTCAACGTCAATGCAGTTCAGATTGGGAATCATTCTGATTGGCCTTCTCTTTTTCTGGCGTGTTTACGGACGCAGCGTGTTGTTCTTCCGCTCGATGAATTCATCAGCAAGCAGCAAGCGGAGGCAGCCTGCTCGATTGCTGCGAGAAGCGGAATCAACGATTGGGGGGACAGGCCGCCAACGCTTTTCAAATTGACGTCGGGAACGACGGCCGTGCCGCGGCTCATTCGCTTTCGCAGCGAACAACTTCTGGCCGATTGCAATCAGATCTGCGAGACGATGGGAATTAGCGATGCCGATCTGAATTTCGGCGTCATTCCGATCTCGCATTCCTATGGTTTCAGCAATCTTCTTACACCATTGATTGTGCGCGGTGTGCCAATGGTCATCAGCCGCGACAGAACGCCACGCGCCATCCTCGGTGATCTCGCCCGCAGTCATGCAACAGTTTTTCCGGGGACGCCCGTTTTCTATCAAGCGTTCTGTGAAATGGAAAATATTCCCATGCTGCCAAAGCTTCGGCTCTGCATTTCCGCAGGCGCGCCGCTCCCGATTCCAGTCGCGAAGAAATTTCTGGAGAAGTTTCACCTGCCGATCCACTCGTTTTACGGCTCATCGGAATGCGGCGGGATTTGCTACGATCGCGAAGCGACTAACCCGAGCGAAGGGTTTGTTGGCGAAGCGATGAAAGGCGTGAAGATCGAAATTGTCGATCCAAATGGGTCGGCGGCCCAGGTTCGCGTGCACAGCACCGCTGTGGGCGATGGCTATTTCCCGGAACCTGACAACGAAAAGTTGGGCGATGGAATTTTCGTTCCAGACGATCTACTGGCGCGAGAGGGTTCTGGATTCAAAATCGTCGGCAGGATTTCGGACGTAATCAACGTCGCAGGTAAGAAGGTGAACCCCGCAGAAGTGGAAGCGTATTTGCTGCGCTTTCGCGGCGTGCGGCAAGCAGTCGTCTTTGGCCGTCCCGCAGGCGCGGGAGCATTGCGCAATGAAGAAGTATCGGCTTGCGTGGTGGCAGCACCGAATGTCAGCGAAACCGACCTCCTGCAGTTTTGCCGTGGCGGGCTAAGCGCCTGGCAGGTGCCGAAGCAGATTTTCATTGTGGACGCAATCCCGGCGACCGAGCGGGGAAAAATCAGCCGGCGCGAGCTTTCGCGACGGTTCTCAACAGACCGCCACAGGTCATCATTGCCATGATTGGGTTCTTGATAAAGCCGTTATATGGGATTTGCTTACAGGTAGAGGAACATTATGCGGAAATCATCCGGCGAACCCAAGTCAATAGAAGCTGAAATCGAATCTTCGAATAGCGAAGAGCAAGAGCAGGAACAGGAGCAGGAGCGAGGGCGAGAACAAACGGAAGGTGCGGACGTTCCACAGGCGGACGAACCGCTCCAAGACGCCGCTGCCAATGCGGAAGCTGCCCAGTCCGACGATTGGTGGAGCGCTTCGCCCCAGGCTAGCGATTGGGCCAACCCTGCCAGCAGCGATCCGACTGACGAGGTCACTCCTTCAAAGGAACCGCGCACAGCCGATGTCTATTTCTGCGGTCACACGACCTTCTTTCCATTAAACCGCGCCCTGCAGGCAATCTCAAGAGAGAAGCTAACCGGTTTACTGCGATCATTTTGGGATCAGGAGCCAATCGATCTTTTGGCGCGCGATGGCGAGATCATCTTTGTCACTACACGGGATCCGGAGCTGTACTGCCCGGAAACGCCCGCATTCCTCGCTGGCGTTGATGAGGGGAGTGCGGCCACTGCGCGCGATGAACAGAGACAAACGGGAACCCCATTCTTTCTTGCACTCGTTCGCCAGGAATTAATGGCCCGCGAGTCAGCATTGGACCTGATGCGGCAATATGGGCAAAAGCTGTTCTCGCAACTTTGGGCGGCGCCGCGGGTATGGATCATGTTTGAAAAAAATGCCGACCTGTTAACGAATTCTGCGGATCTACCTGGGGAGCCGAATGTCCGCGACTGGGCCCTGGAAACCTTACGCCTTGTTGAGAATATCGATGAGACCGCTCATTTCGAGCCGGCGTCGATTCCGGCTTATACAAAAGACGGCTTCGAGCGTGTCCAAAAGCTGAAGCTGACTCCAGATGAGGCGCAGTTCGCATCGCAATTCAATGGCAGTCGCTCGGTGCAGCAAATTGCGAAGAACCTGCGACTCGATCTGAAATCTGCGAAACAGATGCTCTTCCGGTTTGTTGCCTTTGAAATAGTGGAATGCTGGCCAGCCAGCACGGCGGCAAAATCAGAACAGCAGGGCATCTTCCAGCGTTTTGGGCGAATGGCGCGACGCGACCGCTAGTGCTCCCAACGCGTCGGGACCGTCGCTCATGAAGAGGAACGTTTTGGTCGTCGACGTAGGCGGCACATATGTAAAACTGCTGCGATCGTCTCGTGATGAGCGTGAATTTCCTTCCGGCTCGCGACTCAAACCGCAACAACTAGTCGCAAAACTCAAGGAAACCGCGCGCGGATGGAAATTTGACCGGGCTTCCATCGGGTTCCCCGCGCCGGTGCGCAAGGGACGAATTGCAAAAGACCCGAAGCACTTGGGCAAAGGATGGATTGGTTTCAATTTTGCGAAAGCGCTGAGCATTCCGGTGCGTCTTGTCAACGATGCTGCCTTGCAGGCGCTCGGGAGTTACCGAGGCGGACGGATGCTCTTTTTGGGGCTCGGCACTGGGCTGGGATCCGCATTGGTTTGGGACGAAACTCTGATGCCGCTTGAACTGGGTGATCTGCCATATCGCGAGAAATACATCATTGAAAACTATCTAGGCATTCCGGGACTGGCGCTGTTGGGCGAGAAAAAATGGAAGCGAGAAGTAGCCTACGCGGTCACGCAGTTGAGAAAATCCTTCGTTGCTGATTATGTCGTTCTTGGCGGCGGTCTTGTACACCGTTTCGTTCGCTTGCCGGGAGGAACCGAACGCGGGCAAAATGAGAATGCTTTCCTCGGTGGCGTTCGTTTGTGGGAAACCAGGAAGCATTCGCGCGAATTGAAGTGGCTTGTCTTATGACACGCGATTCCGATGTCGACCGTTTGCTGAACCAATCAAACGCTGCGGGGAAGGCATCCTAACGAAGGCCTCCGGCGATTAACAGTGTTTCGCCGCTAATCCACGCGGAATCCGGTGAAGCGAAGAAGACGGCAGCGGGCGCGATGTCTTGCGTCTGTCCGATGCGACCGAGCGGCGTTTGCGTTTCCAACATTTTCCGAATGTCGCCTTCTGTGAAACCACCGGCTACAGCTCCTTCAGTTACCACCATG